>Ga0194112_10004996_pt1 | contig 17967 bp, 14 predicted proteins | sample TA2MahC400mmetaG_FD_146191 | JGI IMG/M metagenome (GOLD analysis project Ga0194112, IMG submission 146191) | Freshwater microbial communities from Lake Tanganyika, Tanzania - TA2015016 Mahale Deep Cast 400m | ecosystem: Environmental > Aquatic > Freshwater > Lake | place: Tanzania: Lake... | reverse complement strand
TGCCGTACAACTCTCTCGCATTCTCAAGATTTTCTACTGCAATACCAATATGAGAAATACCTTTGATCATCTTCTTGTCCTTTCTGATTTACCCCGTTAGAAAGTTCCCCCGTGCGAAGCTCTTCTAACCGGGTTTACATCGGGGCAGGGGTTGTGACTTTCTGGCATCGGAACGAACATCCCTCTCCCTCAGGGGAACTGTGTCGTAATTAGCCATTCGCCCTTCGACACGCTCAGGTCGCTTCGACTCGCAACCGAGACGAACGGCTAACCGATTGATTTTAAAGATTTCTTAATCCGTTCGTGGTGAGCCCTTCCTTCGACTTCGCTCAGGACGTTCGGGAAAAAACCGTTCATCCTGAGGCTCTCGAAGGATGAACGGTTCACTCAGGACAGGGCTCTCGAACCATAAACGGAATTACGACACAACCTCCTGGGGGAGAGGGATGTTACGAAAATGACAACGGCTACTTCACCCGGACCTCAGCGGGTCCCGTGGACGATTTAATCCCTAATTCCTTCTGCTTCTTCGTCCAGTACTCAATTCGCATTTTTGCAAAGTTGATCAATTCCCTGGTCTCCTTTTCATTATATCCTGAGGCGACCATCTTTTTTACATAGGTATCTAACACCGGCTCAACCGCCTTCTTCCATCGGGCGATTTCCGCACTGGGCAGTTCGATAAATTGTAGCCCTTTCTCCTTGCCGTAATTTTTCCCGTCAATATCTATTTCGTTCCACATGGCTGCAAATTTTTCTTCAAAGGGATATTCATTAAAGACCTTCTGAATGTCTGGTGAAAGCTTATTCCAGGAGTCTTTGTTCATCACGAGATAAAAAACATCAACCTGGCCGGTGGCCCAGGATTCGGTCACATATTTTGTGACCTCAGCCAATCTAAAGGCCCTCAATGTTTCCATGGGAATCATCAGTCCGTCGATCACCTTCTTTTGCAGGGCTTCATAGGCTTCTGGCATGGGAATGGACCGAGGTGTACCACCCAATGCGCTCACCAGTTCAGCCACATATCCCAAACTTCTGATCGTCATCCCTTTAAGATCTTCCATCTTGTAAACGGGTTTTGTAGCTGAAAGGACTACCTGAGCAGGAGCCGCATGCATGGAAAGAATATGGACCTTGTCCCATTCCTTGGGCTTGAATTGTTTATAGAAGTCGTTGACCACATGATTGGCGACCCATGCATTGGGAAAGCCGATCGGAAGGTTAAGAGCCTCCGTCATCCTAAAGCGACCAAAATTATAGCCGATGTGAGAGAGGCCTATGTCTCCAAGCCCTTCAAATACTCCGTCATAGATTTTCGGAGCAGTGAGCAGGGTGCCCGCAGGGAAATAGTTGATCTTCAGCTGCCCCTTACAGCGGGCTTCAATATCCTTAATGAACTCTTCGCCGATTTTGGATTGTCGAGCTGGAATGGGAAAGAAATTACAGAATTTCAATTCTACTGCTCCCCAAACGATCGAAGGCATCAATGCTGCGATTAAGATAAAACAGATGAAGAATTTTTTATTTTTCATATAAACTTCCCTCCTTTTCAGAATGAAATAAGTGAATCTCTCCCCTCTGAGCTGTTCCTGATTTAAATTCACCCCCTTTCGCCCTTGATCTATCGTAGATTGCAAAACAAGATGACAAACGATTCCTCAACCTTTCATCTATCACTCTTCTTTACTCCAATCCGATACCAGGCCTATCTTATCAGGGGTTTGATAGATGGCACATTTCACCTTACACTCCCCTGTCTTTTCATTAAAATCGAGCTTCGCCAAATAGGTGGTTTCATAGTTCAATTTTTCTATGAGTTGATCCAGAATCATATTGGCAATGGGACAGATGTAAGGATGGATACCATCTTTTTTAAGCCGAATCTCCTTGGGAAGGTGAACACAATCTTTCATTTTAAGGCTAAGCAAAACTCCTTTTCCTCCGATGGAATAGGTCATGCTTTTCACCAGGCCTCCGGCGGTTATTTCTTTAATACAATGGTCAATGACCTCCTTTTCTGTATTTCCCTCAATCTTCTTCGATTGAATGAAATCAACCCCAACCAGTTCGACCTTCCAGGCGGCACAGCCAGAAAGTTCGTGGTAGAGAAGTTCTTCCAGTCTGACCAGCATATTGTTGAAATGTTCTACGTTATCCATTTAGGCTCTCTCTTTCCTTCCAAATTCTTCCCAGTAAACCATCTCCTCAAGGGGTTTTTTGGGTCTCGGGTGTTTTCGGGCTTCTGCAGGCCAGCCCAGGGCAACATAGGCGATGACCTTATATTCTCCCATCCCTGTGGGTATCTTTAATATCTTCTTAAACTTGGCTGCGTCCCTTGTACTGGCGACCGGTCCGTGCACCCAGCAGGCCCCAAGACCGAGAGAGTGAGCCTCCAGGAGTATGTTTTCAATGCATGCAGAGAGGTCATAAGGGACATCCACAGACCCCTCCATCAGCGTCCCGATCACAGCGATGATGACAGGCGCCTGCTTGGCAAATTCTGAAACCTCTCCAGAGTACATGAATCTTAAAACCTCTGCCCTTTTTACAGGGTCCTGGATCTCCTCAAACCTTCTCTGCATTTCCCCCAGGCAGTACCAAGCGGTCATTCGGGACCCGCTTCCAAGCTTTGCAAGATCCCCAATCTTTTTTTTCGTTTCCGGGTTCTTAATGACGATCAGCCTCCATGGCTGGTAATTTTCACCTGTGGGAGCCCATCGTGCAGCCTCTAAAATCTTATCAAGGATGTCATCAGGGATAGGATCCGACTTGTACCTTCGGATGCTTTTTCTGGTTTTGATCACCTCTAAAATATCGTCCATGCCATTTCCTCCAGCCTTGTTTCTTCATCTTATAACAAAGTGTTTTACAAACTCAATGATATGTCCATTGATTTCTTCAACCTTATAATGCTTCCGCAAGTTCCAACCCCTCAATGCCTCCATGGATAAGAGGTAGACAATCGTGTTCGCTAATAAGAAAGGATGCTTGACCTTAAACACTCCCTTTTCAACTCCCCTCTTTAAAATATTCTCAAAGCATTCGACGAGCCCGCTTTCTTTCTCCAAAATGATCTTCATAAACTCCTTGGGCAATAATTTAGTCTCCGTATACATTAATAGGACCATATCCCTATGAGAGGTTACTAATTCAAGCATCTTTCGGATAGCCGTCTCCAATTGTTTTATGGGATCTTCAATTTCAAAAACCTTTTCCTCTTCCAATCGGTTTGTCCATATCGAGTGAAAGACCTCGAAAACCAAAAAAAGGACATCCTCTTTTCTCGTAATATAATCATACAGGTTTCCTATGGTAAGGCCTGTGACCTTTGAGATGTCTCTGATACTCGTCTGAGCATATCCTTTTTTAATAAATAATTTTGAGGCCCCCATGGCTATCTGCAGACGTTTCTTCTGAACGAGCTCGCTGCTTTTAATCTGGGTCTCCATCACTTTTTGTAAGCTTCTTGACTTCATATTTGGCCTATGTTATGGAAATAGAAGTATAGCGAACGTTCGTTATACTTTTATATCGGAGTCTAAAATATTTGTCAAGGGGGAAATGAGGTTCTTTTCCAAAATTTAGAGATTTGATGATCTTTACCCCGTTAGAAAACCCCGCTGCTTGCCCCGTGCGAAGCTTAGTCCATCGATTCATAAATTCGGTAACGAATTTATCTACTCAGGACTTAGTGCTGAGTGAGCATTTCCTTTGCTTTTCAGTTTTAAGAATACGTGACCGTATTTGCGAATCGAAGCACTTAGCTTCTATCGGGGTTCACCCACATCATACAGCAATTATTATAGGCAACAAGAAGGAAAGATGAAGGAGGACGCGAAAGATGGCTCTCAATAGAAAGATAGCGTATATCGATCTCACGACTGGCAAAATAGAGATCAAGCCGATTCCCATAGAGATTCGGAAGAAATTTTTGGGGGGGCGGGGGTTGGATGCCTATTTGCTTTATAATCACACCAAACAAGGATGCGATCCGCTCGGACCTGACAATACGATTATCGTGAGCGGAGGAGTATTATGTGCCACCCTGGCTTCAGCCACCTCGAGATGCCATGTCATGGCGAAATCCCCTCTGGGAGGGATGCTGGGGAGTTGCAACATGGGAGGATTCTTTACTCCGGAGTTAGCCTGGGCAGGCTTCCATCATCTCGTGATCAAGGGAAAGGCGGAAAAACCAGTCTACCTCTGGATTCACAATGGCAAGATCGAGATACGCGATGCTCGTCACCTTTGGGGGAAAAGCACCACCGAAACCCAATGGGCAATTCGGGAGGAACTTGGGGATGATGATATTAAGAGTTTGGTCATTGGTCAGGCGGGTGAAAATCTGGTCAGGTATGCCAATGTGATGACCGGAATCAAAAATTCTGGCGGCAGAACCGGAATGGGAGCGGTCATGGGCTCAAAAAATTTAAAAGCCATTGCTGCCCGCGGAACCATGGATATTAAAATCGCCTATCCGAAAGAGGCGCTTGAGTATAACAAGAGCTTTATTGAACAAATCACGAGTTCTAAGGTTAACCAAACCATGGGAACTTTTGGCACCCCCTTTATCTGGGGAGCCACCAACACTTGGGGGGGAGTGCGGTGCAGAAATTTCCAGTATAACCAGCAATACTATTGTGACGAAATTGAACCGGAATCCATTGATGAAGCCTGCACAGAGACCATGGGCCCTTATCATATGGCCAGTTGTTTTGGTTGCCAGGTCCACTGTCGGGCTAGGTACAGGATTCCTTCGGGACCCTATGCGGGGGTGTATGACGAGGGTCCGGACTATACGTCTCAGGGTGGTTTCTGCTGTGAACCAGATTGTGCGAGTTTGGAAACCCTATTGACTGCAAATCACTTGGTCAATCAATGGGGCGTGGATAATCTGGAAATCGGAAGTATCATCTCCTGGGCAATGGAACTCTATGAGTTGGGAATTCTCACCAACAAGGAGACCGATGGGTTGGAATTGAAGTTTAGTGACACCGAGGTACTTCTGGAGATGGTCAGGCGTATCTGTTTTAGAGAGGGTTGGTTGGGAGATACCTTAGCCGAGGGAGGCATCATCGCCTCTGAGAAGATCGGAAAGAATTCCTTTGACTATCTGATTCAGGTGAAAGGGGTGAGCAATCTTCACTCTGACGAGCGAGCCACTCCTGGCCTTGCGCTCAATATTGCCACGGCTTCCCGGGGTTCAGACCATTTGAGAAGCCGGCCGGCAATCGACCTTTACCACTTGCCAGAGGCAGTGCTGAGAAAAATCTACAGCAGCCCTGTTCCTTACGATGGGCCATTGAGTTCTGAGCATACGGAATATATCGGCAAACCCTGGCAGGTCTTCTGGCAAGAAAACTGTTTTATGGCAGTTGATTGCCTCGGCATCTGTAAATATCATACCGCCTTTTTGGGTGCCACACTTCCCAACTTTGAGGATTGGCCCAAGGTCATTTACTACAATACGGGATTGGAGCTTACGCCTCGTGAAATCTGGGATATCGCTGAGCGTGGTAATATGATGGAGCGGCTCTTTAACCTCCGCGAAGGGTTAAAGAGAGAAGACCTCAAGAAGGGGGATATGCTCAATCATCGCTACTTTGATGAGCCCTGCCGAAGAGGTGCTCCCGATGTCGTCGGCAGTAAACTCGATCGAGAAAAATTCAAGAAGATGGTAGACGAATTCTATGAATGCAAGGGTCTTGATCAGAACGGCGTTCCCAAGCCGGAGACCCTCAAAAGGTTGGGGTTGGAAAAGGAACCATCCCACTTATTATAGAAGATACGAATAGAACGAATGGTAACGAATGTCACGAATATTTTATTGATATTCTGCTTTATTCGTGAAATTCGTTCTTATTCGAGTCATTCGTGAGATACGAAAGGAGAAAGTGAATGGAACCCATGGGTAAAGTTCTTGCAATCAGTCCAGAAAAATGCACCGGCTGCAGGCTTTGTGAGCAAGTCTGCGCAGTCTTTCACGACGGCGTTTCCAATCCTAGCCGAAGCCGGATAAAGATTATGAAGTGGGAGTCAGAGGGGATCTATGTCCCGATGTCCTGTCAGCAGTGTCAGGATGCTCCCTGTATGATTGTCTGCCCTGTGAAGGCGATTTCCCGGGATGAGAATCTGAGCCGGGTGATGGTGAACCACGATATCTGTATTGGCTGTCGTTCCTGTGTGATGGTTTGTCCGTTTGGGGCGATGGGATTTAATGTGATTGACCGGAAGAATTTTAAGTGTGATTTATGTGAAGGGGATCCGCAGTGTGTTCGTTTCTGTGACATGAAGGCGGTGGATTATGTGGATGCGGACTGGGTGGCTGTGGCGAAGAAGAAGGCGGCTGCAGAGAAGATCACAGCAGCCCAGCGACAAGCTGTGGCTTTGGCTTCGGAATCACACTAAGGGAAATAACCAATATTCAAAAGAATAACTCCCCCTCTCACCCTCCCGTGGTCGGGTCTATTCGACTTAATTTAAAAGGGGGTAGGGGGCGTTATGAGTTATTGGACTTGAGAAGTGAAGCTCATCCCTCCTCTTTCGCCTTGCGACTCTCTTCCTCTCGAAGCGCACGGCGGAGGATTTTACCAATCATGCTTTTGGGCAATTCACTGCGAAATTCAACCTCGGACGGAACCTTGTAAGGGGTAAGCCTCTCCTTGAAGTAGGCAATGAACTCTTCCTGCGTAGCAACCTCTCCTTCCTTGAGGACGATGTAAACCTTGATGCGCTCTCCTTTGCGAAGGTCAGGAAGACCGATGGTGATGCCCTCCTTGACCTTGGGATGTTGATAAACCAACTCGTCAATCTCACGAGGAAAGACATTGAATCCGCTGACAATGATGAGGTCCTTTTTGCGGTCGGTGATGTAGAAGTAACCGTCCTGGTCGATATAGCCAATATCGCCCGTGAAAAGCCAGCCATCCACAATGGTCTTCTGGGTCTCTTCAGGATTATTGTAATAGCCGAGCATCACTGATGGACTTCTGAGAACGATCTCTCCCAACTCGCCCGGAGCAAGATCGTGTCCGTCGTCAATACTGACGATTTTAACATCCACATCAGGAAATGGGATGCCGATGCTGCCGACCTTGTGCATTCCATGGTAGGGATTCGCCATGATTGCTGTGACTGCCTCTGTCAGGCCATAACCTTCGATCATCCGTCCCCCTGTTTTTCTCTCAAACTCATCCTTAATGGCTTGGGTCAGGGGCGCTGCGCCAACAAAGGTTCCCCTCAGGCTGCTGAAATCATAGCGTTCAATGTCCGGCAGGTTGCTCAACTGTACAAATAACGCTGGCACACCAAGAAAAAAGGATGGTTTATACTTCTGGATGTTCTTAGCCACTGCCTTTGCACTGAAGCGTGGCATCAAAAAAATCTCTCCTCCGGCTTTCACTGCGGAATTCATGATGACGCTCATGCCAAAGCCGTGAAAGAGAGGAATGACAGCCAGCACCCCTTGCTCGTCCGTGAGATTTGCCCAGGCGATGTTCTGATGAGCATTGGCGACCAGATTATATTGAGAGAGCATGATCCCTTTGGCAACACCTGTGGTGCCGCCGCTATAGATCACCACAGCCATTTCATCAATCGGAGCCGGGTCTGGACGCCAATCCGGCAGAGGTGGTTGCTGCAACAATTCTTTGAAATCCACCACGTTTGAATCACCTACTTTGCGGATGAGCATCCATTCCCGAAAGCCTTGAACAAGATTCAAAGGAAATGGAAGGAAGTCAGCAATGCGGCTGCAGACGATATGCTTTAAAGGCGTCTTCCCTTTAAGTGACGCCACTTTATCCAGAAAGAGTGGAATGGTGATGACGACCTCAGCTCCTGAATCCGTCAGGAAGAATTTAAGCTCGCGCTCAACAGAGAGAGGATTCAAAGGGACGACCACAGCCCCTGCTTTGAGGAGACCGTAATAGGTGATGAGAAACTGCGGTGAGTTGGGAAGCATTAAAATCACCCTGTCCCTTTTCCTTACGCCCAGATGACCGATGTTGGAGGCAAACCGGTCGGATAGCTCTTTGATCTGTTGGTAGGTAAGTTGTTTGCCGAAAAAGTTTGTACATGGATTGGCAGGGTTCTTAGCGGCGGTCTGATCTAACAGGGAATGAAGGGGAATACGGGGATAGGTCAGGTGGCGAGGGACTTCAGGATCATAATATTTGAACCAGGGACGGGACTCGGAAGTATCAGATCCACCTTCAGCAGTATGAAACACCATCTCATCGTCTCCTTTCACTGGCCTAGGAATGTTAGGCGCCGACCTCGTTGCCTCGAAACACGTCGGTACTGAGGTAGCGCAGCCCGGAGTCGCAAGCAATCGTGACGACGGTTGCAGACGATCCCAGGCGCTGCGCCACACGAAGCGCGGCGACGACGTTGGCACCTGTCGAGGTGCCCGCAAACACTCCTTGCTGGCGAGCGAGCTGTCTCGCCATGTCCTTAGCTGCTGCGGTCGAGACGCGCTCGATCCGATTGACCATTTCAGGATGCCAGAGCGGCGGGACAAAGCCAATGCCGATTCCTTCAATCTTGTGAGACCCAGAAGGACCGCCCGACAGCACGGCTGACTCTTCGGGCTCCACAGCCGTAATCTCAATGTGCGGGTTGTGCGCCCAGAGCGCCTCCGTGACACCGTGAATGGAGTGTGCCGTGCCGACGGCCTGCACAAACGCTGTCACGTCCCCGCCGGTCTGTGACCAGATCTCCTCCCCGAGAGGCACATACCCGCTGATGGCGTCATGGTTGTTGAGCTGATCGCACCACCAGTGTTTGGGTCGGTCGCTGATTTCAGCCGCCGTGCGAATCATCTCTTTGATGAGCGCCTCGGTGATCTTCTTGCCGTCGCTCTTGACGTCTGTGATCCTGGCACCAAATGCTTCCATCGTTCGACGCTTCTCATCGCTGAACGCGTCGGAGAACACGATCTCGATGCCGTAGCCCTTCGCCGCGCAAACAAACGCAAGGGAAATGCCGGTGGTGCCGCCAGTGTATTCGACTACCGTACCACCAGGGACGAGATGTCCGCTTGCCTCGGCGCCTTCGATCGCCGCTCGGGCCATGCGATCCTTCATGCTACCAGTCGGATTGGCATACTCCAGCTTGATCAGGAGCCTCGCTGAGCCAGGCGGCGTCAAGTCACTGATGTCAATCAGCGGGGTGTTGCCAATGCCGGCGAGAACGCCTCCGTGGGTTACCCTCATGCGTTACCTCCTGGTCTTAGTTGTCGTCTTCTCACCCCTGCTGCCGACATCCGTGCACCTAACAAAAAGCTGAGCCGCGAGTTTGCGAGTCGGCTCCAGCGCCAGGTTAGCATTTCCAAATCATTTCTCTGCGATTACAAGCATTTCAAAATCCTCAGTCGATAATTCGTCATTCCGACTAAAAGCACCAAGCTTCGCGCCGAAAATATCAATGACGTTGAAATCAGCGGTTTTTAACAGCCATGCTATTTCCGATGGCGTATAATACCTTTCGTTGCAGTGGAGTTCCTTTTTATTCCCAAGATCATCTTCGGCATGTACGGTGTTGTGTTCCCGGAAAGTCATCAAATCGAATGAAATACTGTCGCATTTTGCGTTTCCTTCTTTTGTGTTTGAATCAAGAAAATCTTTGACGGAATGAAACAGAGGAAATAGGGCATTCAGAGTAGTAAATATCAGTTTCCCTTTCTGCGTTAGGGCATTAGAAGCATTCCGGAGGATCTGATAGTTCATTTCATCAGTCTCCATCAGCGAAAACCCTCCTTCGCACAACATGATTACCAAGTCGAATTCATGTAGGAATGGAAGATTTCTGGCATCATGCTTTTGAAAATGAATTTGGAGATTATCCATAGATGCCTTTTCTCTTGCACGCTCTAACTGCGAATCTGAAAGGTCAACCCCCAGAACGGTGTAGCCTCTTTTTGTCAACTCAATTGCATGCCTGCCTGTTCCACACCCAATATCCAGTATTTTTAAGCTCTTATCATAACCAATCTCTTTTTCAATAAAGTCGCATTCGCCAACGGTGCCTTGGGTGAAGCACTCGTTGTCATATTTCCTTCCATAATTTTCGAATAGTTCTTCATACCATTGTTTCATGCTGTTATGTCCTTTCGTTTTGATGCTAACAATTATTGAACTTCAAGGTGGAATTTGTAAAAATCCTACTCATTCACCTGTTTTTTGTCAATGGGATTTCTGGGATGTCCTAACCTTCACCTACGGAGACTGTCCGCTATCATCGTATGGTTATAAGAATTTGGGATTTTCTGTGTTTGAATCATTTGTTAAAATTGATAACAGGAAGAAAGAATGGAGAGGGTTGCTCCGGATAGCTATTACTCATTGACCTCAATGAGAGAATAATGGGTGACTCCATACCGCATTACTCCCCTTTGTCCCCTCCCACCGGGAGGAGGGGAAGTTATTTTTATAAATGTTAGAGATAATTTCTTAGGCTTTAAAGTGTAAGAATCTAAAACTAAAAAATAGTACCCAATCTGGTAGTAGCTGAGATAGGAACAAACATTTTGACGGTTAGTGGGATTCGAGGTGTCTCACTCTTTTGTCTAGTTCTTTGACGTAGACTTCTAAGGTTGTAATTCTTCTATCCAATTCGGCATAGGAAAATTTTATGGCGGCCAGGACATCTTGATGTTTTTGCTCCATATTTTTGTTCAGTTGATCAAGGTTGCGATCCATTTTTTCATTCAGGTTTACAACCCCTTCAGCCACCAGCTTAATTTTTGTTCCCAAGTCTTCAGCGATAATATGGAACTGGTGAAGCACTTCTTCTGTCTTTTGGTCGACCTTCTCATCAACCTGGGCAATTTTTTTATCTAAATTATCTATTTTCCCATCTATTCGTGAGAAATTATTATCTACTTCAGTGAATTTTTTGTCTAAAAAGTCTTTCAGCTCTTTGTCCATCATCAACCCCTCTTAACTTTCTGAACGATGAAATAAATATCATATTCTTCATAATAAAACAACAAGAAAATCTGATAGGATCAGATCTGTTCCTTCCACATCTGTTCGCCGAGAAATACTTTTAATCCAACGGATGAGGCCTTTGCATAAATCAATTCCATCACATCCAGGAATTTTTCTTCGCCTCTCCAAAAAGGAAAACTCCCCAGCCTTTTGGGCAGGGCTGCCGCTATAGATGGAATGCGAACCTCCCCGAAGAAATCGTCGGGGAGGGACTCGCCATTCCAGAATTTGGAAATATCAGAGGTCAATCCCTCTTCTTCATTAGGGAGGGTTTTCTGTTTCGGCTTAACTTGCTTTCGGATAGTTTTTTTATCGGTCCCACTTAACATATGGATCAGATCTTCACGATTCATTCCACGGAGTTTAAAAATTAAAAATGGGTCACGTTCAAACTCCTCAGCCAACAGGTAGTAGACTGCAGCAATATGCTTGCACGGGTTTGACCAGTCCGGACAAGAGCAGGCTGTCTTAAGGTCCTTAGGCTTCTCCGGAAAGAGAGACAGGCCTGCCTCTCTGAAAACTTTCTCAATATCAAGAGGCATCTCCCCCATCAGGAGTTTTGCTGAGAAGATAGCTTGGCCAGACAAGATTTTGGCCAGTTTCCGCCAATCCGAAACAGAGAGGGTTTTAATCTCCAATTTGATATGGTAAGGTTTAGGCCGCGATCCCTGAACTTTTGCGAGAACCTCCCCTTTTTCTATCTCGATAGAGAGAACTTGGCCTCTTCTTGCATAGGACCGGCCTCTGCCCAGCCTTGCTCCAATATTAAAGCTCTCAAGCACAGCGATCCAACGTTTCGCCCACCAGCTTTCGCCGAATGTGCCATGTTTGGACTGGGCTTTTATCCCCCCCTTGGCTTCACGCGGGACAGAAGACCTTCTGCGCCCCCATAAGAAATAATCATCTCTCCAGTAACCCATCCTAATCTCCTATCGCCTCTTTCCGCAGGCTGAAAAGGTTTTTCAACTCAGCTGTGGAAAGTTCGGTCAACCAGGCTTCGCCTGTTCCAATCACTCTTTCAGCGACCTCCTTCTTCCGCTCGATCATTTCATCGATCTTTTCTTCAAGCGTGCCTGCGCAGATAAATTTGTGGACTTCAACCTTCTTCTTCTGACCGATGCGGAAAGCCCTGTCTGTTGCCTGGTTTTCAACAGCCGGGTTCCACCAGCGGTCGAAATGGAAAACGTGATTGGCCCGTGTCAGGTTTAAACCGGTGCCGCCCGCTTTAAGAGAGAGGATAAAAAGGAATGGAGCGTCCTCCTGTGCCTGAAAACGCTCGACCATCTGATCACGATGCTTCTTAGGGGTTCCTCCGTGGAGGAAGAGGACTTCGCGGCCGAATATTTCCTGGAGATGTTTCTGGAGGATTGCGCCCATTTCTGAAAACTGGGTAAAGATAAGAGCATGATCCCCCACTTCCACCATCTCTTCTGCCATCTCGGTCAGACGGGTAAGCTTACCTGAGCGGCTGGGGATAGGGGAATGGTCGCCTAAAAAGTGGGCTGGATGGTTGCAAACCTGCTTCAGCTTCAAAAGCGTTGCTAAGACAACCCCCTTCCGCTGGATGCCTTCGGTTTCATCCAGCGCTTCCATGGTCTCTTTTACAACGGCTTCGTAGAGTGAGGCCTGCTCTTTGGTTAAAGTGCAAAAGACTTTCATCTCCATCTTTTCCGGAAGGTCGTTAATGATCGTCTTATCGGTTTTGAGTCGACGAAGGATGAAGGGGCCAGTAAGGCGCTTTAACCTTTCGGAGGCTTCAGGGTCCCTGGCTGCCTGGATAGGAATAAAAAACCTGTTCTTGAACTCTGTCTGGGTTCCAAGAAGCCCGGCATTGAGAAACTCCATGATAGACCAGAGATCCCCCACATTATTCTCAACCGGCGTGCCCGTAAGGGCGATACGGTAGCCTGCTTGTATAACCCTTGCGGCCCTGGCTTGTTTGGTCTCAGGATTCTTGATATTCTGAGCTTCGTCAAGAATGACTCCGGCCCACTGGAGATCTTTAAAGGTCTCGACATCGCGGTTCAGTAAGGCGTAGCTTGAGATTATAATGGCATGCTCCTTGGCCTCTGCTGTGAAAGCTTCGCCCTTTGTTCTTTCGATTCCATGATGAACCATGACGGGAATTTCCGGAGTGAAGCGGCTGGCCTCTTTTTGCCAGTTATTGACGACAGATGTGGGACAGATGAGGAGCACAGGACGTCGTTCCCCTGATTCCCAATCCTTCTGAATAAGAGCCAATGCCTGGATGGTCTTGCCCAATCCCATGTCATCGGCCAGACATGCTCCCAACCCCCACTGCCTGAGAAAACTCAACCAGGAATAACCGCGCCTCTGATAGGGCCGGAGCGTTCCCTGGAAAGCTCTGGGTTGGGGTAGCTCCTGAAATGGACTCTTCCCCTCCAGTTCCTTAAAAAGATTGGCGATCCAGCCTGATGCTGAGATTCCTTCAACCGGGATATTGCCAAGACCTTTTTCTCCTCCCAGGGCCATTCGGACAACTTCCCGGAGGGTCGTCTGTTCCATTGCCTTCTTTTTCCAGGACTGGATTACCGCCTGAATCTCTTCTGCATCGAGAAGAACCCACTGACCGCGAACCTTCACTAGAGGAGCTTTGAATTTCGCCAGTTTCTGGAGTTCTTCAAAAGAGAGTTTTTCACTGCCTAGGGCCACTTCCCAATCGAACTGAACAATCTGGTCGAGAGAGAGGCCGCTTCTACTTTGCATCTCGGGTGTCTTCACATGCGCCCGGGCGTTAAGGCGGAGTTTTGTCCCCTTGCGCGTCCACCATGCCGGCAGCATGACGCCAAAGCCAGACTGCTCGAGGGTCGATGCCTTCTGTGTGAGAAATTCGTAAGCTCCCTTAGCATCGAGCCGGTATCCTGAGGGCCCAGGTGTCCTCAAACTGGCCTCGATATGAGGGCAAATTCCGGATGCCTGACCGAGAGAGAGCAGAAGGTATTCATGAGAGTTGAAGTTCTTATTTGCCAATGGCAAGATCTCTCTCCCTTTCCAGACCCTTTCAGCCGGGATCAGCAGGCTTGGATCGTGATTGGCCTGCAGAAGGTACCGGACATACCATTTGTCATTTCCATCGTCGGGTTCTTCAACACGAAAGCAGAGACGGAACGGTGAAGCAGCGGAGACCGATATCGGACGGATCCAATTTTTCAAGTGATTTGTAAGTTGATCCAACTCTGCAGACTTTCCCTCCATTCTGCCGTCGTGTGAACGCAATGCATGAAGCCATTGATCATGGCTGCTGTAAAAACCATCCATCGCCTTCAAGGAGCGGCGTTTTGCAGTGAGGGCGTGTTCGAAATCATCTCTTCCTGTGGATCGAATAAGATAATCTACGGCGCTGTCAATAAATTCGGAGAGAAGCGTGATGGAAGAGACAGTGGGGGATGAAGCATCTTTGAGGCTCAATGCCCGTGCAACAGCTGGTATCAACTTGGCAAGATTTGAAAGCCTTTCACTCTCTAACCCGGAGAGGAACGACCTCCAGCGAGCCTGCGGGATCCCATGAAGATCGTTTATGTCTGGAAGAAACTGACCCTTTGTTGCAACTGCGCCAGCAAACCGCAAAGCCATTGTCCAGAAAGATAGGTCCTTTCCTACAATCATCCCCGGTCCCAGGGTCTGCTTGCCGATGCAGCGACATAAAAATTCAATTCCCTTTTCGAAAGGGAATTGAACGACGGTCACTTTCCATGGAGCCAACGTTGCCTGAGTGGTTGATTCCGGAAACTCACCAATGAGTCGTGAGGAAGGGACAGGTTGATTGTCTATGGTTGGAAGCCATGCAACCATCGGTCGAATGGATTTTGCGGTGACTTTAAACCCCAGGCCGATTTCTTTGAGAACCAAAGATAATTTCTCAGCGCCTGCATCATAGCAAAGGGATACTGGTTTCGCTTGACGATGTTTCAGCTTATTTTTCGGTTTTTTAGCGGCTGAGACTTCAGGTTCATCGGGTTTTTCTCCCCACAGGGAAAATACTCTTTCAAGAAAGGTTGCATGGAGAATAATCATTTTAAATTGGCTCTTTCATGAACCTTTCATCCACTCTTGTTGAGGTGTCATTGAAAATGAGAATGGATAAGGTAATAATAAAATTGTTAAGCATTTTTGTCACGGAGGTGAAGATGTCTTTAAAAATGATGGAACGGAAAAGTTTATCAAAACGGTGTCGAATCCTGGAAACAAGCCGGCTATCCGATTATATCTTTGTAATCATTTTTTTTAAACTGCCTGCGCCCCCTGTGTCAAGCAGGGCAGGCAGGTGAGGTATCAAGAGAAGTTTATGGATAAAGTGATCATTGAGAGACTGCCTGACACAAAGGAAATCCCTGGAGCAAAGAGGTGGAATGAGGAAAGAGGGGAGTTCGTCCAGATTTCCTATCAGGAGGCAATGCTCCACATAGCTGCTTTTGAGATCAGACAGGGGTTTTCAAGGGGCAACCATTACCATGAACAGAAGGAAGAAATTTTTTATGTCTTTGAGGGAAAGATAAAAGCGATATTTCTTGATATGGACACACTTCAAAAGGAAGAAAAGATCCTGGAAAAAGGAGATAGAATAAGGGTGAAGCCCCGCTGTGGCCATCTTTTTCTGGGTTTGGAAGACACACTGGTCGTCGAATACAGTCCTCAGGTTTACGAAAGGGAAGACACCCATAAAATCGACTTGAGTTAAGCTATCAACCACCCCTCCATTTGAAAGACAACACTGCTACTGCGCAAAAGAGGCATGCTTCAGGAATCGAAGATTTCCGGTAGGAATGATGCATGCTGGTTCAATATATGAAAATCCAATTCAAACATTTTCAGAAGTCTAAAAACAGCATATAGATAGCAGATAGGTGCATTCTTAAGGACAGTAAGTAATATTACAGAAGAGTATCCAATTTAAGTTGTAAATTTATGTAAAAGCCGTGAAATACGTCCGATTTCCTTACAATTTCAAAATAATCAACTATGTCCTTGAGATTATTATATCTTATATGTTTAGCTCTCAAATCTTATTAGGAAGTGTCGGGAGTATTTACAATTTTACTCTTCTGAAATTCAGCGCAAAAATAAATAGTCCTTTAAAAACAAATAGATAAAATATGGTATGATAATTGCTTAATACCTTTTTTCGAAGGTGCTAAGTCAAACGGAGGAGGTAATTATGAAACGTTACAAATACCGTGAAAGGAAGAGTCCGATGATGAGGATGGCCACGAGGTTTGTGTTTGCATTTGCCTTGTTGGGATTGGTCGCGTTGCCTGCTTCGGCTGACACGCTAACCTTTTACTTGGACAATGAGTTTAGCGGCGCAACCCCTCCCGCAGGGACTGCTCCTTGGGTGACACTGACCTTTTTGGACATAGTAGGTGGGGTGAGGCTGACGATCGAAAATGTCGGGCTTGTCGGCACTGAATTCAATACCGGAGTCTATTGGAACTTCGACCCTTCCAAGAACGCAGCCGTGTTCAGTCCAACTGCCATCGGGACTGGGTTAGGCACGCAAACAGCATGGAATAGCATGAGTTCCGGTAATGACCAATGGAAACCAGATGGCGACGGCTTCTTCGATTTTCGACTCAATCTCCCGCCTCCGGGTGATACTTTCACCGCCGGAGAGACGTTCGTCCTGGAGTGGATAGGGCTGGGGTTAACAACGGCGGACTTCGATTTCACAAGCGTGAACGGACCGGTAGGAAAAACCGGATTCAACGCTGCTGCCCACATCCAGGGGATCGGAACTAGCGGGAACGACAGTGGTTGGATCGAGGGTGGCAAGATAGCGCAGGTCCCCGAACCCTCTTCGCTGGTCCTGGTGGGATCAGGACTGTTTGGACTTGCTGCCCTGGCGCGGAGGAAACGGTAGCCTTTCAGCGTTCGTCAGACTTAAAGTTGGGCCAGCGCATCGTGTGGTGCGCTGGCCTTTTTTTCATCTATACCGTCGCAGGTGGAAGTTTCCTGCCAACAGCTCCCGACTCAGAGGCGAGTCGAAATCTCGCTCCACTGTTGGAACCGGGCCCACCAGTTGATTACCACCAGGACGACCCGGCTTTGGCACGTCGGGTAGGACGATAGCGCGGTCCGGGCTTGAATGATGCCGGCGTTTCCATCGCCCCTCCTAAAATCCCATACAGCGGGTTTTCCCCAGTACGGCTTCAAGGCCAGCCTATCAGGCCACACCTGCCCAGGGCCTCCTGATTGACCTTAAAATTGACTATTCAAAAGTGGCATTCATCATTCTTCATCAATGATGGCGACAGGTCTAACCCAGCCTGCGCTGGCCTTCTTGATGTTGATAGGAAAACAGCAGACCGTAAATCCATGAGGCCTTCCAATGGCTGACAAGTTCGCCAACTTCTCCATATGGCAGTATCCAATTTCAATCCCTGCAAAGTGAGCCTCCCAGATGACCCTCGAATCCCCGGTTTCTTTGAATTCTTTCGCGAGAAAAGGAAGAGGCCTATCCCAGCTCCAGGCATCAATACCCACCACCCGCACTCCTTTTTCTGTGAGAAAGAGAGTGCTTTCCCGATCCATTCCCGCCCCTCTGGTTAAATACTCCCGTGTACCCCATGCATCATCAGCCCCGGTCTGGATCAAAACAATGTCCAAGGGATGGATCTCATAGTTGATCCGGTCTAATTCCTTTTCTATGTCACCTACGGTAATTCGTGCGCCATTTGGCTTATGGCGAAAATCGAGAACCACTCCGTTGCTAAAACACCAATCTAGAGGGATCTCGTCAATCGTCAATGAAGGTTTTCCCCTGTCCATGGTTGGATGATAGTGATAGGGCGCATCCAGGTGTGTCCCCGAGTGGGTGGTCAGCGTCAGGGATTCTATGGCCCAACCCAGACCACGAGGTAAATGGTCAGGGGTAACGCCTGGAAAGTAATCCTTCATCTGGTCGGCCCCCTGGACGTGGTCGATATAATCAATCTTTGGAATCATCCTTGGAGGA
>Ga0194112_10004993_pt1 | contig 17972 bp, 13 predicted proteins | sample TA2MahC400mmetaG_FD_146191 | JGI IMG/M metagenome (GOLD analysis project Ga0194112, IMG submission 146191) | Freshwater microbial communities from Lake Tanganyika, Tanzania - TA2015016 Mahale Deep Cast 400m | ecosystem: Environmental > Aquatic > Freshwater > Lake | place: Tanzania: Lake... | reverse complement strand
ATTGACATCCAACATCGACAACAACCGCTCTTCAGATTGTTGGATAAAATAACCGTAGCATCCAAACCCGGCATTGTTAATCAAGGCGTCGATTTTGTAGCCGCGCTCGTCTAATCTCGCCATAATCCGGGCAGCCGCCTCAAGCGCCGCTAAATCCTGAACTATAACATCGGCTTTTATTTGATGTTGCTCGTTGAGTTGCGCGGCGAGTTCTGCCAGCAATTCCTCACGCCGGGCAACCAAAATTAAATTCCAACCATCAGCAGCCATCACTCTGGCGAGTTCCCACCCTATACCTTCAGACGCGCCGGTTATAAGCGCAACGCGTGATGTCTGCAGATTTGATTTTGAAAAGATAGACATAAATTCTCAAATTAAATTGCGTCGTATTTCTCTTATACCTTCACCTTCCCCAATTTGCACCTCGCGCCTATTCACCGTAAAATCAACATCGGCTTGCTCAAAGCCATATTGTTCCCCTCAAACCGTGTATAATACAAACCCGACGGCAGAGAACGACTATCGATACTGAATGACTGCGCGCCTGAAGGAATATCGCCCCTGGATAATTCATAGACAATTCGACCGCGGCTGTCCAGCAGCCTCAAATTAACACTCAACGCCGATGCCGACTTAAATAGTATTTTAAGCGTCCCATTGGCAGGATTGGGAAAGACCGATAAAGTTATCTCATTTGGTTTTAAAACCTTATACGGTTCGACCGAACGCGGCAAAATCGTGCGATACAAAATCATACGGTCTATGAGCCAGCCGTCTTCGTTAACCTCTTCATCGGTCGTAATCTTCAGGCGAATGCAAATCGGTCCGCCGGCAAGGTCGTAATCTCGCAGCGATATGAAAAGCGTATCCCAACCATGCGGAAATTGCGAAAACATTGCCGCCGGCAGCCACTCGCGCATCCGGTGCGCATAGAATTCGACAGTGGCAAAATCCATCCCAGGCTCGAAGTAAGGTCGGTGAATCATCTGCAAAGAATAATCGTATTCAGCGCGGTATTCGATACCGGTTTCTAAAAGCAGCCAGACGACCGTCGAATAAACATAATCGCCAGCAAGGCTCTCGGTCAAGCAGGTTCGCCCGTCAACTGTCTCGATTCCCCATCTCTCGCCCCAGCCGCCGCGTTGCCAATTAAGGTCGTTAGTGAAATTCTCGTCATACACAATCTCCGCTGGCTGCATATTAAATGTCCAGTTGTCACGGTTTAATTCAAATGTTTCGACAACTGGCAAATAGTTCGGGCTGGTCGCTTCCAACCTGTAAATGTCAAATGGCAGGTTATATTCGATCTGGCCTTGCGGAAGCGCGAGATTATAGCGCGTCCGGTTATCAGACGCATAGAGTCGGATTGCCGCCGGCAGCATCGAGCTATCTCCGGCTGTTATGACGCGAAACCGCACCGAAGTGGCAGGAATAGTCGTAATATCGGCGACGATAGTGCGACGTTCACCGGATATAACTTCGATTTGGTCGCGCTCGAACGGCATACAACCATTCTGTAGTAGCGCCAGGCTGTAAGAACCATTCGGTAGTAATGCATCAAAGCGGCCGGTCGCCGGATGCGAGAGCCGCGGCTCAAGCACCGGCTCACGTTCGCTGTTCAACAACACTTCCATCGATACCGGGCGGTTGTGCATTCGGTCGATGGTCATAATCGTGAGAAAGCCAAATTCCCCGATGCGCTCGCGACCGCAAGATAAATCGATGAGAAACATCGCTGATGGCAATGCAGATGCGACGACTTGCTGCATCGTAATTGAATCAGGCTGAATCACTGCGCCGACCTCGACCATATAGGTCAAGGCGCCGGTGGCTTGATAAGCCCAATCCGGCAGTTGCCCAACCCGTTGCGTAGCCCGGACTAAAGAATAATTCCCTCCACCCATTTGGCGAGGCAGCCGTCCCGCTAAGGCTGAACCAACGGCGTCCAGCGCCGGCGAGTCCGGCGGCCGACGGCTCTCCCAATTCCAAGGCGCGATCACCATCTCAGCATTCTGCCCTGAGCGCGAACTGTGATAAGTTATGCAAAATAAAAATCGCCGGTCGAGCATCAAATCGCCAAGAGCGCGTGCTTCCGGCTCGGAAAATGGACTGGCGCCGCGATAGTAGTTGTAAGACTCGCCCTCCCTGACCTGATAAAGGCTGTCGCCGCGGTTCCAATGTAAGTCGAAATTGCGGTTCAAGTCCACACCGGATGTGTCCAGCCCGACGCCGGCGGTATAACGGAACACACCATCGCCGATGTTGTCGCGGCAGTTCTTGCGGAAGGTCAAGTCCAATCCCTGATGAACGACATCTGAGCCATCCGGATTGATAGTGGGAATGATATAGACTTCCACTTCCTGCAGACGCGCCCGCGCGGTGTCATAATCCAATCCTTCGAGCAGCCGCTTCATTAATTCGAGCGCGACTTCGACGCCTAAGACCTCCTCGGCGTGCATCTGCCCGATGAAGAGAACCGCCGGCTCAGATTCCACCTGACGAGGATTATCCGACAGTTTCGCCAGTAAAATTGGCTGCCGATGCAAAGCGCTGAAACCGATGGTATCGACCGCTATCCAGTCAGGATAGCGGCGCCGCAGGCTGTCCAATTCGACGCCTATCTCGCGGTTATTATGATAAGCGGACGACAACGGCTGCGCCTTCAGCGCCCGAATCGTTCCAAGCGACGCCGTCAGCGTTAAAACGAACGCGATTGAGATGTTTTTTATTGTTTTACCTTCGAACCGGTTTTATAGTTAAGGATCACGCGTGAATCTTAGCAAACTAATACTATACATAGCGACATTATTCTTTGCTATGCTTATATATGTCATCCTAAACGCAGTGAAGGATATCGTCCTAAGACGGACTTAACCAGACGAGATCCTTCACTTTGTTCAGGATGACATACGACATTGCACAATTAACATAACATTAGTCTAAAATTCGAGCTTAAAGTTTGGAGATATCAGCACGGCCCAAATTTGCAAAAACAAACCGGGTTGCCAGACATCGAAGAAAACGCAGGCCGCCCGGTCGTTCTTGCATTCCTGAGACTATTTCATTAATTGAATCGCCTGTTCTGTTCTATGACCACCCATTTCCAGGCGCACAAAATAACTGCCGGAAGATAAATTATCCGCTGCGACTAAAACCCGGTGCCGCCCCGCCGACCAATACCCGCTGCCCAAGTCAAGTGCAAACCGGCCCTGAGCGTCATATAACGCCAGCGATAACTCGCCTTCTTTAAAATTCGTGAAGGTCGCCATTGCGCGGGAATTGAAGGGATTCGGATAAACCTCATCCAAAGCGATAAGGCTGGGAAGATTGGGCGTCTCGATTTTGGGCGCAGCGAGCAGATTATCGTCGAGCCTTTGGACGAAGACATTGACAAAGTCTTCCTTACCGGTGGCGCGCCGGTCTTCCCAGACCAGCGCCGCGCCTGAATGCCCGCGCGGCATTAAGGTCAGCAAACGCGGCATATTTTGTTTGTGGAAAGCCCCGCACACCAGATTGCCGCCGACATTCCAACCCGGATACGGCGTCCCATCGGAGCGCAGATGAATGGCATAGAGGTCTGTCCAGACGCCGCTGCGATAATCCTCCCAAGCCAGCCACATTCCATTCTGTCCGTCGTGGCAAATATTCGGCAGAAGTTGGTCTTTATCAGCCGGACAAACTTCGCGTCCGTCCATTTCGAAGAAGGTCCAGAGCCGTCCGCCGGGACGAAGCGTATGATGGATTTTTTGGATGAAAATATCGCGTTTGCGCTCGACGCCAGCCCGGCGGTGGTCTTCCCAAGCCACCCAGATATAACTACCGTTATCGATAGCCAAAGCCGGCTTTTCTTGATGATTCTCGTCGCCACAGATTATCGCGCCGGTGTCAGCCCAACGCCGTGTGCCGTCCAGATTGATAAACTGTCCGTAAATATCGTTTTGTGATTCGCCATTCTGGTCATCACGACCATCGACCCAAACGATAGCATAGCCGGTCTGATGCCGCACAATGCGCGAATCCTTCTGTTTGTAGGGTGCATTGCAAAGCACAATTCCACCGTCGCCATCGTCCCAGAGCATCTCGCCGGCAGAATTGAGACGGGCCATCCATAAGTCTTCGTCGGTATCATCGTGGAACGCTTTCCAGACTAAGACTACGCCGCCGGATCCGTCGGGAATGATGTTCTCGACCTCCTCATCCATAAGATGGGAAGTAATCTGCCGGCCGTCATCGCCCCACATACGCTCGCCATTAGGGGAGATGCGCTGCATATAGACATCATAGTAATCGTTATCGGTCGGCGCGCGCCAAGCGACATAAGCGCCGCCGGCGCCGTCGCTGCAAACGAAAGGCCAGGCTTGCTCCCACTCAAAGTCGGCTACTTTACGTCCAGACTCACCCCATAACATATCACCGTTGGCATTCAAACGTTGAATATAAATCGAAAAAACTTCGCCGCCGCGACGGTCTTCCCAAGCCATAATTGTCCCGCCGGCGCCGTCAGCGCAAGCGCTGGGATGCAATCCGCCGCCGACTGTGCCGGTTAATACTGGTCGGCCGTTGACCGGCATTGTAATTTCACAATGGTCGCCGCGGTCGCGAACGGTTTGAATAAAGGGAACTTGACCGGCGCCGCCGAAGCGTCCATCCAGCCAGTAAACAGTGAAGGATGAATCTAAGCGCGGTATCGCCGCCGGTTCGACAGCATTGCCGCTGAGACCCTGCACAATTGGAACGCCGTTTTCGACCGCCAGCAACTCGCCGCCAGCCGTTAATTTCTGTCCATACAACTCCAGACTGCCGGTCCGCAAATCAGCCCAGATGAAGAAACATCCTCCATCGGCTGTCCGCCGCGCTAAAGGCGAATGCTGCCAACCAGAAGCCCGGCAGACCGGAACGCCGCCGGCTGGCCAGAGCAATTGCCCGGAACGGTTGATATGCTGAGACCAAATATCGACCTCCGGATGCGGACGCTCGCGTTCATCCTCCCAAACAATATAAGCGCCGCCCTGTCCGTCGGGAAATAGACGGGATTGGGCTTGATTGCGAGGCGCTACAATAATCGGCACGCCAGTGGTCGGATTCCACTCCTTACGCATACGCTGCGCGCCGCTGATGCGCATAGTATATACATCGCTGGTTAATCCATCGCCGCGCTTATCTTCCCACAGCACAATGGCATTGCCAGATTCAGAGGCTACAATGCGGTTCTCCGATTGCTCGCGCGGTTCGATGCAGACAGCTTCGCCTTCAGCCGGCCAGAGCAGCCGCCCGGATGCGTCCAGATGCTGGGCGTAAATATCCTTGTCGGTTTGCTCTTGGTTACGGTCGTCGATCCAGCAGACGAAGACGCCGCCGGCGCCGTCCGGGCAGAGTTTCGGCGCTTCTTGATTGGCTTCGTGTCCGCAGACGACCACGCCGCGCTCATTACCCCAACGCAAATGCCCGTTAGGTGAGATGCGCTGCGCCCAGATGTCGAAATTGCCAACGATGCGGCCATCCTTCCAGGCGATTATCATCCCTCCTTCGCCATCTTCGTCGGTCGTGTGATTGGTCTGCGCGCCGACCGCAGCGACGACCGGCAAGCCATTGGCCGGCCAATTAGGGTCGATGCGGCCATCGGCAAGGATATGCTGGGCATAGATATCGCCGACATCGCCGCTGCGCATATCGCGCCAGGCGATGATAGCGCCGCCGGCGCCGTCCTCGACGATGCGCACATCTTCCTGAATACCGCCTTGCATACAGACTGGCAGACCGCGCTCGCTGCCACCCCATAAGCGACGACCTTGAGCGTCAATTTTTGTGCAGTAGATATCCCCGAGCGAATCTCGGTCGAAATCCTCCCAAGCGATAATCCAACCGCCGTCGGCGGTAGGCCAGACGCCGGGATCCTCCTGCCGGTTGGTCGTGTCTGAAATGCGCAATCCGCCCAGGGGATACTTAAAGCGCAAAGCCGCTTCGGTGGTAACTACTTGCACATAGACGCCGCGGTCGCCATTGCGGGTGTCTGACCAGGTGACGCAAACTTCGCCGGTCAGTTGCCCGGTCTCGCGCATCTCCCCGCCGCGATACCATTCGACAAAATGACCCTGCCGAATAGCGTATCCATCCGCCGGCGCCCATCTGGTCATCGGCTGCCCGCCGACCGTCGAGGCTATTAAGGCTAACAGCCCCAGCGTCAAGAGGATAGACTTGAATTTGTTTGACATCGATGTTTCCTCTCTGCTATGAGTATTAAGCGCGGTTTGCCGCGTGCGGCACACCCGACCAAAATCGCGCGCCTAACCCTGTGTATATTTGGATATACCGCTTCTCGTGCAACCGGCGCAGCGAAGTATGAAGCGGTTTATTTAATGCGGTATGTGTTCTAATGATGGGGATTTCGCTATATAATACGAAGATTTCCAAGAACTGTAAGTATATTTTGACTGCTCATCATACTCTTTGTTGTTATACATAACGACATTATTCTTTGCATATACTTATATATGTCATCCTGAACGAAGTGAAGGATCTCGTTCCCGCTTCCCCAGACGCGATACTTCACTGCGTTCAGCATGACGCCCGCGAAATATGCGAACTTATCTCTGACGCTGTGCATAATAGCAAATTATCCATTACTTGCGCTATTCATATTCTCGCGGTTAGCAGGTTTGGCGCTCTCCCCCGGTGGACGATTGACTTCATCGACATAGTTTAGTTTCAGTTCGGCGCGAATATGGTCAAGAAAACGTCGCTCGGCTTCGCTTAAATTGTTACGGCATTTTTCGCTCAACATATCGAGGGTGTCGATGGACAGTCTAGCGCCTTCCAGATCGCGCCGCGCTTCGCCGCTGGCCAGGTCCGCGATTTTACCCATTTGTTGCAGAGCGATAGTTTGAAACATCACCACTAAACGGGTGAATAGAATTTCATTTTTCGACGAAGCGTTCTCGCTGGACATAACGCAAAACGGATTTAACTTGATTTAACTTGTTCTTCGAGCGATTTGATTTGGTCGCGGATGCGAGCGGCTTCTTCGTAGGCTTCCTGCTCAACGGCTTCTTCCAACTGACGGGTGAGATGCTTGAGTTTCACGGTGATATCAGGTTGCTGCCCGGTGGCAATTTCACCGACCAATCCCGCCTCAGCCAAGACCTGCGCGCTGACATATATCGGCGCGCGAGTCTTGAGCGCCAGCGCAATGGCGTCCGACGGGCGGGCATCTATATCCTTAGTCATAACATCGTTCACGCGCAGCGTCACCTCGGCATAAAATGTGCTGTCCCGCAGTTCGGATACGACCACTTGTTCGACCCGCGCATCAGACGCTCTAAGCAAAGCGTGGAACATATCATAAGTCAGCGGTCGTTGATACCGCTCTCCCTTGAGCAGATTAGTTATCAAGTGCGCCTCGACCGGTCCGACTAAAATCGGCAGCCAGCGATTGCCTTCATGCTCCTTTAATATCACCATATAACCCTGATATGGGTGATATACGGTGAGACCGGATACTTCCATCAGGATCTGTTTCATTTTTGCCTCAAAGGTTTTGCTCCGTCGATTTAAACTCGTTAAAAGTCGCTCTGGGCTTTGGACGCAACCTCGCCGATAAGTTCTTGTTTAAAGACCAACGGACAAAGACGTCCACGCGGCTGTTTTACGATGATTAGATTTTTCCATCTAGCGATATATCAATGCTAAAAGACGGTAGCGCGGGCGTCGCTGCCCGTCAAATTTAAAATATCAACTAGGGCTATGTCAAGCGTAAGATGACATGCGACATTGCACAATTGACATAACACTAGGGCAGAATATAGTTTACTGTGTGATTGTCTTTCCCTCCCCTGCTTGCGGGGAGAGATGGGGCGCTGTATTCTGCCCCCATTAATAAAAGTAAGGACGGCGGGTAGAGATGCCCGCCCTATCGCCTCACAATTCCGTATCGATATAACGCTAAATATAATACAACATATCGAAATAATCAAGTGTTTTAACAATTAAGCTAATTGCAAAAGTAATGATTAATCCAGAAAATTCAGACATAGCAAGGCGGACGCCCTCGTCCGCCGAAAACCAAGCCAAGCATAGAATGCGGCGGACGAGGGCGTCCGCCTTGCCATCAGTTAATCCAACACTTTTGCAATTACCTCAATTATTTAATAGCGACGAAATAACCCAACCACTCGACCGACGATGCTGAAGCCCGGCGTCCCGCGTTCGACGATGATAGGATCAAAGTGCGGATTGGCTGGTTCAAGCCGGATTTTATCGGTTTCTGGATAATAGCGCTTGACGGTCGCTTCCTCGCCGATGACCGCCACCACGATTGAGCCGGTTTCGAGCGGTAGATTAGGCCTTGCCAGCACAATGTCGCCATCTAAAATGCCGGCGTTCAACATCGACTTACCCTGCACGCGCAGTGCAAAACCGTCGCGATATGGGAAGAAATCGCCGTCCACTGCTAGATCGCCTTCAATATTCTCAACCGCCAAAAGCGGCGTTCCCGCCGCGACCCGTCCTACAATCGGTATCCGACGCATCGAATCAGAAGCCGCAGTTTGCTCGGCAGGATCCGACGCAAACTCAGCCGAACGGCGGCCGACAATTTCGATGCCGCGAGACTGATGTTTCCGCCGGTTTATATAACCCTTTCTTTCCAAGGTGAGCAACAAACAGCGCACGCCATTGGTCGATGTGATACCCATCGCCGAACCGATTTCGCGCAGCGACGGCGGAAAGCCGCTGCGCGCAGTGAATCCACCGATGAAATCGAGCGCCATCCTCTGACGCGCAGTCAAAAGACGTGCCATTTTTCGCGGGGACATAATTCCTCCTTGATTTACAAAACGCAATATACTGCAATTATGTTCACTTGTCAAGATTATCTGCTTATATTTTGTGCATTCCTCGCAAATGGCGTTGATAATTTGACCTATCCACTAAAACAGTTGACAAACGGCTCTTTCTATAGTAATTTGAATAGCAAAGATTGGGCCAGTATAATCAAACAGGCTGATAATTGCTCACGCACACCGAATTCATCGCACGCGCTAAACTTATCAAGATGATAATCCTCGATAACGATGGCGTATTTACCGATGGGAATGTCTATATCAACATTAAAGGCGAAGAAGCCAAATCATTCTTCATCCGCGACGGTTTTGCGGTGATAATGGCACGCCGGTTGGGACTGGAATTCGGCATCATCACCGGACTGCTCTCGCCTATCGTTGAATACCGCGCCGCGCAACTAGGCATCACTGAAGTTCATAAAGGTTTTATGGACAAAGTTCAGCAACTGGAAGACATCCTTAGCCGGCGCCGATTGGATCCAATCGAGGCGGCTTATATGGGAGACGATCTTTTCGACATTCCAGTTATGCGCAAAGTCGGACTTAGCGCCGCGCCGGCCGACGCCTACCCGGCTGTCCGCACTGCTGCCGACTGGGTCTCTACCTACCCCGGCGGACGAGGCTGCGTGCGCGAATTCGTCGAACTTATACTCGACGCCCAAGGCAAATGGGACGCGGTTGTGCAGGAATTTACGGGCAATGAAGATTTTTTTGGATATTTCGGACGGAATGAACAGCAGGATAAGACAGAGTAAATGGAAATATTTCCGTATCTTAGCAGCACGTTTCCTGCAGGCAGCAAGGTGAGAATCTGGCTAATGCTGCTGGTGATTTTATGTTGCGCCTGCACTAAAGTCGATATTCCGCCTCCAGCGCCAGTATCGTCCGGCGGACCGGGCTTCCCCGACCAGGAGGTCTTCGGCGCCACAACTTATTACACTAAAGACGGCCAGCGCCGTCTGACTGTCTTAGCGCCGCACATCAGCCGCTTCGACAACCGCCGGCTGCTGATGATGGACGGCGGCATAACCGTTCACTTCTTCGACCAAAACGGCGTCCATTCGGCGGTTATGACGGCTAAAGAAGGCGAAATGCTCGAACTGGCAAATCGCGTCTGGGTGCGCGGCAATGTCATCGTCAAGTCCGACAGCGGAATGGTCCTGCGCGCTGAAGAATTACGCTACGACCCCGATCTCGGACGCATCTTAACCGACGGTTTTGTCACCATCATCACAACGCAGGATAGTCTGGCCGGCTATGGCTTTTCGTCCGCTACCGACCTGTCCGATTGGGAAATCAAACGTTCCAGCGGCGCCACCTGGCGTAAAACCGAGCAAAAAAAACCGGACGGTGATACTCTTTCAGATAATAAATCCTAAATATATAGAGATATCAAAATATCTTTTCCACTTTACATATCGTTCATTTAGTCCACATAGCGCATCATCGTCTTTACACCAGGCTTGTTTTATGGATTAGCATCCTGTTGCTATTACCAAATTCAGCCTTGACTCAAACCGATGAACGCATCACGCTCGAATACGCCGACACATTGCGCAGCCGCGGTAATGTGCGGGAATTAATCGGCAATGTCAAAGTCAACCGCGGCGATAGACGCATCACTGCCGATAGAGCGCTCTACGACACCGACGCCGGTGTCATTCGTCTGACCGGTAAAGTGAAATTGACTGAGCCGAGCCGCCGGGTGCGCGCCGACCGGATGCGCTACGACGAAAACAGCGGCAATTTCGAAGCCCAAGGCGCCGTCGATGTTGCGGTCGGCGACAGCCTGCGCATCCGCTGCTATACGGCATATTACACCGATAAAACCTCGATACTCGAACTGGAAAATAATCTCATCATCGATATGTTCAGCGATAGTTCGCAAATCACCGGCGGTTGGGGATTGTTCAACCTGAAGGATTCATCCGGCGTCATCGAAGGCTCGCCGGTCTATCGCCTGCTGATAAAAGACGACGTCAAGCGCGACACCCTCATCATAAAGTCGCGCAAATTGGAGTTCAGCCGGCGCGATAATTCAGCGCTGTTCACTGATGATGTCGAACTTTCGCGCCGCGACTTGCTCGCTCTGGCGGATACGCTCTACCATCAGCCCGATTCGAACCGAACGCAAATGCGCGGCGCGCCGTTGCTCTGGCGCGGCGAAGATGAACTCTCCGGCAAACAAATCGATATTCTATACAAAGGACAGGCGGTCCGTAATTTAACGATAACCGGCGATGCGATAGCGCTGTCTCCGGCGCGCGCCGGCGACTATCGCAAGAACAGACTTAGGGGACGAAAACTGGTCTTCGATGTCATCGACGACAGCAGCCACGCCGTGCATTGCGAAGGCGATGCCGTCGGCCGCTACTTCGTCTGGGACGAAAAGGATGTCTATCAGGGCGTTAATTTAGCCGCCGCCGATGTCATCGATATTGCCATCACGGGTAAAAAGACAACGCTCATCGACATCGTCGGCAAAGCCAACGGCGCCTTCTATCCGCCTGGCTTCGAACCGCCCGATGTCATCGAACCGGCGCCCAAACGCGCCACCGCCGCCGAAAAGGGTGAATAGTGAAGTTAGAATCGGAAGGCTTAGTTAAAAATTACGGCAAACGCCGGGTCGTGGACGATGTGTCGATTGAGGTTGAAAAAGGCGAAATTGTAGGACTGCTCGGTCCTAACGGCGCCGGCAAAACGACGACCTTTTACATTATTACAGGCTTGATAGCGCCAGATAAAGGTTCGGTCAGGCTGGATGGCCGGGATATAACCCGCCAGCCGATGTTCCGCCGGGCGCGGCTGGGAATGAGTTACCTCTCACAGGAGCCGTCCGTATTCCGCAAATTGACTGTCGAAGAGAACCTGTTGGCGATTTTAGAGACGCTGCCCATAACCCGCGGCGAACGCGAGTCCAAAGCCGACCGGCTGCTCGAAGAGTTCGGTTTGACGCACCTGCGCCGACAAAAAGCCTTCACGCTTTCCGGCGGCGAGCGGCGGCGCGTCGAAATCGCCCGCGCCTTAACGACCGATCCAGCGTTCATTTTACTGGACGAACCATTCGCCGGCATCGACCCTATCGCCGTGAATGATATTCAGAACATCGTCAAAGGTCTTTCCAGCCGCCAAATCGGCGTTCTCATCACCGACCATAACGTGCATGAAACTCTATCGATAACCGACAGAGCGTATCTCTTATACGATGGGAAAATTCTAAAAGAAGGCACCTCGACCTTCTTGGCTGAAGACGAGCAAGCCCGGCAGTTATATTTAGGCGAGAAATTCAAATTAGACCGGTGAAAACTTGACCCAAACTAAATATAAATCGTTGTCGGTGGTCGTCCCCTGTTATCGCAGTATGGAGACCCTGCCCGAAGTAATCGATGATCTTGCCCGCGTTGTCCCGACTATAACCGACGAATATGAAGTCATACTCGTGAACGACGGCAGCCCGGATGAGACTTGGGAGGTTATCCTCGAACTGACGCAAAGATATCCTTGGGCGCGGGGCGTCAATCTGACGCGCAACTACGGGCAGCACAACGCGTTGCTCTGCGGAATTCGTCTGGCGGATCACGAGATTACCGTCACCATCGATGACGATATGCAGAATCCGCCGGCTGAGATACCGAAATTACTCGACAAACTGTCCGAGGGCTGCGATGTGGTTTATGGCGCCCAAGATCGCGGACACTACGGCTTACTGCGCGGTTTGGCGACCGGACTTACCAAATGGATGCTGCAAGGCGCGATGGGCGTCGAGAACGCCCGCAATGTAAGCGCTTTTCGCGCCTTCAGAACCCGTCTGCGCGAGGCTTTCGCCGATTACCGCGGCTCATTCGTATCGATCGATGTGCTGCTAACTTGGGGAACCACGCGTTTTGCCGCTGTTCCGGTCGAGCATAAGCCTCGCGCCAAAGGCGTATCTAATTATACCTGGTCGAAACTTATCACCCACGCCTTCAATTTAATGACCGGTTTCAGCGTCATTCCCTTGCAGTTCGCCAGTATGCTCGGCTTCCTCTGCACCTTCTTTGGTCTGGGAATCCTGATTTATGTTATGGGGAAATATCTTCTGTTCGGTTCGCCGGTCGCCGGTTTCACTTTCCTGGCGTCTTCGATTGCCATCTTTTCCGGCGCGCAACTGCTGGCGCTGGGCGTCATCGGCGAGTATTTAGCCCGGATGCACTTTCGAATGCTGGACAAACCATCCTATGCAATAGGTGAAAAGATTAATATTATGAATTGAAGGTTATGGACAATCTGGACTATTAATGGGATCAGAATATAGTGTTCTCTCTCCCCCCGCTTGCGGGGGGATGAAAGCGTTCCCTCTCCCCCCGCTTGCGGGGGGATGAAGGGGGGTGTAGTTTCATATTCGGTTGCACGCGCAGCGGAATGACGATTCCTTAGTCAGTAATTATAATATGTTTTAATTTCATATTAAAAATCTTGTTCGTCCATCTACATAATCACACCGACTACAGCCTGCTGGACGGGGCGTGCCGCATACCGCATTTAGTCGAGACGGCTGCGCATCAAGGCGCGCCGGCCGTTGGCATTACCGACCACGGCAATATGTTCGGCGTGCTGGATTTCTATACTAAAGCCCGCGACGCCGGACTAAAACCGGTCATCGGCTGCGAACTCTACCTCGCGCCGGGCTCCCGCTTTGAAAAGAAGCCCGGCAAAGCCGGTGAAATGCGCTACCATCAAGTCCTTTTCGCCAAATCCCTCGCCGGCTATAAAAACCTCTACCGCCTATGCAGCGAAGGTTACATCAGCGGTTTCTATTATAAACCCCGCATCGACAAGCAACTGCTGGCGCAGTATGCCCAGGACCTGATATGCTTGTCATCCTGCCAGCAGGGCGAAATTCCCCAACTCATACTGAACCGCGACCTCGACGGCGCGCGTCAAGCCGCGCTCTTCTATAAGAACCTTTTCAGCGATGATTTCTATATCGAATTGATGCGGCATAACTTGAAAGAAGATGAAATCCTCATCCCGCATCTGGCGCAACTGGCGCAGGATTTGAACATAAAGACCGTCGTTACTAACGACGCCCACTACCTCAAGCGTGAGCATTCCAAAGCCCACGATATCCTGCTCTGCGTCGGCACCCAAGCCAAAGTTGACGATGTCAACCGGATGCGCTTCGACTCCGATGAATTCTACTTAAAGACGCCCGGCGAGATGCGCGCCCTGTTCTATGACTTCCCCCAAGCCCTCGCTACAACCCTCGAAATCGCCGATAAATGCAATGTCGAAATTCCACTCGGTATGCGCCACTTCCCGATATTCACTATTCCGTCTGAAGCCTGTTGCCGTCCCGCCGCGGTCGGCAGCGATGATACTAATATGCTTTCTATTGCCGACCACGCCGAGTCGACAGCGGAGGAAAAAGAGTTCGACGTCGACCAGTACCTCGACCGCCTCACCCGTATAGGATTTTCAAGACGTTATGGAGAGAATCCTTCGCAGGAAGCCCGTGAGCGCCTCGAAAGCGAACTTAAGGTCATCAAACAGACCGGCTTTGCCAACTATTTTCTAATAGTCTGGGATTTTGTCCGCTGGGCTAAGGAACATAACATCCCAGTCGGTCCGGGGCGAGGTTCGGCTGCTGGCAGTATCGTAAGTTACTGCCTGGGCATCACCAACCTCGACCCGCTGCGCTGGGGACTCATCTTTGAACGCTTTCTCAATCCCGAGCGTGTTTCGCCGCCAGACATCGATATCGATTTTGCCGACGACCGACGAGCCGAGGTCATTAATTATGTGCGGGAGAAGTATGGCTCCGACGCCGTCTGCCGCATTACAACCTTCGGCAAAATGGCGGCGCGTTCAGCCGTGCGGGATGTGGCGCGTGCCTTGAATATGTCCTACGCCGAAGGCGACCGCATCGCCAAACTTATTCCTGAATACAAAGATTTTACGCTTGACAAAGCCGAATCAGAAGTCCCCGAAATCGCCGAGTTAGTCAAGTCCGACCCGCGCTATAAAACCCTGCTCGACCACGCCAAAATCATCGAAGGCGCAGTGCGGCACTCATCCGTGCATGCTGCCGGCGTCGTCATCTGCCCAGGCCCGGTGCTGGATTACATCCCAGTCTATAAGAACACCGACGACCCGGATTTATTCACTCAATACGATATGAACTGGATGGAGGGACTGGGACTCCTGAAGATGGATTTCCTTGGTTTGCAAACGCTGCAGGAAATCGACATCACTATCAAAACCCTCGCCAAGCGCGGTATTAACTTAGACCTGGATAATTTGACTTTTGACGACCCGGCGGTATTTCAACTTTTCGGCGAAGGCAAAACGACCAGCGTGTTCCAATTTGAATCTTCCGGAATGCGCGACAACTTGATGCGCCTGAAGCCTGAGCGACTCGAAGACCTCATCGCGATGAACGCCCTCTTCAGACCCGGTCCAATGCAGATGATTGACGATTTCATCGCCCGCCGCCACGGACGCAAAGCCGTAACTTACCTGCACCCGCGCCTTGAACCTATCCTGAAGGAAACCTATGGCGTCATCGTCTATCAAGAGCAGGTGATTCGCATCGCCACTGATTTAGCAGGCTATAGCCTCGGCAAAGCCGACCTTTATCGCAAAGCGATGGGCAAGAAAATACCCGAATTGATGGCTGCGCAGCAACCGGAATTTGTCGCCGGCTGCTTGAAAAATAAAATCGACCAAAAAACAGTAGGTGAGATTTTCGCGGCTTGCGAACATTTCGCCGGTTACGGCTTCGTCAAAGCCCATTCCGCCGGCTATGCCGTCATCGCTTATCAATGCGCCTACCTCAAGGCGCATTACTCTGCCGAATACCTCGCTGCCTGTTTGACTGTCCGTCGTAATGAATCCGGACAGGTGATGCGCCTGATGGCTGAGTGCCGTGCTATGAGTATCCGCATTCTGCCGCCGGATATCAATCTTTCCGAAGCTGCCTTCACGGCTGAAAACAGCGGCATCCGTTTTGGCTTAGCCGCCATCCGCAATATCGGCGACGCTGCCGTTCACGCCATCCTTCATTCCCGTCAGGCCGTCGTCGAATTCACCTCCTTGTTTAATTTCTTGACGTCGGTTGACCTGCGCACTATCAACAAAAGGGTCATTGAGAGCCTCATCGACGCCGGCGCCTTCGACTGTTTCGGCGAAACGCGCGCTACTTTGGCGGCATCGCTTCCCGGCGCTATGGCTTTTGCCCAAGCCTCGCAGGAAGAGCGCGAACGCGGACAGAACGGTTTGTTCAGCAGCGGCGCGGCGGACAGCGAAGCCTCGCTGCCATTGCCGCAACTCCACCGCATCAACGAATGGCGCACCGCCGACCTCCTGTCGCGCGAAAAGACCGTGCTTGGTTATTATATCTCCTGCCATCCGCTCGACCGCTATGTCCAAGCGCTCGACGGGCTGGTCAAACGGCATCTTAGCGATAAAGACAGTTTCGAAGATGGGCAGCACATCCGGCTCTACGGCGTTATCACCAACGTGCAGAAAAAAGCAACGAAGAGCGGCGAACGTTGGGCAACCGTGCATATCGAAGATTTAACCGGAACTATTGAGTGCCTGGCATTTCCAACCGTTTATGAAAAATATATTGATATGCTTCAAACCGATAGAATCATTGCCCTTATGGGACGGATTTCACGGCAGGACTCCAACGAAGATCCCAAAATCCGCCTCGAAGAGATTTTCGATATCGACCAAGCCGTCGAGCGCTGGGGACAATCGGTTGATTTAAAATTGAGCGCTGAGCAAATTACTGAGCCTTTGATGCTGCGGCTCGAAAAACTTTTCACCGACTATCCGGGCCACAACCCGGTCTATTTCGATATCGCCCTGCCGTCAGGCAAATCCAAGCGGCTTAAAATTGGCAAATATAAAATCCAATTGTCACGGGAAACCATCGGGCGCTTGAGCGAATGGATGGGCGCCGATAGGATAGCCATAGGCTCATAAAATCGGGGAATAGCGTTTCTGGCTGTCGATATTTCGCTAAAGTTAACTATTAACTGGAGCAGAATATAGTTTGCTGTGCGATTGTCTTTTCCCCCCCGCTTGCGGGGGGGAGTAAGGGGGGGTGTTATCAAATAGTCATTACATCCCCCTTTCATCCCCCCGCAAGCGAGGGGAGAAGAGACACTATATTTTGCCTCCATTAATAATCTCTTCTCGCTGCTAACTCTTCATTGTCGCCAGCGTGTCGAATGAGAAGAGCCGAGTTATCCCCTGTCGCTTGACATTAGTTATACCGGTTTATGCGTGTCATTTTACAACGTGTATCCTGCGCGTCAGTCAAAGTCGCCGGCAATATTGTCGGTTCAATCGGACGCGGCTTTCTGCTGCTCGTCGGTTTTACACACGACGACAAAGAAACCGACCTTATCTGGACAGCGCGCAAAATCGGCAGTCTAAGACTATTCGAAGACGCCGAGGGAAAGATGAACCTGCCCTTGTCGAACGTGGAGGGACAAATACTGGCTGTGTCGCAGTTCACGCTCTACGCCGATGTTCGCAAGGGCCGCCGACCGGCCTTCATAGACGCCGCCCGCCCCGAGCAAGCCGAACAGTTATTCAACCGCTTCATAGACTTGCTAAAAAACGAGGGTTTCGTCGTCCGGAGCGGTCTATTCGGCGCTAAAATGGAAGTCGAACTAATCAACGACGGTCCGGTAACCCTGATTATAGAAAGCCAAAACATCGGGTCTTGATCAGAATCTCAGATAATTCGTATTATATTTTAGTATGCCGTCGCATATTTCAGCCAGTCTGGGACGCCCTTGTCCACTCTTAATAAGTAGTCCATACAGTAATAATGTCAATATAGTCCAAATAATTCAACCTTAAACGCTTCTTTCCGAAGTTAATGCCCAATCGCCCTATTAAAATATCAAGCCCTGATCACTAATGCAGGGCTTAAGACAAGAACTGCGGATGCGGCAGGAGTTGACGCTTCAACCGCAGCAAATCCTCCGCTCGGAACTCATCCAACTGCCGCTGCTCGAACTCGAGATGCGTGTCAAAGCCGAACTTGAGGAAAATCCCTTTCTCGAAGAAGCCGGCGACTTAGGCGAAGATGACACGCCGCTCGAACAGTCCGAAGACGACGAGAGTCCCTCGGCT
>Ga0194112_10004992_pt1 | contig 17973 bp, 19 predicted proteins | sample TA2MahC400mmetaG_FD_146191 | JGI IMG/M metagenome (GOLD analysis project Ga0194112, IMG submission 146191) | Freshwater microbial communities from Lake Tanganyika, Tanzania - TA2015016 Mahale Deep Cast 400m | ecosystem: Environmental > Aquatic > Freshwater > Lake | place: Tanzania: Lake... | reverse complement strand
CGACGTAGATACCACTTACCGCTCGCCCCACGCAACGGCCCACGCCCTGCGCCTGAACCTGCTGGCGGTCTATCTGTTCCTCTACGCGCCCATCCTGCTGCTGGTGGTCTTCTCGTTCAACGCGTCACGAGTCTCGGCGGTCTGGCGCGGGTTCACGCTGGAGTGGTATGGGAAGCTGCTCCGCGACCGAGACCTCTGGAATGCGTGCTGGAACTCGCTTGTGGTGGCGGGCGCGGCGACGGTGGTGGCTACGACGATCGGCACACTGGCCGCGCTGGCCCTCGAACGCTACCGCTTCCCCGGCCGCACGACGTTCACGTCCGTGCTCTACCTGACCGTCATCGCGCCCGAAATCATCATGGCCATCTCGCTGCTGCTCTTCTACGCCCGCATCCAACTGGAGCTGGGGCTGCTGACCATCATCATCGCGCACGTGGCGTTCAACATCTCGTTCGTGACGCTGGTGGTTCAGGCGCGGCTGCGAGATTTCGACTGGCGGCTGACCGAGGCGGCGATGGACCTGGGCGCAACGCCCGCGTCAACCTTCTTCCGCGTGACGCTGCCGCTCATCTTCCCCGGCGTGCTCGGCGGCGCGCTGCTCGCCTTCACGCTCTCCATTGACGACTTCGTCATCACCTTTTTCACCGCCGGCCCCCGCGCCACCACGCTGCCGCTGCGCGTCTATTCGATGGTCAAGTTCGGCGTGACGCCCGAGATCAACGCGCTCTCGACCCTGTTGCTGCTCAACTCCATCGTGCTCGTGCTGCTGTCCCTGAAGGCGCAGAGGTACGGAAAATGATCACTCATCACAGAAGAATGGTTGATGGTCAATGGTTGATGGTTGCCCATGCCTCTTCATTGACCATCAACCATCAACCATCAACCATCAGCCATCGCCTGTCGCCCTTGTTCGCCGCTGTGGTGCTCGCTGCTGGCGCTCTGACCGTCCTCGGCTGTGGCGAGAGAAAGCCCACCCTCCACCTCTACAACTGGGCCGACTATATCAGCCCAGAGGCCATGAGCGGCTTCGAGAAGGAGTTCGGCGTCAAGGTGGTGCAGGACTTGTTCGCGTCGAACGAAGACCTGCTGGCCAAGCTGCAATCGGGCGCGAAGGGCTACGACGTGATCGTGCCGAGCGACTACATGGTGCGCGTCATGATCAAGCAGGGCATGCTCGCCGAGATTGACCTGGCGAACGTCCCGAACCTCAAGAACCTTGGCAAACGATTCCGAGGCCAGGACTACGATCCTGAGAACAAGTATTCGGTCGGCTACCTGTATGGCACGGCGGGCATCGGGTACAACTCGGAGGCCGTCAAGACGCCGCCCGACAGTTGGGCGATCCTGTGGGATGAGAAGTTCAAGGGCCGCATCTGCATGATGAACGACGCCCGCGAGACCCTCGGCGCGGCGCTCAAGTACCTCGGCTACTCGCTCAACACCACTAACCCCGACGAGATCGCGAAGGCCAAGGACCTGCTCATCAAGCAGAAGCCGCTTGTGCGGAAGTATGACAGCGAAAGCCCCCAAGACCTGCTCATCGCGGGCGAGGTCGCGCTCTGTCACGGCTGGTCCGGCACGATCACGCTCGCCACGAAGGAGAAGCCCGCGGTCAAGTACCTCATCCCCAAAGAGGGCGGCAGCATCTTCCATGACAACCTGTGCATCCCCAAGGGCGCTCGGAACAAGCGCATGGCTGAGGAGTTCATCAACTACCTGCTTCGGCCCGAAATCGGCGGCGGCATCACGAACGTCACCAAGTTCCCCAACTGCAACGAGGCCGCCAAGCCGTTCATCAAGAAGGAAATCCTGGAGAACCCCACCATCTACCCGCCCGACGAGGTGCTCGACAAGCTCGAACCCATCCGAGACGTAGGCCAAGCCACCGCGCTCTACGACCGGGCGTGGACGGAGATCAAGGCGAGCCGGTGACGACGGACGATGGTTGATGGTTCATGGTTGATGGTCAATGGGTGACGGCGGGGTGTTGGGTGTTCGGTGGTAGGTGGTCGGGGATGGCGTGCGTAATCCGAAAACCGAACACTAAGCACGAAGAAGCTCGACGGCCGCTGGCGCGTGTGGGGCAGCGACCCCGCCCGCCCCTCACTCGTTGAGGAAACCCCATCCCCAGAAACCCTGACCGCCCTGAAAGCCTTCCTCACTCACCCCCAGGCCGCGACGCTCGCGCAGTGTTCACGGTAAGAGCCTTCCCCGTGTAAGGTGGCCTCCGGGCAACCCAAACGCTGAGGAAGTACCTATCGTCAACCCTTCATCGGAAGGCGCCGACAGGATGATAGAGCGGGTAAACCTACCTTCCGGCAGGTTCCTTCGCTTCGGGCGTTCCTTTGGCGGTTGTGGCAACCTTAAGCTGCACTTGCCCATTGAGTGAGTCAATGGCCGTACGCGCTTCTTCCATCGCGCGTACCACAGCCGTCCGAGCATCCCTTGCGGCCTTCTCCACAACTTGTGGCTGCGAAAAAGCCGAGCGTACCAACTCCTTTGATATCGTCATCTTCCAGCCACCTCCTCTTTTTCCATAGGCAGTTTATCGCAAACGGCCAAAACATGCAACTCATAAATCAGCCTCAAGGCCATCTCCCGGAGAAACTGTCTGATCTCCTCGTCGGGATATGTAAACCCGAAGAGCCCTTCCTGCGAGCTATCCAGTGTCAGTATAATAACGTTCCTTGGTTCGGCGTCACCGAAGGTCTGTTTATAGACAACCATGCTCTTCAAGTATTCGCGCTGCTTCGGATGAAAGAAATGGAAATTCGCCTTCTTTTCCTCCTCGTGGCAGCTCGGGAACAGCAGCAGGTCGTTTGGGCTGTGGTAGCATCGTACTATGGCTGAGGGAGGACCTTGGGGATCGTCCAGCCGCATGAAGTTTTGAGACAAGGTGCTGAAGCAGTTCTCCTTCCGGCCATCCCAAGAGCGCACAAGGAAAAGCCGCGATGAGTCTTCAGGGTCACGTATGTACAGGCCAAGGCGCAGTTGCTCACTCGGTGACATTCTGACCAGAAAGAACTGATGGACGCTGCAAAGGATGAGGTTCAACTGGATCTCGGGACCGAGAGCCTCCCTCAGTTCCCTGAGGCCCGGAGGCGATCCGTCACTGGCAAGCTTGGCAAAACGTTCCTCTTTGTTGGCAATGATATTCTTAACGTGAGTGCTTACCCTCACCCACATGTCGCGCTGGGACTCCAAGTGGGCCGACTTGGCTTGCTCAGCAGCCAGCACTGACTTCAGACCGTCGAGGTCTTCTCGGTTCTTATTCTCCGAGACGGTTCCGACAATCCTCAAGCCAAAGAACGTGAAGACGACGAGCGCGAAAAGGGGCAAGCCAATCCCGATGGATGTGTTCGCCTTAGTCCAACTCTCCACTTTCCAGAGTTCGAACAAACCAGCGATGATTGCCATCGCAATGGGCAGGGCAATCTCCGCGACGCCGGCTGAAACACGGAAGAAGAGCTTGTCCTGCCTCCAAGCAACGAGCCTCCACCGAAGCGCCCAGAAAATGACTGACACCCCGAATGCGACACCGAGACTCAACGGAATTGCCTTTGCCATGCCCAAGGCTCCTACGGCCAGATTCTCGACGGCGCGGCCAAGTTTGGCTGAAGATATTAGAGCCGGTCAGGTCAAGAGTCAACACTTTTCTGGCGCATCAACGTTGCCCTGCCGCGCAATCGGGCCGCGATGACGTAATGTGTTTTCCAGCCACGCGATTGCTTTGTTCTCGATCTCGTTGGCTTGTTCTTTCTTCTCAAAGGCTTGGACCACCTGCGTGCCTATCGTTCGCTGAGTGCCCAGCGGGGCATCAGGCAAGAGCACAGCCGCGATATGTTCTTCCTCCAAGTGGTCGACCACTGCGCCGTAGATTTCTCGGGTGAGCTGGTGAAACCCGTAGGAAGTCATCAGGAGCGCAGCAACATACCCATTGCGGTTGTCCTCAACGCCATAAACGATTCGGGCTATGTTGTTGCTGCCCGACCAGCCCTCAAGCTGTTTGGGTACAACACCAGTTCTCCCGACCGTGCCATCCGTAGTGACCATTATGTCACCGACACGAAGCATGAGTTGCTCAAGCGCGTCAGTTGCCCCACGCGAAAGATACTTCAAATCGCAGGGCTTCATCATGGTGATGTCAGATGGGCGCAGGAACGGGATCCCATGCTCCCGGGCAACGTAGATACGCTTGAAGCGAGGCGGTATGAAGATACGAGAGGCGATGTCACCCAGTGGGATCAGTGGATACTTCCCCTTACCCATTTGGGCGATACATGCCTTGGCGGTGGGAAGGTGAAAAGAGACATCCAGCCGACCTGCGAGTTCCGAGGCCTTCACCGCAAATGCTTTGAGTTTCCGCGGGCTTGGTGCCGAGTTCGCGCGCCCAATGTAGGGGACCTGAGACTCATCGAAGGCCGCCAACCCTAGCTCTCTGTGCAGAAGTTCGTCCGCCTGATCAAGCAACTGATTCGCCTCATCCCGCAGACCATAGGCACGGTTGATTTCTTCGTGGATTTTGCGTTGGACTTGCTCTGGCAGAAGCGGTACGGGCAGACGGGCAACGTGATGCGGTTCAAGATGAGTGACAGTCATGCCATATTGCTCCTTCGCCATCAAGGCTTGACCTATCGAAGAAGATAGGTATGCATAGAGATAGCCAGCGGGGAGCGTCGGCACAATCCGCAAGAGATCATGTGTAAGGAAGAAACGTTCAATTCTCTTGGTCGCGAGGATACAACGTCCCACAACCCCGGAAGACGTAACAAGCAACCAGCCCTCCTTTGCGAAATGGCGGTCCGCGTGGTCAGGAGCTTCGTCTCGAGCGATCCACCGGTCACTTTTGGGACGGAACATCATGACTTCAGATGCGCTGAGGTACGGCCATCCCTTGGTCGGATCAGCGGTGTATATGCGTCTGAAACGATTCAAGTTAAAGATCTCTCTGGTGACCGCACGATCGCCGATCGACCTATACTCGAACCCGCTCTCATCCACAACACGGCGGGCCGCAATGGCCTCATCGCCGTAGAAAGTGGCATCCAGCCGGCAATCGCCCTCAGTAAGCCAGTGGGCGGCCACGGACAAGCTACGCACTTTGGGCTTGACGGCCCACTCGCGTTCAGCAAGGGCAACGGCGGTTGCTCTCATCAGGCACCTGGCTTCCTACCGACTTTGGTTGACCACCACTCGTTGAAAAGGGGCGCAACCTGCGCCACATCGTCGTCGCGCAGCGGCTTCATTTCGCGTCTTGGCTCGTAAACCGTGCTCCCGGGCTTGATGGTGATGATTGATGTCACGGCTTCATGCTCGATGATTTCACCTTCGGGCGTGCGCTGCCAGAGGTCGTTCCCGCGTCGGTCGTAGCCCATCGTCTCGCAGAGCGACATGAACACCTCATAGTCTTGCTGCCGGCCGCTAGCCTCTTCTAGTCGGATTTCCTCCTGGCTCTTCCTGTCCAGCAATAGCACGCTAGTCTGTGTACCTGCGCCACTAAAAGCCAGGAACGTCTCGACTGGCAGGTCCACGCTCGCGATGACCCGACAGTGCTTCAGGATCCACCGACGTATGAATAGCAGGCCGGGATTGCTAAGAATGCTATCGGGGAGCACTATGGCCATGCGGCCGCCGGGTTTGAGGAACTGCCAGCAGCGTTCGATGAAAAGCTGTTCAGGAGGCACGCCTTGACGCTCGGTCGGATCGGGGGGGGCGCCCACCCCGAAATTTTTCCTTGCGAACTCCCACCGGCCGGTAGCGCAAGTCATACTGGGCAAGAATGTGCTGGTCGTCCACCGCGAGGCCAGGCCCAGCGCCAAAGGGCGGGTTTGTGAAAACCACGTCAAACGAGTTCAGACGCACACTCTTTTGGACATCATCGCGCCACTCGCCTGGCGGCAAGAGCGAGTTGGCTTGGAAGACGTTCGTACTTCCGTCGCCGTGCATGACCAGGTTCATCTGCGCGGCGCGCACCAACTCAGGGTTGATATCAATCCCGAACAAGTTCCGGTCGCACAGCTCCTTCAGGCGTTCAGCGGCCTTGGCTCGTGCCTCATGCTCCAGCTTCCACTTACGCTTCTCGTGTGCAATGATATGCTCGCGCCACAGGTTCATCGTTGCCCGCAAGAAGCCACCCGTGCCGCACGCGGGGTCGAGCACTTTGAGCGACAACCACTTGTCCTTTTGATAGGTGGCCAAGACCATTTCTACCGCCATCTGACAGACGTTGGGAGGTGTAAAGAACTCCCCGCGGGCACCGCGCAAGTTTTCCCGTACGATCTCCTGGTACGCTTCGCCCTTGACGTCCGTCGAAGTCTGAAGCAGTGAATAGCGACACAACTCGCTCACAATGTACGCCAGAACGCGGTCATCCAGCTCGATACGGTCGTGAGTGGCGAAGATGTAGGGGTATCTGTCTTTGACCTCGCCGAAGAGCTCGTCAATGCGCTGGCGAAGACGTCGTTGTCCAAGCGCGGAACGACGTTCCTCATTGGAAACGTCGAAGCGCATCTCGCCTTCCGTATGCTGCTCGTCATGCACTTTGCAGAAGATGAGCTTGAGCAAATCGTGAAACGCCTGCTCTTTGGGCTTTCCCTGGTTGGCGTAGATGTAGTTGTGGCAGCGCTTGAAGACATCGCGCAGTCCTTCAGCAGGGAGAAGTTGTTGGAAGGTGATGCGTGGCGGCTGAGTCTTCCCGTAGGGCGGAATGCCGGCCACCTCGACGGGCTTGCGCTCACCCGCTTCGACAGTTACTTCGTACGCCTGTAGCTCGGACCCGACCCACAGGCCCCACTTGGCATTGAAGCACGCCGCAAGGTAGGACTTGAGTTGCGCAATGCCGTTGTCCCGGTCGCTCGGCTTGATCTCTTCGCGCTTCGTCTCGCCAATCAGAAAGATATTCTCCTGCGTATGGGGCCGCCCATGTCCGAACACCGCAATGTCCACCCGCTTCTTTGCTCGTCCGACTTGCACCACGAAATTGAGTTCGATGTCCTCTTTCGGGTAACCGTATTCCTCGACCAGACTGCGGGCGATCCGTTGGCGAACGTGTTCTTCAGGCGTGTCTTTACGCAGTTCGCCCGTAATATAGCACCGGATCTTACCGGCCGGAATGAAGCCAACTTGCGATGTCGTTTCATCGGCCATGTTCAATCAACTCCTTTGGGGCTTGGTTAACCACCGCTCTGCTGATCCAAGTGCAAGGCATTATAGCCCAGGCTTCGCAAGAAGGCCACGGTATCAGGCGAGATGCCCATGTCGGCCAGGAATCTCATGCTTTGGCCGGCTCCAAGGCCTCAACGCTCTCCTCCGCGAGCCAGGCGGCGTATTGAAGCGCTTGACGAATATCTTCGCGCTCCAGGTACGGGTAGGCGCGAAGGATCTCCTCGGCGGTCATCCCGTTGGCAACCAGGTTAAGGACCAAGGAGACCGTGACGCGCATCCCCCGGATGCAGGCCCGGCTGCCCATGACGTCTGGATCAAAGGTAATGCGATCGAATCCAAGCATGGACATACCTCCTTTTCTCGCGGTGGGGTTTGCGCGCCTCATTTCGCCGTCCGCTCGGCCAGCGGCACGGCGCAGAGGCGGGGTTTCTCGGCGAGCGCGCGGGTGAAGGATTCGTAACTGGGCTGGCCGCCGAAGTAGTGAAGCGACGGGCCGTCGGGCTCGGCGTACACGCCGACCTGCTCGCAGTCCACAAACTGCTTGGAGACGAAGCAGCGGACGGCGAGGTCGCTCAGGCGGATGGTCAGCCCAATGTCGCCGGGGAGCGTCTGGACGCCGAGGGATTCGGTGAGCGCGTGGGCGATGTCCTTGCGCACAGGGCCAAGCTCCGGGCCAAATTCGCCGAGCACGGCGAGCTTGGGCTTGAGACGCTGGAGCAGGCTGGTCACGCCGAGCAGTCCGAGGTCCTGGCGACGGAAGCAGGCCGCGCGCTCCTCGTCGGTCTTCGCGTCGGCGTAGGCGAACTCCTTCTCCTCGATGCCGCCAAGATGGGCGACCACCAAGTTGGGGCTGAGCTTCTCGTACTGGTCGGCGAGCTTGCCCTCCGCGTCCCAGGCCGTGTCGCTCGTGAACGCCACGCGGCAGCCTTCCGCGTCAATCACGATGCCAATGCAGTAGCGGTTGTCAATGCCCTCGTGGTGATTGGCCTTCATGGCGTTGATCTTCAACTCAGCGCCCTCGGTCGTGAGCGCGTACTCGTGGCCGGGGTGCATGACCTGCGTCTCGCGGATTTCGCCGGACTTGCGGAGCGAGAGCCAGCCGGAGGCCTTGGTGAACACGCCGAAGTTGAGGAAGAGGTCCACGCGCTTGCCGCGCTTCTTGAGCGCCTCGACCACGGCCTCTTGCGCCTTCGCGCCTTCCTGCTTCCCTTTGCCCTTGACCTCAGCCTCGATCTGCGCCTTGACGCGGTCGTTGAGACGATGGACGAGCGTCAGGATGCCCTCCAGGTCGGCCATGTGGTCCTGGTGAGCGTGGGTGACGAGGATGGCGTCAATGTCAGCGATGTGGAAGCCTTCCTCGTAGAAGTTGTCAATGAAGTTGGGGCCGGGGTCAACGACGAGTCCGAGGCCCTTGTGGAAGAGGAAGTATCCACCGCCGCGTTGGCCGCCTGGCGTGGCGGGCATGATGGGCCGGACCGTGCCCCAGCGCCTGAGCACGCAGAGGAACGATGGGAAGTCCGTGGGGATGCTGCGTTGCGGGCTGGTGAAGTTCTGGAATTTTTCTTCGTGCGCGCGGATGGTTTGGAAGAGGGGGTCCTTGCGTTCCGCGAATTGAGCGAGCACGCGCCTCAGACCTTCGGTCGGCGGCTCTTTGGCGGCTTCGGCGGCGCGCGCGGGACGGCGCTCGCCTGTGGGCGCGGCCTTCGGACGGCCCTCGACCTTCGCCCGCACCGTCTCGATCTTCGCGTCGAGTTGCGCGACGTGGCTTTTCTCGTCGCTCTTCGCGGCCAGCTCGCGGAGTTGCCCGAGGTATTCGAGCGCGTTCTTCGGCCTGCCGAGCCGCTCGGAGCACTGGGCGGCGTCCATCAGCGCCACGCGGTCGGTCGGGTCCACCTTGAGCGTCTGGTCGTACGCCTCCAGGGCCTCCTTGTCGCGTCCCAACATGCTGTACGTGGCGGCGAGGCAGCGGAGGAAGAGCGGGTTCTCGGGCTGGCTCTTGAGCGCGCGCAGGTGGTATTCGAGCGCAAGCTGGAATTCCTCATCGAGCACGGCCAGCTCGCCGTGGAAGAAGTCAATGTACCCGAAGTTGCGCTGGCGCTGCGCCTCGGACAGCCCGCGTCGCAGCAGCAGCCGCGCCTCGTCCGTGCGCCCGCGCGCCACTTGCTCGTCGGCCTTCCCACTGATCGTTTCGAAGTCCATTCCACTTCTCCTGCTCGTGCCCGGTTATAGCCGCAGAGAGCGCTGAGACCGCAGAGAACGGCAAAGAACTATAAAGAACCCAGGAAACCAGAGAAGAGTGAAGAGAGCGATGACGTAAGAGAGCCGAAGCACTCTCACGTGTTCTTGGCTTCCTGGCTTCCTGGCTTCCTGATTGCCCTTGCTGTTCTCTTTCCTCACTTCTTGCTCTGCGCACGAATCCAATACTCACGGAACGCCCGAAGGCGCGGCAGCGACTCGCGATCCTTCTGGCGGTTCGTCGCGGCCTTGCTGGCGATGATGTCGTCTATGTGGCACACGGGGAAACCTTCCACGTCCACATGCCTGGCCCAGGCATCTTCAAACCGCTCGATACCGTCGGGCGCGAAGACGAGGTCAAGGTCAAAGGGGCCGTTCTTGAGCTGGACGAAGTCTTTGCCGCGCACGATTTCGTCCGCTTGCGCGTCGCTAAGCGCGAATCCCAGTTCTCGCAACGCCCTGAGCATGGCACGTCCGTTCTGCTCGCTGCGCTCGACAAACAGGTCTGCGTCTTGGGTCGTGTCCGGATAGCCGAGCAAGACCGCACCTGACTTGCCGATGAACAAGTAGCGGACGCTGTGACGCGCCAGCGCGTCGCGGATTTCCACGCCCTGACGGTAATCAAACGCGGCCATAGCCCAGCCAACTCGGCAGATTCTCTTCGCACCAGCGCCGGTAGTCTTCCATCGTGTCGAAAGAACGGTACGGCGCGTCATCCAGCACGGGCTTGTAGGTGTGGATGAAGGCGTAGCGCATGCGCACGGCCAACGGCCGCCGCGCCGCCGCCTCGAATTCCTCAAGCCACTCGCGGGGCATGTTCAACTCCGTCATGACGGTCTCTGCCATTACGGCTACATGCCGGGAATCGTCCTCGTCGTCATCCTCGATCCGTGGGAAGCAAGCGGGACGCTTGCTCTACTCATTTTTCGCAAAGACGTGCTTTCGGCCGCGGAGCAGCTTGCGCACGTCGGCCTTGAACGCGGCGACGGCCTTGGGGCCGCTGAGCACGCCGAGTTCGAGATGGTACTCTCGGCGTTCGCCGGGCTGAAGGATTTGGAGCGTGCCGCGGGCGCGCTCTTTGGCCCGGCCTTCCACGCGGCAGTTCGCGGGCTCGATGCCGACCGTGTAGATGCCCTGGCCGAGCTGCTTCCATTCGGCCATCTCAGGGAACTCGCGGCGTGAGAACGCGATGTAGAAGCCGAATCCGCCGTCCACACGCGGATTCACGAGCGCGACCTTCGTGAGGCCGCGGCCGTCTGTAGCCAGCTCGTGGTAGTAAACCTTCTCCTTGTAGCCCTTCTTCGGCGCGTGGAACTGGGCGAACTCTTGCTTGCCGTCCTCGGCCACGGGGTCGCGCGGCGTGACCTTGAGCGTGGGGATGAGGAGTTCCGCGCCGTCGTCAACCACGGGGAAGCCGGCGTTGATGTGGTAGAGGAACATGTGCGGCGTGGCGTCGAAGCTGCGGTTCTCGACCACGTCGTGCACCCAAAGCCTGGACTCGCCGAGCTTGGCGGTGATTTGGCGCGTGAGCACGAGGCTTTCGCGGTATACGCCGACCTCGGCCACCGCGCCGCGAACGGCCATGACGTATTCATCGCCCTGCCAGCGGCACTCCACCGAGACGTTGTCCGCGGGCGTGTTGGACACGCGGCCATGCAGTCCGAGGTCAACGCCCTGATCTTTGCACGGCGCGCCGGCGTAGGTCATGCCACAGGTGCAGAGCAGGCCGCCGAAGAACCCGCGCAGCCACTCCAGGCCTTCCGGCTGGAAGAAATACGGCGACGTGTCGCCCGTGCACGACCGCCACGCCAGCGACTTGCCGCAGAATTCCGCGCCCGAGATGTCCATCCCGCGGTCCAGCAGCACCGTGAAGCGGAATCCCGTGCCCGTGTGCACGTCGGCGCACGCCACGCCCTTCTCCCGCCCGTCCGCCAACTCATATCGCCGCACGCCCGCGACCTGCGCCAGGTCGCCCGTGCGTTCCAGTAGGCCCTTCTTGTCGCATCTCATGTGGAATGGCTCTGGCATATCTTCTCTCCATGAACAGTGGCTGAAACGACAACGTCCAGCTACCGTGTCTTCTGGCGCACGATCTCGATGAGTCCAAGGACCTGCGCCCTTGAACCACGAACGTCATCCTCTGTCAAGCTGGTTTCTCTGACGAAGGGGTAACGCTGCACAAAATAGAAGCCCGTGATTTTCTGGCACACCGGGCGGAACTGCTCGAAAGATGGCTCATGGGCCAATGCGGCGTTGAGCAGGACTTCCAGGTCATGGGTGCGCTCAAGCGCCCAACCCTTGGACAACAGGAAAGCCTTGAGGAATTTTTCAACGGCTTGCTGCAGATACACACCGGCGGCGTCTGGGTCATGGGCCTCAAGAAGGACCTCCACTCTTCCAATGTCCTTTTCGGCGATGCGGAGCCAGTCTGCAGGATAGAGCGACTGTTCACGCGGCATACAGAAGCTCCCCTTTCTCAAGAATCTCGGCGATGAACTGATCGCCGACGGCCAATCGCTCGGCCACCTCTTGAGGCGTGAGCACCAGAGTCTCCAAGGCGAATCGGCGCTTAGGGTCAGAGAGGATTCTGCGCACGGTGACCCAACGGTCAATAAACCGTTCATCCGTGTCCTTGATGATGAGCAGATCAATATCGCTCTGGGGCTGCGGCTGCCCATAGGCGCACGAGCCGAACAGAATGACCTTCTGGGGCCTGTACTCGGCAAGCAGCTTAGCCAGGATGGCTTCGACGGCATTCTTGACTTCTGTTGAGGCTACCATTCTCGTTAGTCCTCCGCGTCCGATCCCGCTCAGACATAGACCAGCGTCCTCTGAACCTCAGTGGCAATCTCCTTGTACCGCGCGTTCTCCATGCTTCGCCGCAAGGCCTCAAACGTGGCCAAGTCCACCTTCCTGCCCAGCATCTCTTCGAGATGGCGAGCCAACTCGACGAACTTCAGACCCAGCGGCTTCGCAAGCCGGACCAGGATGTCCGCGTCGCTTCGCCGGCCTGGCTTGCCCTTCACAAACGACCCATAGAGGGCGATTCGTTCCACGCCATATCTCTCTCGTAGCGACGGCAGCGCCTCTCCGAGTCTCTGGATGATTTCCTCTTTGTTTAGGCCCTTGTTCATACTTCACCAACTGTCTCAATTGACGTGCGCGGGTTGCCGTAGCAGTAGAGGCAGCCGTGCGGGCAGGGGTTGTACCAGCCGAGGTCGAGGCTCTCGGTGCAGCCGCAGATTTCACGCTGGCCTTTGGCCTTCGCGGTCGAGCAGGCGAGGCCGCGGGGGTGAAGCCGGGTGAGCAGATCGCCGTCAATGCAGCGCGAACGCGGCCAGCCGGGCACGCAGCAGCCATGAAGCGTGATGCCGTGCCGACGCGCCCTTTCCTGAAGCCGCTCGGCTTCCGCCTGCCATTCGGCGGGCGAAAGGCTGATGGGCATTATTCCATGCTTGGCCAGCCGACTCAAGACCTTTTTGTAGAGCGCGACCCAACTGGTGGTGACGTTGAGCACGCCCACGTCCGCCGCGGACTTGGCCACCGCGTCGAACGAGTCGAAGTTGGTGTAGTGTTCGCCGCTGGGCAGCCGCAGGTGAACGATGGGGTCGAAGCGCATTCTGATCCGTTCCGGAGAGCCTGTCAACCTGACGAGCGCGGGCAGGAAGCCGAGCGCGGTCGGGGTGTCGGGCACTCCCGGCTCAAGAAACGTGCCGCCCATGCCCGTGACCGTGTAATGGACGAAGAGCTGTTCATAGCCCGCCAGCGTCTCGCGCAGCGCCGCATGGCCAAACAAGTTGGCAGGGCTCTTCGTCCACAGCATGACCGAATGGGTCTCGGCCGGCGGACACTTCTCGCGCAGCAGCCGGGCGAGGTCGTCGGGGAAGCCGGCGACCAAGTCAATCCGCCGGGAAGCCGAAATCACCCTCATCGGTTGCGATCTTGGATTTGCCCCGACCAGTCGGGGCGATTGAACGGACGAAGAGTGGCATCTGGGACTGCTCAAGGGAGCGCAGCCAGCAGGCGGTCAATCTCGTCGTCGGAGTTGTAGAAGTGGGGCGAGACGCGGATGAAGCCTTCGCGCAGGGCGACGATGATTTTCTCGGCTCGGAGGCGCTGGAAGAGCGCGCGGGTGTCCTGGCCGGGCTTGTGGAAGCTGACGATGCCCGACTTCTCGCCCTCTCGGCGCGAGCTGAAGATGTGATAGCCCTTGCGCGCCAGACCGTCGCAAAGCCGGTCGGTGAGCGCGAGCACGCGGCGCTCGATGTTGGGGATGCCGACTTCGAGCAGCAGGTCAATGGCCGCGCCGAGGCCGTGGAGGCCGAGGGTGTTGTGCGAGCCGCACTCGAAGCGCCGGGCGTCCGTGCGCGGCGGCTGCGGATAGCGCAGGTAGTCGCCCGCGTTCTGCACGGCCATCCAGCCCATCTCGGACACGCGGAGGCGGTCGGCCACGCGGTTCGAGCAGAAGAAGACGCCTGCGCCTTCGGGCGCGAGCAGCCACTTGTGGCCGTCGGCCGAGAGGAAGTCCACGCCGCATTCCTGGACGTCGAGCTTCAGCACGCCCAGCCCTTGAATCGCGTCCACCACAAAGAGCGCGCCGCGCTTGCGGCAAAGCTCGCCAAGCCGCCCCAGGTCGTTCCGGAAGCCGCTGACGAACTCGACGTAGCTCAGCGACACGATGCGCGTGCGGCTGTCTATCGCGTCGGAGATGTCCTCGAACGGGATGCGGCCAGCCTTCTCCTTGACGAACCGCGTCTCCACGCCGCGGTCGGCCAAGTTGAGCCAGGGATAGACGTTGGCGGGGAATTCGACGTTCGTGACGACCACGTTGTCGCCGGGCGACCAGGGGAACCCGTTGGCCACGTGCGCGATGCCTTCGGTGGTGTTCTTGACGAACGCGATCTCGGACGGGCTGGCGTTGATAAGCTGCGCGGCCAGCTCGCGTGTGCGCTGGACGGCGAGATCCCACTGCTTGCTGTTCTGGTCTCCATTGGCGAGCAGGTCGTCGAGCAGCCCGCGCATGGCGTTGACCGCGCGTTGGGAGAGCGGGGCCACAGCGGCGTGGTTCATGAACGCGCAAGTGCGCGTCACTGGGAACTCAGAACGAGCTTCCGTGATGTCCATAGCGTTCTTGCCTCTTGGCTTGTTCAGGAGTTCGGCGGCTATGGAAAGCCGCGCTACGGGCCTGGGAACTCAGCCGCGACACCGTAGGGCAGGTTTCCATACCTGCCCGCCCGTCTTCGGAACGAGAGGAACGGGCGGCTATGGAATCCGCCGCGGCGGACGCCCTACGGACCGGGCTCGTCGTCCTCGTCCTTTTCATCGAGGTTCGGCTTGGGCTGCGGCCTGCCGAGGGCCTCGAGGTTCCGGGCCGCGAGCTTGTCGGTGGGGTCAATGGAGACGGCGAGCGTGAAGTGTAGCCGGGCCTTGTCATAGTTCCGCAGCCGGCCATACGCGAACCCGATCGTGTTGTGCGCCTTGCCATTGAGCGGGTTCAACTTGAGCAGCCGCTCGCACGACTGGATGGCCTTCTCATAGAGGCCCGTCTTGGCGTAGGTGTTGGCCAGCTCCTGCTCATACTTCTCGGTGCTGGGGCTGAGGACGACGGCCTTCTCGGTGTGGCGGATCGCGTCGAGCCAGGCGCGCTGGCGGGCATAGGCTGCGCCGAGGTAGTAGTGGATTTCCGGGTCGTCGGGCTTCAGGAGCAGCGCTTCCTTGAGCGGCGGGACGGCTTCCTCGTAGAGGTTCAGGTCAAAATAGGCGACGCCTTGGGCGAAGGGGTCGGTCGGCTGGACGGGCCGGGACTGTCTGACCGCCGGCGCGCGCTCGACGAACCAAAGGATGGCGAGCAGCACGACCGCACAGCCGAGGGCGGTCAGCGAGAGGTAGAGCACTTTGCGGAAGGAGAACCGAGGTTGGGCGGGCATGGCTCCTCGATTTTAGATTTTGGATTTGCGATTTTGGATTGGGGACGCGGCGCGACTAGAAGAGCTTCGAGATTTCGTCCACGGGGAAAGAGGGCAGCGGACGCCGAGCGCCGTTCTCCGTCATCGTCAAGCCATCCCGCGCGTGCATCAGCGTGCCGATGACGGCGGCGTCAATGGCGTTGGAGCGCAGCACGCGCAGGACTTTGGGGGCGTCGCCGGGGCGGACGACGATGAGCAGCGCGCCGGAGGCGATGAGGCCGAGCGGGTCGAGGCCGAACTCGGCGCAGAGATGGGCGCACTCGGGAAAGACCTTCACCTTCTCACGCTCGAGGTGGATGCCGGCGCAGGCCGCCTTCGCCAACTCAAAGAGGCCCGTCGCCAAGCCGCCTTCGGTCGGGTCGTGCATGGCGTGCACGTCGGCCACCTGGCAGGCCAGAAGGGCTTCCTGGACGACGCTGATGCCGGGACGGACGAGGAAGCGCTGGGCGCGGCCGAGGAAGCGAGGGCCGAACTTGCGGCGCACGTGCGCTTGGCGCTCGCGGGCCATGATGGACGTGCCTTCGATGGCGATGCCTTTGGTCAGGATGACGGCGTCGCCGGGACGGGCGCGCTCTTTCCGCACAAGCTTATCCTTCCGCACCTCGCCGAGCATTTGGCCGACGACGATGGGCCGGTCGAGGCCATAGGTGATCTCCGTGTGGCCGCCGCAGAGCGTGATGCCCAACTCGTCGCATGAGCGGATGAGGTCTTTGAAGATGCCCTCGACGAGCCGCCGATTCGTCTTACGTTCGGGCAGAAGCGCTGTCGCCAACAGCCACTTGGGCCGCGCGCCCATCGTCGCGATGTCGTTCGCGTTGATGTTGACGGCATACCAGCCGATCTTGTCCGTGGCGAAGGTGATGGGGTCGGTCTTGGCCACGAGATAGGTCTTGCCGAAGTCAATGACAGCCGCGTCCTCGCCCACCCGCGGGCCGATGACCACGCGGCGGTCCGTGATGCGGTAGCTCCGCAGCAACCTGTCCAGAAGGCGCCAGTCCAGTTTGCCGACGCTAAACCGATGTCCCATCGGAACTGCTCACCTTGTCGTCACACTTAGCCTCAAGCCACACACGAAGCTCACGAAGAACAGGAAGCGCGCGAAGAACCGCGAAGGAAGACAGCCGCACTTCGTGGCCTTCGTGTTAAGTCGTTTGGTTGAGGCAATGCCGAGTTGGGTATCATCGCTTTTCTGCGGGCGGAAACAACGCAAAGAGGCTCAGCGGGATGAGGATGAGATACATGGGCAGCGCCTTGCCCAGTTCCCACATCTTGCCCTTCAGAAAAAACGCGAGGATGTAGACGGGTAACGTTGCCAGAGCGTATCGAAGGAATGCCGGCGCCCGCCTCAGTCCGAGCAGTGCGAGGACCGCAAAGGCGAGCACCTGTACCGACCAGGAGCCGGCGATTCGGCCAAGATGCGCTAGGTTTTCCTGTGCGTGGAAACTGATCGTATACATGGTGGGCGCGCTGCCACACAGGTATCGCAGGCTCAGGTAGGGAACCGCGAACCCCAACATGCACCCCAAGGCGATGGCGATCGTACGCCGTCGGCCGCCCGTTCCGTTCGCAAGGTGATAGGCCAACCACAGCACAACGAGGAAGGCGATCTGCTCGCGATTGAACGTGCCGATGAACACGACGAACGGCAACAGCGAGTCACGGGCCGTCATGAAGAGCCAAAAGCCGAGCGCGTACAGGACCAAGGTGATGAAGTCGTCATCCATGAAGTAGCCGGTGATGGAGAGGGGGACGACGGCCGCGAGGAACAAGCAGCCGACGAGGGCCGCGCGCGGGTCGAACCACTGCCGCAGACACGCGAAAAAAAGGCCATAGGCGATCGCGAGCGAGCCGAAGACGATGAGGAAATAGGCGATGGCCAGCCGCTGAGCCTTCTTTTCAGGGCCGTTCCCGACGAACGGCGAGAGCAACGCCTGAAGCGCCTCGGCCGCCACAGGGGCGAGAACCCGATACCGGTAGGGCGGCATGATAACGCCCGACAGTACGCCATTGTGGTGCTCTAACCTCATCGTCTCGAATCCCTCTGCCTTGACGGTCAGTCCGCAGAGCCGGTGGTGAACGCTCGCGCTCATCAAGCCCAAGGCCACGAGCAAGAACGCGATTCTGGCGTCTGGTTTCTGCAGGCCCTTCATGGGGACTCTATGTGCTGGCTGTCAGATTCGCCGACCTTACACCGGCAGCCCCTCGCTTCTCGATGTGTGCTCCCGAGCGGTGGGCTCCGCGGCAGGGAACAGCGCAAACAGGCTCAGCGGGATGAGGATGAGGTACATGGGCAGGGCCTTGGCGAGTTCCCACAGGTTGCCTTTGAGGAAGAAGGCGAGGACGTACACGGGCAACGTGGCGAGGGCGTAGGCGAAGAACCTCGGCGCGCGGCGAAGGCCCGCGAGCGCCAGAACCACAAACGGGAGCACTTCCACCGCCCACACGCGGATGAGCCGTCCGAACTCGCGGACATTGTTCTCGATGTGGTAGCTGACGGTGTAGATGCTCGGCGGATTGCCGCGGCGATGGCGCAGCGCCTCGTACGGGATCAGGAACGCGGCCACACAGGCCAGCAGGATGATCAGGATTCGCCATCGGAACAGCTTCC
>Ga0194112_10004988_pt1 | contig 17985 bp, 11 predicted proteins | sample TA2MahC400mmetaG_FD_146191 | JGI IMG/M metagenome (GOLD analysis project Ga0194112, IMG submission 146191) | Freshwater microbial communities from Lake Tanganyika, Tanzania - TA2015016 Mahale Deep Cast 400m | ecosystem: Environmental > Aquatic > Freshwater > Lake | place: Tanzania: Lake... | reverse complement strand
TACTGGCAGGAGTCTAACCAGCGGGCCGATCGTGGCCACTGCAAGCGGCGGCGTCGTGAACTCAGACTACGAGGCATCAAACTGTCCCAACTCAGGAAGTGCTTCAATGTTTTCTAGCGTTGTAGTGCTAGTTCCTTCGGCGTGACCTTGGCCCCGATCCACTGCGGGTTCGGAACCAAGAACATGAGGGCGAGGATCGGCAGTTCAATGTCCCAAAGCCCGCGCCACTCCGTTTCCTGTTGATGCATTAGCTCGGCACGGGTGTGCTCGTCATTGGTCACGTCCCACAGGTACCAAGCGCACTCGACCACGTCTTCGGTACCGAGGACGAACCCGTCCTTGAGGAGGAGGAGGTCACTCCCATAGAGCTTCTCTGCCAATCGCAGGACTGCGAAATCGAACCGCCCCAGCGCGAAGACTTGCCGCCATCTCGATCCTGGCGTGGATTTGAAGCGCTCCCTCAGGGCACGCCAAATCAGGGAGTTCTTCTCGCGACCGCAGGTTGAAAAGAGGTAGCCATGCACTACGAGGGGTCGAATCCGCAAGGCCATACACTCGCTCCAGAGAGGAAGATGGCTGGCGCGATGGTGAGCGGGAACTATAGTACTGGCGGCGAGCTGAGTCAAGGGGTGCATTGCCCCATCGCTCTGCGCACCTGTCCGCGTCGGTTCTGCTGCCCCTGCGTACACCACCGCTTGTGGTTCCGGAGTCAGGGCGGCTACCCCTATCACTCACTCCACCGGCCGAAATCGTGCCTAGCGTTTCAGGAGAACCGCGGGCGCTCCCCGAACTGCCGTCGGCACGCTGTGGCTCGCGCATGCATCACAGGAACACTCTCTCTCGATTGTGCTCAGTCCGGGCGGCCCTCGGTCCGTGGCGCTAGACAAGGCGCAGTGTCAGGGTAGCAGAACTGCTTGCCCTGGTAGTTGCGGAGGAGCAGGCCGGCGCCATCGTGGGCGACCACGTAGTTGGGCAGTAGCGGGATCTTTCCGCCGCCGCCGGGGGCGTCGATGACGTAGGTCGGCACGGCGTAGCCGGTGGTGTGCCCGCGGAGGCCCTGGATGACCTCGAGGCCCTTCTCGACGGGGGTGCGGAAGTGCGCGCTGCCCGGGATCGGGTCGCACTGGTAGAGGTAGTAGGGGCGCACCCGCACCTTCATCAGGCCGTGGACGAGCTGCTTCATCGTCTCGACCGAGTCGTTCACCCCGGCCAGGAGGACGGTCTGGCTGCCCAGCGGGATGCCGGCATCGGCCAGGCGGTTGCAGGCGAGCGCCGCCTCGGGCGTCAACTCGTCCGGGTGGGTGAAGTGCAGGCTCAGCCAGAGGGGGTGGTATTTCCGCAGGACGCGGATGAGCGCGGGGGTGACGCGCTGTGGTAGGACGGCGGGCGCCTTTGTGCCGAGCCGGATGATCTCCACGTGCTCGATGGCCCGCAGGCGCGCGAGCAACCAGTCGAGCCGCTCGTCGGAGAGCGTGAGCGGGTCGCCGCCGGAGACCAGCACGTCGCGCACCGTGGGCGTGGCGGCCACGTAGGCGATGGCCCGCTCCCACTCCTCGGTGCTGAAGGGCGCGCCGGTCCTGTACCCCACCAGCCGTGACCGCGTGCAGAAGCGGCAATAGGCCGAGCAGAACTGCGTGACGAGGAAGAGCACGCGGTCCGGGTAGCGGTGGACCAGGCACTTGACGGGGCTCTGGTTGTCCTCGCCGAGCGGGTCCTCCGCCTCGCCTGGCGAGAAAAGGAGTTCCGCCTCCGTGGGGATGACGGTGCGGCGCAGCGGCTGCGCCGGGTCGTCGGGGTCCAGGAGGCTCATGTAGTAGGGTGTGATTGCGACGGGCAGGATGTGGCCCTGGCAGGTCAGTGCGGCGCGCTCGGCCTGCGAGAGGCGGAGCACGCGCTCGATGCCCGCGAGGTCCACGATGCGGTTGCGCACCTGCCAGGGCCAGTCGCACCACTCCGCGTTGGTCGCCTCCGGGTAGAAGCGGCGGCGGAAAGCGCGCGAGCGCGCGCTGATGCGGTGCTGGGGGACCAGAGACTCCGAGGGTGTCGGGCTGCCGAGGCGTGGCTCAATGGTGGGAAGAAGCTGGCGGGCCTTCACACGGCCCCACCGGGCGGAACCAAGCCCGCCGTTCTGGGCGGGGGGGCTGAGCACCCCGATGGTACTTCCCGGGGGTTCGCCGTCTTCAACGCTCATCCGAACGCTCCTAACCAGAGTAATGGGCGCGGCAACACTGAGCCGCTTACGTGCCCAATCCTACCAAAACGATTTTGAGAACGCAACACAGTTTTTTTCGAGGCGGCCATTCGCGGCAACCTGAGGGGATGAATGGATGGGTGGATGAATGGATGGTTGTCCGACATCCATCCACCCATCCATTCATCCCCGCTGTCACGGGCGCAAGCCTCGCTTGCACTCCAGCTCATGGGGCGAGGGGGCGCTGCCCCGAACCGCCGCCTCACAACCCCCTGCGGGCAGGCACCACCCCTCCCCCTGGCCCTTGGGGATTCGAATGCGCTTATGTTTACCGGTTTTCGGGCGCGATGTCAATAGCAAAAATCGCTTTTCCGCGGAAAAATCACCACTTTTTTTCGCCCAGCCCTCCGGTCCGCCATTTGACAACGCCGGAACGATTGGTATCCTAGTGGCGCGATGGTCACAAGCGTCCTCCCGAAGGTTCCAATACCTTCGGGAGGTTAAGAGGAGCGAGGACGATGGCCAACCAGTGCCCGAAGTGCAAGGCGGAGCTTCCGCGGCGAGGCCGCTTCTGCGTGGACTGTGGGCTCGACCTCTACGCTGAGGGGCTCCGCCACAGGCCCATCCCGTGGTTCCCGATCATCGCGCTGCCCGTCGTCGTTGCGGGCGTGCTGGCGGTGCTCATCATCGGGCCGTGCAAGGGCGAGACGGCCCCCGAGGTGGACGCCGTGGTCGGGCAGAGCCGCGAGTTCCTGCGCCTTCTGGCCGACAAGGACTACGCGCGGGTGGTGGACAGGTTCCTCAAGGCCAACTCCGCCCGCTACGCGGAGGTCGAGGAGAAGCTCCGCCAGTGCATGCGCGGCGCCGGAGCTCAGGGACTCAAGAACGCACAGTCGCACGGCTTCCGAAACCTCGACGAGGTGTTCGTCTACGTCAAGAAGCACAGCTCGCGCAGCCCGGAGTACGTCGCGCACCTCCTCCACGCCATCGTGTCGCACGCCGAGCCGAACCCCTGGCTCTCGCCGCGGCGTGCCGAGGTCTTCTACGAATGGTATCTCGCCCAGGCGTTCGGCGGGGCCGACCTGGGGAAGGCCCAGCTCGCCGCCACCGACGCCCGCTGGGAGGAGGGCATGATGACCGTGAAGGTGCGCTTCCCCGAGCCGCCCAAGGTCCTGCCCGGCGTCGCCGACCCCAGCGTGCTGCGCTGGCGCCTCGTCAGCGGCGGCTGGGGCGGCTGCGAGCGCCAGCGCGCCGTCCTCGACTTCGCCCCCGACGACCGCCTGAACGACCTGCTCGACCTGCTGAAGCGGCTGACCGCGGAGTAGTATCTCCTCGTGCTCGTCGTCGTCCTCGTCGTCGTCGTCGAATCTTCGGCTTTCTCCGCACAAGAGTTCGAGGACGAGGACGACGACGACAACGACGACGATTGCGGCCTTCGAGCCTACGGCAGCCTTCTCACCTCCACATAGTGAACCCCCACGGTTGCGGCGCCAGTAGTGACCCAGGCCTCGAGGCGGGCGTCGCCGGCCTCGAGGGCGGCGTCCTCGAGCGTGGCCTCCTTCGCACCTTTGGGCACGATGGCTGTGACCCGCACGGCGCCGACGGAGCACTGGACCGACGACTCGGCGTCCACGGGCGCGAAGAGCAGGCGGATGCGGTACTTTCCGGCCCGCTCGACGCTGGCCTCCCAGTGGCCGAGGGAGGTCGGGCTCCAGCCCGCCTGAGGGCCGCGCCAGTCCTGCCGCGTCAGCAGGCTGGGGTTCTCCTGGGCCGCGCCCAGGAGGATGCGGGGCGGGTCGTAGCCGCGCGTGGCGGAGACGTCCTTGAACCATTCTTCGTAGCCCTTGCGCATCTTGGCCACGACGTCGGGGTGGTCGGCAGCGACGTTGTTCTTCTCGCCGGGGTCGGCGGCCATGTCGTAGAGCTCCTTGCCGTTGACCAGCTTCCAGCGCTGGCTGCGGGCCATGCAGGAGCGGTAGAGGATCGGCTCGTCCCCGCGGTGCCACTGGACGTAGAGGGTGCGGTCGGGCCATTGGGCCTTCTCGCCGAGGATGAGGGGCAGCAGATTCAAGCCGTCGAGCTTGATGTCGGCGGGCATGCGCGCGCCGCAGGCGGCGGCGAGGGTGGGCACCAGGTCGATGTGCGCCGCGATGGGGTCGAGCTTCCGCCCGGCCTTGGCCCTCGCGGGCCAGCGGAGGAAGAAGGGGACGCGGATTCCGCCGTCGTAGACGCTCCCCTTCTGGTCGCGGAGGCCGGCGTTGAAGCGTATCTGCCCCTTCTCGCGCGTCGCCGGGCAGGGGCCGTTGTCGGTCAGGAAGATGACGATGGTGTTCTCCGCAAGCTTCAACTCGTCGAGCTTTGCGAGGAGGCGGCCGACGTTTTCGTCGAGGTTCGCCACCATGCCGTAGACCTTCGCGGTGTTCTCGCCGAGGCCGAGCTTGCGGTAGGGCTCCACGTACTTGTCGGGCACCTGGAGCGGCACGTGGGGGGCGTTGGTGGCGTGGTAGCAGAGCCAGGGCTTGTCCTTGTTCGCCTCGATGAACTTCAGCGCCGCGTCGGTGTAGACGTCGGTGCAGTAGCCCGTGGTCTTTTCGGGCTTGCCGTTGCGGTCGAGGACGGGGCCGAAGTAGCCAGGGCAGCCGGGGAAGTCGGAGGGCTGGCAGAGGCCGCCGCCCTTGTGGACGAGGGCCTCCTGGAACCCCTGGTCGTAGGGGCGCATGGGGTAGTTGTCGCCCAGGTGCCACTTGCCGAAGATGCCGGTGCGATAGCCTGCGGCGGCCAGGACCTCGGCGAGCGTCACCTCGTCGGGGTGCATCATGGCCCGGCCGAGGTAGGTGTCAATCGCGCACGTGCGGTAGTTGTAGCGCCCGGTCATCAGGCTCGCGCGGGTGGGCGCGCACACGGGGCAGACGTAGAAGTAGGTGAACTCGACGCCCTCGGCGGCCAGACGGTCGAGGTTTGGGGTCTTGAGCCGCTCGTTCCCGTGGCAGCCCAGGTCGCCGTAGCCCTGGTCGTCGGTGATGATGAGGAGCACGTTCGGGCGCATCTTGCTCTCCTGCGCGAAAGCCGCTGAAGCCGCGGCTGCCCCGAGGGCCGCGGCCCCGGCATCCTTGAGGAACTCCCGTCGCTTCATGGACTTCCTCCTTCTAAAGCCGCGAGCGACGAGCCACGAGCCGCGAGCCTCAAGACCGGGATCTTAAGCTCGTAGCTCGCGGCTCGCAGCTCGCAGCTTCTTCCCTGCCCTACGGCGCCGCCTCGAGCAGCTTCTTGAGGCCGCCGAAGCCGGCGGTGTAGACGCCCTCGATGATCCTCTTGCACTCGTCTTCGGAGGCGCCCTTGGGCTCGAAGGTGCACGACCAGGAGAGCTCGCAGCGGTTCTTGCCCAGCTCGTTGACCCGCATCGTGGCCACGTAGCCCTCGAGGGGCAGCGGCGAGGTGAGGATCGAGTAGGTGATGATGCGCGCGTGGCCGTCGCGGGCCTCGAGGCGCTCAGTGACCACCGCGCCGCCGTCGAGGGTGACGGTGCGGACAGCCCCCGGGCCTTTGCCTTCGACGGTGCAGGCCTGGACGACTGGGATGAAGGCGCGGATGCCGCCGAAGTTGCCCACCGCCTGCCACACGGCGGCCGCCGAGGCCCCTAGCTCCGTCTTCATCGCGAACTTCGCCACCGCTCGTCTCCTTTCAGAAACAGGGTCACGGATCATCGCACCTCGATCTCGCTCGTGTGGAAGTTGCGGTAGTAGCTGTTCCAGGGCACGTAGCGCAGCTTCGTCGCGCCCTTGAGGCCGAGGCGATAGGTGTTCACCGGGCCGCGCAGGAACACGCCGAAGGCCGCGGTGTTCCAACGCTTCAGCCCGTCGTCCCAAACCTGCACCAGGCCCTCGGTGGGCCAGGAGTTGGGGGACTTGGGGTTCTCATAGACCGTGAGGGCATTGACATCGGTCGGCTGCTTGAACTCGATTTCGGCCCAGACCTGGCGGCCGGCCGTGGCGTCCCAGAACAGCTCGTCGAGGTGGAGCCACGGGGTCGCCACGTCATCGGTCTTGCCGTTCGTCAGCTCCTCGGCCTTCACCTGGAGCTTCCCCTCGGACATCCAGCTCGGCGTCCCGCCGAGCTTCAGTGTGGCCCTGTTGTAGGCGGGGCGTCCCTGCCCCGCGTCCCTCAGCAGGTTCTCCCCCTCCGGCACTCCCTCTTCCCCTCTCCCTCGGGGAGAGGGCAGGGTGAGGGCGCCTGTGGAGGCGCAGACCGCCCTCATCGGCTCCTCCTCCAACATCGCAGGCGTCAGGTCAAGCGTCCAACGCGCCTTGCCATCCTGGCCGAACGCCCGCAGCCGCCCGTCCCAGCCTGCGGCATACACCCGCCCGCCCGAGGCGGCGAGGGCCGAAACACATCCGAGCTCGGCGTGCCAGACCTCCTCGCCCGCCTCATCGAGCAGCGTCAGCCGCCCCGCATCATCGGCCACGAAGAGCCGCTGGCCGTCCGCCGCGAACGCCACGCTCACAGGCTGGTTCTTCCAGAAGAAGTTGTAGACGAGCGAGCCGTCCGGCCGCCGCATCTCGACCAGCCGCTCGTTGAACACCAGCGCGAAGCTCCCCGTCCCATCCGCCACCGCCACGTCGAGCGGCGCCACCCTCGAATCCCACGTTTGTAGTTCCGCCTTCAGGCGGTCTTTGATGGCGAAGAAGCGAAAGGTCTCCCGCCCCCAGCTCCCCATCTGCACCTGGAGGAGCAGCCTCGTGCCATCGGGGCTGGCGTGGAGCGTCGGGAACAGGAGGGTCTTGAAGACCGGCACATCGAACCGCCACAGCTCCTTGCCATTGTCCAAGCTCACCGCCGCGAGCCACGCCTTGCACGGATTGTCCGCCGTCACCCAGCCCTGATTGCTGAACTCACCAAACAGGATCAAGGCGTAGTCGGCTTCTTTGGCACGCGGCACGCGGGACGCGGCACGGGATTCGTGACCCGTGACCCGTGACGCGTGACCAGAAGGGATGAAGGCGTGGAACTGAGGGATTCGCTCTTTCATCTCATGGACGGGCCAATCGAGCTTGGCGAACTCTTTCCAGTAATCAATGCTCCAGGCTTCCTTCCACTCCTCGCGTCGGTTCCAGAACGGGCCGCTGCGGTGGCGTTTCCAGCAGACCGCGCCGTAGGTGCCTGGAGCCAGCACCGTGTCGCCGTCGGGCGAGACGGCGAAGCGGTTGTTCATCCGCCCCGCGTCGCCGAACGCCGCGAACGTCCTCGTTTTTGCTCCCTCCACAAGTTGAAGCCCCTGACCAAACCGCGCCGTCATTCGGGCGGACGCCGCGAACCACGAGCCATCGGGCGCGAGACACGTCCCGCCCACCGTCGGCGCCTGGCCCACCCGCACCGCGCGCTCGACCCTGGCCCGTCCGCCCCGGTCTTCCACCAGTGTCACATTCTTCAGATACCCCTTCGCCGTCACCAGCAGGTGCCGCCCGTCCGCCGCCACCTTCACCCCATCCAGCCTCGCGCCGACCAGCTCGCTCAGGCGCGGGACGGCTCCTGGTCTCAGGCGCTCCGGGCGCAATGCCTGCCATTGTTCCTCCAAGCCGCGCACAACGTCAACGGGGGCATCGGGGTTGAGGCTGAAGACGCCGTCGAGCCTCGGCCGCCGCGTGAGCGGGATGATGTTCGCCTTGCCCCCGATGAGTTCCGTGACCTCGAGCGACCAGGCATCGCCTACGCCTGGCATCAACTCGTGGCAGGTGGCAAACCCGTGCTGAGGAGTGCTCCGATAGGTTTCCAGGGCGCACGTGTGCCGGTCCCTCAGGCGAATCTGGACGGGCACTTGCGCCTCCACGCGGCGGCGGCGGGCGTCCGAAACGTCCACGAAGAAGTGGAGGGGCTCGGGGTGCAGCAGCTCGTTCTCGACCATCGCGCTCAGCCGCGGGGCGCCGAGGCGCGCAGGGGCCAGGGCGTAGAGGCGGCCGGGGAAGGTGCGCAGGTCCACCTTCAGCTTCATCTTGCCGCCTTCGCGTTTCGGCTTGACGAGGGTGTGCTCGAAGACGTCGTAGACCACGCCGCCGGTGTCGGGGAAGGTGATGGTTGCGGTCTTGGGCAGGACGCTGAAGCGCCAGGAGGCGCCGAGCGACCAGACGGTGCCGGCGTCCCAGGGATAGGGCGCGCCTTCGTCGGTCGTGACCATGAGGTAGCGAATCGCGCCGCCATCGAACTGGTTGACGGCGACCCAGGGGTTGTCGGAGTCCACGGGGAAGCGGCGGAACTGGCCGACCGCTGCCCGCAGCTCCGCCGCCAGCTTCTCCTGCACGGGAGCGAAGAGGGGGTAGATGGTGTCGGCGGCATAGCCCTCGTGCCAGAGGGACTTCAACTCGTCGGTCCTGATGGCCAGCTTGGTCGCGCCGGGATAGTCAGCGCTGTCGGCATCCGTGAACACCTTGCCGCCCGCCTCGATGAACCTGCCAATCTGCTCCTGGGCCTTTGCTGGCAGGGGCTTCGTCTGGCCCACAAGAAAGAGCATCGGCATACGGGGCATTTTTGATTTTTGATTCTCGGTTTTCGATTTCAACCGCAAATCAAAAATCGAAAATCGAAAATCCTCCAGGAGCCAGCCATCCGCAATGTCTTCCTCGAACGTGATGAACATGGGCACGCCAGCCATGAGGCCAGCGGTGTGGAGTGCGAAGACGCGCTCCCAGTGGGGCGTGCCCATCGAGTTGCGGCGCTCGGCCACATCCTGCGTGTAGGAGTAGAGCACGGCGGCCTCGTTGGCCGGCGGGCACTCGGCGAAGATTGGGCCGTACATCTTGGCGATGAGGTTGCCCACCCGATAGGCGCTGGCGCCGCGGGCGTCGTGGAACGGCCGCGTGTGCTGGACGCCCGCGCCCTGCACGCCCCTTGCGAGCACCTGCATCAGGTCCTGGAGATAGCAGTCGCCGCCCTCGCCGCTGTAGGAGTTGTCGAAGACGCCCATCAACTGCTTGCCCGGCCGCCGCACCGCGTCCACCGAGTGCGCGGGATACCAGGGGTAATGGTAGCCCTCGGAGAGGTAGTGGCTGTAGCTCTCATCCATGTCCTCGTAGATGACGGGCGGATAGCTGCCCTCGACGGCGGGGAACTGCCACATCGGGGTCGCCGTGACCCTGGCCTTCGGATTGGCCTCGCGCACGCCCTTGTTGAACGCCCCGTACATCGTGCGGAGGGCGTGCATATAGACGTCGGCCATCGGACGGCCCTTGAACTCACCTTCGTGCTTCGCCTTCAGCCAGTCCTTGTCCTCCTGCTTCCAGTCCGTCACCCACTGGCCGAAGAACATCTCGTCGTTGTAGTTGAAGCCGTAGAAGGAGGGGAACTTGCCGAGCCACTGGGCCGTGCGCTGGAGGAGGGGGACAAGCTCCTTGAGCCATTCTTCGCGGAAGCGAACGCCCGAGCAATGGCCGAGGAGCTGCGTGTCGTAGCGGAGGCCGAAGCGGGTTGCCTGGTCGAGGTAGTATTCGGCCTCCCAGTTCGCGCTCGCGGGCGGGATGGCGTAGTATTCGGGCGGGGCGAAGCCGGGGTCGTTGAGCGGGACGGGCGAGTGGTCGCGCCGCCAGGCCGCGGGGCCGGTTTGGGTGTTCAGCTTGCCCACCAAACGGTCGGTCTCGCGGTTGAAGCCCAGGCGGGCCGCGGCCTCCGCGTAGTCGCGGATGAAGGCCATTCGCTCGGCGTTGTCGGCCAGGTGGAGCTGCCGCATCGTGGCCGCCTCGTTGTCGAACTCATGGTACATGATGCGCTGAAGGGGCGAATCGCGCTGGGCCTGCGCGATGGCGATGTGAAGGGGATAGGACTGATCCGACTGATCCGACTGATCCGACTGATCCGGCCGATCCGACGGATCGGCCCGATCTGCCCCCCTCGCCACGGGCCTGAGCAGGTAGTCCCCCGGCGGCAGCCGCTTTGTGACCACCGGGCTGATCTCCATCGCGGCGTTGGCGCCGCGGGCCTCGGCCGAGCCCAGGATCGCGCCATCCTTTTCGAGGACGAGCCGAACCGCGTGGCCGGCCGGGAAGTCGCCCCGGCGAACCACGTGAATGGCAATCGGCTCCCCCTGCTGGAAGCAGCGGCGGCCGGTGGCGGTGACGACCGCGACGCTCCGCTCGGCGCCCTTGGGCAGGAAGGCGAACGTGCGCTGGACGAACAGGCCGTTCGCTCGGTCGGCCAGGGCGAGCGGCCCCTGGCCCAACTTCACCGCCACCTCGTAGAAGCCGCTGAGCGTCTCGGGGGTCTTGACCTCCCGAAGGTTCGCAACCTTCGGGAGGTTAACTGGGAGCGGGCGCCAGCGCAGGTTGCTGCCATCGCTCGGTCGGATCATCACCTGCCAGGCTCCCGGCTGCGCGGGCTCGGGCCGGCCTTCGGCCCTGACCTTGAACGTCAAGGGCTCGCCTGCCCTGGCCGCGGCCTCGGGGAAGTCCACGGAAATGCGAACGTAGCGCGGGCCAAACGTCTCGCTCTTCTCCAGGTCAGGCTGCCAGCGGATGAAGGTGACGGTTGGGTCGTTCACCGAGGCATAGAGCCGCCCGCTCGCGTCCGCCTCCAAATCCTCAAGCCCCTGGAGAGGCAACACGCGGAGCGGCTTGAGGTCGGGGCCGTAGAACTGGACGCCTCGGCCGTCCTTCGCGCCCACGGCAATGCGGCCGTCGGGGAAGACGGCGATCCCGCCTCGGCCGGGGGCCGTGCCCAGCGGCTTGCCGTCGTAGCCGAAGGCCAGCAAGTCGCCGGTCCGCCGCGCCGTCACGTAGACGCGCTGGCGGGCGGGGTCAATCTCGATGTCGTCGTACCAGGTGCGCCTCGCGTCGTCGGCGTCCTTCGCCTTCGCGTCGAAGCGGGCGATGTCGCCCACGTACTTCCCGTCGAAGTCGAAGATGGCGATGCGCGACCAGACGGGGTCGGGCTCGCCGCGCTGGGCCATCGAGGTGTCGAGCGCGAAGATGAGCTTGCGCTCGGGGTCCACCGCGCCGCCGGTGGGGCTGGTCCAGCCGGTCATGTCGGCGCGGAGGCGCTTCTCGTCGCCGCCGCGGCCGACCACTGTGCGCTCGGGCGAGCCGTCGGGACGGAACATGGCGACGTGCCCGTTGGCGTGGGAGTTGAACGCCACGAACCAGCCGTTTGGCAACTGGACCAGCTCGCGGCCCGCCCCGCTCGGGATGCCGAACCTGTCCACCAGCCTGCCCGCCGTATCGAACACATAGTAGCTCCCCGCCCCGAAGAACAGGCGGGAGCCGTCGGCCGCCACCTCGAAGAGGCTCAGGGTCCGCGGCACCGCGTCGAGGACCACCAGCTTCTCATCGGCCCGCGTGCCGCGCGCCGCGCACAGCGCCAGGCCGAAGGCAGCCGCCTTCAGAGCTTGCCTCATTGCCTTGCCCTCTGGCACCAGCCCGCGCGCCCCCGTCGCGGCCTCGGCCCGCAAACCAACGGGGCGCAGCGCCGCTGCACCCTAACCGATTCCCTTTGGCGGGTCAAGGGTGAGTGGCCGTCTTGCCCACACCTTCGACGGAGGAGCATGCCCGTTCGTAGTTCCGCCTTCAGGCGGCCTTCTGCCTCTCGGACGCCTCCGGCACGGCCGAGAAACCGCCTGAAGGCGGAACCACGAACACGCCCCTGCCCTACAGCGGATGCGGGCAACACGCCCTGAGTCACATGCCCCCCCGACGCGCGCGAACGTGGTGGGACCCCGCGCCGTCAATTCCGGAGTTGGCCAACTCCGGAACCCGCTGCCCGCCTTCCCGCGTGGCCCCGCACACAGGCGCCGCGGGCGGGCCGAGCGGCGCGCCATCCGTCTCGGACCGGCCAGGTCCGGACACCCTCCGCCGGGCGCACGCCGATGGCTGCCGGGCCATGGCCTTGTGGTTCCGGAGTTGAACAACTCCGGAAGCGCCGCGACGGCGCGGCAAGGGGATGTCGGGAGAGCTCGTCGGCCCCCGCGCAGGGCCGCCAAGCGGCCCGAACACAGCGAGAATGGGAGTGGATGCACGGTTGTAGGCGGCGGGTGCCAGTCGTGGCCCCACGGGGGAGGCTCAGTGGGCAGGCGGCTCGTGGGACACCGGGCAGCCCCAGAGCGTTACCGCACGCCGGCTCAGAGTTGGAAGGCGGCACGGGCCTCGGGGCTGTCCTTCCAGCCGAGGCGGCAGGCGCGGACGCGAAGCGTGGCGCTCTTGGAGAGTGTGATGGGCTTGGAGTAGAGGAGCCAGCGGCGCCCGTTGCCGGCAACGGGCGCCCGCTTGCCCTCGTCCGCGGTGTAGGCGATTGAGGCACCGTCGGTGGGGCAGGTGAGGGTGACGGCGACGGGCTTGTCGTGCTTGCCGCCGGCCGGCTCGATCTTCGGCTCGGCAGTTGTGCCGGGCTTGCCCCCGGGGATGCCCTTCTCCTTCAGATCGGCTTCGGGGATGAGGCCGAGGTCCTTCGTCTCTTTCATCCAGTCGTCGAGGGCCTTGCGGAGGCGCTCGAGGGTGTCCTGGTGCTCGGGGCGGCCGGCGAGGTTGGCGATCTCGTGGGGGTCTGCCTCGCAGTCGTAGAGCTCCTCAGGCGGCTTCTTGTCGGCGAACCAGAGCTTCTGGGGGCCTTCGAGTTTGCCGGCGGCTTGAAGGCGCCGCATCTCCTGGAGGATGGGCATCCGCTCCATGTACTTGATCGTCTGGGCGTAGGGCTTGTGGTGCTCGAAGTTGCGGATGAGCTTGAACCGCTTGTCGCGGACGGCGCGGATGATGTCGTAGGTCTCGTCCATGCGGTCGCGTGCGGCGAAGACGTATTCGCGGGGCGGCGTGTCGAGCTCGCCGAGGAATGGGCGGCCCTGCATGTGCTCGGGGGGCCTGAGGCCCGCGAGAGAGAGCACGGTGGGGCCGAAGTCAATGAAGGCGACCATGCGGTCGGTGACGGAGCCCGGCTTGATGACGCCTGGCCAGCGGATGAGGAGCGGGGCGCGGGTGCCGCTGTCGTAGACCCAGCGCTTGCCGCGCGTGAGGCCGCGGCCGTGGTCGCCATAGAAGAAGACCACGGTGTTCTCGGCCAGGCCGTCGTCCTCCAGTTGCTTGAGAATGCCCGCCACCTGGCTGTCCATCTTCGTCACCTGGTCGTAGTAGCGTGCCCAGTTGCGGCGGATGACAGGCGTGTCGGCATAGTAGGGCGGCAGCACGGCCTTGGCGGGGTCGTGCTGGAAGGGGCCGTCGCTGGGCCAGCACTGGCTCTCGTGGGTGGTGGTGAAGTTGAAGACGGCGAAGAAGGGCTGGCTCTTGTCGGACCGGTTGCGCCAGTGGGCCTTGTTCGAGCAATCGTCCCAGGCCGTGAGCGGGGCGGGGAAGTTGTAGTCGGTCTTCGCGTTGTTCGTGCAGTGGTAGCCCGCGGCTCGGAGGTATTCGGTGAAGCAGCGGACGAAGGGCTGCGGGACGCCGTGGCAGCGCATGTGATGGGTGCCGATGGTGGTGGGGTACATGCCCGTGATGATGCCTGAGCGCGAGGGTGCGCAGACGGGAGCGTGGGTGAAGCAGTGGGTGTAGCGAGCGCCCTGGGCGGCCAGCTTGTCGAGGTTCGGCGTCACCGCATAGCCATCTCCATAGCAGCCGAGGTCGGGGCTGGTGTCCTCGCACGTCACCCACAGCACATTCAGCGGCCCTTTCGCCTGGCCACGGGCGAGGGAGGGAGCGAGGGCAGCTGCCGTTGCGACGCCTGCTGCCGCGCCGATGAACTCCCGTCGTCGGACTATTCTGTTTCTCATGGCATCTCCATCGGCCGAAGCTCACTGGCGTTCATAGAGTACGCGGCCCCGCGCGGCGACGCAATGGCAGAAGGGGTCGTCGGGGCCGTAGGGCACCAGGTCCACGGGAACGGGCAGTTCCTCCTCGAGCCGCGCGCCAAGCCGGAATAGGTCCCACCCCTCAACCCCTTCGCATAGGAGGTCGAGGTCCCGTGCCGCCGGCGGCGACTCGGCGGCCGAGCCAAAGAGGATGAGCTTGCGCGCGCCGAACTCCCGCGCCACAGCCACAGCCTTGTCGAAGTGTTCCTGCTCGATGGCCATAGAATGCCTCCTGTTCGCCAACCGCCCCAATTATGCGGCATCGCGGGGCGGAAAGCAAGGGTGCAGCCGGTGGCCGTTCGCCTCACCCGCCACCGGCAGTTGCAGCCCGCCCGCGGCGTGCATCGCTGCTTGAAATCCTGCCCGCGGGGTGTATACTGTGATGGTGAGCGGCATGAGGCCGAGCAATGGCTGAGCCGTCCGAACGCAGGAGGGTTGTGGGGGGCGGGGAATGGGCATCCTGCGGCGGATGCGCCGAGCGGTCCACAACGGCAGGTTCGAGATCACGAGGCATGCGACCGAGGAGATGTCCCGTGACTTCCTCCTGGATGTGGATGCCTTGCGGATCATCGAGACCGGGCAAGTCTCCCGGACGTTTGCTGACGATCCGCGCGGCACTCGTTACGAGGTTCTGGGCCGCACGACAGACGGCCGCCGTGGGCTGATCGTGGCCAGGTTCCTTCCCGATGGCACCTTGCGGGTTGTCACCGCCTACGTGCCTGAGAGTGAAACGCTATGAAGCGAGAGCGCTCGGACTTCTGCGAGTTCTGTGAGGGCAAGCTTCGGGAACGCGTGGTGCAGGCACGGTTCTCCTACATGGGCCGGACCCTCTACATTGACCACGTTCCGGCAAGGGTGTGCGACCGATGCGGAGAGCAGTACTACGATGGGAAGGTCTACGAGCGAATGGTGGAGATCGCTAAGGAACCCGACCGAGCCAAGGGCACGATCGCCTTCCCGCTAGCCGATTACGACGCTGCCCCCCCGCCCGCGCCAGCTCCTTCTGATAGCGCCGCGCGCTCGTGATGCGCAATACGGGAGCGTGCCGAGCTACTCCCGCCGCTGGCGCTCGTCGAGTGGCACGAGCTCCAGGATGGCCCAGAGGTCGAGGTCCGGGACGCGAATGGCCAGGTGGTCGCCATCGGGGGCCACCCGAAGCGGGCGCGGCGGGGACTTCGGGGCGTGGAGGAGGGCGGTTGTGGTGGGGCCGGCCTTGAAGAGGTCGCGGCGAAGGCGCAGGGTGAAGTCCTTCTGCGGAACCATGGCGTCCTTCGCGGCGTCGTAGGCGCGGTTGAGGAGGTGGATGACCACGGGCGCGCTCGGCTTGCCAGGGATGGCGCGCGGGACGGCCCAGACGTCACGGGCGCCCTCGATGGCGATTGGGGGCGGGAGGAGCTCGGCGAGGTGCTTCTTGTCGGGCCAGATAATCAGGCGGCCGGCAGCATCAACTCGGTCCAGCACCGCGCGCTGCTCGGGGTCGAGGTCGGTCTTTTCGGGGACGATGAGGGCCTTGAAGTCGGCGAGGCGGCGGGCGTCGAGGCGATAGGACGGGAGCCAATCGTCGCCGGCCACGACCACGGTGAAGGGGACGTTGCTCTGGGCGAGCTCGGCGCAGATGGGCTCGATCTTGCCCTTGCCCCGCCGCGCGGCCGCGTTGCTGTAGAGGACGGCGACGGGGGCCACGGCCTCGTAGTCGTCGAGGAGGCGGGCGTTCTGGCGGACGAATTGGTAGGGCCAGGCGTACTCCTCGGTTGGCCCGTCGTACCAGTGGGTGCCCTTCTCCTTCGTGTAGCACCACTGGCGGTGCGGGGCCATGAAGTTGTGGCCGAAGGCGTAGGAGAGTGCGATCCAGGTGCGGACGAGGCCGTGGAGCTTGTGCTCGGCGGCGAGCGCCCAGTCCCAGCCGCTCGCGGTCGCGGCCACGGGGCGGTCGAGGCCGTCGGCGAGCTTGTAGACGAAGACCGGGTGCGTGGGGGGCTTGCGGGTGCTGCCCTGCTGGTCCACCTCGCAGCAGAAGTAGCTCAGGTGGGGCGCGATGGCGATGGCCTGCGGGTTGCCGCCCTCGGAGTTCACGCTGAGGGTGATGGGCTGGCCGCGCAGCTCCTCGCCCCGCTTGCGATACGCCGCGACGAAGTCAGTGTTGGCCTTGACGTGGAAGGAGTGGAACTCGTCGGCGAGGGGGAGGCTGGCCCGCTCCTTCTTGTAGCGCTCGACCGTGACGCCTTTGGCGATGAGCCACTCGCGGTAGTCGAAGGCCCCGAGGTCAACTATGCCGAGGTCGGCGAGCTTCTGCTTGGGGACACTGCTCGCCAGGTATCCGCGGAAGCCGGCCAGGCAGTGGCGGCAGAAGCCACCCGAGAGCCAGGTGACGGCGCCCGAGGAGCTCCGATAGTCGTCAATGTGGAGCCCGTCCGGCCCGGCGGCCATCGTCTCCTTGAGCCGTTTCTCGAGGTACTGGCGGTAGAGCGGGCTGTTGGAGCACCACCAGTAGGCGGGCTGCCCCTTGTGCTTGTGGTCCCAGAGCCAGGGGACGAGGAACGGCTTTCCCTCGAAGTCGCGGCAGGCGGCGTCGAGGAAGTCGGGGCTGAAGTCAATGGCGCCCTTGAACTCGGTGAGGAAGCCGACGGAGCAGGAGAAGAGGCGGATGCCCTTGGCGTGGGCGAGCTTGATGCGTTCGGCGTTCGCGGCGCCCGCCCAGCCCATCACCGTGGCGCCGTAGGCCTCGTAGCGGTCGGGATTGTCGTACATGAACACCACGTCGGAGCGCCGCAGCGCCCGCTGAGAGGCATCAGCAGCCATGGCCGGAGAACCTCCTGCGATGAGAGCGATGGCCACAAGGCCTGACAACGCGGGTGCGCGTGGTCGCTTGCGGGCGCGGCCTGCCCTCTTCAGCCCGCCGCGCGGCGGGCGGGGGAATGTAGCCCGCGGCGATGCTCTGGGAGCCGTGGGATACCGGGCCACCACGGGCCAAGCCCCCGCAGGGGGCGACGGAACGCCCCGCCCCGCCAGTTCCCCCGCCCCCTGCGGGGGCTGGGCCTCTTCCCGCACGCGAACCCACGGTTCCGCTTCGCTACACCGTGGGCTACACTCCCTCACGCCCTTCGGGCGTTGCAGATGCGCGCCTGACGGCGCCTGAGCCTTCCTCTTGCACTCATCCATTCATCCACCCATCCATTCATCCCCCGCGGCGGAGGAGGAGACCGGGAGTCGAGAACGAGGACGAGGACGATTCTACAGGAAAACTCCCCTCTTGTGAAGGCGCCCACTCTTACGGAGTATGGCCCCCAGTCCTGGTAGTTCTCTTCGGGTCCGAAGCTCCGAACGGAGCGTACTATATCAGCCCAGGGCGAAGCCCTGGGACAGGCCGGCGGCAAGATTCAGCCCTGTAGGGGCGTACTACCCGCCCTGGGCAGGACGCGGCGCCCGGAACCACATAGTACGCCCCTTCAGGGCTGACCCACCCATCGCCCCCTTCCCAGGGCTTCGCCCTGGGCTGCTATAGTACGCCCCTGTCGGAGCTCCGGAGTAGTTCACCAGAACTGGGGGCCATACTCCTGTAGCGCACGATCTCACAATCTTCTTACAATCATTTTGCACCCGCCTGACCACTCCCGCCCCGCGACGGTGTCTAATATAGCGGGAGGGGGGAAGTTTGCCAAGAAAGGAGGCAGGTCGTGAACAGGTCGTGGGTCAGATTGGCGGCGGTTGTGGGGCTCCTGGCGCTCGGGGCGGCGGGCGCGCTGGGCGACCAGGTGAAGCTCAACGTGGCGCTCGGCAAGCCGTTCCTGATGGCCGGCCAGAAGCAGACGGTGTTCCTGAAGGTCGGCCTCACGGGCTTCCCCCTCGCCGGCGAGGAGCAGCGGACGCCGGTGAACGTGGCCATCGTGCTCGACCGCTCGGGCTCGATGAGCGGCGAGAAGATCGCCAAGGCCAAAGAGGCCGCCCTCATGGCCATCGAGAAGCTCGGGCCGCGCGACATCGTGTCGGT
>Ga0194112_10004986_pt1 | contig 17986 bp, 14 predicted proteins | sample TA2MahC400mmetaG_FD_146191 | JGI IMG/M metagenome (GOLD analysis project Ga0194112, IMG submission 146191) | Freshwater microbial communities from Lake Tanganyika, Tanzania - TA2015016 Mahale Deep Cast 400m | ecosystem: Environmental > Aquatic > Freshwater > Lake | place: Tanzania: Lake... | reverse complement strand
GGCTGCCCGGGACAGATCCTGGCCGCCCAGTCGCCGCGCCAGCGACAGCGCATACGTACCCTGATGTTGCAGGCTGCCCTCCTCCAGGTGCGCCACGTTGTCCAGCATGGTGTGGTAGCTCAGCAGGTGGTCTATGTAGGCGAAGTTCAGCCCGGCGATGCCACGCTGCTTGAAGATTGTCAAGTCGCTGTCATTGGGCATGCGCCGGTAGACTTCGTAGGACAGCGAATTGGCCAGCCGGTGCGGCGCCGCGGCGGCGAACTCCCGGATCAGCCAGCCGTTTTGCCGGCTGGTCTCGTACATGATCGCCGGCCCGCCCGAGCCGCGCGCCTCGAAGTTCAACGCCACGCCTACCTCGCGGGCCCAGGGGTGCTCAGCCACGAACAGCTCGGCGCCCAGCAGGCCGGCTTCCTCGCCGTCGGTGAGCAGCACCATCAGGTCGTTACGGAGGGGCGGCCCGGAGCGGAGCGCGCGCACGGCTTCCAGGATCGCGGCCACGCCGCTGGCGGCATCGCTAGCGCCAGGTGCGGTGGAGACCGAGTCGTAGTGGCTCATCAGGAGCACAGCCTTGGTCCCGCCGCGGCCTTTCCACCGCGCCAGCAGGTTCTCCACGTGGCCCACCCTGGACCCGCGAACCGCCGTGCCCCGCTGCACTTGTGGCTCTCCACCCAGCAAGCTCAGTTCACTCCGCAGGTACTCGCGCGCCTCGGCGTGCGCCGCCGTGCCCATAGGATGGGGCCGCGCCGCGATCTTCTCGATGTGCCGCTTCACCCGCGCCGAAGAGAACTCCGTGGCGGGGGCGTCCTCGCCCACGGGAGCCGGCGGGCCGAGCGACCGCACGCTCCACCACCCCGCCGCCGCCAGCAGCAGCAGCCAGAGCCTGTGCATGGAGGTAATTCTACCAGTTGCTGTCCGCACTTGAACCCCGCCCGGTGGTTTACCCTTGGGGTAGGACTATGAAGCGAAGCATCCTCTGTCTGCTGCCCTGGGTGGCCGCGCTTTCTGTCGCCGCGCCTCCGGCGGATCTCATTCTGCACAGCGGCCGCATCGTCACCGTGAACGCGAAGTTCGACATCTCCGAAGCCCTGGCCGTCCAGGGCGAGCGCGTTCTGGCGGTGGGACGCAATGCGGACATCCTGCGTCTGAAAGGCCCCGCCACCCAGGTGGTGGACCTGCGCGGGAAGACCGTGTTGCCCGGCCTGATCGACAGCCACGTCCACTCGACCGGCGCGTCCATGTTCGAGTTCGATCACCCCATCCCCGACATGGAGACCATCGAGGACGTGCTGCGCTACGTGCGCTCGCGGGCCGCCGTGCTCCCGCCCAATGACTGGATCATGCTCTCCCAGGTCTTCATCACCCGCCTGCGCGAGCAGCGCTATCCCACCCGCGAGGAACTGGACCGCGCCGCCCCCAACCATCCCGTGCTGTTCCGCACCGGGCCGGACGCGGCCCTGAACTCGCTGGCCCTCAAGCTCAGCGGCATCGGCCGCCAGGCGCGCCCGGACGAAGGCAAGCTGGGCAAGGTCGAGCGCGATCCGGCCACGGGCGAGCCGACCGGCATCATCCGCAGCGCTTCCCAGTTTGTCGCGGCGCGCTCCAGCGCCCGCACGCCCAGCCAGGCCGACCGGCTCAGTCGCATGAAGATGCTGCTGGCCGACTATAACTCGGTCGGCATCACCGGCATCGTCGAGCGCACCGCCGGCGACGACACGGTCGAGCTGTTCCGCCAGTTGCGCGAGGCGGGCGAGCTGACCTGCCGCGTCTTCATCACCTACAGCATCAACCCGCAGCGGCCCATCGAGCAGCTCGAGCAGCAGATCCGGACCGTCGCCCAAAGCCCGCTGCGCCGCTACAACAACCTGCTGTGGGTGCGCGGCCTGAAGGTCTTCCTCGACGGCGGCATGCTCACCGGCAGCGCCTACATGCTCCAGCCCTGGGGCGTGAGCACCATCTACTCAATCACCGACCCCGCCTACCGCGGCATGCTCTACATTGAGCCGGGCAAGTTGTTCCAGATCGCCCGCGCGGCCTTGCGCAACGACATGCAGCTCACCGCGCACACCGTGGGCGACGGCGCCGTCCGCGCCCTGGTCAACGCTTACGAAGAGGTCAACAACGAGTTTCCAGTGCGCGACCAGCGCCCCTGCATCAGCCACGCCAACTTCATGACCGCGCAGGAGATCGAGCGCATGCAGCGGGTGGGGATCGTGGCCGACCTCCAGCCCGCCTGGCTGCGCCTGGACGGAGCCACCCTGGAGAAACACTTCGGCGGCGAGCGCCTACGTTACTTCCAGCCTTACAAGACCCTCTTCGAGCGCGGCGTCATGGTGGGCGGCGGCTCCGACCACATGCAAAAGATCGGCAGCCTGCGCTCGAACAACCCCTACAATCCGTTTCTGGGCATGTGGATCACACTGACGCGCCTGCCTCGCTGGACCGAGCGGCCGTTCCACCCCGAGGAACGCATCACGCGCGAGCAGGCCATTCGCCTGTACACCATCAACAACGCCTTCCTCACCTTCGCGGAGAAGGAGAAAGGCTCGCTGGAGCCCGGCAAACTGGCCGACCTGGTGATCCTCGACCGCGACATCCTGCGCTGCCCCGTGGACGAGGTGAAGGATATTAAGGCCGAGCGCACCTACTTGGGTGGCAAGCTGGTGCATCCGCGCCCGTGACCGCGCGGCTGACGGCCGGGTGCGCGCCGGTGACCGTCTACTCCAGGGGAATGCGGTTCTTGTTGTGCGCCAGCCAACTGTCGAAATCTTGGAGCGCGGGGTTCAGCGCCCGGGCAACGCTCATGTCCCTGGCCCCACAGAAGTCCTGCTCGAAGTCGCGCTTGAACTGGAACATGTTGCCCAGGTCCTCGGCTCCGGGGAAGCCGAAGCCGCGGAACACTTCGGGCGGCACGGCGTTGTAGCGCACCTCTTGCCCCAGCGCCTTGGTGAGCGCGGCGGCCATCTGCGTGCCGGTCAAATGCTCTCCGGAGATCCCCACCCGCTGGCCGATGAACTGGCGGCCCTGCTTGAAGATGCCGTAGGCGCACCTTCCAATGTCCTCGGCGGCGATGCCCGGCAGCTTGGCGTTCCCCATGGGCAGCGTGAACGCCAGCGTTCCGTTGGCGCCCCGCTTGGGCCCCATGCCGAAGTGGATCAGGTTGTCCCAGTAGAACGACGTAAGCAGGAACGTAACCGGCACGCCGAGCTGAGTGAACACCTGGTCGGCCTCGCCCTTGGCGTCGAAATGCGGCACTTTGTACTTGCCCAGCAGTGTGGGCATGCGGTTATCGCCGAGGGGCACCCATTTGCGGGTGTCTTCGAGCGTGGACCAGATGACGTGCTGGACGCCGGCCTGCTTGGCCGCGCGCGCCATGGCTGTGGCCTGGGCCAGCTCCTTCTCTGGTGAGAAGTGCGCCCAGAAGAACGTCACACAGAACGCGCCGTATGCGCCCTGAAAGGCCCTCTTCAGGCTCTCCTCGTGGTCCACGTCGGCCGTGACCACCTCCGCGCCCAGCCGGGCCAGTTCCTTGGCCTTCTCCGAATTCGGGTCCCGGGTGAGCGCGCGCGCGGCTAATCCGCCGCTCTTGTCACCGAGAATGGCGCGCACCAGCCCGCCCCCCTGCGCCCCCGTGGCGCCCACAACCGCAATGATCTTATTTTCAGCCATATCTGTTTGGATGCCGGCCCCGCCGCCTCAGCTACATCTTTGTCGCGGGCCTAAAGGGGCCGTGGCGGTGCGGGGGTGGTCTTCCACAGCCGCAGGCTGAAGGCCCAGGCCACCGCCGGCAGCAGCGCCACCAGGCCGGTGGCCGCGGACAGGGTGCGCACCGCCACGCCCCAGTCCAGCAGCCAGGTCAGCAGGCGCCCTCCCGCCGGATGTACTCGATGCCCTTGGCCTAGATCGGGGCCTCCTCTGTTAAGTCGAAGCTCACCCGGTACGTGCAGAACGAGATTTTGTCGCTCATTGACACGGCGTACCGGATTCGATCGTCAGGTTCATTCGTGATGATGACACCGCGCACCTTCTCGTCCATCGTCGCCTTGTGCTTCTTCACCCAGCCCATGTACCGAAGTAGCTGTCCCACAGCGCGGTCGCTGTCCATGCCCCTCTTAAGTTCGATCACGACCCAGTCGCCGGTAGCCCTGTCGCGAGCCAGGATGTCGATCCGCCCCACCGGGGTCGGGTACTCCACCGCCGCTTCCTCATCCTCGACGTGCAGGGCGAGCGCCTTGCCCAAGGCAGTCTTCTCCCAATTTGCGACGATGAACTCCTGAAGGTACTTCTCCAGTGGAAACCGCAAACGTTCTTCGATCTCCTCTTCGGCTGGCTGCTCTGCCGGTTCACCGGGCTCCACCTCCGACAACCTCGCCGCCCCTGTCGGCAGTGGACCCACCAACGGGGAGGCCACGCCGTGCACCATCAGGGAGAACATCGAGTCCACCAAGTAGAGCGGCTGCGTGATCTCCTTGCCTATTTCGTGACACGCCTGATTGAGGGCGACGTAGCGCCTGGCGAAGGAGTCGGTACTCGTGATCGGATTCCGGCCCAAGCGTGTAAGTCCCTCGTCGCTGATGCGATTGTAGACGGCGTACCTGTCCGGATAGACACACATTAGAATCGGAGTTAGCAGCGCCCGGCCGAGGCCCCTAATGAAAGGCAGGGCGTTCCTTGGAATGATGGTTTCCAGCCGCTTCTCGATGGGCGTAGATTCGTCTAGCAGGATAGTCAGACACTGACGCAGGCGGCCCATGTCTGCGTAAATGCCAGGCTGACGATGGATCCCAGCCCAGTGCCGGTTGTTCTTGATCAGAAGAAACTCCTTGAATCCCTCCTGGGTGACGTTGGGGATGTTGGATGGCGCGAAGTACTTGCCATAGCGGTCGAGGGCCGCCTTCTGCGCCTTAACCTTGTCTGGCCTCTGGGCCATCCAGTCAAATAGCAGCCGAGTAGCCTCCTCCAGGGTCATCTGTGCGCTCATACTGTGGATTTCTCCAACGCCGGCGAGTTGTTGCGTTCTGTGAAATACCCTCGTAACTGATCCATAATAGCACGACTCCAGACCCAGATCTCCGCCTGGTCCCGCGGTACGCCGCATCGAACTCAACGTCGGGTCGGCCACCGCTTCCGATCGAGTGTGAATTCTTGGGGGTCAAGCTCCGGTAAGAGCTCATCGTCATCGCGCTCACCGCCATGGGTCTCCATTTCTGCGATCCAGATCAACGAAAGGACGGCATTGTAGTTGGGCAGGAAGACCGCGTCTTCGAGGAGCAGATTCACCCGCCCCGCATCCCGAACATCGAGCCACAGCTCGGGCGGCACCTTGTGCGGTCGTTCGGTCACGGCTTCACCGGCAAGAAGCCGGCCAGCAGCGGAGTGACGTGCCGGCAAATCAGAAAGCGGCAGGCAGAACGGAAAGGCGTCGCTGCGGTGATACCAGAACACCCTATCGGCCCCGCTCCACACCATGGCGCAGCGCAGGTCGGTGAAATCCAGGTACCGGTAGGTTGTGGCGCTGAGGCTTGTCTCGAACTCCCGGGCGACGCCGCTGATATCAGCGAGGGAGGGCTCTCTGAGGTTGAACCGGCTGTGGACGGCCTTGGTGGGCAGGAGAAGTTCCGCGGCGAACTGGTTTGCCTCCCGTTCGGGGGGCTTCAGCCCCTTGTCAAACCGCTCCAGAGATGGGGAGTCGCACACGTTACCGAGGAGGCGGTGGTGGGGTATGACGAAGTGGCCGATCTCGTGCGCGATCGTGAAGCGCTTCCGCGATGCCTCTCGGGTTGTCCGCTTGACAGCGATGATGCCCTTCTGCGCCGCCCGGCTCCGGACGAGTGCCCCTTCGAAGCCCGTGGAATCGACCTCTGTGATCCGGAGGCCTAGCTCCCGACAGAGGAGGGGAAGATCTGGCTTGCCTTCCATCTTGAAGGCCTCCAGCAGCAGGCTGGCGAACCGGGCCGGAGGCGTCACTTTGGATACCCTTCCTTCCAGTCCTGCCGTAACTCGTCGCTAAGCCTCTCGAGGATGTCCCTATCTTCTGCGGTGATCTCCTTCAAGCCCCTGTGCGCAAAGGCAGGATCACTCACCGGCCCAGTGAAGGGAGCAGCGAGCTTCTCAAGAAACGACTGCTTGGTTTCCCCCGGGGTCGGCTGTGGCCGGGTAGCGGCTAGTGCCGCCTGCACATGCTCCGGCGGGACTTTACCCTGTTTGCGATAGTGCGTGGCAGCCCGCTCTGCGATGAGATAGAGGCTCTCCGTTGGGCTCTGGCCGGGCGCGACGGAACTGTAGAGCAGGTCGAGTTCCTCGTCGTTCAGCTCGGTGACCTCACCGAAGAGCCTCTGGAGGAACTCAACCACGGCCTCTTGTTCCCGCAACTCATTGTTGGCCATAGAACAACTCCCTCACTCCTGGGACATTGAGCAGCCGGCGTTTCAGATTCACAATTTCCCTGGGCGTCTTGCCAAGAATCTCGCCAAGCTCCTGATTCACGTTGTAGCGGCCGGAGGTCAGCCCGGTGGCCGCGATCAGGTCGCGAAGTTCGCGGTCGTCTCCAACCAGAGCGTACAGTCTTTCCTGGACCTGCCGAAACGCGAGCTCCTCGGCGAAATTGGCGCGGGCAGCAGGCTCTGGGAGCTTTCGGTCTTGGTCATCCAGTGAACCCGCCACGAACCTCTCCCGTCGCAAGTGGTCCTTCGCCTTGTTCTGCAGGACACCCACCAGGAAATTCTCGAGATTCCCCTTGCTTGGCCTCCAGCCGAGGGCGTTGGGGTCGGCGAAGAACGCCTCGATCACCTCGTTAACGAGGTCCTCGGCGGACACACCACAATCGAAGCACTGCGGGGCACCGCGGACGGCGAAGTCCGCTGCTACCCGAAGGACCTTATCGAGACGGCCCCAATCGACCTGATCAAACCGGCTCACCGCAACGCTCTGTCCCTCCTTGGAATCCGGCCTCGCCCTTGGCTCCCCTTCCCTATTCGATTGTACACCCGACTATTTCCGAAGAATTGTCTTCTTGGACGACGTAAAAAGTTGAGGGCTGGTGCGAATAGAACTTAGAGGGGCCTACGCCGGAACTGGCGCTGGCAAATCTTCCCTCTGAGGTCGAAGTTCATGGCGAGACAAACGAACACCACAACTCAGGGCGGTCAGTTCGACGCGCTTACGATCGCTGCTGTCTGGAACAAAGCGCGGGCCGTGCCAGGGTACGATGCAGCCGTGTATCGCAAGGACTACTGCGGCGCCTGGATCAAACGCTCCGAGTACGGCCAGACAGCACAGTACGGCTGGGAGATCGACCACATCGCGCCGGTGTCGAAAGGCGGTACGGACCACCTCGACAACCTCCAGCCGCTGCATTGGCAGAACAACCGCCACAAAGGCGACAACTACCCCCACTGGCAATGTGCCTTGAAGGGCTAGCGAGTGCCCGTTCGGGAAGCCCGATTCGCGTCCTGCGCACCCTGACGGCTTAGACCCTGGGGTGCCCGGACGGTGGCGAGCTGTCTGGACAAGGTCGCCGAAGCGGACCTCGCGCACGACAGCCTGAAGGACGTGTAGACCGGGCCGCTGCGGGCGCTCATCCAGAGGCAGGGAGATCGTCGAGCAGGCGGAGACGGCGCGCCAGGGCCGGCCGGCGGCTGACCGCGCGTGCGAACCTGCGGTCGGCGGTCACCAGGGGAATGCCCAGTTGGAGGGCGAGCGCCAGATAGAGGCAGTCGTAGACGGGGTGGCGCAGATCCAGGGCCAAGCGGAGGGCGTCCCCAAGCAGATCCGGACTGCTGGCCCAGGCTACCGGCGCCCGTCCCAGCAGGTCCAACCGTGCCAGCGCCTCTGCCGGGCGCAGATCCCCTAGTTGGGCCTTCTTCCAGAGGATGTTGGCGCACTCGACCAGCAGCAGGTCTGGGGCTTCGAGCCGAGCCCCGGCGAGCCCGCGCGCCTGCTGGCTGCCAGGCTCGTCCAGGACCCACTTGACGGCCACGCTGGCGTCGATGACGGCCTGCTTCATCAGCGCTCCCGGCGCATCTGGCGCAGCAGGCGGGTGCTGTCGTGGCGCTGCCGGCCGGCGCTGGCGCGGCGCAGGGCATCCGCCTGCGCCCAGAAATCGCCCCCGGCGTCCCGCAGCGCCTGGATGAGAATGAGGCGGTGCTCGGCCTCGGCCGAGCGGCCGTGCTGAGCGGCGCGGATCTTCAGGGCGCGCAAGGTCTCTTCGGGCAGCTTGCGGACGGTCAACTGGGCCATGCGAGGATCCTCACAGGTCTCTGCCATCAATGATAGCATTGCCTGCGGATGGCGTTCAACGCTCGCGCCACAAGCGGAGACTGAAGGCCCAGGCCACCGCCGGCAGCAGCGCCACCAGGCCGGTGGCCGCGGACAGGGTGCGCACCGCCACGCCCCAGTCCAGCAGGGTGCCCGCCGCGTAACTGGCGATCGAGCCGGTCAGCACCAGAAAGGCGAAGTCGGCCGAGAAGACGCGGCCGCGGAAGCGGTCCTCAGTCTGGAAATGGAGCAGGGTGGTGGAGCTCACCCACACCACGCTGGCGCCGGCGTGGGCCAGGATGATGGCGGCACAGGCCACCGCGATCGAGGGCGCCGCCGCCAGGCCCAGGTAGCCCAGCGCGCCGGCGACAAACCCGAAAACAATGCTCAAGCGCAGCCGGGCACGCTGCTGGCCGGTCCAGTAGCCGCCCAGCACCGGCCCGAGCAAGGCCCCGATGCCGCGCGAGCCCATCAGCAGGCTCATCCCCAGCATGCCGGCGTCGCGCGTCTCCAGCCCCGTGGCGCGCACCGGGAAGATGCGCTCTCCGAAAATGGGCAGCAGCACCCAGTGCGTGGCCATCAGCCCCAGCCCGGCCTTGACCAGCAGCGTGGCCAGCAGGCGCCGGTCCCGCCGCACGTAGTGCATGCCCTCCGCCATGGGCGAGAAGTCCACCAGGTCGTGCGCCTTCAGTGGCGCCGCCTGCTCCAGGTGGGGTTCCGGTGCGCGAATGCGCGCCAGCAGCGCCGCCGACACCAGGAAGGACAGCGAATTCAGCACGAACACTGTCCCGCGCCCGAATAGCGCGGCCAGCACGCCGCCCAGCGCCGAGCCCACTGCCAGGGTGAGCGACCAGGTCATCGAAGAGAGGGCGTTGGCCACCACGAGGTCACCGCTCTCGGTGATGTTGGGCACGATGGCGGTGCGACCCGGCTCGAACAAGGCCCACATGACGGTGGCCAGCAGCAGCAGCACGTAGATGGGCGCCACCATCCCGGCGCCGGCGGCCGGCAGCATGCACAGCACGATGACGGCGCGCGCCAGGTCGGCGAAGATCATCACCCGCTTCCGGCTCATGCGATCGTTGATCACACCGGCGGTCGGCGCCACAAAGAACTGCGGCAGAATCTGCAAGACCACCGCCACGGCCACCGACTGGGCGCTGCCGGTCACCTCCAGCAGCAGGCTGTAAATGGCGATGGTGTAAAGCCAGTCGCCCATCTCGGAGATGATCTGCGCCAGCCACAGGCGGCGGAAGTTGGGGTTGGCGCGCACCAGCCGCCAGTAGGAGGAAAGCGAGATGGCGCCGTGAGCCATTTCAGGAGGCGGTGAACAGGCCCATGCGCCGCTTGACCAGCTCGACGGTGGCGTCTGCAACAGGCTCCACGCGCGCCGCGCCTTCGCGCAGGATGCGCTCCACATAGCCGGGCTCGGAGACGATTTCCTGGTAGCGCCGCTGAAGCGGATCGAGGCCCGCCACGGTGGCCTCGGCCACCTGCTTCTTGAGATCGCCGTAGCGCATGCCGGCGAAGTGGGCGCGCATCTGCTCGCTGCTCCAGCCGGTGAACGCCTGGTGGATGCTGAGCAGATTCTCGACTCCGGGGCTGAGGACCGCGAAATCGACGCCGGGGGCCGAGTCGGTGGTGGCGCGCATGATCTTCTTGCGGATCACCTCCGGGGAATCCAGCAGGGCGATGGCGTGGCCGGCCCCGGTGGCGGACTTGCTCATCTTCTTGGTGGGATCGTCCAGGCCCATGATGCGCGCGCCCACCATGGGCAGGCTGGTCTCGGGCACCACGAAGGTTTCCCCGTACAGGGAGTTGAAGCGTTGGGCGATGTCGCGGGTCAGCTCCACGTGCTGCGTCTGATCGTCTCCCACCGGCACGACCGCGGCCTGATATAGGAGAATGTCCGCCGCCATCAGCACGGGATACTGGAACAGGCCGTCCAGCACGGTCTCCTTGTCGGCGGACTTCACCTTGAACTGGGTCATTCTTCCGAGCCAGCCGAAGGGCGTCACGCAGGTCAGCATCCAGGCCAACTCGGCGTGCGCCGGCACCGCCGACTGTACCATGACGGTAGTGACCTTCGAGTCGATGCCGGCGGCCAGGTACAGCGCGGCCAGCTCCCGGATCTTCGAGCGCAGTTCAGCCGGGTCCTGGTACTCGGTCACCGCGTGCAGGTCCACGATGCAGAAAATGGCTTCGTAGTCGTGCTGGATGGCCACCCAGTTCTTGAGCGCGCCCAGGTAGTTGCCGATGTGCAGGTTCCCCGAGGGCTGCATCCCGGAGAAGACTCGTGGTTTCATGCTAGTTGAGGGTGATTACTTATCCTAGCAGTCCCCGCCGGGGACAGGCAGCGCGGTCCACGGCGGGACAGCGTAGCCTGTCCCCAGTAGTGCGCATCGAGAAGCTGGTCCACGGGGGCGCCGGATTGGCCCGGCACGAGGGCCGGGTGCTGCTCGTGCCCTTCGCGCTGCCGGGAGAGCAGGTCCGCGTGGAGGTCCAGCGGGAGCGGGCCGGGGTGATCGAGGCGCGGTTGGCCGAAGTGGTCGAGGCGGCGGCCGAGCGCATCGAGCCGCGCTGTCCGTATTTCCGCCGGTGCGGCGGGTGCGCATATCAGCACGCAGGCTACGAGCTCCAGCTCGAGCAAAAGCGGCTCATCCTGGAGGAGGTCTTCCGCAGGGTGGGCAAGCTTGAGCCACCGCCGGTGGAGGTCGTCTCCTCGCCGGCCTGGGAGTACCGCAACCGCGCGCAGTTCCACTTGGCGGGCGGGCGTATCGGCTACTTTGCGCACGGCTCGCACCGGTTGTGCGCCGTCGATAAGTGCCCTCTGCTGTCGCCGCAGCTCAACGCGGCGCTGGGGACGCTGGCGGAGATGCAGTGCGAACCGCGCTTCCCGCACTTCGTGAAGTCGCTGGAGTTGTTCGGCAACGACGCCGGGATCCAGCTCAACGTGCTCGAAACCGCGCGGCCGGTGGCGCGGCGGTTCTTTGACTGGTGCGGTGAGCGCATCGCGGGGCTGGCGGACGGCGCTCTGGAGTACCGCGCGGGCGGGGACGTTCACCGGGTGAGCGGCGGCTCGTTCTTCCAGGTGAACCGGTTCCTGATCGAGCCGCTGGTGGAGCGCGCTCTGGCCGGCGCCGAAGGCGAGACGGCGGTGGACGTCTACGCCGGGGTGGGGTTGTTCTCGCTTCCTCTGGCGCGGCGCTTCCGGCGGGTGACGGCGGTCGAGTCGGGCGGCGGGGCCATCCGCGACCTGGAGTTCAATGCCGCGCGGGCGGCGCTGCCCGTGGCGGTGCGGCAGGCCTCGGCGGAGTTCTACCTGCTCGGCCTGGCCGAGCGGCCGGACTTCGTGTTGGCCGACCCGCCCCGGGTTGGGCTGGGCAAGAAGGTCGTGGCAGAGCTGCTGCGCATCGCGCCGCCGCGCCTGGTGATCGTATCCTGCGACCCGGCCACGCTGGCGCGCGATCTGGCGGCGCTCATCCGCGGCGGCTACCGCATCGAGAGGCTCACCCTCATCGACTTGTTCCCGCAAACCGCCCACATCGAGACAATCACCGCCCTGAACCGAGCGGCGAGCATGAGTGGGCAGGCATGACCACTCCCTGCCGGTCGTGGCTCGGCAGCACTACCCTCTGTTCGCAAGCCCTTACCGAGCCGCGAGCGTAAGCGAGCGGTAAGAGCGGCTGGCCCTCACGCGGCCGCTCTGAGGACTTCCCGCACGCGGCGAGCTACGATCTTGTCCTGGCCGGGCTCCAGCATCCACACGCCCACCGACAGGCTCTCGCGCGCGCCGGGAACCACTTCGATGGAAGGTTCGCCCTCGCGCAGCCGGCGAGCAGCCTCCGCGGGCGTGATCTTCACCGCGCTCTGGTCCCACTGGATTCTCAGGTGCGGCACATGGTTCGCCACGGGCGGCACGTAGACCTCGGCCTTGACGCCGCGGACTGAAGTGGCGGCCTCCTGGATGCGCCGTGTGCGCTTCTCCCACTCGCGCCAGTCGGCTGCGTGGTCGCGGCTGAGATACAGCTCGACGGCGGCCAGCATAGCCAGCAGCTCTTCCTTGTTGACCTTCATGCCGCGGCCGATAGTGTCGGAATTGGGCGAGGCGTTCAGGCGCGCGGCCTGGATGAGGTCCTTGCGCCCCAGCAGCAGCCCGGCGCTCTGCGGTCCGCACAGTCCTTTGCCGCCGGAGAAGGTCACCAGGTCAAAGCCCATCTTGATGTACTTGGAGAGGTTCTCGGCGGGGGGCACGTCGGCGGCGGCGTCGGTGAAGGTGGGGATGCGATGCTTCTTGCCCAGCTCGGCGAATTCCGCCGACTTGATCTGGCCGATGGGGTCGTTGGCGTTCAGGAAGAGCATCATCACGGTGCGCTCGCTGACGGCGCGCTCCAGATCCTCGCGCGTGACAACCTCGATGAAGCGGATGCCGCAATTGCGCACCGCATGGTCGTAGCCGAAGCGGTGGGACTTCTGGATGATCACCTCGGTCTTCATGCCGGTGGTGTCGGGCAGGCGGCGGATGAAGTCGCGGTTGGTCCCGGTCATGCAGGCGGCGGTGCCGAGCGTGAGGGCGGAGGCCGCGCCGGCGCTGACCAGGGCGGCCTCGCAGCCGATGAGCGTGGCGATGCGCTTGCCCACGGCGTCGTGCAACTCCTCCAGGCGGCAGTAGTGGCGCGCGCCGTAATCCCAGGCGCGGCGCACCTCGGGCGGCATCAGCGAGGCGGTCAGCATGGTGTAGGTGCCCGCGGCGTTGATGATGGGCCGCACGCCCAACTCGCGGAAGTAGTCGCGGCGGGCGGCGCGCGCGGCGCGCGGGAATACTCCGCCCAGCACAGGAAGGCTGGCCAGGCATTGCAGGAAGCGGCGGCGGTCAGACATGGAACAATCTCCTGGATTGAGTGTAACCTGTCCTGCGTGGCACAGGCATTCCTGCCTGTCAGTTCAGCACCCACTAGACAGGCCTGGAGGCCTATTCCACTAACCTGGAAACCCTACGTGGCCACTTGCGCCAGAGGAGTTCGGCCAGGTTGAGGAGGATGGCCGCCGCCAGCAGGCCGGGCCACAGGCGCAGCAGCGTGGCGATGGCGCGGCCGGCGGCGTTGAACACCGCGCCCGGCTCCGGGTTGAAGCGCCCGCCGGTAAACTCGGCGATGCTCTTTAGCAGGGCTTCATCGGAGCCGTACTCGGCCAGCTCGGCTTCCTGCCGGTACAGGCCCACCTCGGGGAAGGCGCGCGAATCCTCGAGCGGCCGCACGCGGAACAGGCCCTGGCGGTCCTCGATGCGCACGCGCCCGCGGAAGAAACCCTCCGCCACCTTCTCGACCTTCAGCGGGCGCTGGAAGCCGCCCGGCCCGAAGGCGAAAATATCCGGGATGCGGGCCGGCTCTTCCAGGTGGGGTGAGAGGCGGTACTCGACGACCAGCTCCCCGGAGGCGCTGGAATACTCCGCCGTGGCCTCGCCGGCCTGCGCGTGCGGCAACAGGTCGCGGAAGAGGTTGGCCCAGAAGCGGTCGAAGCCTTCCCAGGCCACCCAGCGCGCGGCCCAGCGGCTCTTGGCATCGGAGGTGAAGACGGCGGCTCTTCCCAAACCGTATTGCCAGCGCGCCAGCAGCGGGTCTTTCTGATCCGCCATCAGCGGGACGTCCGCGCCGGGCTTCGAGATGTAGCGCACGTAGCCTTCGAGCGTGGGCGCTTTTTCCATCCCGACCCCTTCCAGAATCTCGGCCTGCTTGGCCACCAGCGGCTGGAAGCCCTTCTCCACCACCGTGGTTCCGGTGTGCTCTCTGACATCGCGCAACAGGATCTGCTCCAGCCCCGAGGGATCGCTCAGAAAGTAGGACCGCCCGCGCGCCAGCGCCGCCACTTTCTCGAGGTAGGCGCGGTTGACGTCCTGGCCCAGCCCCACCGTCGAGATGGTGATCTGGTTACTGGCGGCTTCCTTGGCCAGGGTGAGGCTGTTGCCTTCCTCGGAGATGCCGTCGGTGAGCAGCACGATGTGCTTGTACATCGCGCTGACCGGGCGAATGCGCCGGTAGGCTTCGGTGAGCGCGGGCGCGATCTGCGTGCCGCCGTCGGCAATGATGCCGGCCACGATGCGCTTGATGAGATTGCGCTCCTCGGCCCGGCGGATGGGCACGGCCCACTGGAAGGAGTTGTCGAAGATCAGCACCCCAATCATGTCGATGGCGCGGAGGTTCTCCACCACGCCGATGGCGGACTGGCGCGCCAGGTCGATCTTGCGGCCCTCCATGGAGGACGACTTGTCCACGATGAGCACCACACAGGCGCCCTCGGGCGTGCGCGGCGGCGCCAGCGTGGCGGGCAGCGCGCGATTGAGGGGATCGTCGGGCGGCGGCTTCTCGGTGTAGACGTTGCGCTCGCCGCCGATGATGAGAAGTCCCCCGCCCCGCCGGACGTACTCCTCCAGACGCCGCTTCTGCTCCAGGGGGATGGCCTCCAGGTTCCAGTTGTTGAGCGCGACGATCTGATGCTCGTCGAGATCTTCGTTGGCGCCGGTGGCCGAGGGGCGCAAATCGAACTCCGCCGCCTCGAGCGTCTTGAACAGGTGGGCCTCGGCGCCGGGCGGATCCTGCGAGATGAACAACACGCGCGGCCGGCGCAGCGCGACGGATTGGGCGAAGCGCACTTCACCCAGCTCCGGCGCGCGCACCGTGCCCGCCAGATCGATGGCGCCGGTGGTGGTGACGCGGGCGTGCACGCGGATGCGGTTCGCCCCCGCCTCCAGCGTCACTTCGCTGGCGCCCAGGGGCTTCTCTCCGGCCACGATCTCGACCGCGGCCGCGGTGCGGCGCGGCGAGACTACCGCCAGATCCACCGGAAAGCGCTCCCCGGTGAAGGCCTGGCTGGGAAGGGAGACGGCCTCCAGGCGCAACGCGGGCTTGGGACGCCCCTCCAGCGGGAAGGCGTCGATGGGAACGCCCAACCGGCGCGCCTGCCAGGCGGCGCGTACGGCGCTGCCCAGGTTCTCCCGGCCGTCGCTCGCCAGCGCCAGCCGCGGCACGCGCCCGGCGGGCAGCGCGGCGATGCCCTCGCGGATGGCGGCTTCCAGATTGGTGCCGCGACCGGCCTCCCCGGCGGTGTGCCGCCAGGCGGCGCCGGTTCGTTCCGCCGTCTCCCACTCGCGGGTGGCTCGCGCGAAGGGGATGACCAGCAGCGTGTTGCGCCCGCGCACGCGCTCCAGGCGTCCCGCCACTTGCGAGGCGCGCCGTAAGTCTTCCGGCGTCACGCTGGCCGAGGTGTCCACCAGCGCGGCGACCGCGGTTCGGGACTCATACACGGTCAGCCGCGGCTGAAATAGCGCCGCCAGGATGGCCGCCAGCATAGCGACCTTCAGGATCCAGGCGCCGCGACGGGGCCGGCGGCGTCCCCACATCCACCACTCGACGGCCAGCAGCGCTCCGCCCAGCACGGCCAGCACCGGCCATAGCTCGGCGAACGTGGCCGGCAGCGCGGCGGCCGCGGGCGCGCCGCGGCGCGCCCCGGCGGGGGGCGTCCAGGTCGCGTCTGCGACTTCCGGCAGAGTCAGCGAGAACACGCGCTCGCGGTCTCCCTCCAGCACCCGCACGGCGCCGGGCGTGCCGGCGAAGAAGCGCAGCTCGCGGCCCTGCACGGTGAAGGGCACCGGGCTGGAGTCTTCCGCCAGCACGCGCAGGGCGTTGCCCGGCGTTTCCGCGGCCAATGGAACACTCACCGCCCCCGAACTGCCCGCGTGCAGTTCCCGGCCCCGGAACAGCTCCGGGCGCATCCAGCGCAGGATGTTGGCGAACAGCAGCGGCGCCGCCAGCTCATGGCGCAGCGCCCCGCGGCCGGGATGAAACCCCAGCACCACGCTGCGGCGCGGGCCCTCGCGGGCCACGATCACCGGCCCGGACTCGGCCTCGGCCACGACTATGTCGTCCGCGGCGGGCGCGAAGATCTGCGCGGAGGCCAGGCGGAGATCCCGGACGCGCAAGCTCTCGCCCAGCGGATGCTCGCTCCGCCAGCGCGCCAGCGTCACGTTGGCCTCCCGGGCGCGCACGCGCACGGGGGAGCCTTCGGCGGGCGGCTCGATCCAGATGGCGTCGCCGGCGGGCGGGGGTTGAGGCCGGAAGCGGTCCAGAATGACCAGTCCGGCGCCGTCCTCCGGACGGTATTCGGCGGGGCGGCGGAAGTCGGGGCTGACCCGCGGACTGGCGGCCAGCAACGGGCGCAGCAGGCCAGGCTCGTCTGAGTAAACAATCACGCGGACGCTGTGCTGCGCGGGCAGCTCCAGCGCGCCGCGGTCGTCGGCGGCGAAAGCGTCCTCGACCAGAAGGCGGGCTTCGAGCAGCCCCGCCGCGCGGGTGCGGAACTGGAAGGCGGCGTCCTGCCCGGCGCGGGCTGGGACGTCCAGCCGCCGCGTGCCCACCACCGCGCCGCCGAAGGCCAGCACCAGCGGGATGCTGCGCGGGCGGTCGCCGTAGTTATGCACTCCCACCAGCACCTCCCAGACCCCGGCGTCGGAAACCGACCTGCGGACGCCGATCTTGCGGATGCCGCAGTTCGACACCGCGCTCCTCACCGGGAGCACACGCAGGTTGGGCGTCGCCGACGAGGCCGCGTCCGGCTGCGCGGCGGCCACCCGGCCGGCGCCGGCGTAAACGATCTCGCCGGCGGCGGAACCCTGAAGACGCTGGGCCTGGCGCGCGAACTCGAAAGCCTGATCGAGATTCAGGGCGGTGACGCCAGGCTCGGAAGCCGCGATGGCCTCCTCGAGGACGCGCCGGTCGGATTCGAAGGCGCTGGCCGGAGTGGCCAGCGCATCAGCACGGATCAGCAGCACGCGGTCGCCCGCAGGCAAGGCCCGCAGCCAGCCGCGCGCTGACGTGCGCGCCTGCTCGATCAGCGTGCCCCGCTCAGAACGGGCGCCCATCCAGGCGGAGGTGTCCAGGATGAGAACGTGGTCGCGCGCCGCCGCCGCCGGGCTTCCCCAGCGGAGCTGTGCGATGGCCAGCAGCAGCAGCGCCAGGCCCGCCAGTTGCAGCAGCATCGACCGCCACTCGCGGATGCGGCGCTGTCGCCGCTCGGGCGCCTTCTGCGCCGCCAGCCAGAAGCGCAGCGTGGGAACCACCTGCTTGCGGCGCGAGCGGTCCAGCAGGTACAGCGCCACCACCAGGGCCGAAACCGCCGCCGTCAGGGCCGCCAGCTCGGCCAGCGCCAGGTTCGCCAGGAAGGGCATCTAGTGCCGTTCCAGCTTCTTCGAGCTAACTGAGTTGAGCCACACCTTGAGCCTCTGACGCAGGTACCGTTTACCTCTTCCTGTCTTGAGGTACCGTTCGCGCCGGAACGCGTCGGCTGGGCTCAGGCACGCCTCATAGTAGGCCAGCTCGAACGGCCGCCGTCCCCGGGTAGAGCGAACCCGCCCTTCCTGGTGATCGCGGACGCGTGCCCGATGATCCGACGCAGCTCCCGTATGCCAATGACCGTCCCGTTGGCTGTGGAGCACGTAAGTATAGTACATAGGCGAATCAAGTTGGAACGGCACTAGCCCTACTTTCGCAATTCTGAGGCCATAGGGCAAGAGGCCAAACGTCCTGCACCTGGGGAAACGCACTTTTCTCTTGCCAATCAGATCGGAGTGTGGCTAGATGAAAGAATGAATATATTCGAACGCAGCGTCGGCGGTCGCCGCTATCGCATCGCGTCCCAATCGCTGTGGGATCCGCTCTTGCAGCGTCCCTTCGCCCGCCAG
>Ga0194112_10004985_pt1 | contig 17988 bp, 18 predicted proteins | sample TA2MahC400mmetaG_FD_146191 | JGI IMG/M metagenome (GOLD analysis project Ga0194112, IMG submission 146191) | Freshwater microbial communities from Lake Tanganyika, Tanzania - TA2015016 Mahale Deep Cast 400m | ecosystem: Environmental > Aquatic > Freshwater > Lake | place: Tanzania: Lake... | reverse complement strand
GTGCACAATGCAACAACGGAGCACGCCGACGTTGTGCTCGCATGCTCGACATATGCGGAGAAGCACGGCACCTTCACGAACTTCCAGGGAAGGGTCCAACGGATCCGGCCTGCGGTCGCTACGCTCGAGCAGGATCGGGCAATGGATGGATTTGCCATGAGCCGGTGGGACAAGTTCGCCGCGCAGAATGATCGGTGGGGGAGACCCGTGAAAAAGGATGCCCGGCCGACGTGGAGGATCCTCATTGCGGTCGCCAACGCCCTGGGTGCCAAGATGCGCTACAACACAGTTGAGGATGTGTTTAAAGAGATGAGCGAGAGGGTGCCAGGCTTCAAGTCGATGAGCTATAGCAAGCTCGGCAATCAAGGAATGATGTGGACTCGATCTCAACCAGTATCTGCTCACGCTTAGTCTTTGCGACCCATGGATAACGTTTATCTGGTGTCGGTTGTGAAGTTTGTCATGTACGTGGCAATCGTGCTCATCTCGGTCATTCTCATAGGGTGGCTTGAGCGGAGGATCAGTGCGTTCATGCAGAACCGGACTGGGCCGAACAGGGTGGGTCCGTTCGGGCTCCTGCAGATCCTCATCGACGTCGTGAAGCTACTTCTCAAAGAGGACATCGTTCCGAAGAGTGCAAACAAACGGATCCATGACCTTGCGCCGATCATCTCCATTGCTGTTGCGTTGAGCACGTTTGCTGTGGTTCCGTTCGGCAATACGATTGAGATGTTCGGCAGTGAGGTGAAGTTGATGATCGCAGACGTCAACGTCGGTATCCTCTACATGCTTTCCATTACTTCGCTCGGCGTGTATGGACTGACCCTGGCCGGCTGGGCATCGAACAATAAGTACTCGCTGCTGGGCGGCTTGCGCTCGTCGGCGCAAATGATCAGCTACGAGCTTTCTATGGGACTTTCGATCATCGGAGTCCTGATGGTTTCGGGAACTCTGCGCCTCGACCAGATTGTCCTGCATCAGACGAGCTACCTGGGTGGGTGGCTGCCGGCTTGGAACATCTTTCTGCAGCCGGTGGCGTTCATTACATTCGCGGTTGCTGCGTTCGCGGAGACGAATCGTCTACCGTTCGATCTGCCCGAGGCAGAGCCTGAACTCGTCGCGGGATACCACACTGAGTATACGGGATTGAAATTCGGCCTCTTCATGCTGGCCGAGTATTCCAACGTGATCACGGCAAGCGCTGTCATCGTGACGCTGTTCCTTGGTGGCTGGCATTTGCCGTACGCGGAATATCTCGGATTATCTCCGTTCGGCCTGAGCATTCTTCAGATCTTGACCTTCTGTGTCAAAGTAGCTCTGGTGATCCTGTTTTTCATCGTGGTGCGGTGGACAATTCCAAGGTTTCGCTACGACCAATTGATGAACCTAGGTTGGAAGGTGATGTTGCCGGTGGCGATTGCCAACGTTCTCGTGACCGGTCTTGTGCTGCTTGTGATTTAGTTGGCTGTAGAATTGGTCTTTGTGATCTGATGCTACAAAGCCGCTCGAAAAGTGTGACCACGAGGTCACGAAGACACAAAGATGTCTGTAGCTTACAGTTTTTCGGTCTTTCTTCTTCGGGACTTTGTGCCTTCGTGGCAAAATGCGGGTTTCCGGCTGCGCTTCTAGAGTGATGGAGAAAGGCATTTCATGGGTTCAAACGGGAAAATCATTCGGAAAAAGGATCTCAACATCTGGCAGAAAGCCTATTTGACGGAGATCTTCAAGGGGCTGCGTTTGACGATCAGCCAGATATTCAAGCCGAAGTTCACCTATTTGTATCCTGAGGTGCGATTCAAGCCCCAGCCTTCTTTTCGAGGAAGGCCGGTTCTTGTCCACGAAAATGGGACAGAACGTTGCGTTGCCTGCGGACTCTGTTCGCGTGTCTGCCCTGCCCTGGCCATTGAAGTGCAGGCCTCGGAGACCGAGCTGGAAAAGGAGCGCTACCCAATCAAGTTCGAGATAAATATGGTGCGCTGCATCTTCTGTGGCTTCTGTGAGGAGGTCTGCCCGGAAGAGGCAATCATCATGAGCAACGAGTACGAGCTTGTGTTCACGAGTCAGGAGGAAGCCATATTCGGCAAGGAGAGGCTGCTGAAGTCGACGGAGGAAATGAAGGACCGACTCGAGTTTCTGCGTGCGCACAGATGAGCCAACAATTCATTGGAGCTGCAAGGAACTAATTTCCGGAAAATGAAAGGAATAGCCCCGGCTAGCGCAAGAACATACTAAGCTATGCGCTCCGATCCCGGAACGCTCTGGAAACATCAGCAGCGTTCCTGCAGGAGATATCAACTGTTTGCATCCCACCACATCCCTTCACCCATTTCATGTTTTCCCAGGTACTTAGTAGTGCCACATTTGGCGTCAATGCTTATCTCGTTCAGGTTGAGACCCATATAGAACGGGCGATCCACAAGTTCTTCATTGTGGGCTTGCCGGATAGTGCGGTGAAAGAAAGCAGCGAACGGGTTTTCGCGGCAATCAAGAACTCGGGTTTCATCTTTCCGAATCACCGAATCACGGTGAATCTTGCGCCGGCCGATGTCAAGAAGGAGGGATCTGCCTATGATTTACCAATCGCGGTGGGTATCGTTGTGGCGTCTGGACAGCTGGAATCACCTGTCCTCGACAAGTATGTTATTCTGGGTGAACTGGCGCTCGATGGGAGTCTGCGGCCAATCCGGGGCGCACTGGTCGTGGCACTCGAGGCTAAGTCCAGGGGATTGAATGGGCTTCTGCTCCCAAGAGCGAACGCGAAGGAAGCAGCGCTGGTCGAGGGGATTGATGTTTATCCTATAGAAAGCTTGAAGGAAGTGGTTGGTTTTCTCGCTGGCGAATACCAAATGCTGAGTCCGTTTCGAGTCGATACTCGCGAGATTTTTGGACACGAGCAGAGGTATGCGCTCGATTTCGCTGACGTGAAGGGGCAGGAGAGCGTGAAGCGTTCAATGGAGGTTGCGGCGGCCGGGGCCCACAACATCATCCTGATCGGGCCCCCGGGTTCGGGAAAAACAATGCTAGCAAAGCGGCTGCCGACGATTCTGCCCCACCTCGCCTTTGAGGAGGCACTCGAGACAACAAAGATCCATTCCGTAGCTGGGATTTTGCCTCCCGACACAGCGCTGGTGTCGACACGTCCCTTCCGGTCTCCACACCACACAATCTCTGACTCTGCGCTCGTAGGAGGCGGGACGATACCGCGACCAGGCGAAATCTCGCTGGCACATCACGGTGTCCTCTTCCTCGATGAGCTTCCTGAGTTTGCACGTAACGTGTTAGAAGTCATGCGGCAACCTCTTGAAGATGCGAGAGTTACTATCAGCCGGTCAAAGATGTCTGTAGAGTATCCAGCGAACTTCATGTTGGTCTGTGCGATGAACCCCTGCCCGTGCGGCAATTTCGGGAATCCGAACCAGGAGTGCTCCTGCACACCTGCACAGATTCAGAAATACGTCGGTAGGATTTCGGGGCCGTTGCTGGACAGGATCGACATTCACGTCGAGGTGCCGGCTGTGAAATACAATGAGCTGGCATCGAAGAAGAGTGGTGAATCTTCAGCGGATATCCGCAGGCGCGTGGTGCGTGCTCGTGAAATCCAGATGAAACGGTTTGCAGGTCGGCGCGGGGTGTTCTCGAACGCGGATATGAACTCGCAGGAGATCAAGGAGTTCTGTGAAATTGATGCGGCCGGCGCCGATTTGCTCAAGACCGCGATGAACAAGCTCGGTCTTTCCGCCCGGGCCTATGACCGGATCCTGAAGGTCGCGCGTACGGTCGCAGACCTGGCCAGCAGTGAGCACATGCGGCCGGAACATCTCGCCGAGGCCATACAGTATCGAAGTCTCGACCGAAGTTTCTACGCCATCTAGGGTTCAGACGCTACCCGACGGCAGAACTTGCGCGTTCTCTTGTCGGACTACCACTCATCTCTCTTTCCCTCGTTATTGTGACTCCTTCGACTATTTCGTATATTGTCCCGTCACCTGAGTGCTTTTCTTTTATCTTTCAAGCTTAAACGCAACGTGTACAAGATAACGCTCATTCCCGGCGACGGGATAGGCCCAAGTATATCAGAATCCACCCAAAGCATCATAACGGCGACGGGTGTGAGGGTTGACTGGGAAGTGCAGGAGGCGGGAATCCCGGCGATCGAGAAATTCAAAGATCCCCTCCCTCCACAAGTCCTCGATTCAATTGCCCGGAACAAGGTGGCCCTGAAGGGACCGCTAACGACGCCGGTCGGTACAGGGTTCCGCAGCATCAACGTCGCTTTGCGAAAGGAGTTCGACCTTTACATCAACCTGCGCCCGGCGAAGTCGATGAAAGGCGTGAAGACCTGTTTTCGCGACGTGGACCTGGTGATCGTCCGGGAAAATACGGAGGAGTTCTATTCGGGCATCGAGCACTATATCGATGCGAAGAAGAGCGCTGCGGAGACGATTGGCGTTGTCACACGATCCGGGTCGGAAAGGATCGCCCGGGCGGCGTTTGAATACGCCCGGAAGCATGGGCGAAAGAAAGTGACGATCGTCCATAAGGCAAACATTCTCAAGTACACAGGTGGACTCTTTCTCGATGTTGGGAAGAAGGTGGCCGAGGAATTCCCCGAGATCGAATGTAATGACCGGATCATCGACAATATGTCGATGCAGTTGGTCCTGAATCCCAACCAGTTTGATGTCATCGTGACAACCAATCTCTTCGGTGACATCCTTTCGGATTTGTGTTCCGGTCTCGTTGGCGGTTTGGGCCTGGCACCGGGCGCGAACATCGGATACGATGCGGCGATTTTCGAAGCCGTACACGGGAGCGCACCAGATATTGCCGGAAAGAACCTCGCGAACCCGTGCGCACTCGCGCTCGCGGGTGCGTTGATGCTCGATCACCTTGGGGAATTGGAAGCCGCCGGCAAGATCCAGCGCGCGATCGCCGATGTGATCAAAGAAGGAAAATTCGTCACCAGCGATCTGAACCCGGAGCAACACGTCGGCACGGTCGAAATGACAGATGCGATCATCCGGAAGATTGAGGAAACGTAACGACCTGGAGGTATCCATGCGAAAAGTCAAACTGAGCACGATCTACTGGGGACTCTTCTTCATTGCGCTTGGCGGTGTTCTTCTTGCAAGGAATCTCGGATACCTGGATTTCGACTTCTCACTGCGTCTCTACTGGCCGGTTATTTTGATAGTCCTTGGGCTGGCCTGGATCATCGGGAGCTTTGAGGCTAGTTCCTCCCGCAAGGAAGACTCGGACTGACGCTAGTAACTTATGCGCATTGGAAGCATTGATATCGATCGCCCGATTGTCCTTGCCCCGATGGAGGATGTGACGGATGCAGCTTTCCGCATTATCTGTCGACGGCTCGGAGCGGATATCGTCTATACGGAATTCGTGAACTCCGAGGGTCTCATCCGCGATTCCGCTAAGACGAAGGAAAAGGTGATGTTCGCTGATGAAGAGCGTCCGTTTGGAATCCAGCTCTACGGTGGAGAAGAGAGTTCGATGGAGGGCGCGGCACGGATCGCGGATTCATACGACCCCGACCTCATCGATATCAACTGCGGCTGCTGGGTGCGCGACGTTGCGCTGCGCGGTGCCGGTGCCGGATTATTGAAAGACCTGCCGCGGATGGAGAGAATCGTCGCCCGCGTCGTAAACACGGTGAAGAGACCTGTCACGGTGAAGACGCGGCTCGGCTGGGACGAACAGAACATTCGCATTATCCATGTTGCGCGGATGCTGGAGGAGACCGGCATCAAGGCGCTCACCATTCATTGTCGCACGCGGGCGCAGGCACACAGGGGGGAACCGGATTTCTCCTGGATTCCGAAAGTGAAGGCGGCCGTCACGATCCCGATCATCGTCAACGGCGGGATGACGACACCTCAGGCCATCAAGCGGGTGTTCGAAGAGACTGGATGTGACGGCGTTATGATCGGTCGTGGAGCCGTCGAAAATCCGTGGCTTTTCCGGCAGGCGAAACACTTGCTTCGGCACGGTGAGACTCTGCCGCCGGCAAGCCTGGAGGAACGCGTGCGGGTCTTGTTCGACCATCTTCAGCTCGCGGTGAAGCTCAAGGGGGAGCGAAGGGGAGTCATCGAGTTCCGCAAGCACTACTCCGGTTACCTCCGAGGGCTGCCGAACGCCGCGAAAGTCCGTCACGAGCTTATGCAGTATGCTGAAATGTCGCGGGTTCTCGACCGCGTACAGCAGTACGCCCTCTCTCTGCGAACTCCTGAGCCAATCGTCGTTCCTGCGTAATGCCATTCGCTTTGTCCGACCAAGACTTGGATCGATCTTCCATGGACAAGAAACAAGTTGTCGCAATCCTTGATGAAATGGGGACCCTCTTCGAGTTGAAAGGGGAAAACCCTTTTAAATGTCGCGCCTTCCATAATGCGGCTCGGGTGGTAGAGGCCCTCACGCAAGAGCTTGGGGGTCTGGTCGAATCGGGCACCGTCCGCAGCGTCAAGGGCATCGGCGAACATCTCGCTGAAATCATCACCGATCTCGTGGACAAGGGGAAGTCGGAGGAATATGAGAAGCTGAAGGCATCTCTCCCCGAAGGCCTGCTGCAAATGGTACGAATCCCGGGCCTCGGTCCGAAACGAATCAAACTATTGTACGAGCGACTCAAGCTCAAGTCGATTACAGAGCTGCGTGAAGCGTGCGAGCAGCACCGGCTGGCGGAACTGGAGGGATTCGGCGAGAAGACCGAGGAGAATATCCTGAAGGGGATCGAGCTTCTGGCGAAGTCGAGTGACAAGCATCTGTTTCCTCATGCCAGCGAATCGGCCGAGAAGATACTCCGGACCATCGCCAAGCTGAAAGAGGTCAAGCGGTGTGAAGTGGCAGGCAGTCTGAGGCGGAAAAAAGAAATCATCGGAGATATCGATATCGTTGTGAGTGCACAAGAGAAAGATCGGAAGAAGATATTCGATGTGTTCGTGGCGCATCCGGAGGTGCAAAGCATCATTGCGCGCGGTGACACGAAGTCGAGCGTTGTGCTGAAGGCAGGCATCAACTGTGACCTCCGGATTGTGGAGGATGCAGAATATCCCTTTGCGCTCAACTATTTTACCGGTAGTAAGGAGCACAACGTTGAAATGCGTTCACGGGCTCGCAAGTACGGACTTAGTCTGAACGAGTACGGCTTTACGCGCGTGGAAGGAGATCTTGGCAAGAAGGCTCGATCACTCCCCAGGTGCAAGGACGAGCGAGAGATTTATGCAGCCCTTGACCTGGCGTTTGTTCCACCCGAGTTGCGCGAGAATATGGGGGAAATCGAGGCTGCCGAAAAGGGACAGCTCCCGAAGCTCATTGAAGAAAAGGACGTACGGGGGACCCTGCACTGTCACACGGACTATAGTGACGGTGTCAACACGTTGGAGGAAATGGCCGACGCGGCGATGAGCCTCGGCTGGGCCTATCTCGGGATCGCTGATCACAGTAAGAGCGCGGCGTACGCCGGCGGGCTTTCGGAGACGAAGGTGAAGGCACAGGTCAAGGAAATTGAGAAGCTCAACGGGCGATTCAAGAACTTTCGGCTGTTCTCGGGCACCGAGGTGGATATTCTGCCTGACGGAAGCCTCGACTATTCCGACAAGCTGTTGGCATCGCTTGACCACGTTGTAGCGTCGATTCACAGCAAGTTCAAGATGACGGAGGCGGAGGCGACGAAACGGACGATCAAGGCGCTCAAGAACAAGTACGTCACGATGCTCGGCCATCCAACGGGACGCCTGCTCCTGAGCCGCGAAGGTTATCCCATCAACATGGTTGAAGTGATCGATGCGGCCTCAGACTACGGCAAGGCGATTGAGATCAACGCCCATTCGCTTCGGCTTGATCTTGACTGGCGGCTCGTCAAATACGCGAAGCAGAAGAAAGTGCCGATTTTCATCAATCCCGACGCGCACAACACGGACGGACTTCGCGACGTCTTCTACGGCGTTGGAATCGCGCGCAAAGGCTGGCTCGAAGCGAAGAACGTTGCGAACACGTGGGATGTGAAGAAGATGGAGCAGTATCTGAATGATCTGCGGTCATAAAACAGATTCATTTCACTCTTGTTAGACAAATGACAGGAAAAGAAACCCCGGGACAGCTTCGCTTTCGTGCGAAGAAGATCATTACCCTCCTTCACAAGGAGTATCCCGACCCGAGAATCGCCCTCAACTTCTCCAATCCACTGGAGCTTCTGGTCGCCACGATCCTCTCGGCACAATGTACCGATGCGAGAGTGAACATGGTGACGCCAGGCTTGTTCAAGAAGTACCCGACCGCCGGGCATTTTGCTCGGGCCAGCCAAGCCGAGCTCGAGCAGGATATCCGATCCACGGGCTTCTACCGGAACAAAGCAAAGAGCATCATCGCGTGCACAAGGTCACTCGTCCACAACCATGGCGGCGAAGTGCCGAGAACAATGGAGGAGCTTGTTGAGCTGGGTGGGGTGGGGAGGAAGACGGCGAACTGCGTGCTGGGGGGCGCCTATGGAATCAATTCGGGCGTCATTGTTGATACACACGTCCGGCGCGTCGCGCAGCGTCTGGGGCTGTCACGCCACGACGATCCCGAAGAGATTGAGATCGATTTGATGGGCCTTGCACCGCAGCCAGAATGGTTCGACCTCGGCAATATGCTGATCTGGCACGGCAGAAAGGTATGTGACGCGAAGAAGCCGAAATGTGCGGACTGTACATTGATGAAGTTCTGTCGATCAGCGGAGAAGTTCTTGCGGTCGCGCCGCTGAATCCGCAAGCATCAAAGTTTCAGGCTGATCGATACGCCGTCGCGCAGCGGGACGATGCTGGTGAAGAGCTCTTTCGAGGTGTAGAGCATCCGGTTGAAGGTGAGGATGCCGGCCGTCTCCGCATCCGGCCTCTTATCGAAAATCTTCCCCTTCCACAGCGAATTGTCAGCAACAAGAATGCCGCCTCTGCGGAGTCTGGGGAGGGCCTTCTTCAGGGCTTTCGGATACCTGTCCTTGTGAATATCGAGAAAGACAACGTCGAATTCGCCTTCGATCTTGTCGATGAGCTTCAGCGCATCACCGACGTGAAACTCGATCCGCTCCGCGATTCTTCCTCGTTTGAAGAAGCTCTGCGCAAGCGGCTCGTTCTCCGGTCTATCCTCCGTACAGACCACTCTGCCGTCCTTGCCGACGGCCTTTGCGAACCAGTACGCCGAGTAGCCAAAGCCGGATCCCATCTCGAGGACGCGCTGTGCACCAATGGCCTTGGTGACGATGTAGAGCAATCGTCCGACGAGCGGTCCGATAATGGGGTAGTCCTTCTTCGATGCAAGCTCCTCCATTTCTGTGAGGACAGCGTCCCGTTCTGGAATGATCTCATGCAGATAATCTACAACATGGTGATTCACGAATTCCATACAATTCCTCCGCGTGCCGGATCTATGGCGCAATATACAGATTCTGAGTGCAAAATGCCAAGCGAGGAAAGTGCCCCAACAGCACAGCCTGGGACGTGACTCAAGCACTGTTTGGCTTGATTTTCCGTCAATTTTTAATATTTTCTTTTGAATTGAATCAGTCCCCAATGGACGGAAGGAAGAACCGAATGGACTACCAGCAGGCTCTCGACTTGATGCACGAATACACAAAGAGTGACGCCCTCCGCAAACATATGTATGCAGTTGAGGTTGCGATGCGAGCCTACGCGCGAAAGCACGGCGAGGATGAGGAGAAATGGGCAATCGTAGGAATACTCCATGACTTCGACTATGAGATGTTTCCTACTGCTCCTGAACATCCCGGGAAAGGATCGGAGATCCTCGCGGAAAGAGGAGTGACAGAGGACATCCGACGCGCAATTCTCGGGCATGCCAGCTACATGAACGTGCCGCGCGATACGATCATGGCTAAGGTGCTATACGCGTGTGACGAGTTGTGCGGATTCATCAACGCGTGCGCGATCATTCGCCCCAACAAAATCGCGGACCTCGAAGTCTCTTCCGTCAAGAAAAAGTTGAAGGACAAGGCGTTCGCTCGAAATGTCAGCCGGGAGGATATCCTGCAGGGGACACAGGAGCTCGGCGTCCCGCAGGATGAGCACATCCAATTCGTGATTAACGCGATGAAGAGCGACGCCGCGCGGCTTGGGCTTGGCTAAACTCTGTCACGACAGGTATTGAAAGTGGACTGAACTTGTCCCTGAAGTCGCGTCAGCCGATGGCAGCGCGCGGACAAGGAGAAACAATGGGAACCCCTGCTGGGAAAAAGGTGCTCTTCTTCGTCGACGAATCGTACGAAGATCTTGAGCTTTGGTGTCCGAAGATCCGTCTGGAGGAGAAGAGCTACAAAGGCAAGAACGTGACAGGTGTCTCGGTGATCAGGGATGACCTCGTGGACGCCGGTGCGACATTTCACGATCGACCAGTCGTCGTCGACGGCAATCTTATCGGTTCACGCACTCCGAAGGATCTGCCGGACTCTTGCCGGGCAATCATTGACGCTCTGCACAAGTGCTGACTGGCTCGCCGACCTCGCTCTATCACACTCTTGTCGTATTAAGAAATGCCGACAATACTTTCGCAAGATGAACTCAAGCGGTACGCACGACACCTGGTGCTCCCGGAAGTGGGGGAGGAGGGGCAGAGAAAGCTGAAGCAGTCGAGTGTGCTCATCGTCGGGGCGGGAGGACTGGGATCGCCGGTCGCACTGTACCTGGCTGCGTCGGGAGTGGGGAGAATCGGACTCGTCGATCTCGATAAGGTAGATGCCGGGAACCTGCAGCGCCAAATCCTGTATTCAACAGAAGAGGTCGGCAAACCGAAGCTGCATTCTGCGGCCGGGCGTCTGCGCGGGCTGAACCCGACCGTAGAAATACAGACGCTCGAATGCCGTCTCACCTCTTCGAACGCTCTCGGCGTGCTGAAACAGTTCGACGTCGTGGTAGATGCAACCGATAATTTCCCTTCCCGGTATCTCATCAGCGATGCGGGTGTCCTGCTTGAGAAACCCGATGTGTACGGGAGCATCTTCCGCTTCGAGGGCCAAGCCTCGGTATTCGCTGGGAAGAATGGACCGTGTTATCGATGTCTGTACCCGGAGCCGCCGCCTCCTGGACTGATACCGGCCTGTGATGAGGCCGGCGTTCTGGGAGTGGTCCCGGGAGTCATCGGGGCGATTCAAGCGAACGAGGCGATCAAGCTGATCGTCGGGATTGGTGACCCGCTGATTGGCCGGCTGCTGATGTTCGACGCACTGTCAATGCGATTCAATGAGATCGCGTTCAAGAAAAACCCTGAATGCCCTGCGTGTGGGGATCATCCCACGGTTAGTAGCCTCATCGACTACGACACGTTCTGCGGAGTGCAATCGGAGGGACCGGCTCGTACCGAAGAGTCCATTCCTCAGATTTCGGTCCGCGATCTGAAAAAGAAGTTCGACTCCGGTGAGGGATTGTTCATTCTGGATGTGCGCGAGCCGTATGAGTATCGACTTGCCAATTTGAGCGGACATCTGATACCACTGATGGAGTTGCCGAAACGGATGAACGAGCTCGATTCTTCACGAGAAATCATCGTGCATTGCCACCATGGGATCAGGAGCGCGTTCGCGGTGAGTTTCCTGAGAAAGGCGGGATTTCAAAAAGCGGTGAATCTCGTTGGGGGCATTGATCAGTGGTCAAAGCAGATCGATCCTGCCGTTCCTCGATACTAGGTAGATTCCCGAAATCTCAAAGATTTCGGGAATCTCGCAAAACCTACGGCAGCTTCTCAAACCTCGCCTGGAAGAATCTCAGATACTTCGGTTCGTACACCATCCGAAGACCCTTCACGCTCTCCCTGTTCTCGTATACAGCCTCCACGGCTTCTGCAGTGACATCGCAGTGGGCTTGCGTATAGACGCGGCGCGGGAACGTGAGGCGAACCAGCTCCAGCTTCGGATGGTAGTGATCTCCCGTCTCCTTGTTCCTTCCTGCGGAGACAATGCCTCGTTCCATAGAACGGATGCCGGACTCCAGATAGAGCTCTGCTGCGAGCGTTTGAGCCGGGAATTCGACCTGCTTAAGGTGAGGCAGGAAACGCTTGGCGTCAAGAAAGATGGCGTGCCCGCCAATCGGCAGAACGATCGGTATGCCGATGCCGAGGAGCTTCTCTCCCACGTATTCGACCTGTCCGATCCGGGCCCTAAGGTGATCTTCGCTTACGGCCTCTTCGATCCCGCGCGCCATCGCTTCCATGTCGCGACCCGCCAGGCCTCCGTACGTGTGGAGTCCTTCATATACAACGACGAGGTTCCGCGCCTCCTCGAAGATCTCCTGCTCGTGCTCCCGTAGCGCCAGGAATCCTCCGATGTTGACGAGGAGGTCTTTCTTGCCGCTCATGGTGCAGGCATCGGAGTACGAGCACATTTCCCCGAGGATCTCGGCAATCGTCTTCTGCTGATACCCTTTTTCGCGGATCTTGATGAAATAGGCATTTTCCATAAGCCGCGTCGCGTCAAGGACGATTCTGATGCCGTGGTTCTTGCAGAGCTGTCGCACCTGCCGAAGGTTCTCCATCGATATCGGTTGGCCGCCTGCCATGTTCACGGTCCCGGCAACGGAGACGTACGGGACCCTCTTCGCTCCCACCCGCTTGACGAGGTCGTCGAGTTTCTGCAAATCAATATTCCCCTTGAACGGATACGTGCTTGTGGGGTCGTGTGCCTCGTCGATGATAATGTCCACAAACGTGCCGCCCGCGAGCTCCTGATGTAGCCGCGTTGTAGTGAAGTACATGTTGCCCGGAACGAAGTCGCCGGGCTTGATAAGGATCTGTGATATCAGGTGTTCGGCACCTCGTCCCTGGTGTGTCGGAACCAGGTATTTGTACCCGTAGAATTGCTGGACCTTTTCTTCCAGATTGTAGAAATTCTTGCTCCCCGCGTAGGCTTCGTCGCCGAGCATCAATCCAGCCCACTGGTAGTCGCTCATCGCGTTTGTACCGCTGTCCGTTAACAGGTCGATGTAGACATCCTCTGATTTCAGGAGAAATGTATTGTAGCCGGCCTCTTTCAGCGCCCGGTTGCGTTCTTCACGCGTCGTTACCTTCAACAATTCGACCGTCTTGATCTTGAACGGTTCTGCCCACGATCGTTTCTTCAGCTTCTGCATGCCTGTCCTTTTGCGAGATGGGGTGGTGAGTAAGAATTGTTACAAAGGTACGGTAAAACGGGTCGATATACAAGAACTGTACTTACTCGGGAATTGAGAGGACTGTGAAGCGAGTCATCGCGGATCTTTCATGAGAAACTGCAGAGGTTCATGTCTTTCACGACATATGCCCGTTGTCAGCGTCCCGGTTTCCCGGGGGACGTCGTGGTGTCGGGAGCCCGCCCAAACGACTGATCGTTCAGTCGGGCGGGTTTCCTCCCGACACAATCACTGTCTCTGTCGGGACGAAAGTCGCGACAGCACTGCTCAGGAAACCACCTGCCCGTTGCTTTTCTTCGCTTGTTCCGCTATCTTCTTCACACATGATTCCTCAAACAAGCCTTATCAAGCTGCGCTCCATCGTCGGCGGCGAGAACTTTCTCGATTCTGCTGAAGACAAGATCGCGTACTCCTACGATGGCACGCCGCTTTTCCAGCAGCTTCCTGACGCAATTCTTATCCCCAGATCGACGGATCAGATTTCGCAGATTCTTCGGCTTGCGAATGAGGAGGGGTTCGGGGTCGTTCCCCGTGGTTCTGGATCTGGCCTTAGTGGTGGATCAATCCCCGTCGAAAACTCTGTCGTTCTTCTCGTCAATCACTGGAATCGTATCCTTGAGATCGACCAGAATAATCTAACCATCTGGGTTGAAGCGGGTGCGATCACAGGTCAGGTGCACTCAGCCGTCGAGGCACTTGGGCTTATGTACCCTCCCGATCCCGGGAGTTCGACCATCTGTACGATCGGAGGAAATGTGGCGGAGAACGCAGGAGGGCTGCGCGGACTGAAGTACGGGGTAACGAGAAACTATGTTTTGGGATTAGAAGTCGTTCTGCCGAGTGGAGAGGTAGTACTGACCGGAGGGAAGTCTGTCAAAGACGTAGCAGGGTACAGCCTCAAAGACATTCTGATCGGCTCGGAAGGGACGTTGGGAATCACCACGAAGGTGCTCCTGCGCCTCATACCGAAACCCGACACGTCGAGGACAATGCTGGCCCTGTACGATAAGCTAAGCGACGCTGCAGAAACCGTTTCGGACATCATCGGGTCGAAGATTACGCCGGCTGCCCTTGAATTCCTGGACAATACGACGATTCGCTGTGTCGAGGAGTACGCGCACCTTGGGCTTCCCACATCAGTCGAATCACTCTTGCTGATTGAAGTCGACGGCAGGGTTTCCGTCGTTGAGGAAGATGCCGCAAAGATCGTCCAGTTATGCCGCCAGCACCACGCACTCGACGTGACACTTGCAGCCAATGAAGAGGAAGCTGTAAGGTTGCGGTCCGCACGTAAGGGCGCCCTGGCTGCGCTGGCCCGAGTTCGCCCGACCACGATACTGGAGGACGCCACCGTTCCCCGCAGCGAAGTCGCGCCGATGCTGGAACAGATCAACCGCATCTCCAAGAGTCACAATTTGACCTTTGGCACTTTCGGACACGCGGGCGACGGCAACCTGCACCCGACGTGTTTGACCGATGAACGTGACAGCGAGGAAATCCATCGGGCGGAAATGGCCTTCGAGGAAATCTTTTCGGAAGCGATACGGCTCGGAGGCACTATCACCGGTGAGCACGGCATCGGCTTATCCAAGAAGAAGTTCCTGAAAACGATGGTTGGGGAACCGGCGCTCGAGATGATGCGGAAGATTAAGCAAACGATCGATCCGAACGGCGTGTTGAATCCCGGAAAGATCTTCACGCTTCGGCCGCGCTGCGAGGGCCCGCTTCCGACGAACAGAGAACAGATTAAGAAGCTTGCTGATCTTGGAGCATTCACGTAGTCTGTGCCCGTCCCCACTCCAACATACCTGCCCATCCGAGAACACTCAGTCATCGCTTTTCGTGATTCATTGTCGACCGACATTCGACCTCGGTCGGGCATCAGGATCAGCGAGTTGGACATTCAGGGAGTAACCGTCCCGCGTGTCAAGGTGAAACTCCGGACCTCACAGCAGCGTCAGGCTTCCTCGATGCACTCGGATGGTCGCAACGACAAGGGAAGACGCAGCAAAGTTCATGAACCGGCTGAAGGCGAAGAAGAAGCTGACCGTCACTATGTACGATGCTGATCGTGCCTTCGCGAACCCGAGCAATCCGAGGTTCAACAAAGAAGCGGCATCGGATGCGCACGAGCGCACGATCGAATTTCCCAAGAAGAATCTTCTAGAGTGATACCACTGAAGGACAAGAACCCGACGCACAGGGTTCCTATCGTCAACATTCTTATCATCGCAGCGAATGTGGCGGTATTTCTGTATGAGGTTGCACTGGGGGCGAGACTCGAACAGTTTTTTATGACATTCGGCGTTGTACCCAATGAGATCGTCGGTTCGTTCACTTCGGGGCAGTTGCGCCTCGTCGCAATTGCGCCCCTCTTTACATCTATGTTCCTGCACGGCGGCTGGCTTCATCTCGGAGGAAACATGCTGTACCTCTGGGTCTTTGGCGACAACGTGGAGGATAAACTCGGTCACGGGCGCTACCTCTCCTTCTATTTTCTCTGCGGTTTGGCAGCGACGGTTCTGCACATCATCATCGACCCGCGTTCAACCGTCCCGACGGTCGGTGCCAGCGGCGCCATCTCGGGTGTTCTTGCCGCGTACCTTGTGATGTTCCCGAGAGCGCGTGTAATCACGGTCATTCCCATCTTTATCTTCCTGCAATTCGCTGAGCTTCCGGCTTTGATTGTGCTTGGTTTCTGGTTCGTTGTCCAATTCTTCAATGGACTTGTATCGCTGGGGTACGAGACCGGCGGCATGGGCGGAGTCGCATGGTGGGCACATGTGGGCGGATTTGTTGCGGGACTGGTTCTGGTTCTTCCATTCAGAAAGCATCGGTAAGATCTGATGTCGTCCGGACAGCCGACACTCTCCGCATTTGCCGGCGTTGACATCCCAAATTACGATGTCATTACCAACTGCATGCATTGTGCACTGTGCTTGCCAACATGTCCGACTTACGTCTTGACCGGTCTGGAAAAGTCGTCGCCGCGCGGGCGCATTCGGCTGATCAAAGCCGTAGCTGACGGCGATCTCCCGATCACGGACGGATTCATCCGGGAGATGAACTTCTGCCTTGACTGCCAGGCGTGCGAAACCGCATGTCCGGCAGGCGTCAAGTATGGTTCTCTCGTGGAGGCTGCACGCGCACAGATCTATCAGGGGAGACGCGAGCGGTGGCTCTCCAGCACGATAAAGCGGACGGCACTGAACTGGGCCTTTAGAAACCAGGAGCGTCTGAAGTCGATCGCCCGGTTCCTTCGGTTCTATGAGCGGAGTGGACTCAAGGGATTCCTTCTCCGCACGGGGCTTCTGAAGTTCGTCTCTCGAAGACTCCACGACATTCAGCCGCTGACTCCCGCGATTTCGAAGCGGTTCTCAAGCGATTCCCTTGCCGAGGTCATTCATCCCGTCGGGGATGTTCACTACCGCGTTGGATTCCTGACGGGCTGCATTATGGATGTCGCTTTTTCCGAGGTGAATCTCGATACCGTCCGTCTGCTGCTGCATCACGGATGCGAGGTCGTCATTCCGCGCGACCAGGCGTGTTGCGGGTCTCTCCAGGCCCACAACGGTGATATGATAGCGGCGCGTCAAATGGCCCGGCACAATATTCAACTCTTCGACCGAGGTGACTTCGACTATATTGTAATGAATTCCGCAGGGTGCGGAGCGTTTATGAAAGAATACGGGCATCAGTTTGCTGATGATCCGGAGTTGCGGCCGCGCGCCGAGAGAATCTCAGAGAAGGTCCGGGACATCACGGAGTTCCTCATGGAAACTGGTTTTCGGCCGAGGCGCACGGCCTCGGAAAAATCGGTAGCTCCATCGGGCAGATCATTCGACGGCAAGCGGGTGACGTATCATGACGCCTGCCATCTGGTCCATACCCAGAAGATCAGTCAGCAGCCGCGACAGTTGCTCAAGATGATCCCGGGGATCGATCTCGTCGAGCTCCCGGAATCGACCTGGTGCTGCGGGAGCGCGGGAATCTATAACATCGTGCACTTCGCTGACGCGATGAAACTGCTCGATCGAAAGATCGAGAACATCAAAAAGATCCAGCCGGATATCATTGTGACGGGGAATCCGGGATGTCTGGTTCAGATACAGCATGGGCTTCAAAAGGAAGGTCTCGCTATCGATCTTCAACATACTGCTACGTTCTTATGGAGGGCGTGTGAGGACCCGCAAGCCGCTTAAGGCGTATCTTTCCGGAGGGATGGAATTCGCCAAGGGTGAGGGCGCTGACTGGCGCTACGTGTTGGAGGATTGGATTCATCGAAATCTCAAACATACCGTTTTCAACCCGAATCGTGAGAGTGAAAAAGTGCTCTCCAAGAAGATCCCGGGGAGATCATTTCGAGAGCTCAAGCAGGAAGACCTGGAGCGCTTCACGCAAATCGTTCGCAGTCTGGTCGATCTTGACTGCCGGGAAATCGCACATCGGTCGAACTATATCGTCTGCTATTGGGACGAAAGCGCCCAGAAAGGTGCGGGAACAAAAGGCGAGGTGACGATAGCCAGATTCGTTGAAAAACCGGTGTATCTGGTGACCGAGATGAAACCCGCTGATATTCCCGGCTGGGTGCTTGGCTGCACGACGAAGACGTTTGGTTCATTCGATGCCTTGAAGATATTCCTGCTTGAAACATATGCCACCAAGAAACGGATGGGCGTGTGAGTGCACGTATTGTTGGCTGAGTTCTTGTTTTCACGAGCCTCTCGCTTGCATAGACTGTCGGGTGTCTTCCGAAGTGCAACGAGCATAAGTACACATAAGGGTAGCCACCCCTTGAGCTTGGAGATGGTCACCTCGCACA
>Ga0194112_10004980_pt1 | contig 17994 bp, 18 predicted proteins | sample TA2MahC400mmetaG_FD_146191 | JGI IMG/M metagenome (GOLD analysis project Ga0194112, IMG submission 146191) | Freshwater microbial communities from Lake Tanganyika, Tanzania - TA2015016 Mahale Deep Cast 400m | ecosystem: Environmental > Aquatic > Freshwater > Lake | place: Tanzania: Lake... | reverse complement strand
GGGGGAGGTCACCGTGAGGATGATATTTACCAATCACATCACCTACGATCCTGGCTGACTTTTTATAAGGCTTATCCCAGTCATTATTTAATTCGTTCATGGCATAGAGAATGCGTCGATGAACTGGTTTAAGACCATCTCGCACATCAGGAAGGGCCCGGCCAATAATGACGCTCATGGCGTAGTCCATGTAGGACTTTTTCATCTCGTCTTCAATATTGACAGGAATATTATTGATGGAGATGTCCATAGAAAACCCTAAAAGAAAACTTCAGTTTTATTAAAAAATAATATAAAAGCCTTTCATCTGTCAACAGAATTTCTTAAATTTAGTCAAGCATGGCTTGACAATTTAAGAAAAATATGGTTTATTGAAAAAAGTTTAATTATTTCAAAAAATAAGCCGCTTTAAAGGAAAGGATTTTAATGAAAAGAACCTACCAACCCAGCAATCTCAGACGAAAAAGGGTCCATGGATTTTTAGAAAGGATGAGTACCAAAAGCGGACGTAAAGTTTTAAAGAGAAGGAGAATGAAGGGAAGGAAAAGGTTGACTGTTTAAGTGAAAGGGCCGTTCAGATTTACAAAGGAGGAGAGGATAACCCATCCAAAGGATTTCAGAAGAGTGATGAAATTAGGAAGGAGACTTACTTCTAAAAGCTTCATCCTTTTCATTCAGGAAAACAAAAATGGATTTCATCGATTGGGAATCGTTGTGAAAAAGGAGGTCGGTCCAGCAACTTTTCGAAATAGAATAAAAAGATATTTTCGTGAATTCTTTCGCCTCCACAAACATCAAATCAACGGATCTTACGATATGATCCTCCTGGCAAAAAAGGGGTGTATTTTAAATCGATATAAAGATGCAGAAGAGGAGCTTAGACAGGTCATCATCACATGAAAAGGGAAAGAGTTCGTTGGAATTTAAATGGATTGGTACTCATCCTGATCCATATTTATAAAAATACCTTTTCAATCATTTTCGGACCTTGCTGTCGCTTTACTCCTTCCTGTTCCTCCTATGCGCTGTTATCAATTCAAAGATTCGGTATCCTAAAAGGAGCTAAGCTTACCTTTAAGAGACTCATCAAATGTCATCCTTTTAATCCTGGGGGATATGATCCTGTTCCTGATATCACTGCAAAATTTTAAGAAGGAGATTTAAGGCAATCAATATGGATAAGAGAGCTATCTTGGCGATAATATTAACATTTTTAGTCATCTTGTTATGGAGTTTTATTCAATCTAAGTTTTTCCCCTCTGAACCAAGCAAGGGGACAAAGAAGGAAGAAGTTGCCCCTTTGGAAAAAGGAACTGAAAAGAAGATAGATATAGTTGAGGAATATTTACGGAAGGTAGAGACGTCCAAGAAGGAAGAAATGCCCCATCTTAAGCCAAAGTCGTTTGTTAAAAAGGAAGTCTCTATTGAGACCCAAAACTACTGGGCTGTCTTCACTTCTGAAGATGCAAGACTGAAACATTTTAAACTAAAAAAGTATGAAGACAGTGTTGAAGAGTCCCCTTTAACAATAAAATTAACCCAGTTCATTCAAAATCTCATTGGCAGCAAGATAGAAAAACCGAATAAACCAGCCCCTCTCGATTTAGTGAATACGAAAGAGGCGGAAGGGCTACCCTTAGGATTAGTCTTTCATCCTTCAATGGGCAATGGAGGATGGGATGTGGATAAAGAAAAGCTCCAGTTGCTAAATTCGGGTGAGAAAGGAGAGGTCACTTTTTTAAAGAATTTAGATAATGGATTGAAAATATTAAAGAAATATAGATTTACATCTGAAAAAAACATAATTGATATGGAAGTGGAAATTCAAAACAAAACTCATAAGGAGATTACCAATCAATTGGGAGTAGAATGGATCGGAAGGGTTGAATTGGAGAAGTTGGCTGATAAAGAGAATAAGGACTTTGGTTTGAAGTATGCCTTTATGAAAAATCAGAAGGTGGAAACCAATGACCTCGGAGGAGCAGGCTCTTCAGGTTGTACCCCTGGTTGTGGTAGTTACAAGAAGAATATCGAACCTTTCGAATTCTCAGATAAAGGTGAAATTGTATGGTACGCCTTCGCAGGAGAATATTTTACCACTCTGGTGATCCCTCCTCCTTCAGAGAAAAACATTACATTGACGGTGAAAGGGAATGAAAAGAATATTCTGAAGACTAATATTATTTCCTCCTCAATAGCCATCCCACCCAAGCAGGCTGTAAAGATTCTATACCGAATCTATATGGGCCCCAAAGAGGAAGGCCATTTGAAAGAATTGGGTGTCGGAGCGGAAAAGCTTGTCGATTTCGGCTTCTTTACAATCGTTGCCAAACCCCTCCTCTGGTTCCTAAGAATGACTAATACCATTACGAAAAATTTTGGGATCGATATCATCATCCTCAGCATTCTGATCAAGATCATCTTCCTACCTTTGACACAGATCAGTTTCAAATCGATGAAAGAGATGCAGAAGGTACAGCCGGAGATGGCCAGGCTTCGAGAAACTTACAAGAACGATAAGGCAAGGCTTCAACAGGAGATTATGCTCCTCTACAAGAGAAGAAAGATCAACCCGATGAGTGGGTGCCTTCCGATGTTGATTCAGATCCCCGTATTTATCGCCCTCTATAATGCCCTTCAGAATTCGATTGAAATGAGACACGCTCCTTTCTTTCTCTGGATCAAGGATCTCTCTGCCAAAGACCCTATCTATATCACCCCCCTGATTATGGGCGCTACAATGGTTATTCAACAGAAGATGACTCCAACGGCAGCCGATCCTACCCAGGCTAAGATGTTCATGCTGATGCCAATCATGTTCACCTTTTTCTTTCTCAACTTTCCATCTGGACTCGTTTTATATTGGCTGGTTAACAATGTCTTATCAATCGCCCATCAACACTACCTTAATAAAAGGAGGTGAGGTTCAAATCTTGAAAGAAGAAGGAATTGAGATTGCTAAGCAACTGATGATGGGATTGTTGGATCATATGGGCATAAAGACAGAGGTAGAAGGGTCTTTAAAGGAAGGGGAGATCTACCTTGAGTTGAAAGGGGATAAGGAAGGGATTCTTATTGGAAAACGTGGTCGAACCTTAGACTCCCTTCAATTTATAATCAATCGAATGGTCAATAAACATTTAAAGGAACCAGTAAAAGTATATTTAGATGTTAACCACTATAAAGAGAAGAGGGCTGATTCTTTAAATAAGATGGCTGCTCGATTGGGGGAAAGGGCGAAAAGAACAGGCAAGGTTCTTAGCATCGGGCCTTTTAATGCCCACGATCGAAGGACTATCCATGTTGCCCTCAAGAAAGACCCCTCCCTTAGAACCGAAAGCTTTGGGGAAGGGGAGATGAAGATTATCAAGATCATCCCGAAGAGTCAGACTCCTTGAATAAGAGCGTTACCTCTTCTTCAATAATCATCTCGCCGAGAGAAGAAGAGACGATCGCCGCTATCTCAACCCCCTTTGGGGAGAGTGGAATTGGTATCGTCCGTATAAGCGGTCCTTTAGCCGAGCCCATCGCCAAAAAATTATTTAAGCCCAAGAAGAACCAATCCTACTTCATCTCTCATCATTTTCATTATGGGGAGATCATCGATCCTAAAAATGGTAATCCCATTGATGAAGTCCTCACCGTTCTGATGAAGTCTCCAAAGACCTATACCCGAGAAGATATTGTGGAGATCCATTGTCACGGAGGATACTTCATTTTGCAGAAAATTTTAGAATTGGTATTGGAGCAAGGGACAAGGATGGCTGAGCCAGGGGAGTTTACAAGAAGGGCTTTCCTCAATGGTCGAATCGACCTCACCCAGGCGGAGGCCGTAATTGATCTGATAAGGGCCAAAACCATGGCAAGCCTCGAAATTGCAAGCCAGCAGTTGAGGGGAGTGCTTTACAGAGAGATGGCCTCTCTCAAAGAGAGGCTCATTGAGCATTTGGCTCTGATTGAGGCCCATATAGATTTTCCCGAGGAAGAGATTGAGCCGATTTCGTTTGAGGAATTGAAGAGAGACCTCGTGAGAATAAATCGTCACATAGAGCAATGGATCGCCTCCTATGAAGAAGGAAGGGTCTTTCGGGAAGGAATCTCCTGTGCGATCACTGGAAAGACCAATGTGGGGAAATCGAGTCTTCTCAATGTATTATTGAAACAGGAGAGGGCCATTGTGACTCCTATCCCAGGGACCACCAGAGACGTGATCGAAGAAGTCTTGAATATTTATGGAATTCCAGTGCGTTTGATGGATACCGCCGGGTTGAGAAAAGCTAAGGATTCAATTGAGCAGGAAGGGGTAAGAAGGGCAAAGGAGCGTGTGGCAGATGCTGACCTCGTCTTGTTGATGATAGACGGAAGTCGGGAGCTTAATGAAGATGATGTCGAGATCTTCTGGGAGATCAGAAGGAAAAAGAAAGTTGTGATTATAAATAAGAAGGATCTTCCTTTAAAGATTTCCATAGAAGATGTGAGAAATCGGTTTCATGGAGACCCGATTGTGTCAATTTCTGCTTTAAAAAATGAAGGGATCGATGATCTAAAGAAGACCATTTATACATTATTGCTTCATCGGGATGTAAGGATAACGCCAGAACATCTGATTGTAGCAAATATTCGGCATAAGGAAGCCTTATCTCAGGTGAAGGAAAATCTTTCGAATGCAGTAAGGGGATTGGAAGAAGGGACTTCCCTCGAATTTATTGCCTTTGAAATTCGCTCAGCCTTGGAAGCCTTGGCAGAGATGGTAGGCGGGACGACCACCGAAGAGGTATTAAATCGCATCTTCGAACAGTTCTGCATCGGCAAGTAATTTTTCACGTGAAACATTTAATCATTCCTCCTCATATTTTCCCTTCTGTTTTTGTTGACCCATTCAAGGGCCCCAAGCCCCGCCCTTTAGGACGGGAAGAAAGCGCCGCTCAGAGCTTGCCCTGAGTGAAATCGAAGGGGTCAACCCTGAGCCTTCGGCCTGAGCTCGGGCCGAAGTCAAGCCCCAGCCTTCAGGCTGGGGAGTCAAAGGGTTGACTTTTTGTACCAAATAAGTAGAATCCTATCTAATTATTAGAGGCCATGCATTATCATCTTTCAAGCCTTTAGAAATAAATAGGGTGGGTATATGGTCTGGAGATAACTTTCGACCTCTTGACCAAAATGACGCTTCGCTCGAACGCCTGCCTGTCGGCAGACATGGCTGAAGCCAAAATGCCTCCAAAGGGCGCTTCGCTCACCCGCCAGCCGTTAGTTGCTCATTACGGGCAAATGGGAGATAAAACATGTCTAAAAAGGTAGTGACATTTTTATTCTTTTGTTTAATTTCCGCGGTCACCATTTTCTGTGGATGTACAACTATGAATAGCAAGGCAATTAAATATGACCCTCCTGTTGTAGTTCCTGATGTATATGTTGATATTTACCATCCAGAGAAGGCTTTCAATGGCACTACATTATTTGCAGATAATCATAACCCTGATAAACCACGAATAATTGAGGTCAATATGCAAGGGGGAATTGTCTGGGAATACGTCATCCCATCCCATTTGAAGCATTATAATAATCCAGGGTTTGATGTTGAGTGGCTGCCGAACAACAATATATTATTTGTATTGCCTCGTTATGGTGTGTTTGAGATTGATAGAAATGGCAAAGTTATCTGGTCATATCTGGATGGGAAAGTATCCCATGACGCAGACCGTTTGCCTAATGGTAATACGCTTGTGGTATGGGGAGGTAGGGATGAGATAGGTGATGCACAGGTGAAGGAGATAAACAAAGAAGGAAAGATTGTTTGGGCATGGCGTGCAAAAGATCACTTTTATAAGCCGCCTTATAAGGATATATACAGGGAAGGCTGGACTCATACAAATGCAGCCCAAAGACTACCGAATGGAAACACCCTAATCAGTCTAAGGAATTTTAACCTTGTGGTTGAGGTTAATCCGCAGGGACAAGTGGTTAGGACCATTGGAGAAGGGATTTTTCATTCCCAGCATGACCCGGAGATTCTCCCCAATGGCAATATACTGGTTGCTAACCAGCGTGTACCTCACCGGGCAATAGAAATTGAGCCATTGACAGGTAGGATTGTCTGGCAATCCACTGGTTTTGAGCGGGAAAATGCACCTGTTAGAGACGCTGATAGGCTGCCTAATGGTAATACACTGATTACAGGGTCAACGAGAATTGTGGAGGTTACCAGCGACGGAGAAATAGTCTGGCAACTTAGACTGAAGGGTAAGACCTTCGGAAGGGAGGAATCAAGGACATTAGGGTTTTATAAAGCTGAAAGGATCAAACTTCATGAGAGATGAAAAGGAGAATTAAGGTAATCAAACATATTGCCCGCACCGGAAACTAACAACGTGCAAATGGCTGACGCCCAAACCCTCAAGGCTTCGTTTGCACTAAACGTTAATAGACATTGCAGGTGGAGAAGGGGAATAATTAAGAAATAGAATCGTCCCATTTATACCATTTCATCCAAGCTATAATCCTTTTGGAGTAAATCATGAGATGGGACCTTCAACTGGTGGCAATATGAGGACTTTGAAAGAGCCTTTTGAGAGGGTGGATAACCTTGGGGACAACCAGCTTTAAGCGAAGTCATAGTATTAAATTATTAATACTGGCAATCACTTTAATGTTCGTTCTTGCGGCAGCATTGCCAGTGAATGCAGAGGTTTATGATGTGGTGATATTGAATGGCAGAGTTTTGGACCCAGAGTCTAAATTGGGCGCCGTGCGTAACATTGGGATAAATAAGAGCGTCATACAGGCAATTTCAACTGAAAGACTACAGGGCCGCATTACAATTGATGCTAATGGGCTAATCGTCTCCCCTGGATTTATAGACCTACACGTCCATCTGTGGCCTCGACAGGACCAGATGAATTTTAAAGTCAAGGCGATGGATGGTGTGACAACCGCTCTCGATCTTGAAGCGGGTTGGTCGGACATGGATCAATGGTATAGAACTCGAGAGGGAAAAGCACTCGTCAACTACGGTGCCAGTATAAATCATATGGGGATCCGTATGAGAGTTATGCGAGATCCTGGGCTAATGTTTGCATCTGGTGATGCCGCGAAACGGGCCGCATCCGAATCCGAAATAATAGAAATTAAACGTCAAATCGAACGAGGATTAGAACGAGGGGCGGTTGGAATCGGACTTCTCCTCGGATACACACCAGCTGTAAACCGTGAAGAACTTGTCGAGATATTTCGATTGGCCAATAAATTCAACACACCATGTTATGTCCATATAAAGGCCCCTGAGTTCAGGGCTCTTCAGGAGGTTATTGAGGCAGCAAAGGCTACTAAAGGCCCCCTTCATGTGGTCCACGTGAACAGCATGGGTTTATGGGACACTCCGAAATTCCTACAGGCGATAGGCGAGGCCCAATCTCGTGGATTGGATGTAACAACGGAATGCTATCCCTATACCGCTGCGGCAACGGGTATAGAGTCGGTAATCTTTGATGAAGGGTGGAGGGAAAAGCTTTGCATCGATTATAAAGACCTTCAGTGGGCAGCTACTGGAGAGCGACTGACGGAGGACACATTCAAAGCCTACCGAAAAAAGGGAGGAATTGTCATCATCCACCTGATGACAGAAGACATGATTCAATTAGCGGTAGCGAGTCCTCTTACTATGATTGCCAGCGATAGTCTCTTGAAAGATGGAAAGGGGCATCCCCGAAGCACGGGCACTTTCAGTCGTGTTTTGGGCCGGTATGTCCGTGAAAAGAAAGCTCTGACGCTGATGGAAGCCCTACGGAAAATGATATTGATGCCGGCCCAGCGTCTTGAGGGACGGATTTCGGCCATGAAAAACAAAGGCCGTATTCGAATTGGAGCCGATGCTGACATCACGATTTTCGATTCAGAACGGATCATTGATAAGGCAACCTTCAGGGAACCAACTAAGTATTCAGAAGGTATTAAGTATGTACTGGTTAATGGAGTTCTTGTTGTAAAAGATGGCCACCTGCTGTCTGGCGACACTCCCGGGAGACCGGTTCGGGCAGCAATTAAATAAATGAAGAGCCGAAGTGTTCAAATTTATTAGAAAGCTTCGGTTAATTCATTACGGCACGCAGGCGTGGCAATCTCAAGAGTTCCCTCGCTTTGCTCGGGACAAGGCTTCGTAGCTTCCTGCCTACCGCAGGCAGGCAATGACAACTTGTTTAATGCGTTTGTATTAGTCTTCAATTCATTTCAAAAATACTATTCAAGGAGGTCAAAGATGAAAAAGAAGGGATTATTTTCATTAGCGGGAAGTATTTGTTTTATTTTTCTTTTGGTTACTTATTTAGGCCTAACGGCAGAGGCACAGACAAAGCTGAAACCTCCTGAACCTTTTCAGCTTGAGATTTCTACCCTTCCAGCAGGATTTGCCTCGTATAATATCGGAGTGGCTGTTGCTGATCTGATCAGTAAGAGCAGCACATGGTTGAGGGCCACACACATAGAAGGTCGAGGTCCTGCTGAGCATATGCGAACTCTGGTAACCAAACCGGAGAAGAGGAAAAATTATCTCTTCTTTAATACGACATGGGACCTTTGGGAAGCCAAGAAACAGATCGGTCCTTATGCAAAATTTCCCTTCAATTATGATGAATTCCGTTTTGTCATGCTTTTAGGCATTGCAGGTAATGGACTCTGCACAAAAGATCCAAACATAAAGAGCGTAAAAGACTTGCCAGGGAAAAGGGTGATCTTCGACTCGGGTCCTGGCAAGGGACGCGAACTGGTTTACTATGGAGTGCTCAAAGAAGCGGGTGTTCCAATAGAGAGTCTCAAGCCTCAATTTTCAACGGGGCAAGCGGCTGCAGAAGCCCTCAGAGATGGACTGGTCGATGTGATCTATACCGGCTCTATATTACAAAAGCTTCCGAACATTCATCTCAATAGTCCGTTCATGACCGAGCTTGTCTCTACAGTAAAGACCTATTTCGTCCCGTTTGAGGAGAAGCATGTCAAGGCCTTCAAAGATAAAACAGGACATCCAGTGACCTTGATGATGGTTCCACCGAAGATGTTTAATCCGCTGCAGACAGAACCCTATGGAACTCTGATTAAACCCCTTGGTTTCTGTGCCCATATGGATATGCCAGATGATGTGGTCGCTGAAATCCTCAGGATCGGTTACGAAAATGCCCATAAATTGAAAGAGGCAACCATTGAAGCAGAGATTATTACAAAGGAGACATTGGCTTCAATCTCTATGCCCGAGAGTGGCTACCATCCAGCTGCAGTAAAATTCTTTAAGGGAAAAGGCATTAAGATCACAGGTTTTGGAATTTAGAAGCGGGGCTAAGATGTGGGAAGGGTTTAAACAGGGCAAGGTCCATATTGCCGTTATCACCGTGGGTGTAGCGATGGGCCTTTACCATATGGCTTACACGCAGGTCTTTTTGCAGGACAATGTCCCTCACCTCAATACCCACTTAGGCTTCTGCCTATTGCTTGTTTTTTTAGATCTCTTTTCGAAGAGCAAAAGACGATTTCAGAGCTTATGGCTTTTAGGGATGGTCTTACTCACCCTATTCGCTTTGGGCTATGTCCAGATCTTCTGGCGAGAGTTACAGCAGAATGCCTATTTCAATTCGACCTTTGAGCTCACGATCGGGGTGATCATCATTTTTCTCGTTCTCGAGGCAACTCGCAGGGAATTTGGTCTTTTTCTCCCTCTATTATCTTTGGTCATTGTCCTTTATCCATTTTTAGGCCAGCGTCTTCCCGAACCCTTTCGATGCACAGCCTATCCACTCGATCAGACAATTTCTAATCTTTCCATAGGTCTTGTAAATGGGATTTATGGCATCGTCTTGCCCACCTCTGCAAATTACATCTTCCTCTTTGTCCTCTTCGGAGGGGTTCTTCAGGCACTTGGAGGAACTAAATTCTTCGTTCTTGCAGCCAAGATGATTGTGAGAAAGGTTCAGGGAGGACCAGGGCTCATAGCTGTACTCTGGAGCAGTATCATCGGTTCTATTACAGCAAGTGCTGCGGCGGATATAGCTATCATGGGTCCGTTCACCATACCTTTTATGAAAAGACATGGATATAAACCTGAATATGCAGGTGCCATAGAAGCCGCTTCCTCAACAGGTGGTTTAATCATGCCACCGATCATGGGGATGGTAGCCTTTGGGATGGCAGGAGTGACAGGTATCCCTTATATAAAAATCGCCGTCATGGCTATCATCCCTGCACTTCTTTACTATTTTGCTCTTGGTCTTTATGTCTATCTTCGGGCAGGGCAGTTAAGAGTAGCAAAACTCCCTCCTGAGAAGATCGATGTTAAAGAATTATTATATTCTGCGCCCGTTTTTTTGGTCCCTTTCTTCTTAATTATTTTTCTTTTATTCAAAGGTTACACGGTCATGTATACCGCCTTTTGGACCATTGTGAGTGCTGTGATCATATCCTTTCTTAGAAAAGATCGACCTCCTATGAAGGATCTGATCAGAGGTTTTGCTGAGGGCGCAAGGGGAGCTGCGGCCATTGGAGTCTCGGCTGCCTGTGTCGGACCGATCCTCGCTACTTTTACCATGACAGGGCTTGGTGTAAAGATCTCTTCAGGGATACAGATATGGAGTGGTGGAAATCTATTTCTTGCATTGCTCATCATTTCGGCCATCATCGTTGCGATGGGCTGCTTGGGTGCTGCCTTAACTGCATATCTTATCACATCGATATTCGCTGTTCCTGCCCTGACGAAGATGGGGGTCGGTTTTGGACAGGCCCACTTTTTTGCCATGTTCATTTCTAATTTTGCATTTCTGACACCCCCTGTGGCTATGGCTGCCCTGATCGCATCCAAACTGGCAGAAGCCAGTTATGTAAAGACAGCCGTAGAGTCAGTCAAGACTGCCCTCGGAGGTTTTACAATTCCTTTTCTTTTTATCTATTGCCCGCTCTTATTGTTACTTCCTCAAGATCCGATTCAGGGAATCGCAGGTCTCATCGCTAGCGTTCTTTTCCTATTCTCTACGGAAATCACCTTCGTTGGATACTACATGGTTAATTGCAACATCCTTGAAAGGATCTTTACAGGGGCCAGTGGTATTCTCCTCTTTTTATCTATTGTATTAGCCAATTTCACTCTCTTCGGCATGGGATTAGTTATCATCATCTTTATAACTTTATATCAGTGGAGGAAAAAGGGGTTGAAATTGGCATCGGAGACTCCTTCAAAATAGGTTTTGAGAAAGGAAAGGCAGATGGGATTTAGACACATCTATTTCAAAGAAGATTCCTGCACCGGATGTAATGTCTGTGTGGATGTCTGTATGTGCGATGCCCTGGCACCCAATCCAGAAAAAGGTAAACCACCTATTGAATTGTATCCGGATGAATGCTGGTTTTGCGGATGTTGCATGACACTATGCCCCGAGTTAGAGAAAGGGGCGATTCAGATCGTCACTCCCTTTCCAATGCGTGGAGCATTTCATTCCCCTCACCCTTCCCCTCTCCCCACTGGGGAGAGGGAGGGAGTGAGGGGTTAAGAGAAGTTAAGGTTAGGGGGAAATCGTGATCAACATAGAAGTCATTCCTATAGAGACAGATATCTTAATCATCGGCGGAGGTCTGGCCGGTTGTATGGCTGCAATCAAGGCTGCAGAAGATAAAAGCCTTCGAATCACATTAGTGGACAAGTCAAATACCTTGGCCAGTGGATGTGCGGCTTCAGGGATTGACCACCTATGGGCCTATATCCCTCCAATCCATGAGAAGATGGGCTATAGCATTGAAGATATGGCCGAAGACCATCGCCAGGGTATCGCCTTTGGGCTTTTCAGAAGAGATTTATTTCATCTGATCGCAGAAACAATGTATGAACGAATCCTTGACCTGGAGAGGTTTGGTCTGCAATTCAGATATGAAGATAGCAAGATTCCAGGCAAATTTAGAATTGTAGAGCAGTTTCACAGTGTACCCACATCTTTTAACTTCGATGGAAAGAGCTTAAAGGTCAAACTCACTCAAGAAGCTAAAAGAAGAGGGGTGAATATCATCAACAGGGTGCAGACGAGTGACCTCATCGTAACGAATGGGCAGATATCAGGAGCAATAGGAGTGGGCACGCGCACCGGTGATATTTATACTTTCAAGGCGAAATCAATTGTTTTATCGACTGGAAGGTCAAACAGATTAAGTCGAAACCCATCGGGTTTCGACTTCAATATGCGACTTCCCGCCCCACTGAGTGGAGATGGAACTTCAATGGCCATTCGTGCCGGTTTACCTATTATCAATATCGAGTTTCTCAGCTCAAGGCTTTTATCCCCATGTGGTTATTATAACCCCAATTATGGGGATCCAAGAAATACGGTTCAGCCTTCGGCACGAATCGTTGATGGGAAAGGAAATATCATCGTTCCAAGAACTCAATTTTTTGATTGGGAGAATTTGGGCAAAGAAAAGATTGATCCTGTTGAAAATAGACGAAGATGGTTAGAAGATAGAAAGATTTGGCGCGGTGGTCGAGCCACCCTAACTAAGAGAGTGACCCAGGGAGAAGGACCATTTTATCTGGATTTCAGTGAGGCTACGGATTACGAAGTGGAATACATTAAATGGTCAATCAAGAATGAGGGCAAGGGAACACAGTTTATGCGTTATTTTGAGGGTGAGGAGGGGCTCGATTTAAGGAAGAATAGTCAGGAATATGCGGGTTGGGCTAATCGTGAACTATCCGGTACTTCGGCGAAGGGATTGTGGGTTGACAAAGATCTTGAAACCGAAATCCGAAACCTCCTCGGTGCAGGGGATGAGGTGGGTGGACTTCCCTGGGCAGCAGGACCCGGAGCCATCGCAATGGGTTGGCATGCAGGAGAGATGGCAGCCAGGCGGGCCAAAGAAGAGAGAGAGTTCCTTCCGGTGAGTCAGGATAAAGTGAAAGCTCGCATGGAGATATGTTCAAACATACTTAAATGTGAACGCGGTTTTTACTGGAAGGAGGTTGAAATATATATCCAGAACCTCATGGATTTTTACTGTGGCGATCTCAGAGGTGAGGGGCTTTTGAAGCGAGGTCTCGAGCGTCTTGAATATGCAAGAAACGCAACTTTCAAGGCTGAAAATCCCCATGAACTGAGCCGTGCCCTAGAAGTGAAATCGATCATTGATAATGCAGAGTTAGTGCTCAGGTCTTCAATCGAAAGAAAGGAAAGCCGGCCTGCATTTGATTTTCGACGATTCGACTACCCTGAACAGGATGATAAAAACTGGTTGGTTTTTCTCTCGATCCGAAAGGATGAAAATGGAGAATATAAATTCACCAAGATTCCCGTTAAATGAAAAGGAATAAAATAGGAGGGAGCTGCCTACTACTTTTATAACCTTCAGCGGGTTCGCTGGAAGCGAAAAAAGACTGGAGAACATTTCAGGGTTTATGTCCAAATTTGGCCTAATTCCTGATACCAGTTCTTTCGAAGAGGTCAAAACCCTGCACTTGTTCCTTGATGTGACAGATTAAAAGGCATCACGATTTATAAGAAAGGAGGGCCAGATGAACAAATACTTCTATTCCCTTGACGCTCGGAAGCATTACAAAGACCTAGAGGAAAACCAGAAGGAGATGTTCCAAGCTTTCAGAAACTTTAACCATGAGATTTTTGAGAAGGAGAGTTCCCTTTCTCGGAAGGTGAAGGAACTCATAGCCATCGGTGTCGCTCACACGACTCAATGCCCGTATTGTATCGAAAGCCATGTGAAGGCTGCTAAAAAAGCAGGAGCGACCGATCAAGAGATTGCAGAGGCCATTTTTGTCGCTGCTGCCTTGCGGGCAGGGGGCGCCTTTGCTCACTCGACTATCTCCATGGGTGTGCTCAAGGAAATTGAAGGGTAATTTGAAATTTCAAATATTTTTGATTGGGTTTTGTGGGTAATATTCTTTACGCTATGCTCTATTGCGGTTTGATAATTTGAACAGGGCCAACCTTTTCATGGATGACTTCCAATTTATCCAAAACCCGCAGAGCTATTTGAAGTTGGGGGCGGTCAGATTATCGACGGGGGCATAATCGTCGGTGAGGATTACCGGAGAAAATTGATTCAGGTAGTGTTGTAATTGTTCTTGAGGCATAATATAAGAAATCCTCTCATTATCCCCTATGCTATTTAAGCTACTGGCCAGATCCTCGATGTCCAATTCTTGGGGGCTTGTCACGGCAACACGGTTCACGACTCCCATATAGTCTTGAAATGGCCCAAGCGTAATGAGATGGACATTACCTCTACCGAACACTTCCTCCAGGGTCCGGATATAGGAAGGTAGGAAGGATCCTTTCTCGAAACGGTCTATCACATTGGTCAGAAAGAGTCCATCCTTTTTCAAAAGCCTCCTGAGTTGCATTGCGAATTCTTTTGTAGTGAGATGATAGGGGATCGATAGGTCATTGAAGGCATCCTGGAAGATGAAATCGTATCTTCCTTCCCCTTTGCGATTCATCACAAACCAGCGGCCATCTTCGTTGAACGTTTGAATCTTAGAGGTCAGAGAAATCCCGAGATATTTTTGGCTGACCCGGGTCACTTCAGGGTCGATCTCGACCACGTCAATCTCTGCGTTTGGATATCTTATCTCGATGAATCTGGGAAAGGTGTAACCGCCTCCACCAATGAAAAGTGTTTTAAAGGATTGCCTTTTTTCGGCCTGAAATCGGACTATTTCTTCGAAGCTTCGGATGTACCGGTATTCAAGACGAAAGGGATTATCCAAATCTGAACAGGAGTGGTTCAGATGGTCAAGATATAGGGTGATGAGCCGATCCTTGCTGTCTTTGGGATTCCCTTTTAACTTGATGGTGTAATAATTGCTTTCTTTAAAAAAGAGGATGTTTTCATCAAGGGCAGGGTTGAGAGCATAACGATGCAATAGCCATAAGAAGGGGATCATGAGGAGAAAGAGGGCGATCCTCTTTCTTTGAATGAATAAATCTCCAAAGAGAGGAGAGGCGAGGAGAAGAAGGACTCCCGTGAAGAAGAGTAGATTCCTGGTTCCCATCCATGAAATAAGGAAGAAGCCCGCGGTGAAAGTCCCGAGGATAGAACCAAGGGTGGAGAAGGCATAGATCTTCCCGACCACGTTGCCTGTCTTCTCCAGATTGCTAAGGTTCAGCTTGACTACCACAGGTGAGACCATTCCAAGGAGACAAGAAGGAATGAAAAAAATGATGGCCGTAACCAAAAGGATCCGCACCATTAAGCTCATGTGAAAAAAAGTCCCTCCAATCCAATTGGTCAGAGGCGAAATGGAGAAGGCTCCCAAGCTGGAGAGGAAGAGGATCCATCCAAGGGTCGAGAAATGGGGATATCGATCCGCGATGACCCCACCCAGGTAGGCTCCGATACTGATACCTGCAAGCACCACTCCAATGATGCTTGTCCAAGTGTAAAGAGAAACCCCCATGTAAGGGGCCAAGATCCTTCCTGCGACTACCTCGATGACCAGCATGGAGAAACTGGCAAGAAAGACAACAGTATAAGCTTTGGCCATCTCTCGTCTCATGATGAACGGCTACTTATCCTGTAAATCCTGATTCTGTGGGCGGGGCTCTCCACCTTCAACCTTCATGAATTCATCATACATCTTTTGAACTTTTACGCCCGTGACATAGGACTTGTGAGTCCGGAAGCCTCCTCCGAAGCAATGAGGGATATGGAGGATCTCATGGATCAATACTTTGGTCTGCTCTTCTCTGCTGAGCCTATCAAACCTTTCTGAGAGAATCTCAATGACATAATGAGGCTTCTCGTTAAGGGCCACTTGCATGATTCGTGAGAGTCCGTGACACCGAGCAATCGCCCTTCTGCTCCCTGAACCTTTACTCCTAAGACAGATCACCCGGGTCTCATCAATGTGGGCCATCTTTAGTTTCCGGATGATCTCTTTCACTCTCAAATCAATATCTTCCGCCAGAGCATACTGAATCATAAGCAAAAGTCTGTAATTAAAGTATCAGATCAACCCTTTTCACTCAATATTTCTGTCAGCAGTGTAGATTTAAAATTCCAACTTCTTGACTGAAAAATTCAGTCAGATATTTTTATGAAATCTGATGCATGAACTATTTTAACTGATTGATATTTTTTTAAATCAGATAAATCTTTGTCTCCGGTTAAGATGCAATCGGCATCTGCCGAAACGGCACATGAGATAAACTTATCATCACCAGGATCTCTGCATACCCCTTTGACATGTTTGCTCACATCCACAACTTCGAAAAACGGAAGAATTTCTTGTTCGATAATTGATTTTATCTCACCACGGGAAAGAGAAAATTTAGGGTATCCAAGAACTTTCTTTAATTCATCAAAGGTCTCTTTTGAAATAAAAGGAACGATCTTACCTTTCTGCCCTAATTTCACAATCCTCGACTGAAACAGCTAAAACGTCATAACCACTTGCTCGGAGGGCATGAACTATAGCAAAGTCGCAGCTTTCATCCGCAAGAAAGCGCATAGCCTATTTCCTGGCTACTCTTTTGGGTGAGCTTAGGATGATTGTCTCTTCGTGGGCCAATGTATCTGCAGCATATCGAATGGCAGCCTGGATATCCTCCCGAGTAAGTCTCGGATAGGCTTCCATGAGGTCTGCTTCACTTGTCCCTTCGCTAAGTTTCCTAAGAATAAGTTCCACCGTAAGACGTGTCCCACGAATCACGGGTTTACCCATCATTACCTTTGGATTAATTTCAATTCGATCATTGATGGTCATAATAACCCTCCGTTTTCTCTAAAAATATAACGTTAACAAGGTCCCTTCTGCTCCAATATTTATGATACAAAAGAGAGAGGGAATTGGCAAGCCCTAAGAAGTTGGAAACACGTTTTTATTTATAAAACTTAACTACTTACGACCCAATGACTTATTGACCTAATTGATGAGGTAAATTACGAACTCCGCCATCCCTGCCTGCGGTAGGCAGGCACATTCCACATTTGGAAGGGCCAACTTTTTTAGAGATGACACTCTTCTGAAATTTGCCAAATGCCAAAGGACAGACCACATTCAGACTCCATGTCCTCCTTTGCTCCTTGCCTTTGAATTATGGCTTTTTGACACCAAGTGCGTTTTATGATAAATTTTATAAAGAGCATCATAATGTTGTGAAGGAGGTGATCGTTATGAAGCAGACAGTTCCAAAAAGCACCGTGGATATGCTACAAAAAATAGAAGCAATTGAAAAAGAAGTCAAGGACCTCAAGGTATCTGTCCTCAAGAAACTCACGCCAACTGGTAAAAAGGCTATCTCCCTCAAGGGTATTCTAAAGGGTATAGAAGTTACTAATGAAGATATCAACTCTGCAAAGAAATCTCTTTATAGCAAAGTAGGTGTATAGACAATCCATGAACTTTGTTACCGATACCCATGCCCTCCTTTGGTAGTTCACAGATAGTCCTAAATTAAGTCCAAAGGCGACAGAAATTTTTGAGAAATGCGAACAAGGAGAAAACATTATTTTTTATCCCTTCAATCGTTATAGCAGAAGCTCTTAGCGTCTTTGAAAAGAAGCGAGTTTCTTTCGATTTTAAGAAACTTTTTAAGAAAATTAATGAAAGCGAAAATTTCGTGCTTATAGCACTTGACTATCCAATACTTCAGAAGATGGTAGACTTGAAAGATGTACCAGAGCTTCATGATAAAATAATTCTTTCAACGGCGAGATATCTGGACGTTCCTATTATTACAAGAGACAGGACGCTACAAAACCTTCCTTATATTAAAACCGTTTGGTAGAAAAACCCTGCATCGAAACCCCTTTCAGCTTTGAACCTTAATCTATTAGCTTTGCGCTATCTCCCCATGGAATTCTATCCCCTCATCTCCCCATCTTCGATTTATTGGCCCAACTTTTTTATGGTGGGTTTTGGGGTCAGGCCGCAACATTCAACAAGTCCTCCTTCTCTAAGCTACTGAGAACTTTCCTTAATTCATGGTTCCCCTCTATCGCCTCCGCAAATCTCCTGCTCAATTG
>Ga0194112_10004979_pt1 | contig 17998 bp, 17 predicted proteins | sample TA2MahC400mmetaG_FD_146191 | JGI IMG/M metagenome (GOLD analysis project Ga0194112, IMG submission 146191) | Freshwater microbial communities from Lake Tanganyika, Tanzania - TA2015016 Mahale Deep Cast 400m | ecosystem: Environmental > Aquatic > Freshwater > Lake | place: Tanzania: Lake... | reverse complement strand
TCCTTGAGGGCGGAGAGCCGGAGATGGTCATACATGCCCTTTCCGAAGGTGAGTCACTTATGCTCATAGGCGATAGCGGGGTTGGCAAATCGAAGCTGATACAATATCTAGCTCAAGAGACTAACATACCATTGATGACGCCGTGCGGTCATGCTGAAGTTACCGTTGAGTCTTTACTAGGGTGTATGACCGCTGTGAACGGCTCCACCGTATGGCAGGATGGCGTATTGCCAGAATGCCTGAAACGCGGTTATTGGCTCATGCTCGAGGAGATAAACTCGGTTGACCCGGGTATCGCCAAAGTCCTGAATGAAGTGCTGGACAGCCGCTCTGTGACCATAACAGTTGCTGGCAACCCGCGCATAGTGAGGGCATCACAGGACTTCAGGATGATATGCGCCACCAACCCGCCGGATAACCCTATATACAAAGGCATAGAATCTATGAGCTTTGAGCTTATGGACAGGTTTGACGCTGTAGTCTGGCTAGATTACCTTTCTCCTGAGAAGGAGGCGGAAGTAGTAGCCCAACGCTCAGGATACGATGATATGGCAAAAATAAAGAAGATGGTAGAGTTCGCCAACAGCGTCAGAACTGGAATGCAGAGGGGGGAGATATTTGGAACAGTGACCACCCGCGGGCTTATATCATGGGCTAAGAAGGCCAAGCTCTTCGGTGTTAAAACCGCAGCAGAGGTGGCTATCCTGCGCAAGCTGGACAGCTTCAGCAGGCGGAAGGCATTGGACCTATTTGAAGCATATTTCAAAGAGAGTTGAGGAAGAGTTGAGAGTTTAGTGTTGAGGGTTGAGAGGTAGGAATGATGTTGGATTTTCGATGTTGGATATTAATACTTATCCAATACCTAACATTCTCCTCCTCTTTCAGCTTTCTTCTTTACTCTCAACTCTCAGCTTTCAACTCTCAACTTTGACGGAGGTGATAGATTGAACGAACAACACAGGTTTAGAGTAGAACCCAGGCTGAGGAGTTTTGCAAGGTTGATAACTCAGAACTTCAGCTTGAGAGTGCAGTTTCAAGGCGAGATAGCGTGTATTGGCGATGGATGGATTCAGATTCCAGCGGTGGAAGAGACGGAGGAAGGGCTTTCTCGCAGCATGTATCTTGTGGCTCACGAATGCGCGCACGATTTGCATTCTCAATTGGACGCAAAGGAGAAGGCGGAGAAGGTAGACAAGCGATTGCCACATATCCTCAATGCCTTAGAGGACGCGAGGGTGGAAAAGCTGATGATTAAAAGGTTTGAGGGGCTAGAGGATAACATGCGTGTCAATATCCAGAAGATAGTATCCAAATGGGATAAGAGTATGCCCATTGCCAGCCAGTTGCTGGGCGGGATGTTTCTCGTAGGCAGGGGTTTGATGTAGGGATGCTATCTGACGATGTGCAAAAGATATTAGGATGGCTCAAGCCGCTCATAGCTCAGGCCAGCGAAGCTTCCGACTCCCATCAGGTTCTGGAAATATCCTGTGAGATACTGAAAAGATAGACCATCTCCTGAAGGATGTGAAGGATAAATCCACACCTAGATTATCGGCAAAAGCCAGGAAGGGCATATCTGCCAGCGATTTTCAGTCAAAGGATATGTCCGACTTCATTCGCGAACATTTTGACGAGGTGAAGCTTCCGCCTGACTACGATGGCATGGAGAGCATGGAGCAGTTAGAGGACGAAAACCAGCCTGAGGATGAGAGCATAACTCGACCTGATGATGGCAATATATCCCAATACAACGCCGTTCTCATGCCCCTGCGCCGGGAGCTTAACTACCTGATACAGAATATGCGGAACCTGGTGGACAAAAAGCATCAGAATAAGCGCAGACGCTCTTTCATACATAACAGGAAACAAGGAGCCATAGAATCCCGACGGCTGTGGAAGCTGTGCTCTGGAAGGGACGATGTGTTCATGCAGCGCAAAGTTGAGGTCAGCAGAGAGATGGATATAGACCCGGACAGCCTGGCCATATACCTGCTGATAGATGAAAGTCACTCAATGATGGAGTCAGACAGATACCGTGCGCCACGAAGCGCAGGATGCAATGCGTGAATAACGCTGTTGGTTTTCCCAAAACCAACAAGGAGATTTAGACATGCAGTGGACAATGAGCAATAAACTGTATGAAGCTCTAAGGATAATGCGGATAAGGAATCAATGTCGGAGATTACCAAGATGGTCTGCTAACCTATGGTTGGGCAAGGTTAAGCCGAGTACAAGTAAGGTTGAATCCATGTTTGAAAGCTCAACATCTGAGTCCACCTCAAAACGGCAATATGGGGTGGAGATGGAAGGTAATCCAGATTCAGGTATCATCTGGATGAAAAGCAATTTTTTGTGCAAAAGCCTCTGGCTAATGGGATGTAAACCATGCTCTTCCATCGAGGGCGCAACGAGTGAAAAGATAAAGGGACAAATACATAAGACCCTTTACCCTGAACTGGGCTGTAGTGGAAACCTAAACCCGACTGTTACAGTGCATTTCGTGAACGTGGGAACTTCATGCTTCGGTCTTAGGACTGGACTAGCTGAGGTTGATGTGAAGCATGAAGGACGGGAAATTCGTAGTAGTCTGAGCCAGATAGGGTCTGGCACAAGGCGAAGGAATTTAGCTAGTTGGAGTCTGAAAGGAAGTAGGGATGTTAGAAATAACTGAAATAGCCCAAAAACAGAAGGACTTAGCTTTGGAAGCTGAGGCTATGCCAAGCAAGCGGATTTGGGGTCTCTTCCCTATGATTTGTGAAGAGGAATGGATAGCGCAGGCAATGTGGAAAGTAATCCATAATAAAGGAGCAGAAACGGCGGGCATAGATAATGTCACTAAGGCACGATACTATGACGCTAAAGCGCATACCCTAAACTCAGCCGCAAGGGTGAGAATTAAAGAGCTATGCAAGAGCCTTGAGAATATGGAATACAAACCACAACCCGTTAGAAGGACATACATTCCAAAGCCAAATGGGAAGCTAAGACCAATCGGTATTCCTACCTTAGATGATAGAATAGTCCAAGAAGCAATAAGAATGGTGCTTGAGCCAATCTACGAAAGTGACTTTCTGGACTGTTCCTACGGATTTAGACCTAATAGATGTACAATGGATGTGATAGCGAAATGCTATCAAAATATAAATCCGAAAAGTAAATACTATTGGGTTATAGAAGGGGATATAAAAGGATGTTTTGATAATATTGATCATAGGATATTGCTAAAACTCCTGAGAAAGAGGATAGCCGATGACAAACTTGTCAGTATGATAAGACGATTCCTGAATGCGGGATATACAAAAAATGGAGGGATATACAAACCAGAGGTGGGGACACCACAAGGTGGAGTCCTATCACCCTTGCTGGCGAATATATACCTACATGAGATGGATAAATGGTGGGAACGGGAACTATACCGTGACCAAAACTATAGATTCAACCGCAGAAGAAAGGGTCAAGGTAACTATCTCCTGTCAAGATACGCCGATGATTTTATCATTCTTAGTAATGATACTAAGAGGGGTGTAGAAGAAACAAGGGATAGACTACAGGACTTTCTAAAACAGGAATTAAAACTGGAACTTTCCAGCGACAAAACGACCATTACACATGCCTATGATGGCTTTGACTTTCTTGGGTTCAATGTGCGAAAGTACAAGTCACGCAAGGGAGTGATAATAACACCATCAGAGAAGAACATTCAGAAATTGAAAGATAAGATAATGTCCTTTCTGAATAGAAAACGACATGATGTAGACGTGGTGGCTATGATGCTGACAATAAATCCTGTAATTCGGGGATGGGCGAATTATTTTAGATATGTCAACTCCTATGAGACTTTTAATACCCTAGATTTTTATCTGCATAAGAGATTCATTAAATGGTACAGAGGTAAGTATAAAATGAACCTTAGAGCAGGTACGATTGGGGCATTGAAATGGATTAAAGGAGAACAATCGCTTAAACTCAGACATTTTGCTGATAGCAAAGTTGAAAGGTCTAAGTGGACATCGCAATCCCCTAATCCATATATCACAGGGGAGATAAAATATCTAAGAGAAAATCCATTCGTTGAATCAACTTGGTATGGAAAATCAGAGCGGAATACGGAATTAGTATATCAATGCTACCAAAGGGACAATGGTATTTGCCAAATTTGTCAAAGATGTAAGACAAATTTAGTGGCACACCATATAATTCCTTTGAAGGATGATGGTGAAGACACTTTGGATAATTTAATAACAATCTGCGAGGATTGTGAAAAAGAATATTTCAGAGAACTTCATCAAGAAATTCGTACTCCTGAAGAAGTGAAACAACTAGGGGGGAGCTGTATGCGCTGAAAGGTGCATGTACAGTTTCGGTGCGACATGAAGTTGCATGTTTACGACAGGAGGGTGAGTAGCCCTCTCGGAAATTCTCTTTTCTCCGCCCCTGCGTAAAAGAGTCACTGACTCCGCCTACGCTGCCAGTAAGTAATGACCGTAGCGGAAAGCAAGGCACGAAAGCTCGTTATATTGATAGCCTGAACTGATATATGAGCAAAGGGGAGACTGATATGGATAACGTTAGTGAATCATCGTAAGCTTCGTGAGGCATGATAGGTGAAATAAGGCTGATACACCTGAACCAAAAGGTAAGTGGGCTGGTTGCTGAACTCGAAACGTCAGTAACAAAGAGACGACATTCCCACCGGAGTATAGATGGATCCTAAGTCGGTCGCAAGTCGAACATGCGGAACATGGTAAGCCCAATGGACTCTCAACATACCAGTTGAGTAGGCTAACCGCAAGGGAAGCGGAATTGTCCAGTGGGTAAAGGATGCTGGAGAAAGCGAAGGCCTCTGGTAATGCAGAGGATAGAGGCTCAGACTTTGCCTCGCACTGAAAGGTGGCTGACTTCCAGCAGGTCTTCACCGATAGCCAAAGTAAAGGAACTGAACCAACGTGAAAGATAGAGTCCAACAGGACATCGGAGCGAAGGAATTGCTGACAGACTGGAACACCATTGACTGGAAGCTGGTCAGGAAGCGTGTTAAGAACCTGAGACAGCGGATTTATCGGGCAACACAAAACGGTCAGTGGAATAAGGTTCGTAGCCTTATGAAACTGATGCTTCGCAGTTACTCAAACTTGTTATTGTCCATGCGAAGAGTTACCCAGGAGAATCAAGGGAGAAAGACAGCCGGCATTGATGGTCGAAGAGCTTTGACACCAGAGGAACGAGTGGCAATGGTTCGTGAAATGCAGAGATACACACCCTGGCGGGTGAAACCTGCAAGACGAATTTATATACCAAAAGCCAATGGCAAGCAAAGACCATTGGGTATACCTTGTATATCGGACCGGATAGCTCAGACAATGTTTAAGAACGCACTTGAGCCAAGTTGGGAAGCGCGTTTTGAAGCCAATAGCTATGGCTTTCGCCCTGGGCGCAGTTGCCATGACGCCATTTCTCAGTGTTATAAAAGACTCAAAAAAGGTGGTGATACATGGATACTGGATGCCGATCTTCGCGGTGCGTTTGACAACGTAAGCCATCAATATATCCTCTCAGCAATAGGAGAAATACCAGGCAGGGAGATGATAAAACAATGGCTGAAAGCAGGCTATGTAGAAGCTGAGATGTTCCATGAAACCGATAAAGGCACGCCGCAAGGCGGATGCTTGTCACCTTTGTTATTGAATATCGCCCTCAACGGGATGGAAGACCTCTTGGCAATCCACCATAAGGTAAGGAAATACAGCTATACACAACCAAATGGCCGCCAAAGTGTTTGCCGAAAAGAACTAAACCGTTATGGTTTTATCCGTTACGCTGATGATATTCAGGTGACTGCTGAAACGAAAGAGGACATTGAGGCTGTCGTCCCAACAATAGAGAGATGGTTACAGCAAAGGGGATTAGAACTGAATAAAGAAAAGACCAACATCGCTCATGTGAAAGATGGAGTTAATTTTCTGGGATTCCATATCCGCCATTTCAAGGGAAGCTGCTACACACTCCCGCAGAAAGAAAAGGTACACTCTTTCCTAGCGGAAATACGGGATTGGCTGGATGCAAATGTCAGCGCAAAACCAGAAGCAGTTATCTATACGCTGAATCCAATACTTCGTGGTTGGGGCAACTACTACAGACATGGTGTGAGCAAAAGGGTGTTCAACTACGTTGACCACCACGTTTTCAGAGCGCTGTGGAAATGGGCGCGTAAGAGACATCCTAAGAAGGGAAAACGATGGGTTGCCAACAAATACTTTATGCCAAAGGACAAAAGGAGATGGACTTTCAACACAATCGTTGAAGACCGTCATGGTCAAAAGAAGACCATCACATTGGTGCAACTGATGGACATTCCAATCGAGCGTCACATCAAGGTTAAAGGTAGGGCATCCCCAGACGACCCAAAACTACAGGCATATTGGTCAGATCGCCAAACCAGATATGGCAAAGCCCACTGGGACAGCAGAAAGCTACGCCATGTGGCTGAGAGACAAAACTGGCGATGTCCTGTCTGTGGCTCACACCTGTTCAATGGAGAGGAACTGCAAACTCATCACAAGGTAGCAGTAAGTGATGGTGGCACAGATGAAGCAGAGAATCTGGTGCATTTGCATAAAGCTTGCCATCAACATATATACCAGATGAGTGATTATTTGTTGCAGGAGGCTTGAGCGAATTGATGGGAAACCAACATGGTTCGTTCTTAGGGGAGGAGGACACGGCGACGTGGGCCTCCTTACCCGACACGCGAGGGAATTGGAAACACGCTGAGTATAGTGACCTCCCATGTGAGTAGCTCTCCTATACATACAGGCAATGCGCCATTCCCTTAGCGACCTGCGGGCCAGGGAAGCGGCTATCGTGGTATGTGAAGCACTAGACTCACTGGGTATAACCTTTGCTCTGACCGGCTACACCGCCGGCGGCAAACTCAGCCGGATAATATATAAGGAGTTTCACGAGTGCTACACAGACGTAAAGACAGGGCTTATAGGCATAAACCACCGGGTTGGCACACTGACCGCGGAGCATATACCATTCGCCGTGAGGCGACTGGTGAAGAGGGATGAGAGGAAGAAGATTCTGATAGTGGTTACCGATGCGACTGAAATTGAGTCTCCACTAAGGCTCAGGAACGCTATGCTGGACGCTGAGGAAGCGGGAGTCGAGTTGATAGGCATTGGGATTCTCACTGACCTTATGAGCCAGTGGTTCCGGACTTTCATCGAAATAACGGACATGAATGATTTTGCAAGGCAGATGTTGGAACTTATGAAGAGGCTTATGGGCTAATGGGCCGATAGGATGAATTCGTCAAACGTGAAACGACAAACGTCCAACGGTTTTGACGTTAGACGACTTTGAAGTGGGACGTTAGACGCTACAGAAAGGAATGATGAAGAATGAATAGGGACATATTGGAAAAGGAGTTTGAACCTTCACAAATAAAGAGAAGGAAAGGGCCTTTCAACGAAGAATTTGACTACATCGAAACGGCTGATGTCATACGCCGGCTAAACACGGCTTTTGATGGCGAGTGGTCCTTTGAGATAGTGGAGCATCAGCAGTTGTGCGACGAGGTGGTGGTATTAGGTAAGCTTACCGCGCAGGGCATCAGCAAGATGCAGTTTGGCAGTCATAAGATTACCAAATCCAAGAAGGATGGTGAGCCGGTGCAGATAGGTTTTGATTTGAAATCAGCGGCCAGTGACTGTCTTAAAAAAGTAAGTACGCACTTCGGAGTGGCTCTACATCTATATTCTGAGACTGTCGCGGATGAGGCATCGAACCCTGAAAAAAAGAATTCCATGACGCCAAGCCAGTCTGAGGAGACCATCAGCAAGGAGAAGCTGACAGAGATAAAGAAACTCAGAACCAAGCTGAAGTGGACGCCAGAACAGGTGATGGACCATGCTGAAAGATTATTCAGCACGCGCGATATAGCTAAGCTTAACCCAGTGATGGGTGAAGCGTTCATAGCATACCTGAAGACTCAAGACGGCAAGACGGCGGCATGAATGAAAGGAGAGTTGAGAGTAGAAAGTTGAAAGTTGAGAGAAAGGAATGATGCTGGATGCAAGATACTGGATGCTGGATAAAAAACCAGAATCAAGAATCCAGTATCCAGCATCAAGAATGGAGGTGAGAATAATGGAAGAAGCGAGGCCGCATTTTTCGGTGACGCAGTTAAGAACCTATTTAGAATGCCCATATAAATACTACCTCTCATACGAGGAGAAGCTACCCTGGGAGAAGGTGCCATCAGGCGTGACGTTTGGCTCCGCTGTGCACAGGACAGTTGAGCAGTTCAATAGGGCACTTGCAGACGGCGGGATGGACGAGAAGGCCGTTATCGCCCTCTTTGTAAAAGAATGGCAGGCTGAAACTAAGAGAGACGGTGTTGAATACAGGAATCCCGATGAACGCGAGGAACTGGCGGATAAGGGCAAACGCCTAATCCAGTTGTACGCGCAGGAATTTCGCGATATGAGGCCGCAGGCTGTGGAACGCGCGTTCCGACTTCCCATACTTGATGTATCCACAGGGCTGTTTGAGGGTTCCAGGGATGTCATGGGCGTCATAGACCTCATCGCTGATGACGGAGTTATAGAGATAAAGACCAGTTCCAGGTCAGTCAACCAGCGGGAAGCTGACGCTTCGCTGCAATTGACGCTATACTCCTGGGCATACCGGATGATACAAGGCAAAGAGGAAAAATCCCTTAAGACCGTCGCGCTCTTAAAGACGGCGAAGTCAGCAATACAGACCATAGAGACATACAGGACAGCGGAGGACCACAGCAGGTTGATGGAACTGATTGCTCAGGTCATCCGGGCCATAGAACTGCGGGTGTTTTACAGGAATCCCAACACCCAGTATGGGTGCGATGGGTGCGTATATCGCGTAGCTTGCGGCGGCGCATGATCTCGGGTCGCCGAGTGCGAGGAAAAGAAGGAGGTGAATGAAAATGGCGAGTTTCAACAAAGTCCTTTTGATAGGCAATTTGACCAGGGACGTAGATATGCGGTTTATCCCTTCCGGGAAAGCAGTAGCCAACTTCGGCCTGGCTGTCAACCGCACATACACAGATGCAAATGGCGAGAAGGTGGAAGACACTTGTTTTGTAGATATAGTCGCCTGGGACAGATTAGCGGAGGTATGCGGCGACTATCTGGCTAAGGGAAGACCTGTCTTTATTGAAGGCAGACTTCAGATGGATAGCTGGGAAGCGGAAGACGGTCAGAAAAAGACAAGGCTTAAAGTGATAGCTCAGAACATCCAGTTCCTGGGTGGTACGACAGCGAAGTCCGAAGCCGGTGGAGATGATGGAGATGCGGGCGCGGATGCTGATGTCCCATTCTGACGCCATCTCTGTAATCCCAAAGATAGAAGAGAGCGAAGGGCAGAGGGCATAGAGTAGGAATTTTTTCTTTACCCTAAGCTCTCAGCTCTATGCCCTACGCTCAAGAAATGTGATTTCAACGCTGCGCAGGAAACCAACTGTGCCTATACAATCCGCTCACTTATTTCAGGAGGTGAGAAAAATGGAGCTGACATTCAGAAGGGATGATATGGAAGATGCGCTGAAGGACGTCATCAGGGCGACTGGCAGCAGGTCTTTGCCCATACTGGCAAGCGTCCTCATATCCGCAAATGACCCGCTTCCGGGCCTGCTTAAGCCACATAGCCCTGATAAAGCACAGGAAACTGACTCAGGGATACATCTGGCTGCAACAGATCTGGAGATAGGCATACGCGCGTCTATCCCCGGTCAGGTGATTGAAAGCGGGGCCATCGCGCTCCCAGCAAGAGAGTTTATCGGCATGATGACAGAGACAGCGTATAGTGATGTAAGGCTGGTCGCAGACCACGACGGCAAGGCAAGGGTAGAGTGCGGGTCGGCTCAGTTCAAGATAAAGGGATTGCCTGCTGATGAGTTTCCATCCCTGATACCCCTACCCGATTCTGACACACAGCCGGAACTGATGAGCGCCGCTAAATATGAAATAAAACTGCCCACGGTGACTATGGATTCGAAAGCTCTGGCGGCGATGATTGGGATGACATCCTTCGCTGTCTCCAGGGATGAGACGCGATATTTCCTCAACGGCGCGCATCTATCCCTGAGAGAAAACAATGAAGGAGACGCGACCGGGTGTCTGGTCACAATGGCCGCCACCGATGGGGCCAGATTAGCTGTGGCGACTGCCAGAGCTAAAGACAATGCCAAATATGATAAAGGCGTCATCATCCCCGTCAAGGCCATGGCTCAGCTCAGGAATATGCTCCCGCGCTCTGATACGGTGGGTATCAGCATATACACAGAGCGCATCGTCTTCGACATAAGCAATACCATGCTCGTGTCCAGGCTGATTGAAGGCGAATACCCAGACTACGCAAATGTGATACCTGCGAAGAACAGCATAATGCTGACAGTGAAGACGCAGCGTCTGCTATCCATGTCCAGGCGCGTCGCGACCATGGCAAACCCCAAGACGCCCGGGGCGAGGGTGGAAGTGAAGGGTGATACTTTGAGGATGTCCTCGTCCACGCCTGAGTTTGGTGAAGCTTGTGAGGAGATGCAGATAAAGAAGGAAGGGGATGATATTGAGTTAGGTCTCAACATCCGTTACCTGATGGACGCGCTGAGGGTTATCCAGACAGATGAGATGACGATAGGGATAGACGAACCGCTGAAACCGGTGCTGATAAAGCCGGCAAGCGAAGATGGCTATCTCTATGTGCTCATGCCTATTCGACTGTAACAAAAACGGGAAAAACATATCGTTCTTTTAACACACATAAGAGGATTCACATTATGTGACCTCTGACTGATAGCGCCAATCATTAACATTTATTGGCGCTTTTTTTATGCGCTTTTTGAAGTGAAAACCAGCGGATTTCCAAACCTTGACAAATTCTGCCGTTGAGGTATAATGCCAATAGAAGATGCGGAAGGCAATTTAACAACATAATGTGCAAAAAGACGCCTTTTAAGGGCATGATTGCCCAATAGCGAGTTAAAAGGAGGTTATTTAAGTTATCTTATCTATATAACAAAAATGACCCGTTTCAACTGACTCGCTATGGTTGGACGGGTCATTTTTGTATAGTCGAAAGCGTTTCCCGATGTCAGCTTGAATAATCGGACATATTAACAATTAAAGCCAGATGTGAGGCGAGGCATCTGGACAAGCATGACAAGAGGTACACCCTACCTGATTCTGAAAGACAGGATCATTCTCTCTGACGAGTTCAACGGCGATATGTATGGAAGCCCCAAAGACAGCAAGTGGGAGCAAAAGAATGGCTATTATCCAGAGATGATAGAAAGGCTGAAGAAGGTGAGAAGCGAGGGGGAATTCAAAAAAGAGATGAAGGCATTCAATAGCGAAAATTACAATTACCACCCCTTCGGCTTCTATACCAATGAAAGGAAAGACATCGACCTCTCAGACAACTACTTCGGCAATTTCTTCAGCGACTACCTGTTCTTCAAGAATATGAGCGGACGGACTGTAAAGATTATGGATAGCAAGAAACGTCCTATAGAGTTGAAGCATGGTTCAATAGCGACGTTCTACTTCGGAGAGTTCATAGAGATAGCTTAAGCCTGCATAGCCCATCATCACCTTGCCGATGATGGGCTATGATAGGGTCCTGGTTGCCTTGTATATTGTCCCCGGTTGGAAATAGGAAGTCCATTTATACAATAGCGTTTCGCCGGCAGTCAGCTTTGAATAAGCCAGCTTTCACAGATAGAGAAACTAAACAAGAGCTTGCCATCAGCTCTTTAAAAACATGATAGGATTATCCAAAGTGAGGAAGCTACGAAGCTTCAATAACTTTGACAGAGAAATAGCAGTAGAAGCGTTAAAGCGCTATTCTAAGTAGTTGAGAAAGTTGATACACCATACGAGGATACTTTGGTGGTTCACCTGGAAATCCCCCGGAATTGTGATGACCATCTGATCTATCTACCCGCCATTGTTGGCTTGATGAATGAACTAAAAGCCGATGAAACTCGTTATGATAGAAACACCAACGAGCTAATCTTTTGGTGGGATTAACCCTCTTCATATACCCCTTAACTCGATGGCAGATAAAGAGTAGATTGAGGAGAGTTGACTAATGCAGGCACCACAGCTTTTTTCCTTACTATCGCCATACACGACTTGGTTAATTGGCTTTTCTAATACATGTAAAATTTTTCTTGACTTTAGTATACTCCTTTAGTACACTGTTTTGTGTTATAAAATGGTGTAATCAAGAGAGGAGAATGACATCATGGCCATATCCAAACAGCGAACGACGCTGTATCTCAGCGAAACTGATAAGAACATCCTCAAAAAACGGGCGTCAGAGATCAATAAAACCATGAGCGAGTACGTCGCCGAACTTCTCATGTGGGACAAAAGATTCAGACTGATAGAACATGCCAGGGAAGGTTCCCTAGAAATTAAAAACAATGAATTGGAGTATGCAACAGCGGGGAAATAGAAGATGGGTCATGTAATAGCCATTGCGAACCAAAAAGGCGGTGTGTCGAAAACAACCACAGTCATCAACCTCGGGGCTGTTTTAGCAGAAAAAGGATTCAAGGTTCTGCTGATTGACATGGATCCGCAGGCGAATTGCAGCGCAGGGGTGGGAATCTACCTATCTAAAGGCGATCCTGGCATCCAAAACATCATCGTAAAGCCTGAGACAGGTGCTGGATCAGTGATCTGCGAGACACCGATCTCAAATTTACACATCATACCATCCCATATCAGCTTGTCTGCCTGCGAACAGGAGCTTTACTCCCAGGTCGGCGGTGAAAGGGCATTGGCAATAGCTCTAAGGAACATCATTGATAAATATGATTATATACTTATAGACACTCCCCCTTCTCTGGGTATGTTATCAATCAACGCGATAGTGGCCTCAAATAGCGTGATCATTCCTACAACAGCAGAGGCTTATGCTCTTGATGGCATGGATGCACTATCGGAACTCATTGAGCGAATTAGAACAAGGTTGGAGCGCAATGTTGAAGTTCTCGGGGTATTAATCACCAATTTTCAGAAAATAACAAAGGTCCATAGTACGTTGCAGGATAACCTGAAGGAGTATTGGGGTGATCGCATTTTTAAGACAGTGATCAGGAAGAATATAGACGTTTCCGCTGCCGCACTGGCAAATACACCCGTTGTCGTCCTAAACCCCAAGTGTAACGCAAGTATAGATTATATAAAATTTGCGGAGGAGATCATTAGCCGTGAACAGGCAGCAAATGTCTGAGTTGGCCAAGGAAAGAATGGAAAGGCATCACCGAAAAAGGAAGCCGGAAGAGAAAGAGCAGGAATCCAGAACAGGTGGTCAGGCCCTAAACCTCTTATTAGCCGAAGAAGAAGATATTGCTATAGAAGAAAAACGAGCGCAAGAGTCGCAAATCGTCATATACCTAAAGGATAACTTATCAGATCCTGATCCCAACTGGATGAAGATCCCGAATGAAATATACACGCTGTCCGCAGAAAAACTCGATACAGGCGAAACGGTCCTGTATTTTTATTTATACAGACAATCCTTTGGTTTTGGCCGCAATTATTGTCGTCACAGCCACAAAGCTACCCTTGAGCACACCAGTATTAGATCCATGTCAACTGCCAGAAGGTCACTTTCTGGACTTATTGAAAAAAAGCTTATCATCCGGGTTTTGGAAAAGGAGACAGGTAGGCACGACATAACAAAAGAGGGCGGTTTATACAGGGTATTGACCCCTTTTGAAATCAACGATGGTGTAATTGAGGAAGGGTTTCTGATCAAAGATGTACCTTTAGATGGGGTGTTCTATTTGGACATGTCCAATAAGAACAATGCTCAATAAGAACAGTGTTCAAATAGAACATGCTCTTATTGAGCAGTCTAAGCAGCATTGTATGTCCAATATGAGCATGCTCAATATGAACAATGATTACCGAATGGCTTATAATAAAAGATTGCTGAATGGCTGATCAATGTGAGCATGTTCATATTAGACATGCTCGATATGAACATATGCTAAGAGAAGAGGTATTGGAAATGCTGAGTAAGCTAAAACCGATTTAAGAAGCTTAGCAGATTTTGGCAATTATTGGCAACTAATAAGGGGATTACTGACTGAGGTATACATGAAACAGTGCGTGAGAAAAAAATGGAACCAAAATTTAGGAAAGTTTCCTGGCTGAGATTTAGGAAGAGGTATTGTACTTTGAGACAAGAGTATTGTACTTTGAGACAAGAAACTATTGTACTTTGAGACAAAAGGTATTGTACTTTGAGACAAATCAGTATTGTACTTTGAGACAAGAAACTATTGTACTTTGAGACAAGTGCCTATCATACAAACTGGCTTTTAGCAATGATCTAGGAACTATCGCAACTTCAGAACAGGCCCGCGTACTTGTTTTAAAACATATGTTTTAAAAGAACAACAACAGAGTGATGTTGTTTTTTTTGATTTTTTCGGAAGGAAAAAGAGCAGATCCAGAACCATTATTTTTCATCGAAGGGGTGAAAGATGAAAGAAAGCGGCAAAATTGACAGAGGAAAAGAAGTGCTAGCAAGTTCCATAGTTAAAGAGGAGATGAACCTCGTTGAATTTCCTTTCACCGTATTATCTCACCGCATATCCAAAGATCAAAAAACGTTTGAGGTTTCTCAGAAAGTACGATCGCGCAGCGGCCGGCTCATAAACCAACGCTGGATAGTAACGGGAAGCGACAAATTTGGGTTACCTCTGGCCACGGATAACGACATCTATTTGGCACTGATGCAGATTTACAAAGAGGATGACTTCAAAGACAGGAAAATCCATTTCACACGCTATCAACTACTCAAGATTATGGGTTTGGAACCCACCAAGCGCAGATACGACATGATTGGCAATGCTTTGGACCGTTTAATATCTGTGGTCGTCAAATCGGAAAACGCATTCTGGGATCACGAGGCCAAAGCCCATGTAACCAAAGCCTTCCATTTATTTGAGAGCTACGATATTTACGATGAGAGGGAGCGCACCCAAAACAGCGATCAGCCGGAACTTCCGCTGAGTAACATTGTGATGAGCGAATTCCTTTTCAACAGTATCAAATCGAGCTACATTAAGAATCTTGACATCGGCTTCTATTTCACCTTGCAGACACCTCTGACAAAGCGGCTTTATAGATTTCTGGACAAAAAGCGATATCATCGCTCAAGCTTCGAGATCGAGCTTACAAGGTTATCAGCTTTATTACCACTTCAGGATCGATATCCATCACAAATTAAAAGAAGATTGGAAAAGGCACATAAGGAACTTATTGAAAAAAAATATCTAGCTGAAGTTACCTACAGCCACGATACGAAAAATTGCCAGGAGACAGTAATCTATCTATTTGAAGCTCAGAGCTTGCAAAAGCAATTAAAGGAAATAGCGCCAGAGATTTCCAGCCAAGGTCAGAGCAAAGAACTGATTCAGGAACTTACCAAACGAGGGATTACCGAGACAGCAGCCCGACACCTGGTAAAGAAATATCCTAAAGAGCGAATCGAGAGGCAGATAACTTGCTATGACTGGCTTGTAGTTCATAAAACTCCGCTTATTGATAAAAACCCCGCCGGCTTTTTGCGTAAGTCAATTGAGGAAAACTATGATCCCCCTGTGGGATACAACGAGGATAAACACCGGGAAGAGCTGAAAAAGGCACAGCGTCAGAGAGAGGAAGAGGAAGCCCAAGAGCAAAAAAGGCTAAATGAAATTCAAGAGAAAGTAGACGAGTATCGCGCGGGACTTTCAGAAGAAGAAAGCCAAAAATTACGCGTGGAGGCTACTAACCTTATTGAAAGTGACGACAAGATCAAGAAGGAGTTCGTGACTGATATACTCATTCGCGCTAAAGAGGGGGAGATCATACGAAGAAAGTTAGGTTTGGACACCAAATGTGACTAATCTCATACTGATTGAAGAAGTTGATATTTTTTATAAAATAGGTAGATATATGAAAACACTAAAACCAATATACTATATAGGTAGTGCTAACCCGCTGGAACTGGAGTATATATTGCTCAGTATTACACCCAAGGATGCTTTAACTAGGAATTTATTGGAGTCAAAGATACTTGAGAAATTTAACTATAGGGTACAAAAAAGGTTTGGGGATAGCATAAACCGTCTAGAGGACCTAGATATCATATTGAAGGAGCGGACGGAAGAGGGACAAGTTTGTAAACTAACTGATTTCGGACAAACTATGCGGGAATTGCTACAATATGAGGTTCAACTATATAGAGAACTCATTCATTTTCTGCACTACCAAGGATACAACTATACTACTAGAAAAAGAGAGTATCTGTGGAGCTATAGGAAGCTTTGCGATCTACTATGGAATAGATCCAGGGTTGGTAAATATAGGGACCTCGCATCAGAAGTCACGGGCTATATTCAGGAGCATTTCAACGCTACCGAGGTGCCATTTGATGATACAATCATAGGTAAATTCCTAAATTGGTTGAAGCCCTTACGCCCTAGGGTCATAGATGATGAGAAAAATATTCTCCGACGGGAGATAGATAGACCCGAGTTGTTCTTGTTAAGTGTAGATTTATGCTATAGGGAAAAAGGCTTACGATACGGTGATCCCATTCTATTGGCAGAGAATGTTGTAGACGATATTTGCAAACCATTTTTTATTGAGCCAAGTTGCCTTAACACTTTAATAGAAATATCGGGGCGTTTCTCCCCGGGTCATCTCAGGTTGATGACAGGATTTCAGGGGACCTCTCTGATATTAAGACGGAGTTTTTCTGTTACGGACCTTATCCAGGTATGAGTAAATATATTGAACTGATCAATCAAATAAAGGAAAAGAGCACATCAGACTGGCTAACACATTCGCAACGGGATATCTTTTCTCAGCTTTCATCGAGATATCAGACGCACAAGGTAATAAACCTGTATGGATCAGAGGGCGTTGGTAAGACTTTTGTTAGTTGGATATGTCATAAGGAATTAAACTTTCTGCATACGATGGACATTTCGGACGTTAGGAATGTTAATACAGTTGTTCTAGATAATTTCGGTAACTCACGCAGTCAGGCACGATCACTTCGTCCTTTAATGAAACAGAACGGGATCGGGCGTGTTATAGTGCTTACAAGACAAAGAGTTCCTGATGACATTGTCCATTTGGAATTGGAACTGGATGAGGATGATGTGAAGGAGTTTTGCCATAATCTTTATATGCAATTCAACATCCAATTTCAGGGGAGTATATTTCACACGAATCTCCGTGATATGATAATTGACAGTATCAAGCAACAGAATATCAATCAGAGCATTGAATAGTGGCAGAAGGCTAATGGAGAGGATATTATGGCAATCCAAGATTTAGAGAAAATCCTTCAGAAGGATCCGGTTATACATACATTCAGACCTGATGAGTTGATTAGCAATCCTGAAAGGGTAGAGAGTAATTATTCCCTTCATGCCGAGACTCACATGTCAATAGGTGATACTGGAAAGTACTACGAACGTTTGTGTAACTGCCTGGTGATTAACAAAACAACTTTTGTGGGGGCAGTAGTTGGGGATTACGGTGAAGGAAAAACAAGCTTGATGATATACTTTTGGCACAGGTGCGAAGCTGACAAGATATTTGCTATTCCACCATATGTTTGGTTCGACTTTCAAGATAACTTTCGGGTTATCTATTCATGGACTCGTTATCGTGTAAGTAGAATAAATGAGCGTATGGCCGTGGAGGTGGATGATATTTACAAAAGATATCGAGACCCATCTTTGGAAAAACTCGCTCAAGAAGATATTCAAAAAACTGGTGGTAACTACGATGCAACATTGAAGTTATATAAAGAGCGGTTTGAACAAGGTGCGTTAAGGATTGAGCTCAGCGTCGATGATTTACTAAGGTTTTGCTCGGAGATCACTGCTCTTGTTTCAAAGCTTGGATACAAAGGTTTTTTAGTATTCAATGAT
>Ga0194112_10004978_pt1 | contig 18002 bp, 15 predicted proteins | sample TA2MahC400mmetaG_FD_146191 | JGI IMG/M metagenome (GOLD analysis project Ga0194112, IMG submission 146191) | Freshwater microbial communities from Lake Tanganyika, Tanzania - TA2015016 Mahale Deep Cast 400m | ecosystem: Environmental > Aquatic > Freshwater > Lake | place: Tanzania: Lake... | reverse complement strand
TCGCCGACAGGGCATCCTTCGCGCGGCGGAGGCGTTCCTGGACACGCGGGGCGAGTGTCTTGCCATCGAGAGGGATGTACCAGGTAGTCTTCCTGTCCACCATAGCATCCAGACACCTCGGTTCCACTAGCTCGCCGTTGAGTCGGACCTCAGGAAAGCGGCGGCTACCTGTCATGGCGAGCGCGCTGGCCATGTCGGGCGCGTTCTGGTCGGCTTTCGTCGCGTAATCCACCCAGAGCTTGCCCTCCTTCGGCCGGACGATGACGCGGAGCATGCCGACGCGGCCGTCGGCGGTGATGGTCATGCCGCCGGGGACGCTGAGCGACCAGAGGGTGGGCGAGGGGAGTGGGTTGAAGCCGGCGTAAGTCTTTGTGATCGGCTCGGTCTGGAGGTAGGCCATGCGGCCAGGCTCGCAGGTGAGGACGACGCCGTTCTTCTCCAGCCGCCCCGTCGTGCCCTGTTGGGTGAGGGTGCTGTCGCGGTCGAGGCCCTTCGCCAGATAGGGCCACTTGCCGTTCACCACGCGGTAGGGGAAGCACTGGTCGGTCGGCACGCCCTTGTCGAAGTACACCTGGTATTCGGGGCGGTAGCCGAACTCGAAGGTGTCGCCGCCGCTCTTGTGGAGGACGTGCACGAGCTTCTTCTCGGCGTCCCAGCGGGTCGTGGTCTCGATGCGGCGCAGGTGACGCTGGAACGAGCGGAAGCTCTGCTCGCTGGCATCGCTCACCTCGATGACGAAGCCGCCGTAGGCCTGGTCAATCGTCTCCCACGAGAGACCGGCCTTGGCGAGGGGCGTGGCCGACTTGTAGTTGAACTGCTGGATGAGGAGCGTGGGCTTGGCCTTGCCGCCGCCTTGAAGCTCCTCCTCAACGCCGTCGGCGCTGATGACCACCTCGGCGTCGCGGCCCAGATCGGTCGAGGGGAGCGGGATGATTGCGACGAAGCTCACGCCATCCTTCAGCGTGATTCGCTGGCCAGCCTTGACGGCCACAGGCAGCTTCTCCACCCGCTCGCCGTCAACGTAAAGCTCCCAGGTCGGCGTCGCCTCGAACGTGAAGAGGGCGACGGTGGTCTGAAGGCTCTTCGCCTCGGGCGGCTCCTTGTCCTTCTCGCCCAGGCGGTGGAGTGGGCTGCTGAGGAGAACCATTTTGTTCCTGTGCTGAAGGGTGACAAGACTGCCGCCCTGCATGGGCACCACCCCGCCGTGCTGGGTGAGGAGCTTCGTGGTGTTCATTCCGTAGCGGACGAGGAGGGTGCCGACCTCCTGGAGCTTCTCGACGGGCGTCTTGGTGCGCTGCCACTGGGCGAGGACGGGCACGGAGCCGAAGCGGCCCACATCGGTGCTCGCCAGGCCGTAGTGCTTGCCGAGGTAGCAGCGCTTCCAGAGGGGCGTCTGGGCGAAATGCCCCCAATCCTTCTGCGTCACGGTCATCTCGTAGGGCAGCGGCTTCTCGTCCACCATGTTCGCCGCCCACTCGGGCGCCCAGGGGCCTGCGCTGGTTTGGAGGGCGATGCGGCCGGCCGGAGCGTCGTGGTTGAACAGGCTCATCCCGAAGATGTCCTTGTTCCCCTGGTCGTGCATCGCGCCCTTGTGGGAGAGCGTGTGGATGATGTGCTCGAGTCCGCCCTGTGTGGCCCAGAGGAAGCTCAGCCCCGTGCGGCCCGAAGTGTTGATGAAGCGCCGCAGGTTGGGATGCCACGACGAGGTGAGTTCTTCGACGGACTTGGCGAGGATGCTCTGGCCCATCATGCGGTCGAGATGGCTCGGCCCGAAGTCGGCGAACATCTTCTGCCCGCTGAGGGTGATCGAGAAGTAGTAGTGGTCAATGGACTCCTGGGTCGTGCCGTCGTACCAGGCCCAGAGGCGGAGGGGGAGGTGTTCGAGGCCGTGGCGCCCATCGGCGATGGCGCGTTCGGCGCCGATGATGTGTCCGCCGAGGAGCGCGCCCATCGCGGCGGTGTGGTTGAAGTTCATCGTCGAGATGACGTAGTTATAGCCGTCGCGGAAGAAGCTCTTGCGCCCCCGCCAGTCCTTCGTCGCCTTCCAGTAATCGTCGTTCTTCTGGCTCTGGGCGTGGAAGAACTGGTCGGTCGGGATGTCGGGCATCAGCCAGGCGTCCCAGTACTCGCGGATGCTGTCGAGCACGGGCTCGGGCAGCATGTCGCGGTAGAGATACCAGAGCAGGAGGTCGTCCTGGATGCCCCACCCCTGCCAGAAGCGGGGCGGGATAGAGAGCAGTTCGGCGACGACCCTCTCGTAGTCGGCGGGGTTGCCCGAGAGGAGCTTCTGGCGCCAGGCGCCGATGCGGTCGCCCGCGTGGCCCGCCAGTTCGCTCACCCGCTGCCACTGCCAGTCGGGCATCCAGGCGGGCTTCTTGAAGGCGTGCTTGGCCGCCATCGCCCTGACCTGCTCGGGCGAGGGCATAATGGCCGTTGGCCGGCCCCCGCCGAGCTTCGCCAGGTCGGTGGGCGGCGGAAGAGACTCGCGGGGCAGAGACGCCCCGCCTACAGGCTCAAGGGTGATGACGAGCCTGGCGTCCTTGAACGTCAAGCCGTGTCCGCCCGTGGGGTTCGCCCACTCGTAGGCGCTCCACCATTCGTCGTAGCGCATGTCGTGGGTTTCGAGCTTCTTCAGGAGCAGGCCGCACTCCTCGATGCGGCGGAGGCGTTCGCCGAGGGACTTGCCGAAGGCCGCGTCGGTGAGCAAGCTCGTCACGTCGAGCCGCCCTTCGGGAGATTGCGTCGAGAGTTCGGCGGGGCCGAGGCGGTTCGGGAAGCGGTCCTTCGCCGTGTCGCCCGCTCCGTACTTCGCCCAGTAGCCGCTGCCATTGACGAACGCATTGAAGGTCGGGCCGGTCTTCGCGTCGGCCTTCCACGGGCGGCGGAGGGGCCAGGCGACGATGTGCCACTGCGGCGGGTTTTCCTTCCACTTCTTCTCCCCGAGACCGTAGCGGCAGGTGTAGCCTTTCGGGCTCAACTCGTAGCCCTCGTAGGTGAGGACCACTTCGGCCTTGGCGATCTTCTGGCCTTTGGCGGCCTCGGCCCACAGCTTCTCCGCCGCCCCTGGGAACCGCAGCAGCACCGCGCGGTTCGCCGCATCCACCGTCCGCGCCCCGGGCGCCGGCTTGTCCCAATCGGCCGGAAACCGGCTGATGCCCGCGGACTCGAGGCCGGTGATGGTCAGCTCCGCTGCACCCACGGGGCATACCGTGGCGCACGTTGCGACGAGCGACGCGATCGGGAGAAGCCTGCTCACGACGATCCTCCTGCTGAGGGGCATCGCGGGTAGTTCATACCGTGTTCGCAGGAATCATAGCGCCCGGTGCGGGGCCGATCAACCGGCGCCAGGCAGGCCGCAAAGCCGTTGATCACCCCCGCGCCATTTGATAGGATGCACGGCGAAACAGGAGGCTATCTCGTGAGCGCGATGAGCGCACGGCGACGCGAGCTGTCAGTGGTCACGCTCGGAACCAGTTCCTGCACGCCCGAGAAGGGGGAGAATACGGCCTGCTTCGTGGTGAATCGCCGCGTGGTGGTGGACACGGGCTGGTATCTGACCAACCGGCTGCTGGCGGCCGGGATCAGCCCGCTCGACGTCGAGGCCGTCTGCTTCACCCACTGCCACCACGACCACATCCTGGGCCTGCCGCAGCTCGTCTTCTACTACGGGATCGCGGGGGAGAAACGCCCGAAATGGCCGCTCCGCATCTACGGGCCGGCGGGCGAAATCCAGCGCGTGGTGGACGACGCGCGCCACTTCCTTCAGTTCGACCGCTACCCGGAGCTTCGCTTCGGCATCGAGGTGCACGAGCTGCGTGGCGGCGCCGACCTGGAGATAAGCGGCCTGCGCGTGAGGACCTGTTCGGCCCGCCACAGCGTGCCCGGCCTCTGCTACCGCTTCGAGAACGAGGCGGGGGCGTCAGTGGTCTTCTCAGGCGACACGGCCTACAACCCCGACCTCGTCGAGCTTGCCCGCGGCGCGGGGCTGCTCGTCCACGAGGCATCGTATGGGGCGAAGCCGGTCCGCGAGGACGTGCGGTGGGGCCACTCGGGCGCGCCGGACGCCGCGGAGGTTGCGCGCGAGGCAGGCGTGGCCCGCCTCGCGGTCGTCCACTGCGCCGTGGCGGGCCGCCCCGACGCCCTCGCCGCCGCGAGAGCCGTCTTCCCCGCCTCCTTCATCCCCGAGCAGGGGGAGGAGATCGCCGTCTCCCCTCGCGGGTAGAGGCCGCCCAGGACTCTCCGAGCGAGTGGGCGAGGGCGGCGCGGGCGAGGAGGCGGGTGGAGTCGAGGGTGGGCAGCGGGCAATCGTCGGGGCGGACGATGAGTGGGATTTCGGTGCAGCCGAGGACCGCGGCGTCGGCGCCGCGGGCCTTCAGCCGCGCCATGACCTCGTTGAGGTAGAGCCGCGATTCCTCGGTGAAGACGGCGTTGACGAGCTCGCGGAAGATGATGTCGTTGATCCGCTCGCGGTCGGGCGGGTCGGGCACGATGGCCTGGATGCCGGCGGGGGCCAGGGCGTCGGGGTAGACGGGGCCTTCCATGAGGTAGCGAGTGCCGAGGATGGCGAGGCGTGCGTGGCCGCGGCGAGTCGCCTCGGCTGCGACGACCCGAGCGATGTGGAGCCAGGGGATGGGCGAGCGCGGCTCGACGAGGCCGAATGCCTGGTGGATCGTGTTGTCGGGGCAGATGGCGAACCCTGCGCCGCAGGCGGAGAGCTTGGCGGCCGACGAGAGCATCAGCTCGGCCACGCCGGGCCAGTCGCCCGTGCGGATGTGGGCCATGTAGCGGGCGAGGGGGTGGGTGTGCATGGTGATTTCGGGGTGGGCGTGCTCGCCCATGAGAGCTGGCGCCTCGGCGCAGATGGTGCGGTAGCAGAGCGCTGCGCCCTCGGCGCTGCATGCCACGATGCCGATGTGTCTTGCCATCAGGGCTTCCCCTGCCAGCGAGAAAGAGGGAACTATAAGGAATGCAGGAAGGCAGGAAAGGAGAAGAGACATGAGGGTGGGCGAAGAGCGGGCCAAGAGCATCGTGGCTGCTCCGGCATGTCTGGTTCGGACATGGCTTCGCTCGTCGTCTTTTCCTGCCTTCCTGCCTTCCTTATAGTTCCCTCTTCTCTGCTCTCACTGTCTCTCTGCGTGAGATTCTCTTCGGTTCCGGGGCGCATGGGAGGGGGGCCGCCGGGTGCGAGTGGTGCCCGTCCGGCGGCGGGGCGCGGCTAGCGGACGACGAGGACCGGGCAGGGTGCCTCGTCGAGGATGAGCTGGCGCTCGCGCGCGCTCTGGTCGCGGTGGCAGAGGGTCCAGCGGAAGGCGCCGATGACGATGAGGTCGGCCCCGCAGCTCTTCTGCTCGGCGAGCACGGCGCTGTGGACCGCGCCCTTGAGGAGCACGGTCTGGGCCTTCAGGCCGTTCTCGCGGGCGAGGTCGGCCGCGTAGCTCAGGTGCTTGCGCCCGCTGTCCTCCAGCTCGCGTTCGTACTCCGCCATCTCCGCCGCCACCATGATGCGGCTGGAGAGGAGGTGGCGGAGCGTCGCGGTGTCCACCACGCCCACGGCGGTGAACTGGGCCTTGTAGGCCCTGGCGAGCTGGACGGCGCACTCGGCGGCCTTCAGCGACGACTCGCTGCCGTCCACCAGGACCAGGATGTGCCGAAACGGTTGATGTGCCATGCTACACGGAACCTTTGGCCATTTTCATGACCACGAACTGCTCCCGCTCGCGTTCTTCAAGGACGTCTTCGATGTAGGCGATGGTCTCCTTGTAGTCGGGGATGAAAACCTTGTCGAGTGCGTTGACGCGGCGCTGGGTCCTGCGGACCTCGGAGGCGAGGCGCAGGACCGCGTTCTCGATCTCGGCGAGGCGCGCGATGGCGTCGAGGGCCTTAGTGAAGCGGCTCATCACCTCGTCGGAGAGCGCGCTGCCGGCCGCGGTGCTGAACTCCGGCCTGGGGGGCGCGTGCTCGGCGGTGACCGTTGGGAGATCAATGCCCATGACGGGGCAGCCGCTGTAGCCGAGCCTGTGGCGGTGCAGGATGCCGAGGGCCTCGCGTGCGAGGCCTTCGGTGCCTGAGCGGAGCGCGGCCTCGCGGAGTGCCATGAAGGCCGCGGCCATCGCCGCGTCAACCTCGGCCTGCGCGCGCCGCGCCGCCTCCAGGCGCCCCATCAGCTCGAAGACCAGTATCTGCCGCTTCTGCTCGAGCAGGTCGAAGCCCTCCTGGGCGAACTCCAGGCCGTGCTGGAGGGTGAGGAGGCTGGACTTTGTGGGCGGGACTTCGAGCTTGGCCACTGGTTATGCCTCTTTGGGACACAGGCCAGAGGCCTGTGCCACCAAAACAAGCCAAATCTCAAGGTGTCAATGGTGGCACAGGCGTCCCGCCTGTGACACCTGGTTCTAGCCCTGTGCTGAGCCTGCGTCGGTCTCCTTGCGTTCGACAACCTCGACGGCCTCTGCGGCCTTGTAGTGGGCGTCGAGGAGCTTGTCGCTGATGCGGTAGAGCTCGGAGCGGGGGAGCATCGAGAGGACCTCCCAGCCGGTGTCGAGGGTCTGCGCGATTGGGCGGTCGTCGTCCTCGCCTTGGCTGAGGAAGCGGCGCTCGAATGCCTCGCCGAAGGCGAGGTACTGCTTGTCGAGGGTGGGGAGCTCCTCCTCGCCGATGACGGCGGCGAGGCCGCGGACGCGTTTGACGACTGCGTAGGCGGCGAAGAGCTGGCTGGCGAGGGACGCGTGGTCGTCGCGCGTGCGGCCGGCGCCGATGCCGTCCTTCATCAGCCGCGAGAGGCTGGGCAGCCCGGCGATGGGGGGGTAGATGCCGCGCTGGAAGAGGTCGCGCTCCAGGACGATCTGCCCCTCCGTGATGTAGCCCGTCAGGTCGGGCACGGGGTGCGAGATGTCGTCGGAGGGCATGGTGAGGATGGCCATCTGGGTGATGGAGCCAGGGGAGCCCTTGACGCGCCCCGCGCGCTCGTAGATGGAGGCGAGGTCGCTGTAGAGGTAGCCTGGGTAGCCCTTTCGGGCGGGGATTTCGCCACGGGCCGTGCCGATCTCGCGGAGCGACTCGCAGTAGTTCGTCATGTCGGTGAGGATGACGAGGACGTGGAGGCCGCAGTCGAAGGCCAGGTGCTCGGCGAGGGTGAGCGCGGAGCGCGAGGTGAGGAGCCGCTCGATGGACGGGGCGCTGGCCAGGCTCAGGAACACCGCCACGTTGCCCAGCACCCCGCTCTCCTCGAAGGAGCGGGTGAAGAAGTGGGCGACGTCGTGCTTGACGCCCATGGCGCCGAAGACGATGGCGAACTCCACCTTCTCGTCGAGGAGCCTGGCCTGGCGTGCGATCTGGCCGGCGATGCGGTCGTGGGGCAGGCCGTTTCCTGAGAAGATGGGCAGCTTCTGGCCCCGCACCAGTGTGTTCATGCCATCAATTGCCGAGATGCCCGTCTGGATGAAGTCGCGGGGATACTCGCGCGAGTAGGGGTTGATGGGCTGGCCGCCGATGTCGCGCTCGTCGCCGCCCAGTGGCGGCGGGCCGCCGTCCACTGGCCGCCCGATGCCGTCGAAGACCCTTCCGAGCATTGCGCGGGAGACTGGCAGGCGAAGGCTCCTGCCGAGGAAGCGGACGCGGGTGGAGTGCCCGGCGAGGCCGCTGGTGCCCTCGAGGACCTGGACGACGGCCCGCTTGTCTGAGACCTCCAGGACGGTTCCGAGGCGGAAGTTGCCCTGTGGGTCGCGGACCTCGGCGACCTCGCCGTAGCCTACGTCGCGCACCGCCTCCACGAAGACCAGAGGGCCGGCCACCTGCTCCAGGCCCACATACTCCAGTCCTCGGTCCTGGATGGTGCTCATGAGTAGCCCCTTTGCAGCTCATCGAGCTGTGCGCGTGCGCGGGCGCGGAGGGCGTCGAGCTCGTCGGGCTTGTCGTTGGGCACGGTGGAGCGGGCGCGGACGATTTCGTTGATGCAGGGGAGCTCGCGGAGGCGTGCGAGGGGGGCGCCCTTCGCAACCACGCGGTCGGCCGCGTCGTAGAACTCCACGAGGATGCGCATCAGCGCCGCCTGCTTGCGCGGCAGGCAGTACATGTCGACCGCGTCGAAGGCATTCTGCTGGAGGAAGCCGTTCTTGATCATCTCCGCCACGACGAGCACCAGGCGGTGGCCGTCGGGCAAAACGTCCGGGCCGACCAGCTTGACGATCTGCTGGAGCCTGTCCTCGCGCTGGAGGAGCTCGATGACGCGCTGGCGCAGGCGCGGCCACTCGGGGTCCGTCTCCTGCCACCATTCGGCCACGTCGCCCACGTACTCGCTGTAGCTGCGGAGCCAGTGGATGGCGGGGTAGTGGCGGGCGTTGGCCAGCGTGGTGTCGAGCGCCCAGAAGCAGCGGATGAAGCGGCGTGTGTGCTGGGTGACTGGTTCCGAGAAGTCGCCGCCGGGCGGGGAGACCGCGCCGACGATGCTGATCGAGGCGGTCCTGCCGCCGAGGGTCTCCACCGCGCCGCCGCGCTCGTAGAAGTCGGCCAGGCGGCTGGGCAGGTAGGCCGGGAAGCCCTCCTCGGCCGGCATCTCCTCCAGGCGTGCCGCCAGCTCGCGGAGCGCCTCGGCCCAGCGCGAGGTCGAGTCGGCCATCACCCCCACATGGTAGCCCATGTCGCGGAAGTACTCGGCGATGGTGATCCCCGTGTAGATGGAGACCTCGCGAGCGGCGACGGGCATGTTCGAGGTGTTGCCGATGAGGACGGTGCGCTCCATCAGGGGGCGGCCCGTGCGCGGGTCGGTGAGAGCCGGGAAGCTCGTCAGCACGTCGGTCATCTCGTTGCCGCGCTCGCCGCAGCCGACGTAGACGATGACGTCCGCGTCGCTCCACTTGGCCAGGGCGTGCTGGGTCATGGTCTTGCCCGTGCCGAAGCCGCCTGGGATGGCGGCGGCGCCGCCGCGGCTGATGGGGAAGAGGGTGTCAATCACCCGCTGCCCCGTGATCAGCGGCGCGGTAGGCGGGAGGCGCAGGCCATAGGGCCGCGCGCGGCGCACCGGCCACCGCTGAACCATCGTCACCTCGCGGGCGCCCGCGGGGGTGCGGACGACGGCGATGGCGTCGGAGACCCTGTAGTCGCCCTCCTGAGCCACCTTGGCGAGCGTGCCGCCCAGGCCGGGCGGGCAGAGGATGCGGTGCTCGATGGGCTGCGTCTCCTGCACGGTGCCGAGCGCCTGGCCCTGGGCGATAGCGGCGCCTTCGGCCACGCGGGGCACGAAGTGCCAGGCCTTGTCCGCGGGGAGCGGCGGCACCTTCTCGCCGCGGCGGATGTAGAAGCCGCTCTCCCGGGCGATCTCAGGCAGGGGACGCTGGATGCCGTCGTAGATGCTCCCGACGAGGCCTGGGCCGAGGGAGAGCGAGAGCGGCTCGCCCGTGCGGCGGACCGGCTCGCCGGGCTGGACGCCCGTCGTGTCCTCGTAGACCTGGATGGTGGCCAGCTCGCCCTTGAGGCGGATCACCTCGCCGATGAGGCGCAGGCGGCTGACCTCCACCACCTCGTACATCATCGCATCGGCCAGGCCCGTGGCCTGGACGATGGGGCCGGAGACGCGGGTGATTGTGCCGTGGGCTTCCATGGCTCTCTTGAGCTCTCTCACTTCCAAAGCGCTGCATCCCTGGTGGCACAGGCGTCCCGCCTGTGGCAGCCAGGACACAGGCCAGAGGCCTGTGCCACCAAGAGAAACCGCCCTCAAGGTCCTAGATGGTGGCACAGGCGTCCCGCCTGTGGCAGCCAGGACACAGGCCGGAGGCCTGTGCCACCAAGGGGAACGACCCTCAAGGTCCTCAATGGTGGCACAGGCGTCCCGCCTGTGGGACCCAAGACACAGGCCGGAGGCCTGTGCCACCAAGGAACCTGCTCTTCGACTCCTCTCTCTTGGTGGCACAGGCATCTTGCCTGCGACACACTGTCTCACATCTGCTCATAGAGAAATGGGTAGTCCTCAGGAGCGTCCGCCAACTCCCAAGCCACCGCGTTGTTGCGGATGTAGTTCCATTTCTCCATGAACTCCTTTTCATCCCTCATCGCGCGGTCGAAGCTCTCATCCAGCCAGAGGGTTCCTCTCCTGCCGAGGAGCTTGTTGATCTGATGCGCCGCGTAGCTCTTGACGCTGTGCAGTAGCTCCGAGATGTTGTAGTAGCCTTGGCCCGAGGGAAGTGGCCAGGGCGTTATCAGCAGGTGAGCGTGGTTCGGCATCACGACGCACGCATGCACGGTACACTTCTTTTCGTTCCAGAACAAGCAGGCGTCGAGGGTGATCTTCCGGGCCGGCCCGGGAAGCTCGCCGTGCATGACCCTGAAGGTGATGAAGTAGCTTCTCCCCGGCTCCTGCATGTGGGGCAGGTTGCGCCGGGTCTCGGTGAACTCGGTGACTAGTTGGAAGGCCCTGCGACCTTTCGCTTCTGTGGGCATTCCTGCACTCTCCACACGCCAGAGGCCTGTGCCACCAGAGCAAGCCAACACTCAAGGCCATCAGTGGTGGCACAAGCATCTTGCCTGCGGTCACCAAGCCCTCTCTCAAGCGTCCTTCTCTGTTGGTGGCACAGGCGTCACGCCTGTGGCCCCGAAGACCTTGGCCGCCAGCTCCCGCCTCAGTTCGGGGCGGAGGCGGCGGAGGCGGCCGGCGAAGGAGTTGTCGTAGACCAGGCGACCGTCGGCGGAGCGGACGATGACGCCGCCATCTATGGCCGCCGAGTTCTGCGAGGCGGCGATGGCCACGTCGCGCCCGACGCGGCGGCGGACCTCCGCAAGCCAGGCGTCCGTGGCGATCACCAGGTCGCACTCGGCCAGCTCGAGGGTCACGCTGTCGGCGCCCATCGCGCTGATGGCCTGAGCGGCGAGGGCGGCAAGGGTGGCCGGGTAGTCGTAGGCCGCGCGGTCCGCGAGACGCCGGCGTGCGGCCTCGAAGAGGCGGTCGAGCTCGGCCTCCCGGGCGGCCAGGAGGTCGCGGCGGGCCTCCTGCTCCACGGTGGCGAGCAGGCTCTGCGCAGCGCGCTCGGCGCGCTGGCGGGCGGCGTCGAGGACCCTCTCGGCGGCGGCCTCGGCCTCCTTTGCGGCCTGGGCGAGGAGCTTCCGCGCGTCGCGCTCCGCACGCTTGAGGAGGCGTTCCGCCTTCGTCGCCGCGTCCTTCAGGATTTCCTCGGAGAGCACCTTGTCGCTCGCCATAGCGGTTTACACCTTGATGCCGACGGCTTCGCGGATGAGGGTGAGGAGGTCCTTTCGCAGGGGCGACGGGCCGGCGGGTCCGGGGACCTCGACGACGAGTGGAAGCTCGAAGTCGAACCTCAAGGCGTTCACCTCGCTGCGCACCAGGTCGGCGACGGCGTCGGTGATGATGAGGATGGCCACATCGCCTGGGGTCTTGAACTTTTCGAGAGCGGCGCGGGCCTCGGCGGCGGTCGCCACGACCTCGCCCGGCACGCCGGCGTAGCGGAAGCCCAGCACCGTGTCCTCATCGCCGACCACGTGGTAGCGCATTGCTACTTCAGGTACCCCAGCAGCAGAATGGCGATGACGAGGCCATAGATGGCAATACCCTCGGCGAAGCCAACGAAGACGAGCGCGCGCCCGAGGAGCTCGGGCCGCTCGCTTGCGGCGCCGAGCGCCGCCGCGCCCACCTTGCCCACGGCGTACGCCGCAGAGAAGCACGCCATCGAGGTCACCACCGCCACGCTGATGGCGAAGGCGATGTTCTCGCCCGCGTCGCGCTTGACGGCGGGGGCCTTCTCGCCCGCCTTCGGCGCCTCCTCGGCCGCCAGCACCGCGCTGAGCCCCAGCCCCAGCGGGAGCGCGATCAGCAACACCACCGCCGCCCAGACCATGATTGACACGCGCAGCCTGCTCTCCATGGCTCCTCCTGGCTCTCAAGGCGGCCTGCGGCCGCAACCAAAGGGGATGATTGGATGGGTGGATGAATGGATGATTCGGAGACAGGATGAATGGATGTATGGATGAATGGATGAATGAAGGAGCCAATCTCTCTGACATCCATCCATCCGTCCGCTCATCCACTCGTCCAACTCTCTCATCCATCCACCCATCCATTCATCCATTCATCCCCCACACGTGCGCGCAAGAACGACATCCAAAGCGCCTAACTCAGCTTGAAGGGTTGATATGCCTTGCCCTGGCCACTGAAGAACTTGCTGAAGAACTCGTAGTATTCCAGGCGCATGGCCTGGATGGAGACCACGAGCCCTTCGAGGCCAATGACGAGCGCGTTGCCGAGCACGACGACGAGCAGGCTCCACAGCGGCCCGCCTGGCGCGTCGCGCACCATGCGCTCGATGGCGAAGATCGCCACGCACAAGGCCGCGTGCGCGAGGGCGAACGCCCCCACGCGCACGAACGACACGGTGTTCGCCGCGTAGGAGCTCACTGTCTCCAGAATGTCCACAAACCCCTCCATCAGCCCGCTGAGGAGGTGAGCCTTCTGGGTGCGGTCGCGCCGCGTCATCAGGTAGTGGAGCGGCTCGCGGAAGAATAGCACAAGGAGGGGGAGGACCACAAGCACGAGAATCTCCCAGGTCGTCGGCGGGCCGGTCTCCCACACCAGCGTGCGGACGCCCAGGCCCAGCACGCCCCAGTAGAAGATGAACCCCACGATGCCGAACTTGTCAATCACCAGGGCAAAGTAGTCGCGCGACCGCGCGCGGTTGACGATGTTCAGCACCACGCCCAGGGTCATCATGGCGACGCCCAGGCCCACCGCGGCGACGAGGAGGGGCTTGATCGACTCGATCCGCCTGACATCGATCTCGAACCAGCCGCCCAGCGGCGGGCGGATGGCGCCCGCGATGCCAAAGATACTCCCCTCCACCCACCCCGCGAGCATGGCCGTGGCGCCGCACATGGCCAGAAGCGCGCCGAAGTCGCGCAGCTTGCCCGCCGCGGCGCGGCGCGACATCAGCACGCCCACCGCCACGAGCACCGCACCCTGGCCTATGTCCCCGAACATCACTCCGAACATCAGCAGGAAGCTGAGGGCCACGAGCGGCGTCGGCTCGATCTCGCCGTAGCTCGGGTAGCCGTAGCCGGCCACCAGCATCTCGAACGGCCTGAGCAGGCGCGGGTTCTCAAGCAGCGTCGGCGTGTCGGGGTCGCCCTCGTGCGGGTCGCGGACCTCGATGACGGTCTTGCCGCCCGTGAGGCGGAGGACCTCCTCGCGGAGGGCGTCAACGCGGGTGGACGGGACGTAGCCCGTGATGAGAAATGTGGAGCTTGTGTGGCCGAAGTAGGCTTCGGCGTGGAGGAGCTGTTCGTCGGTTCGGAGGCGTTGGCGCCAGGCGGCGAGGCGGCCGCCGAGCTCGGCGGCCAGGCCCTCGGCCTCGCCGCGAAGGGCCTCCTGCGCCTTCGCGACGGCCAGGAGGCGTTCCTCCGCCTTCCGCGCCGCCTCCGCCGGCGCGCCCTTGTGATGCTCCGGCAGCCGCTCCGCCAGGAACCCGTGCTCAGCGAGGATCGAGTCGAGGGCGAAGCGCCCGGCGCGGCTCGTGAGCGCCACGAGGTGCTGGCGGCCGTCGGGCGACTTGAAGGGCAGGAGCACCGCCTTCTCGCCCACGGCCTGGCGCAGGGACGCCACGGCCCTGCCCGGGAGCGAGCCCAGGGCGAAGTGCAGGAACGACAGCTCGCTGAGGCGTTCGGGCGCCACCTCGATGGGGCGATAGGCATCGAGGTCGCGCAGCACCTGGTATTCCGCCTGGATGTCCGCGTCGAGCTGCTTGCGGCCCTCCACCAGGGCTCTGAGGCGTTCCTCGATTGGCCGCAGGCTCTCCGAAAGGGCCTCGGGCTCCACGTAGGGCGCCGCCTCCGCCGGATAGTCCTCGCCGACCTCCAGGGCGTCGCACAGCGACGTCACCCACTCCAGGAGGCTGTGGACGCGAGCCAGCTCCTCCTCCAGCCGGGCTGCGTTCACCAGTTCGCCCCCCTCTGTGGCCCTTGCCTCGGACAGGTGGACGGCCCCCAGCCGTCCCAGCCCCTCAGTCACCGCGCGCACGTCGCGGTCGAGGATGAGCAGCTCTATCCGCTTCATTGGGGCCGGCTTCAACATCACAGGTCTCGCTACCGCTCACACGGGCACAAGTTGCCTTGGCCTCATCAGACCCCTTCGTATCGCCTCAGGGATCATCCCGTACCGCACTCCCTCGATCACCCTGATGAGGTTGGCAAGCTCGATCCGCTTGATGGTGTAGAATGCCACGACGAGGCTGAGGTCCCCCATCGAGAGGTAGAAGCGGCGGTTGGCGGCCTGGAGGAGCCGCTCCCAGAGGACGCGCTCGAGGTCGGCGATGGCGAAGACGGCCGCGGCGTCCTCAGCGGCCAGGAGCTCGCGCGGCACGTGGGCCAGCATGTCGCGGAAGTCGGGATAGTCGAAGAGGCGCTCGGCGAGCACGGCGTGGATGGCCCCCTTGGCGAGGAACGGGCCGGCGCGCTCGCGGGCCAGGCCGTAGTTGAGCTTGAGGCGGAAGATGGCCAGGATGTCGTAGACGGCGGCCTCGCGCCCGATGAGGGGCTGGCAGGGGCGGCGGTGGGCGGCCGGCAGCTCGGCCGCGAGGGCCGCCAACGCCTCATAGTAGGCGGCGTCGAGGGCGGCCTCCACGAAGAAGGGCTCGCCGGTCTCAGCGTGCTGCGGGGCCGCGGCGAGCGCCGCCGCACGAAGCGTCGGCTCGGGGACGAGGAGGACGAAGCTCGCCAAGTCGGCGGCCTTGAGAAGCGCCGCGGCGTCGAGGGCCAGCTCGCCCCGCAGCGGCGCGAGGAACGGCAGCGCCCGCGGGAGCGGCTCCCTGGCCTTCCAGGCACGCAGGAGCACCTTGAGGTTCTCCACCTGGTAGCGGCGCAGCATCCAGGCGTAGAGGGGCGCCAACGGCTCGGGCAGGTGGCCGCGCACGAGCTCCAGGGCCGCCACGTGGTCGGCCAGGAGGCGGCGCTGGAGTTCGTGGTGGTCCCCAGGGTTGGCCTCGGGGTACAGGCGGTGCCAGAGCTGGGCGACGGTGCGCAGGTCGCAGAGGTCGTCCAGCCGCTCGAGCTCGTAGACCCGGCTGCGGAGGCCGTGGACCTTCGCCTGGATGTAGTCGAAGTCGCCGCTGAGGGGCATGCTCACCCCCACCGCGGCCCCCGGCCGCAACCAGAGGGCCGAAATGTTGAATGCTGAATGCTGAATGTCGAATACTGAATGGCAAACTCAGAAGGACAGAGCGGGCTCTTGGTCTGGTTTGTCATTCGGCATTCAACATTCAGCGTTCGACATTCAATATTCGTTCTGCCACATGCGCGCAAACCGCGCACGAGTTTCGACGGAAGGTTATGCCCCCATGACGGCTCGGCAGATCGCCTCAGTGGCCTCGCGGGCCAGTGGTTCGGGGATGCGTGCGGCGGCGCGGTTGGCCGCCTTGGCGGCGGCCAGGCGCTCCTGCTTCTGCGCGCGGGCCTCGGCGATGCGGCGGGCGGCGAGGCCCTGGGCCTCCTCCACGGCGCGCAGCCGCGCCGCCTCGCCCTCGCGCCGCGCGCGGGCGCGAGCCTCCGCCAGCATCTGGCCGGCTCGCGCCTCGGCGTCCGCCACGACCGCTCGCGCCTGGCTCTCGACCCGCAGGAGTTCCTTGATGACCTCTCGCATCTCGGGAATCTCGAACACTTGCGCCCGGCGGCGCGTTACTCCTCGGCGCGGATGATGTCGAGGGCCTCACGGGCCGCCTTCGCGTTCCGCAGCCGCTCGTTGAGTCCGGGAATCTGGAGGAGACGCGCGATCTCACCGAGGCACTGCACGTGGGGGCCGGGGTTGTTCGCCTCGGCCAGCACGAGGAACACCAGGTAGACCGGCTCGCTGTCCGTGGCGTCGTACTCGATGCCCTTCTTGGAGATGGCGAGGGCCGCGGCGAGCGACTTTATCGAGTGCTCCTTGCCGTGGGGGACGGCCACTCCGCTGCCGATGCCGGTGGTGGCCATCTTCTCGCGGGCCAGGATGGCGTTGAGCGCGCGGTCGCGGTCCTCGATCCGCCCGGCGCGCACCAGCAACTCGATCATCTCCGCGAAGACCTCCTCCTTGTCTTCGGCCTCCACGCCCACCTTCACCAGGCCCTCATCCAGCAGGTCTATGAGCTTCATGCTCCGCTTCCCCTTGCGGCTCTCGGCCGCATGGCTTACGTCCCAAACGCTTCCTTAACCGTATCAGTATACGGAAACCGCTATCCCACTGCAACCGCCGGCCAGGGGTGCAATAGCGCACTTGCGCGCTTCTCTGCCGCCCCCACGGGGCTGCGCCGCTCGCCAGCGAGCGGCACCGCGTGGGGCGATGATTGGCAGCTACCGCCAGCGGGCCCGCGCTCTTCCCCCCTCCCCGCCCCCGCCGGACGGCGGGGGCGGGGAGGGGGGAAGGGGGGTGGGGCGGTCGCCCTGTGGTAGCTGCCAATCATCGCCCCACCGAGACAAGCTCGGTGGAGGCGAGCGAACCGCACGCTGGTGCGTACAAATCCGTTATTGCACCCGCCGGCCAGCGCTGGCTTTACACGCCGGACCCGGCGGCTATAATGGGCGGCGTGACCGGTCGCGCGTTTCAACGAAGGACTGAGGCGCCAGCGTGCCAGGGTGGCGCTGTCGCCCCCACCGACCTCGCGTCGGTGGGGCGAAGGATTGACAACTAGACGAAGCCGCCACCCCATGTCCCCCTCTCCCTCCGCCCGTCGGCGGGCGGAGGGAGAGGGGGGAAGGGGGGTGAGGGCCGCTGCCGGTAGTTGCCAATCCCTTGCTCCACCGACACAAGGTCGGTGGGGGCAGGGACCCAGCGCTCTCCAGTGGACTCCTTGCGTTTGAGTCACTGCGAAGGAGGTGCCGCATGCCGACCATGAAGGCCGCAGTGTGCAAGGCGAGGGAGACCATCGTGCTCGAGGACGTGCCGCGCCCCAGGCCGAAACGCGGCCAGGCGCTCGTCGCCGTCAAGGCCACGGGGCTGTGCGGCTCGGACGTTGACGGCTACACGGGCCACCACCCGATGATCAAGTGGCCGATCATCCTGGGCCACGAGTGCTCCGGGGTGGTCGCCGAGGTCGGGCCGGGCGAGCGGCGCTGGCGGCCGGGCGACGCCGTGGTCGTCGAGCCCTTCTTCACGTGCAAGACCTGTCCCGCCTGCCTCCGCGGGCAGTACAACCTCTGCGTTGACCTCAAGATCACGGGGCACCAGGTGCCCGGCTCGATGGCCGAGTTCGTCATCGCCGAGTCGTGCTTCCTCCACCCGAAGCCGGCGAACCTCTCGTTCGCCGAGGCCGCGATTGCCGAGCCGGTCGCGGGCTCGCTCCACGCGGTCGAGCGCGCGAACCCGCGCCTGGGCAGCTTCGTCGCCATCGTCGGCTGCGGCACCATCGGCGTCCTGGCCATGCAGCACTGCCTCAACAAGGGCGCCGAGGTCCTCATCGCCGACCCCGCCGAGTTCAAGCTCAGGGTGGCACGCCAGTTGGGCGTCCACCACACCCTCAACCCTGACAAGGAGGACCTCAAGGCCCGCGTCCGCGAGCTCACCGGCGGGATCGGGGCCGACGTCGCCATCGAAGCCGTCGGCTACCCTGAAACGCTCGCATCCACGGTCGGCCTGGTCCGCCGCGGCGGAACCATCCTCCTCATAGGCTGGTCGGGGAACAAGGCCGACCCCTTCGACCTCACCTCGGTGACGCTCGACGAGCTGACCGTGCTGGGCACGCTCGGCTTCTGCTGGGACCACCGCGCGGCCCTCAAGCTCCTCAGCAGCGGAAAGATCACGGTCAAGCCCATCATCAGCCATCGCCTCCCCCTCGAGCGCGTCGAGGAGGGCATCCGCATGCTCCAGAGCCACGCCGAGGGGGTCTGGAAGATCGCCATCACGGAAGAAAGGTGTTAGCACTACAACGCTAGAAAACATTGAAGCACTTCCTGAGTTGGGACAGTTTGATGCCTCGTAGTCTGAGTTCACGACGCCGCCGCTTGCAGTGGCCACGATCGGCCCGCTGGTTAGACTCCTGCCAGTA
>Ga0194112_10004977_pt1 | contig 18002 bp, 13 predicted proteins | sample TA2MahC400mmetaG_FD_146191 | JGI IMG/M metagenome (GOLD analysis project Ga0194112, IMG submission 146191) | Freshwater microbial communities from Lake Tanganyika, Tanzania - TA2015016 Mahale Deep Cast 400m | ecosystem: Environmental > Aquatic > Freshwater > Lake | place: Tanzania: Lake... | reverse complement strand
TCAAGATGCTCGGCATGCACGGCACCGCCTACGCCAACTACGCCATGCAGCACGCCGACGTCATCATCGCCGTCGGCGCGCGCTTCGACGACCGCATCACCGGCAAGCTCGACGAGTTCGCCCCCCAGCGCGAGTGCATCATCCACATAGACATAGACCCCGCCTCGATCTCGAAGAGCATCCCGGTGGACATCCCGGTGGTGGGCGACGCCAAGAGCATCCTGCGCCAGCTCGTCAAGCTCATCCCGCCCGCCCAGCACGCCGAGTGGCTGGCCCTCATCGCCGACTGGAAGGCCAAGTACCCCCTCACCTACAATGGCAGCGACGGCAAGCTCAAGCCCCAATACGTCGTCCAGCAAGTCTGCGACGCAACGCGGGGCGAGGCCATCATCTGCACCGAGGTCGGCCAGAACCAGATGTGGGCCGCACAATGGTACACCCACCGCCACCCCCGCCACTTCATCTCCTCGGGGGGCCTGGGCACCATGGGCTTCGGCTTCCCCGCCGCGATGGGCGCACAGGTCGCCTGCCCCGACAAGATCGTCTTCGACATCGCGGGCGACGGCTCCTTCCAGATGAACATCCAGGAGCTCGCCACCGTCGTCCGCCGGAAGCTCCCCGTCAAGGTGGCCATCCTCAACAACGGCTACCTCGGCATGGTCCGCCAGTGGCAGGAGATGTTCTTCAAGAAGCGCTACTCCTCGACCTACCTGGCCGACGGCAATCCCGACTTCGTCAAGGTCGCCGAAGCCTACGGCGCCAAGGGAATCAGGGTCGAGCACACCGACCAGGTCCGTCCCGCCCTCGAGGACGCCATCGCCACCCCCGGCCCCGTCGTCCTCGACTTCTGCATTGATCCCGAGGAGAACGTCTTCCCCATGGTCCCCGCCGGCGAGGCCATCCACCGCATGCGCGGCCTCGCCTGAAGTGATGAGTGAACCAACGTGACCGCCAGGCAGTTCCTGAATGCCGTTGCGAATGGCAAGACGGACCTTGTGGCCGCCCTCCGGGACATCCTGGCGGAGGCAGGTGCAGAGTACTGCATCATCGGCGGGCTGGCGGTGAACGCCTACGCCGAGCCGGTCGTGAGCCTGGACCTGGACCTCGTGGTCGCGCTGGGCAGGCTCGAGGAGGTCTGCGCGGCTGCCGCGGCCCGCGGCCTGAAGGTCCGGCGCTTCGAGCACAGCGTGAACCTCAGCGGCGGAGGTTCCGACCTCCGCATCCAGCTTCAGACCGACGCGCGCTACCAGCCCTTCCTCGCGCGCGCGGCCGAGCGCCAGGTGCTCGGCTACCGGCTCCGCGTGGCCGACGTGGCCGACGTCCTCCAGGGCAAGGTCTGGGCCTTTCTCGACGAGACGCGCCGCGCAAGCAAGCGCCAGAAGGACCTCGCCGACATCCTCCGCCTGGTGGAAGCGCACCCACATCTGCTGCAAGGGCTCCCGCAGGCCGTCCGCGACCGACTCTAGCGCCCCGACCATGTGCCCGCGACGAGGCATTCCACCATGGAACAGGCTCCTCTTGTCGTGGCCGGCCTCGCGTCCCTCCTCGCAGTTGCTGCTGGAGGAGAAGCGATGCTGCCGAGGACCACCACGCCCATCGTCTACACGATTGACTATTCGGGCGACTACTTCACGAAGCCCGACTACATCGAGCAGTTCAAGGCCGCGCCGCCAGACCTGCTCCACGTGGGCAAGGCCACGCCCATCAGCCACCTCTGGGGGCCGATTCGCCTCTATGCAGGCGAAAACCAGTTCACGGGCGGGCCGAAGCACACGCTGAGCTGGGAGAACATCGCGCTCCTCTCGCCCGACGAGTTGGCGAAACGCATCGAGACCATCCGCGAAACCCTCCGCCGCTACCACGCCATCGGCATCCCCGAAATCGCCCCCTACATCTCCTACCACACCCTCGCCGGCGACCACGAGAAGCGAAAGGGCTTCTGGGAGTTCTACGACAGGTGGGACGCCTACGCGAAATCGGCGGGGCCAAAGCCGCCCCGCGACCCCTTCGATTGGCTGGCCGTGGACATCAAGGGGAAGTTCATCCCAGGCTCCTGTGGAGGCTACTCGCCCGACTACTATGCCCCGCTTCACCGCTACCGCGCCTGCATCGTCAACCCCGACTGGGCGGAGTGGCACCGCCGCCTCATTCGCATGATCGCCGAGGCCGGCTACGACGGCTGCTTCGTGGACAACTCCCACCCCGACCCTTGCTTCTGCCGCCACTGCAAGGAGGCGTTCCGCAAGTTCCACGACGCGAGCCGCGACGCCGCGTGGGTGAAGCGGATGACGCAGGGGCTTGATGTCGCCAAGCTCGCCCTCGACTCCCCCGACGCCCCGCCGGAGTTGATTCGCCGCTGGCGCGTGCTGCGCACGGGCGAGCACCTGGGCATGCTCCGCGACGAGGGGCGCAAGCTCAAGCCCGGCTTCACCATCTTCCCCAACAGCGGCAACATCCAGGAGTGCCTCCAGGTCGGCGGCCAGTGCGACCGCTTGATGTTCGAGAGCACCTACTCGCCCGGCATCGCCTGCGCCGACGAGCCGCCCGAGACCAGTGACGTGGCCATCGTAGCCTCCGCCGACCCCGCCGAGGTCAAGACCGTCGTCCACCGCTACGAGCTGAATGACCAGACAACGTGGATGGAGATGCAGGCGGAGATCGCGCTGCCCACGAAGGCCCAGGTGGGCAAGCCGTGCCACATCGAGGTCAAGCTCGCCAGCGTCGGCTCAAGCCTCCAGGATGAGGATGCCGCTGAGGATTTCCACATCGTCCTTCGCTGTGGCGAGGACGAGGCGCGAGTTGAGCTTGAGCCGAAGGGCGCCATCGGCGGCACAGGCTCATCGCGCAAGCCCAAGCAGCCTCCCGCCACCCTCGCCGCCGCGTGGACGCCCGCCAAGCCCGGCACCTACGCCCTCAGCTTCGGCTTCCGCTACACCGACGACAGCCACAAGGAGACCCATCTGCGCCCACGCCTCGACCGGCTCACCTGGGGCGCCGTGTGCCGCACGCACATGGCCAACCTCCTCTTCGCCCGCCACATGCAGGCCAGGCCCATCTACCTCGGCTACGAGGCGGCGAAGAAGGGCTGGGAAAACGTCCAGGAGCTTGCCCTCGCCGAGATGGCAGCCTTCAGCGGCGGCGGCTTCGCAGGCCGAGGCGAGCCCCAGGCCAAGTACCGCGCCTTCTTCAAGAAACACCCCGACCTCTTCGATGGCTGGGAGCCGACCGCCCCCGCCGCGGTCCTCTACTCCTACTGGGGTCCCAACCCTCTCAACGCCTACAAGCCCCTTCCTACGCCGACCATCGCCGACTACCTGGGTGCCACCCACCGCCCCTTCGTCGCCCTTGTGGACCGAGACCTGCCCGAGAAGGCCGAGGAGCTTGCCCGCTTCCGCGTCATCTATCTCGTCTCGCCCGCCTACGAGATGTCCGAGGGCCAGCTCACCGCCTTGCGGGAGCACTTCCGAAAAGGCGGCGACATCGTGCTGGCGCACGAGGCGGTGACCATCAACGACCAGCCTGCCGCTGCTCTGTTCCGGCGTGGCGTCGTGTTGCTGGGTGAGGGGCCGCGTGGACGAAAGCCCGAGCGGGCCGATCTACCCGCGATCGTCTGGGACTGGCAGAAGGCGGCACAATGCGATGGCCCGGCGGATTCCGCCCTTGGCAAGGCTCTGAACGCGGTCATCGCGGACGAGCTGCTTCCCACACCGCGGATCGCACCGGCGGACGGCCTTCGCAGGAACCTCCGCTTCGCGCTGTATCGCAGGGGCGACCGGCTCGCCCTCCACGCCGTCAACTACAACGTCTGCCTCCTCGACCCCGCCAAGAAGGTGCTGGCGGTGGAGCCGACCGAGCTGACGATTCCCGTCCCCGCCGATTGGAAGGGTGCCCGGGCCACCTGCTTCGGCCCAGACACCGAACCGCAGGTGCTCCCCTGCCGCCTCGCCGATGTCGTCGCCCGCCTCACCCTCCCCAAGACCCGCATCTACCAGATCGTGCTCATCGAGCGGAAGTGACGCCCGCGAAACACGCGAAAGCACGCGAAAAAGAGAGAGGAGAAGCCGCAGCCAGGGCACCAGCGGAAGACCCGATCACGGCCAACAGCCTCTCTTCATAGCCCCAAGAACCATCTTCTCTGCTCCCTGTGCCCCTCTGCTTTCTCTGCGTGGCGTCCCTTCTCTTCTCTGCTTTCGCGTCTTTTCGCGTGTTTCGCGGGCTACATCTTCCTCAGCCGTTCCATCAGCATCGCGTAGAAGCGCAGGTTGTGGATCGTGGCGAGGCGCCAGGCGAGGGAATCGCCAACGGCGAAGAGGTGGTGGAGGTAGGCCCGCGAATAGCCTCGGCAACAGAGGCAATCGCAGACTTCAGAGACCGGGGCGCGGTCACGGCGGTTGACGCCGTCGCGGATGTAGAGGCGGCTGTAGGACAGGCCGCCTTCCTCGCCGAAGACGTAGAGGCGGCCGCGGCGGGCGTCGCGCGTCGGCAGAGCGCAGTCGAACAGGTTGTAGCCCATCCTCGCGCAGGCGATGAGCGCCGCGGGGTTGCCCACGCCGAGCGCGTAGCGCGGCTTGTCCGAGGGCAGCAGCTCGGCGGTGAGCGCCAGAATGTCGGTGATGAGCCGCCCGTCGGCGTCGAAGGGCCAGCCGCCGTAGCAATAGCCGTCGAAGCCAATCGCCGCCAGCTCCCTCGCGCACAGCCGCCGCAGCTCCGCATCCGCCCCGCCCTGGACCACGGCGAACAGCAGCGGACGGAGGAGACCCAGACTCCCTCTCCCTTGGGGAGAGGGCTGGGGTGAGGGTGCTTTCCTTGCAGATGGGGTCACACGCACAGAAGCACCCTCACCCTCCCCTCTCCCCGAGGGAGAGGGAAGAGAAGCACCCTCACCCTCCCCTCTCCCCGAGGGAGAGGGAGGAGAAGCACCCTCACCCTCCCCTCTCCCCGAGGGAGAGGGAGGAGAAGCACCCTCACCCTCCCCTCTCCCCGAGGGAGAGGGAGGAGAAGCACCCTCACCCTCCCCTCTCCCCGAGGGAGAGGGAGGAGAAGCACCCTCACCCTCCCCTCTCCCCGAGGGAGAGGGAGGAGAAGCACCCTCACCCTCCCCTCTCCCCGAGGGAGAGGGAAAGGAGGCGGCGTCCCTCCTGGACGCTCGCCCGCGCATCCCCCTCTCGAACTCGGCCTTGCACCGCTCGGCCCACTCGATGGTGCGGACGACCGACGCCGTCTGCTCCGAGGGCGGGTCGCTCGGATGCGTGCAATCGTCCAGGCACACCAGGACGTCGGCGCCCAGGCGCAGTTGAATCTGGATCGACTTCTCGGGGCTGAGGCGTTGGGCCTTGCCGCCCTCGGCCAGGCGGAAGATCGCCTCGCGTTTCGTCAGCGTCCCGAGCTTCGGGTTCTGGCGGATGAGCGAGAAGACCTGGAAGCCGCCCGAATCGCTGATGACGGGGCGGTTCCAGCCCATCAGGCGGTGGACGCCGCCCATAGCCGCGATGGCCTTCGAGCCTGGCCGCCGCGCCAGGTGGAACGCGCACACCACCAGCCCGGGAACCCCGCAGCCCTCCAGGTCGGCGGCATCCAAGCTGCGCACAACGGCCCGCGTCGCATCGGGGAAGAACGCCGGCAGCGCCACATCGCCGTGAGGGGTGCGCAACACGTCCACAGGCGCCATGCCGTCGCTCTCCTGTCGTTCCGCCGCCCCGACCTGCGGGCTCGGCGTGCACGCAGGAGGCGAGTATACAAGATCGCGTGCATCCGGAAAATGTTGCGGGCGGCCGGGACCCGCGCTAGACTCTGATCAAGGGAAAGAGGACGGGCCGGCCAGGAAGGGGGCGTTAGCATGAACGGCAAGCTGGCTCTGATGGCAATGGCGTGTCTGGTGGCTTGGGGGGCCTCGGCGGGGCAACTGCCGTGGGGCCGGGCGCTGCCCGTGCCGCAGCCCGCGCCGATGGGCAACACGATTGTGGTGGAGGGGGAGGCGCTCGCCGGCCTGTCGGGCACGACGAACGGCCAGGTGTCCGCACAACAGATGGCCACGTTCGGGACTGCTTGGAGCGGCGGGGCGCAGCTCTACTGGGTGCCGACGCAGGTCGGCGCGCGCCTCAGCACGCGCATCCAGGCGCCCGCCACGGGCAACTACTCGGTCGCCGCCGCCTTCACGCGGGCGCCCGACTACGGGACCGTCCAGCTCAGCATCGGCCAGGCGAAGGTCGGGGCGCCGTTCAACGGCTACGACGGGCGCGTGTCCCACAGCGGCAAGCTGCTCCTGGGCGTGGCCGCGCTTCAGGCTGGGCCAAACGCCCTGATCCTCGACGTCGTGGGCAAGGACCCGCGCGCCACGGGCCTGATGGTGGGCCTGGACGTGCTCGAGCTGACGCCTGCTGCCGTTGTTGCGCCGGCCGCGGGCGCCACGGTTGTGACGCCGGCGGTGGTTGCGGCCCTCAGGCAGGCGCCGCCGCCCACGGCACCCGTCGTGGCGACGTTCGAGCCGCCGCTCGCGCTCGCGCGGCCGGTGATGGTGCAAGCCTTCAGCGCCGTCAAGCCGCATCCGGCGGAGTTCAAGGTCATCAAGTCGGGCGCCTTCGAGCTGCCCAACGAGGACCTCCGCCCCTCGATTCAGAAGCTCGCCCTCCAGCTCCGCGACCAGGGCGGACGCGGAACCTGCTCAGTCCACGCCATGACCTTCCTCCTCGAATACATGTACGCCACGCGGAAGAACCTGAACTTCCACGACCTCTCGGAGGAGTACCTCAACTACGCCGCTAACCTGGTCTCTGGAAAGATGGTGGACGGCGATTTCTTCAGCAACCTCGACCTCGGCTACCAGAAGTGGGGCGCCTACCCCGAGGCCCTCGTGCCCTACAAGGCCATCTTCGACCCCAAGTACAAGGTGCCGCAGGCATACATGGACGTGGGGAAGAAGTGGGTGCGCTTCGGCGCCGACTTCATCAAGCCCTGGAACGCCAACACGGGCGCAACGATGGGCCAGCTCTACGAGGTCTTCATCTACCTCGAGAAGAACACCCCAGTCGCCATCGGCATGTGGTGGCCGAAGCCGGGCTTCTTCAAGACCACGACCATCAAGGGAGTGGACGTGATGGCGGCGCCGCAGAAGCGGAACGTGGACTGCGTGGACGGCCACTCCGTGGCCATCGTGGGCTACCGCAAGGACCCGGCGTTCCCCGGCGGCGGCTACTTCATCTTCCGCAATAGCTGGGGCGCCAACTGGGGCGACCAGGGCTACGGCTATCTGCCCTTCGACTACGCGCTGAAGTACGCCAACGACCTGGTGGCGTATCGGGAGTAGGCGCGCAGCGCTGGCCCCCGGGGGTCACGAGCTGGGCTCCATCTTCGCGTGCTCCTCCGCGAAGAGGGCGCGGAGGCGGTCGGTCGAGCAGTCCTTGCAGCCGAGGGCGTCGTGGTGGCCATCGGCGGGCACGCGGAGCTTCTTGACGAGGCGGCGCAGCTCGGGGTGGTCGTGCTCCGCAAGGTCGCGGATGAAGCCCTGGAACTTCGCGCACGTCTTGCACTGCTCCACCTTGAGGTAGCGTTCGAGCTCGGCGGTGAGCCGCTCGAAGGCACGCTCGCGCTTCCGGTCGGGCAGCAGCAGCGTCGCTAGCCCGATGACGATGAAGAGTACGCCCGCCCCGATCTTGATGTACTTCGGGTCCACCACCTTCGTGATGGCGGCGCCCACGACAACGCCGATGGCCGTGGCCACCGTCATGGCCAGCGATGCGGCGAGGAAGACGATGAAGAGCGCGTGGCGGTTCCCCGCGGCGAAGCTGAGGGCCGCGAGCTGAGTCTTGTCCCCGAGCTCCGCAAGGAAGATCGCGCCGAACGTAACCAGGAAGAGCTTCACGTCCATTTGGCAGTGGTCCCCTTCAACAGAGGTTCATCCCAACGCCACATCGAGGAACATCATCACCGTGAAGCCGCCGATGACGCCCATCGTCGCCAGGTCGGTGTTGCCGCCGTGCTGGGCCTCGGGGATGATCTCCTCGGCCACGACGAAGATCATCGCGCCCGCCGCGAAGGCCAGCGCATAAGGCAGGATGGGCTGGACGACGAGCACGAGGCCCGCCCCAATGACCGCCGAAATCGGCTCCACGAGTGCCGAGGCCTGCCCGTACCAGAACGACCTCCACGCCGATAGCCCCTCGCGCCGGAGGGGAAACGCAACGGCCATGCCCTCGGGGAAGTTCTGGAGGCCGATGCCCACGGCCAGGGCGATGGCCCCGCCGAGCGCCTCCGCGGGCTTCACGATGCCCTGCGCGACGAGGTAGGGCGCGCCCCCGAACGCCACCCCCACCGCCAGCCCCTCCGGGATGTTGTGCAGCGTGATCGCCATGATCAGCAGGATGGAGCGACGCCACGACGACCGCAGCCCCTCCGGCGCGTGCGGCATGTCGCACAGCGACGGGTGCAGGTGGGGCAGGAGCCTGTCCGTCACCCGCAGCACCACCGCGCCCAGGAGGAACCCCACGACGGCCGGGAGCCACTTGTTGCCGCCCGACTTCTCGCTCATCTCGATTGCCGGCGCCAGCAGCGACCAGTAGCTCGCCGCCATCATCACCCCAGCCGCCATCCCAAGCATCGCGTCCATGAACCTGCGCCCCGGCTGCCGCGCGAAGAACACCGGCACCGACCCCAGGGCCGTCACCCCCCAGGTGAACAGCCCGCCCGCCAGGGCCTGAAGCGCCGGGTGCCACTCCGAGAACGCCTGCATCGGCTCAACTCCTCTGCTCAACGCGTCGAGTATAGTATCGCATGGGCGGCGGACCGCGTCAATCCCCTCTGCCCGCGAAGGCTCGACGCCGCTGTGGGCTGTGGCGGTGCGTGCGAGAAGAATTACGGAGTTGAACAACTCCGTAATTCTTCTCACCACGATGCCCCTGGGCCGACACCGCAGATTGCCGAGGGGGAGGCGTTGACCCAGCGTCCAGATCCAGGCGCCCATTCACACGCGAGAGCCTGTCGGAGTGCGGCGGCTCGACGCCGCTGTGGGCTGTGGCGGTGCGTGCGAGAAGAATTACGGAGTTGAACAACTCCGTAATTCTTCTCACCACGATGCCCCTGGGCCGACACCGCAGATTGCCGGGGGGAGGTGTTGACCCAGCGTCCAAATCCAGGCGCCCATTCACACGCGAGAGCCTGTCGGAGTGCGGCGGCTCGACGCCGCTGTGGGCTTCGCCGGCGCGCGCCAGGAAGGGCCCTCGCATTGGCTGTCGGACACGATCCAAGGGGAATGGGTGACATTGTGTCGAGCGCTCCGGCAGCCCAATGCGGTCTCAAGCGACCGCACTCCAACAGGCTGTCGCACGTGCTTCGGGAGATGGTTGCTGCGCGGGGTTGGCGTGTCAGGGGGAATCCGGTAGAATCACAGAGTTTGTGGACACGCGACCGTGCGAAGCCGCCCGGCCGGCGCCAGAACCGAAGGAGAGGCAAGATGGGCTACCGCGTCAGATTGTCCGCCGTGCTCTTCCCGCTTGTGGCCGCATCCTGTGCCCGCGTCGCCATGCGCGGCGAGCAGTTGAGGCAGGCGGTCCCCGCCGATGGCGTGATCAGGCTGACGGACCACGGCTTCCGCGATTGGGGGCCGGAGGTGGTGCGCTATGCGCTCGACACGCGGCGGTTCCCCGTCGGGCGGATGGCGCTTGTGCGCGACGACGGCAAGGCCGTGCCGTTCCAGATCAAGACGGAGGCCGGCAAGAGCACGCTGCTCTTCGTCGCCTCCGTGGCAAAGGGCAAGACGGCCACCTACACGCTGAAGACGGCGGAGAAGGACAGGAGCGGGGAGGGGAGCACGCTTGTTCACAAGATACCGCCTAAAGGCGGCACTACGAACGCAAGACCGCCTGAAGGCGGGACTACATGCGTGGAAGTCGGGAATGAGTTCTTCACGCTGCGGTTGCCGGCCGGAGAGATCAGATCAGAAGCCGTCGCGAGGGTGGCGAGCGATGTGCCGCCGCCCATCCTGGCGTGGAAGCAGGCCGGGGGCGAGTGGGTGGGCGGGGCACGTTTCGTCACCGAACGCAAGGTGGCGGGCTATGAGGCCCGCTACGTGGACAATGGGCCGGCGACGGTGGCCTATAAGGTGCGATACCATTTCGCCCCCCGTGGCCAGTATGTGTTCCGCGTGCGGGTGAGCACGGGCGTTCCCGTGGCGCTGGTGACGGAGGAATACGACTTCGGGGAGATCACGGACGGGCGCGACCAGTTGATGCTCGGCCTCGGCGAGGGCTGGAAGCCCGAGCAAATCGGCTTCCTGGCCGGCGAAGGGCCGAAGACGCAAAGCAAGCTCGAGCCATTCGCCGCCTACATCGAGCAGAAGTCGAAGGAGCAGCAGGGGCCGCTCAAGCAGGTCGGGGCATACGCGCCGCCCGCGCCTTTCATGCCGGGCAAGGACCTCGTGCTCCTGGAGAAGATCGTGCCCGGCTGCCCGTGGGGGCTGAGGACGGGGATCGAGCTGCGCGACGCGAAGACGCAGGTCTCCCTCTCGCCCATGCACACAGGCTCGTGGCGGCGGACCAATTCGCTCATCGCCTGGCACGACCCCGCGCGCGGCGTCCAGGTCGCCCTGCACATCAGCGTCCGCTACTCCCACTGGTATCTCGACCTGACGGACGACAAGTCGCCCTTCTCCTCGCACGAGCACGACCCTGGGCTGCCTGCGAGCTACGGCCGCCGCGAGTGGGCGCTCGGCTTCGGCCTGGCCGACATCGTGGAGACCCGCATCCGCCTCGGCTACATCGGCCTCGACCGCTACAAGGACTGGGTGCTCGACTGGCCCGACAGGAGGCCGGCTTACCCGTGCGGCCTGCTCACGCCACGGCTCGTCGAGCGGCTGAAGCGCCACCTCGACAAGCACCCCGAGAAAGACCTGCTGATGAAGCTCTATGTCTTCGACGGCAAGGAGGCCACGGCGAAGGCGAACGCGGAGACTGCCATCCGCGGCTTCCAGAGCGGACGCGGCGGGGCCGACTGGAACGTGGTCGGCCTGAGCGAATACGGGCAGACCTATCAGTATCTCTGGACGATCTACGCCGACAGCGCGCTCGCCTGCCCCACGCTTCCCGCCGAGCTGCGGAGCCAGCTCCGCCGCTACCTCGCCCTCTACTCGTATCTGCTGAGCGAGCCGGACTACAATCCGCGCGGGGCGGGGGTCCACCTGGGCAACCCGAACATGCCCATCGGCCGCACGTCGGCCCTCGGCCTCATGGCCGCCCTCATCCCCGACCACCCGATGCACCGCTACTGGATGACGCAGTACAAGGCCATCACCGCCTGGCGGCTGGCGACGAACACCGAACCAGGCGGCGCCTGGTTCGAGCCGCCGATCTACCAGTTCTACGGCCCCACCCGCGCGCTCACCCTCGCCCAGACTCTTGTCCGCAACGCCGGCTTCGGCGACTTGACGAGGGAGGGCTGGCACAAGGCCGCGCTCACCTACGACATCAACCTCACGGTGCCCGACGCGCGCTTCAAGGGCTGGCGCATCTTCCCAGGCATGGGCAACTCGGGCAACACCCTGGAGGGCATCCTCGGCATCTCGACGGGCGCGTTCGCCGAATCGGACGCGGCATTCGCCGGCTACCTTCGTTACATGCATCGCCTGGTCAGCGGCAACAGCCGCGTGAGCCTGGGCAGCGACCCCGATTACTCGGCCTGCTTCCTGCCCGACGTGCCCGAGAAGCCGCGGCCCCTCAAGAGCACCTTCATCCCAGGCTACGGGGTCATCTTCCGCACCCACTGCGGCTCGCCCGACGAAACGGCCATGCTCTTCCGCTGCGGATTCAACAAGAGCCACTGGGACATGGACGACCTGAACGTCGTCCTCTACGGCAAAGGCGCGCCGCTCTCGCCCGGCACGGGCTACCAGTACTACTACGGCCCGGCGATGAAGAACGATGCGGTCTACCACAACCGCTGCAAGCTGGGCGGCCCAAACCTCCACGAGCCGTTCGGCCGCTGCGAAACCGCCATTCAGGACTACGCCTTCGGCGAATCCGTGGACTACGCGGTCGGCCGCGAGCACTATCCCGCTGAGTACTTCGGCGACGGCAAGGGGCCGGCCGAGTGGCGGCGGCACGTGCTATTCCTCAAGAGCCCCAAGCCCGAGGGCGCCAACTACTTCGTCATCCGCGACACCTTCCCCGGCGGCAAGGAGCGCGGCGCCTGGTGGCACTGGCTCAACCTCGACGGCCCCGAGAACATCGTCCAACAGGGCAACACCATCGAGATGAAGACCAAGTTCGGCGCGGGCACCCACTTCTGGTTCGCGGGCCGCCAATCGCTCGATGGCAAGGTGGTGATGACCTTCGACTACCCGCTCGGCCCGAACTACCATCATCGGGCGTTTGGCAAGGCCCTCGGCGTGCCCGACGCCAGCGACAAGGAAACGAAGACCATCTACCAGGTCGCGGGCAAGCCCGGCGAGGACTTCTTCTACGTCGTCTATCCGCACAAGGATGGCGAGAAGCTGCCCGCCATCTCATCGCCGGCCCCCGGCTGCATCAAGGTCGTCACCGCAGAGTCCACCGACTACTGCTTCCTCAGCGACACGCCGCTCGACGTGAAGGTGGACTATGTGGTCTTCAAAGGCAAGGCGGGCGCCGTCCGCGTCTTCCCCGACCGCGTCGAGCGATTCGTGGGCAGCCAAGCGAAGACCCTCAGCGTAGACGTGGGCGATGGGGTCACGGTGTCGGGCGAGGGGCCGTTCGAGGCGAAGCTGGACGGCAAGGCCATTCGCATCAGGACGCATGGCCGCGCCCGCGTCCTGCACGTCACCAAGCCGGCGTGGATCGTCCGCCCCGAACTCCTCTTCGACGGCCGCACGTGGATGGCCTACTGGACCGACGAGGCGGGGAGCGACTGGGGGCGGTGGAGCGGCACCCAGCTCATCGCCGTCTCCACCCTCGACGGCGAGCACGAGCTGGTCCTCCGCGACATGGCCTTCCCGCCCGTCTGGAACCGCCAGTTCACGCCAACCGCAACGCCGATGCGCTGAGCCGCCACCTTGCTCGGCTCGGAGTCCCGGCATGGCGATCAGCAAGCACTTCATCGGCGAGGCGATCGAGCCGATTGCGGAGGCGATGGACACCCGCCGGATGGCGACGGGCGAGCCGGGGCTGCCGATGCGCTCCGCTGGCGCGGCGAAGAACACGAGGTCGCGGAAGTCCTCGATCAATGGCGCCAGACCGGCCCCTGCACGTCCGGAAGCGACGAGCGATACGTCCGCAAGCACTGGTATCGCATCCGCACCACCGCCGGGGCCGAAATGACGCTGTATTTCGAGCGCCAGGCTCGATCTGGCCGCGAACGAAACACCCGCTGGTGGCTGCAGTCCGTCGTGAGCGCGCGCCAGGGCTAATCTGGGTTCCCGGCACCAGATGGCGGCTTTCCTCTCTCAGGGAAGGCCAGGTGTGCGTGGGATTGCAGCCCCCCTGTCGGCTCCATAGCTGTGCGTCCGACAACGCCCCCTGGTTCCCTCCGACCGAACCGCGGTGGCTCGTGTGCAGGGAAGAGCGCAGCAGCCTGATCCTTCCCTATTTCCAATGTCGCTCGGTGGGCCATAGCGGTCAACACGCAACCTAGGCTCCGATACTAACGACCCGCATGGAATGGCGAATCGTTGCGCGTCCGCCTCCAAGATCAAGCACGACATTCCAGTAGCCCGAATGGGGCGGCGAGAGCCGTGCCGGGAAATGCGTGAAGAAGCCGCCATAGTACCGGTACGATCGTCCGGTTCGGTAGCTTGAGTAATCCCCGTCATCCATCAGCAAGACGTTCGCCTGCGTGTCGCAATCGACCTCGACGACGTCTCCTTGTCTTAGGAAGAGGCGCTTGTGCAGATGGTCTGTCATGTCTTTTCCTCCTTCCCCCTAGGGCACGAGATGGCGTGCAGCAGCGTGCAGCAACGAGATCGCGTCACGAAGTACAGGCTGACCATTCCAAGTATGGGCAACGAGAAACCGCCCCGGAGTCATCCCTCGCATTTGAGCAGGCGGAATGGAGAACGGCCGGTCACGGCACAGGGCAAGGAAACTGCCCCATGCCTTGTCGCTTCTGTGAGCGATAGCGTTGCGGACTCGCCTGAGCAAAGCAAGGTCGTCACGCCGCGGCAGCGGTGTGGCCGCGAAACGGTTACCGGGGCCGATGAACTCATTCGCCCTTGATAGTACATCCACGTAGTCCGACCACTCAATGAATCTCTGCGGATGATCGGGATGGCTGAGCATCTGATTCGCCAGGCGCCATGCCGCGCGGGCGGTACGAAACTGCCTCACGCCTCTATGGAGTTTCGAGCCTTGCGCGGTGGCCAGGTCCTGGACAAGCAAGTAATGGGTGAACTGCTCCCAGTGGGTCAACGCCGAGAGAAACAGTCCCTCGGCGATCTTGTGGAGATCTGGTGCCGAAAAGGTGCCGTGGGGACCGCTATTCTGCGTTACCTTGGACACGATGTCGCCGATGTGTCGTAAGGTGTTCAGGAACTCATCACGGAGCCGCTCTGCGCTCATGCGAAGCTCCCCTTACTGCCGCCGAACCGTGCGTTGCCCGGCTCGTGTCTCACTGCCGGCCGCTTTCCTTCCACACATTGGCTTCAGCCCTATCGGGATCCCACTCGGAGTGCAGCACGGGGTCTTCCCCCAGTGGCCTCTCAATTGCCAGCGCGGCAAGGGCTCTCTGTTTGGCCCAACCTCGATTGTACAGCGGCAAGCGGCTTTGTCAACCCCGGCTCGCCTCTCACTGCCCGTCGCGCTCGTTGACCCCGCAAGTTGCCGGCGCTATACTGCATCGCCGCATTGAGGAGCATGGGCATGGAGACGCTCGCGTTGTTGGGCATTTGGGTTGGGTGGGGGGCCGGTGGCGTCGCCCTCAGACCAGTGCGTAGACCTCCAGCGGCTCGGTGCGCACGGGGTGGCCGGCGCCGTGGACGAGTCGGCGGATGTGCTCGGCGGTTTCCCGCGAGAAGCTGGCCTCGCCGCAGCGGCGGCAGACTTCGGCCTGGATGCGCTCGACGAGCATCCTTCGGCCTTCCACGGTGAACACTTCGCGGAGGAACTCGTCCCGGGCGGCCTCGCCTCCGCACACGTGGCACTTGAAGCTCGACATGGCTACCTCCGTTCCCGGTGGTCCACCCACTCCGCCGGGTCAGGCTCGTAGCGGGAGTCGGGGAGGAGGGGGGCGCGGTTGAGCCAGTAACACGATGCTACTCGCGTGAAGACGAGGAGTCAAGTCGCAGTTCTACGCGGCGCCTGGTGTGGAATTCCGAGCAAAGGAACATGCGGCGGGGCTTCGCATGGGGTTGGAAGGAGTTGTCGCCCTTGATAGGGCCCGGTGCCGCTTGGCGGAGATGCCGCTCCGCTTCCTGCTAACGCCCTCGTTGTCGGCTTGCGGCGGGATGAAGCAATGGGCTTCGGCCGGCCGTCTCACCCATTGGCCGCATTCGCGTGTGACCGCCGCGGAAGCCCATTCGGAAAGCCCCGAACGGGGCGAGAGAACTCTTGCTCCGCCCACATTGCTTCACTGGGCTGCTGCCGAAGCCAACGGCTCATAGGTAGGAAGGGGTTTGGGGGGCAAGCCCCTGAAAGGGGCGGCCCCCCAACTTCCAACGGAGGGCGGACGGGGAAGGACTGGATAGGAGCGGAGCCGCCCCGCTGGGCTGTGGGAACGGGGAAGGCTCTGCGCCGGCCAGCCGGCCCCGCTGAAGCGGAAGGCTGCCCCCCCGTCAACAAGCGGGCGCAGGAGGGGGGCGGAGCGACGGGAGGGGTCTGCGGACGGGCGACAGCCCCATACCTTGAACCGCCCAGAACGGAACCGTACACTTACCTTGCCCAGCTTGACAAGGCCGCGGATGTCAGCGTAAGATGTCGATTGCAGGGAGCCGCCTGCGCGGAGAGCGGCAGAGCTGACGTGTTCCTGACAACGGACGATGACTTGCTCCGCAAGGCTTCACGACACAAGAGCAAGCTCCGTGTCCGAGTGATGAACCCCATCCTCTGGGTAAGAGAGGTCGGCCAACTATGAGCGCCAAAGAGATGACCATGGATCAGATTCGCCGCAAGGGGCTGGCGGCCCTGCATCGCGCGCTGGGCCCCGTGGGCATGGTCAGGTTCCTTCAGTACTCCGAGACCGGCTCCGGCGACTATACGAAGGAACGCCACGGCTGGCTGGGCAATCCGGACGTTCGTGACCTCGTCAAGGAGAGCCGCGGCCTCCCCAAGAAGCGCCGGCGGCGGGCGTAGCGACACGCGGCTCGCGTGTCGAAGATGGGACAGGCGAGCCGCCCGTCCCTACGATTTTCCGCAGCAGAAACCAGATAGCGGACCGCCAGCGCCGGCCGTGGCCGGGCACCCAGCTCATCGCCGTCTCCACCCTCGATGGCGAGCACGAACTGGTGCTGCGCGACATGGCCTTCCCGCCCGTGTGGGAGCGCCAGTTCACGCCGACGGTTCCCTCGGCGCCGTAGGGTCTGTGCCGAAGGGAATGATGAATGTCGAACGCCGAAAGTCGAATATCGAATGAGCAGGCAAGACAGCGGCTGCCAGGCCTTGTCCGACTTCGGCATTCCCTTCCTGCGCCAGTGTGCCGCGGAACGTGCGTCAGCCTGAACGGCCCCCGCATCACCCTTTTCGGGGCCTGCTCAGCGTTCACTCGCGTTACGGCCTGGCCGCTCGCCAGCGAGCGGCACCCCTCGCGGAGTCGCCTTGCGACCCTCTACATCGGAGGGGCCAGAGCTCGGCGGCTTCCGCAAAGGCGGCTACGCAGCCCACACGCAGACGCCCAGCTTCGCCGACGGGATAGCGAAGCACGGCGACGCTCGGCGAGCCGTGGGCTCACGCGCCGCCGCTACCCGCCACTGAGGCATTACCCGATGGCAGCCTTTTTCCTTGAAATCGCACGCTCGGCGTGATAGGCTAGATGAGGCCGTACAACGAGGCATTGAAGCGCGGATGAGCCACCGAGTTGCTGCTCCCGGCGCCCCGCGGGCCGCGTCGCTGCGGGTGATGAGCCTGAACGTGGCCCACGGGCGGCGGCTCGCGCCCACGCAGGTGTTCGTGCGCGCGCGCCGGTTCCGCGAGAATCTCACCCGGGTGGCGGCTGTGCTGCGGCGCGAGGCCCCGCACGTGATCGCGCTCCAGGAGGCCGACGGGCCGTCGTTGTGGAGCGGCCGGTTCCATCACGTGGAGCACCTTGCTGAGGTCAGCGGCTACGCTCACCACTTCTGGGGCGAGCACCACACGCGCCAGGTGGGCAAGCGAAAGGTCTCCATCGGCACGGCGCTCCTCTCGCGGCTCCCCCTCGGCAACCCGGAGTCGTTCACCTTCAAGCGCTGGCCCCTGCGCGGGCGCAAGGGCTTCGTCGTCGCCACGCTCCCATTCCCGGCGACGCCGACGCGGGCGGTGGACGTGGTGTCGGTGCACCTGGACTTCCTGCTGAAGAAGCTGCGGCGGACGCAGATTCGGGAGATGGCGGGCGAGCTGGCCGACCGCCAAAACCCGCTGATCATCCTGGGCGATATGAACTGCTGGTGGGAGCGGCGGAACGACGCGGTTCACCTTCTGGCGGACGTGTTGGGCGTGCGCACCTGCCAGCCGGAGGCGGAGCACCTGGCCACGTTCCCCTCCCTTCGCCCGCGCCTGCGGCTCGACTGGATTTTCGTGTCGCCTGAGCTCGACTTCGGCCACTACCGGGTCGTGGCCGACCGCGTCTCCGACCACCTGGGCGTCGTGGCCGAAATCCTCGCCTCCCCCGCCGCCTGATTGCCGCGCGCAGGGGGACGAGCCAGTTCGTAGTGCGGGCTTCAGCCCGTCCCGCCAAGAGACGGCCTGAAGGCCGCACTACAAACGGGTCCCATCCTTGACGCCTTACCGCTGGTTCCACCTGTCAATCATCTGCTGAATCTTCTCGGGCTTCCAGTCCTTCGGCTTCGCGGCGTGCTGGTTCTCGGCCAGTTCCTCCGCCGTGGGAGTCTTGGAGGGGATGCCCTCGGGGGGCACCTC
>Ga0194112_10004976_pt1 | contig 18004 bp, 12 predicted proteins | sample TA2MahC400mmetaG_FD_146191 | JGI IMG/M metagenome (GOLD analysis project Ga0194112, IMG submission 146191) | Freshwater microbial communities from Lake Tanganyika, Tanzania - TA2015016 Mahale Deep Cast 400m | ecosystem: Environmental > Aquatic > Freshwater > Lake | place: Tanzania: Lake... | reverse complement strand
CCAGGGCTCCCTTCGGTCGCCCTGGGCTACGGCTGGGTCGCCCGCGTCCGCGGGCTACAAGGCCCCGAGATGTGGGCAAAGATCAGGGCGTTGCCCTGGGCTTTCCCATGTCGCCCCTTTGGGGCTGCGGAATGTGCCTGGAATCCCGGCTCGCACCCGGCCCGACCCTGTTCTTCTGCGCCGGTTGTGCCAAGCGACTCTAGAAAGGAGATGCCGACAATGGCCAGTATGAAGAAGGACACCCCCGGTCAGCCGAAGGAGGGCCGCGGGCTCGGGCGACGCCAGTTCCTGGGGTCGGCCGCGGGCGCCGGGGCAGGGCTGCTCGTGCTGCGGAGCGGCGCCCTGGGCGCCGAGGCCCCCAGCAAGAAGCTCAACGTCGCTATGGTCGGCACCGGCGGCCGGGCCGGCGCACACTTCGGCGTGGCGGGCAGCGAGAACATCGTGGCCCTCTGCGACGTTGATGAGAGGCACCTCGAGGCCGCCGCCAAGCGCTGCCCCAATGCCAAGACCTACGTGGACTGGCGGAAGTGCCTCGACCAGAAGGACATTGACACCGTCATCTGCTCGACGACCGACCACACGCACGCCTTCGTGGCCAACTGGGCGCTGAACCGCGACATGCACGTCTTCTGCGAGAAGCCCCTCGCCAACTCGGTGGAAGAGGCGCGCGTCGTCCGCGCAAACTACCTCAAGCGGAAGGACAAGGTGGCCACCCAGTGCGGCACCCAGCGCCACGCGATGGACAACTTCAACCGCGTGGCCGAGCTCATCCGCGACGGCGCCATCGGCGAGCTCAGCCAGGCGCACGCCTGGGGCGACCGCCAGATCCGCCGCTCAGGCTACCTCCCCGCCGCAGGCGAGCCCCCCAAGCACCTCCACTACGACCTCTGGCTCGGCCCATCCCCCTTCCACCCCTACAACCCCGGCTACTTCGGCGGATGCCTGGCCTGGAACATGTACTGGGACTTCGGCAGCGGCCAGATCGGCGACATGGGCAGCCACACGATGGACCTCGTGTGGAACGCCATTGACCCCGTGCTGCCCACCACGGCCCAGGCCGAGGCGTATCCCGCCGGCTCCGCCGAGGCCGGCGGCGGCGGGGGCGGCCGCGGCGGCGAGAAGGCCAAGGCGGCCCCCGCACAGCCCATCCCGCCCCACCCAGAGGTCACTCCCGTCGAGCTCCACACCACCTTCGACATGCCCGCGAACAACTGGCGCCCCGCCATAAAGGTCAACTGGTGGCAGGGCGGCATGATGCCGCGGTCGCCGAGGAACTACGTGGACCTCAACAGGATCGGCCACGGCGCCATGTTCAAGGGCTCGCACGGCTTCCTCGTCTGCGACTACGGCTCGCGCATCCTCATCCCGTTCGGCGACGCCGACGACATGACCTACTACAAGCCGCGCGCGAAGGACCAGCTCCAGCCCCCCGTGGCCGGCTTCCAGCGCGAGTGGCTCGCCGCCTGCCGCGACCCGAAGAACAAGAAGACCCACTGCGACTTCGACTACAGCGGCACGATGATCGAGACCATGCTTCTCGGCCTCGTAGCCTATCGCGTCGGCAAGAAGATCGCCTACGACCCCGCCAAGGGCGTCGTCACCGACAACGACGAGGCGAACGCCCTCCTCAAGCGCAAGTACCGCGAGGGCTGGACCCTCGACGGCTGAGGCAGAGCACCGTGCGTGGCCGCATAGGACCTATAGGACCTATTGCGGCAAGGCGGCTTCCTCGCTCCTGGGCGCCCTCTCAATAATCCATCGGCAGGCCGGCGAGCTGGGCCGCGGTGAAGACCGGGCCTTCCTTGCAGACGTATATCGGGCCGACGTTGCACCGCCCACACTTCCCCAGGCCGCACTTCATCCTGTTCTCGAGGGTGGTGTAAACCTGCTGGAGCGAGAAGCCCAAGTTCTTGAGCGTGGCGAGGGTGAACTTGATCATGATGGGCGGGCCGCAGAGGACGACGATGGAGTTCTCGACCGGGGGCTTGACCTGCTCGACAATCGTTGGCACGAAGCCGATGCGGCCGGCCCAGTCCTCCGTCTCGCCCCCGGGGTCAACGGTCTGGACCACCTGCACGTCGCCCCGCTCCTGCCATTCCGCCAACTCGTCCTTGTAGACAAGGTCGGCAACCGTCCGCGCGCCGTAGATGATCCAGATGTCGCTGTAGCGCTCGCGTTCGTCCAGACAGGTCCAGATGACGCTCCGCACGGGGGGGAGTGCGATGCCGCCGGCGATGAAGATGAGCTTCTTGCCCTGCCACTCGTCCACGGGGAAGTGGTTGCCGTACGGCCCGCGGAAGCCCACGATGTCGCCCACCTCGCTCCGCGCCAGGGCGCGGGTCACGCGCCCCGCCTCGCGGAACGTGCACTCGATGTAGCCCTTCCGCGTGTGGGGCGAGGCCACGCAGAACGTGCTCTCGCCCGCCCCGAAGCACGAGTATTCGCCGAACTGCCCGGTCTTGAACGTGAACCGCTCGGCGTCGGCGGGGTCCACGAACTCCAGCCTGAACGTGCGCACGAGCGGCGCCTCCTCGCGTATCGCCGCGATGCGCGTGAGCATCGGATAATAGATGTGGGGGGCGTGTGGCGGGGCGGCCTCCGACTGCTGGCTCCTGACTGCCGATTGGACTTCTGCCATTGGGCGGACGCTCTCCTGTGGTTGAGGTCACATGTCCCCGGCCTGCCAATCTGCCAATCAGCTCCTGTTGCGGAAGACACGGACAAACAAGTTTGTCCGTGGCACCCTCCGCCGGATTGGTGAGAGTTGCGGGTGCCACGCCCAAACTTGTTTGGGCGTGCTCGGGGAACCACCTTCCGCAACAGAAGCCAATTATAGGCTATCCCTGTCCGGCGATCAAGGCGCCCGCGGCCTCGGGACTATGGGTTCCGGTATTGGCGCAGGCCCCCGCTCGCCTTCTCGTGCTCGTCGTCGTCCTCGTCGTCGTCGTCGAGTCTTCGGGCTCTTCCCATCACGGAGGCTCGACGACGAGGACGACGACGACGACGATTCGAACCACCAGACCATGGGCGGCTTTGGGCATTGGGGCGCCGGCGGGCGACATCAGGGCGAGTCGGGGAGGGACCTCACGGGGTCGCCTTCGCGGAGGGGGGCGTCGCCGCGGCGCTCGAGGACGCGGGCCATGGTGAGGGTGGGGTCAACCTTTTCGGCGCGGAGGGTGGCGATGGGCTTGCCGTCGCGGAGGACCTCGAAGCGGAGGCCTCGGCGGACCGCTTTGTCGCTGCCGACGTCGAGGATGACGGCGTCGGGGGCCTGCTGGTCGAGGACGAGGATTTTGCCGCGAATGCCCTCGGGCGGGGGCTGGGCGAGCTCGCCTTTGAGCCAGCGGTCCCAGAGCGCCGCGGCTTCTTCACGGCGGTCGGCGGAGGCGTCGGCCTGGAAGCCGAAGCTCTCGCCGGTGAGCTTGCGCAGTGACTGTATGGCGCGGTCGCGGACCACCTTGTCGGGGTCGCGGAGGGCCTTGACGAGCTGTGGGATGAAGCGCTTGGCGTCGAAGCGGGCCAGGCCCGAGACGGCCTGCATGCGCGCCAGGGCGTTGAGGGATTCGAGCTGGCGGAGGAGGTCGGGGACCACCCGCTCGGACTTCTGGTCAACGAGGACGCGCTGCGCGGTGGCGCGGGTGGCGGGGTCGGGGTCGGCGAGTGCGGCGGCGAGGAGGCCCTGGGCGCGCTCATCCTTGAAGGAGACGAGGAGGTGGAGTGCCCGGCGGCGCGTGGCGTCCGAGCCGCGAACGGCGAGGGTCTTCTCAAGGATGTCGAGGGCGCTGAAGGCTTCGGAGCGGTAGAAGGGGAGGTAGCGGTAGTAGACCTCGAGGGAGAGGACGCAGAGGGCGGTGGCGTAGACGCGGCCGCCGGCGGCGTCGAAGCCGCGCTCGGGCGGGTCCCAGCTCCCCTTGCGGTCGCCCTCGCGGCACTGGCGGGCGACGAGGAGATCGCGGAGGTGGGTGTTCCACTGCTGCCACCAGTGGCCGCCCAGTTGGAAGAGGGCGAGGGTGCCGTAGTACCAGTAGTAGATGGTGTGGAGGTAGCTTGCGGGGTCGCGCGGGTCGTTGCGGTTCATCTCGGCCCAGTCGGGGAGCTCCTTGAGGAGGAGATCGGCCTGCTGGGTGAGGAGCGAGGCGTCGCGGGGCCAGCCGAGGGCGAGGTAGGAGAAGAGTCCGACGGCGGCCATTCCCGGCCCGCGGCGCCAGGAGCCGGGGTCGCGGTTGGCGTAGACCACCTCGCCTGCGGGGCTGGTGTTGAGGTCGAGGTGGCGCATGACGCCGAAGAGGGTGGGCCAGCCGGCCTCGATGCCGGCGGCATGGGCGCTCTTGAGGGCCATGAGCTGCCAGCCGGTCACGGAGGTGTCGTTGCGGCCGGTGGGCGCATCACCGTAGTCCCAGCCCCCGGCGTCCTGCTGGGCGCGTTCGATGAAGGCGATGGCGCGCCGCACGGGGTCGCGGAGCTCGGGGTCGCGGGTCATGGCGAATGCCTCGGCGAGTGCCATTGTTGCGATCGCCTGGTGGTACATGAGGTAGCGGTTGTTGCGCTCGCCGCCGGCGAGGTAGGGCTCGCCGAAGCGCCCCTCGGCGCTCTGGATGCTCAGGAGGTAGCGCAGGCCGCGGGCGACCGTGGCGCGGTAGGGGCCGTCGTCGGCCTGGGTGTGGCCCTTGCCGAGGAATGCGAGGACGGCGAGGGCGGAGAGGCCGGGGGCGAGCTTGAGCTGCGGGTCGCCGTCGGCCCAGCGGCCGTCGGGCTCCTGCTTGCGGGCGAGCCATTCGAGAGCGGAGTCCACCGCCCGCTCGGAGGCTGGGGTTCCGCCCCAGAGCTTGACGGCTTCGGCGCGCGCGGCGGGGGTTCGGGAGGCGAAGATGTCGCGGGCCGGCTCCCGGCCGCCAGGGACCTCGACGACGGGGGTGGCCTTGACGCTGGCCGGCTCGGGGACGGGTGGCGTGGGAGGCTCGGGGGCCTTGGGCGGCGCGGGCGGGGCCGGCTCGGGCTCTGGCTCAGGCTTCACCTCAGGCACGGGCTCGATGGGTTTGGGCTTGGGCGGCTCCGGGGGCGGCTCGGGCGGCTTGGGCTCCTCGACCGGCTGTGGGCGCTCGGCGTAGAGGCCGACCTCGAAGGTGTAGGCGAGCGGCTCCTCTGGGGCGACGGCCCTCCTGCCCGACAGGAGGGCGATGACGATGAGTGCGCAGACGTGGACGATGGCCGAGATGAGGAACCAGGGGATTCGGCGGAGCTGGGAGGCGACGGCGGCGAGCTCCCCCGGGCGCTGTCCGCGTGCGGCGTCCAGGCGCACGCGGCGCGTCTCGCGCACCCCCCTCGGCGGGCGGAAGGGCAGGTTGGGCATGGTCACCACCTGGCCCGCATTCCCGGCGAGATGCGGGAAATCAAGGGGATGTTTGGATGGGTGGATGGATGGTTGCCTGACATCCATCCACCCATCCAGTCATCCATACATCCGCTCCGACATGAACAAGCCCGGCCGGCGGCCCGTGGGCGCGCGGCCGGGCTCGTCAGGCTGCGGGAGAGGCCGGCTCAGAACTCCTTGACGGCGGCCGCGCCCTCGACGTCCCAGGAGCCTGGGGCGATGGTCTTCTTGATGAACTCCACGAGGCTTTCGCCCGTGATCCTGTCTTCCTCCTCGTTCTCGTCTTCGTCGCCGCCGAAGAACTCCTGTGCCATCTGGCCGCTGCCGCCGCCGCCGCCGAAGCTCGAGCCGGTGGAGGAGTAGCCGCTGTCGGAGGCGAGGGCCTGCTGGCGGCCCTGGAAGTTCTTGATGTCAATCGTCAGGTCAGTGACGTCGTACATGCGCAGGACCGGCCTCTCCGTGATGTTCTCGCCCTTGGAGATGAAGACCGCTTCGTCCTTGAGCGTGTACCTGAGGGCGACGAGCTTGAGGATCCAGTTGAGGGCCGACTGGAGGCGCATGTCGTTGACGCGGAGGGTGACGTTCGGGGCGTCCTTCGTGGCCGCGTGGTCGAGCACAATCGTCACGTCCACGAGGCTGGAGAGGAAGTTCACGACGTCCTGGAGCGGGGTCTCGACGAAGTCGAACGTGACCTTCTTGTTGAGGGACTCCTTGATGCGGCGTTCCCACTCCTGCTCTTCGACCTGTTCGCCGAAGGAGGTGGCGATCTTGCGGCGAGCGACCTCTTCGAACTTGTCGCGCGGCATGTAGGGTCGGACCTGGTTGTAGGGGACGCAGTAGGCCTGGGTCTCCTGCCAGTGCTCCTCGCTGGCGGAGCGGCGCTCCTTGAGGGCGGCCTCGATGTCCTCCTTGCGGGCCGCGGCCTTGGCCGTCTCCATCAGCGTGAGCGCGGCGCCGTTGGAGGGGTCCTTGCGGAGGATTTCGTTGCAGACGTTCTCGGCCTCCTTGTAGCGGTGCTCGGCCATGAGCACGGTGGCCTGGCGGTAGAGGGCCTGCATGCGCTCGTCGAGGAGCTTCTGGCGCTGCTCGACCATGTCGCGGACCGACTTCTCGGCGGCCTCGCGCCGTGTCTTCTCGTCCTCCACCCGCTTCTGCTCCATCCTGAGCATGGACTTCTGGATGAGGGCCTCGCAGTCCTCGACGATCTTGCCAACGTCCACGTTCGGGGAGAGGTAGCGGCCTCTCGCGGCGGCGCGGGTGAAGCCCTCAATGGCGTCTATGTAGTTCCCCGCCTCGAGCTGGCGGCGGGCCTGGTCGTACATGTTCATCAGCTCGGTCTTCTGGACCTCGATGGCGATGGCGCGCTGGCGGGCGTAGTCGGTCACGAGGTCGCCGAACTTGGGCTTGATGACGCCGAGGAGGCTCTGGGCCTTGCGGAGGCCCTCCTGGGCGTCCTTGTTCGTGTCGTCGAGCTTCATGGCCTCTTCGAACTGGCGGCGGGCGTCCTCGTAGGCCCCGTTGACCAGGTGGGCCTGGCCCGCGGCCACGTGCTGCTGCGCCAGGAACCGCTTCTGGTCGTGCTGCACCCGCTCCTCCACCTGGTAGCGCTTGATGATGTCGAGTGCGGCTTGCTCTTCAGGGCTGAGGACGGGTTTGGGCGCTTCGCCCTCGGGCTTGGGCGCATCCGCGGCACGCGGTGCCCCGCTGAGCGCGGCCACCAGGAGCGCGCACGCCAATCCAGACTTCCACCATCGTCGCATGGCTCGACCCCTTTCGCCTCCCACCACGGTGTTGTCTCCAGCCCCCTTGCCCGCGCTTCTGGCGAAGCGCGGGAAATCCGAAACCGCAAATCCGAAATCCGAAATCCGGTTCATTCGGCCGTTCGCCTCAGGAGCGCCACATAGCCGCCGTCGTCGCCCGTCTCGTGCGGCAGGATGTAGCGCGCTTCGGCGAGACGCCAGGCCGCCTGCTCGCGGCAGAAGCTCTCGACGGCCTGCTCGTTCTCCTCCTGCTCCAGGCTGCACGTGCTGTAGACGAGCCGTCCGCCCGGCCGCACGGCCGCGGCGGCCGACGCCAGGAGCCGCCCCTGGAGCTCGGCCAGCCCGGCAATCGTCTCCGCCGAGAGGCGCCAGCGGCTCTCCACGCGGCGGGCCAACACGCCCGTGTTCGAGCACGGCACATCCACCAGGGCGGCGTCGAAGGCCGCCCTGAAGAGCCGCTCGCAGGCCGCGCCGTCGCCCGCCACGGGCCAGACGGTTCGGGCGCCGAGGCGCTGGATGTTTGCAGCCACCTGGCGGAGGCGCTTCGGCGAGACGTCGAGTGCCACCACCCTGGCCTCGCCTCGGGCCAGCTCCGCGAGCTGGCAGGCCTTCGAGCCGGGCGCGGAGCAGACGTCGAGCAGCAACTCGCCCGGCTGAGGCGCCAGGAGCGCCGGCGCCGCGGAGGCCGCGACGCCCTGCACCGTGCAGAGGCCGTCGCGGAGGGCCGCGAGGTCGGCCAGGGAGCCGGCGGGGTCAATCACCACGTGGTCGGCGCCCAGCGGCTTGGCCCAGCGGCCGCCCTTCACGAGCTCGGCGACCAGGCCGTCGCGCGTCGCCCGAAGGCGGTTCACGCGGAGCGCCAGGCCGGCGTGGCGGTTGCCCATCTCGCAGAGGCGACGCGTGGCGGCCTCACCGAAGCGGCCCAGCCAGCGCCGCACGAGCCACAGCGGGTGCGAGTGGGCGGCGGCCAGCCAGGCCGCCAGCGCCCGCCGGGGGTCCGGCAGCACTGGCCGGTCGAAGACGCACCAGGCGTCGTCGCCCACGGGCAGCGCCCGCCGGGGGTCGTCGCCCGCCTGGCTCTCCTTGGCCACGATGGCCCTGTGGAGCGCGCGGAGGCAGGCGTTGACGAAGCCCACCGCGCCGCGGGAACTGACCCGTTTGGCCATCTCCACCGCCTCGCTGACGGCGGCAGGAGCAGGCACCTTGTCAAGGAACAGCAGTTGATACGCGCCAATCCGCAGGACTTCGAGCACCTGCGGCTGAATCCTCTTGAGCGGCAGGGAGCTGAACTGAGCCAGGAGGTGGTCGAGCGTGCCGCGCTGCCGCAGCGTGCCGTAGGCCAGCTCCGTGGCCAGGTCGCGGTCCCGCCTGTCAAAGCCGCTGCGCTCGAGCTCGTGCTCGAGCAGGTCCTTCGCCCGCTGGCTGGTGCCGTTGGCGATGTGGCACACGAAGGCGGCAATCGCCCGCGGGCTGCGGCCGAAGTGGTAGCTCTTCATCCCTTTGGCACGGCCTCGTATGGAGCGTGCGGCACGGCACGCGGAACGCCACTCGGCCGCGCAATCGGATTATACCACTTCGCGTCGCCAGCGCAAGTGCAATTCGCCTCTGCGGCGGTCCAGACGCAAACAGCACCGAGTGACATCCCCGCCCCCAGCGACACGAGGTCGGTAGGGGCGGGGGCTTCAGCGGCCTCGTGGCGCGCGGCCGGGCTTGTGAGGCCGGGCGAGGGTTCTCATCGGAACTCCTTGTTGCCGGCCACCGCGTCGCCCATGTCCCAGCTATTCGGGGCAATGGTCTTCTTGATGAACTCGACGAGGGTCTCGCCGGTGAGGCGGTCTTCCTCCTTGTCTTCGTCCTCGCAGCCCTCGAAGAACGCCTGGGCCATCTGGCCGCCGCCGCCGCCGAAGGTTGAGCCTGTGGAGGAGTACCCGCCATCGGAGGCGAGGGCCTGCTGGTGGCCCTGGAAGTTCTTGATGTCAATCGTCAGGTCGGTCACGTCGTACATGCGCAGGACCGCCTTGTCAACGATGTTCTCGCCCTTGGAGATGAAGACCGCTTCGTCCTTGAGCGTGTACTTGAGGGCGACGAGCTTGAGGATCCAGTTGAGCGCGGATAGGAGGCGCATGTCGTTGACGCGCAGTGTGACGTTCGGGGCGTCCTTAGTGGCCGCGTGGTCGAGCACGATCGTCACGTCCACCAGGCTCGACAGGAAGTTCACGACGTCCTGGAGCGGGGTTTCGACGAAGTCGAATGTGACCTTCTTGTTGAGTGACTCCTCGATGCGCTTCTCCCATTCTTGTTTTTCGGTCTTCTCGCCGAAGGAGGTGATGCCCTTGCGGCGCACGACCTCTTCGAACTTGGGACGCGGCATGTAGGGGCGCACCTGGTTGTAGGGGACGCAGTAGGCCTGGGTCTCCTGCCAGTGCTCCTCGCTGGCGGAGGCGCGTTCCTTGAGGGCGGCCTCGATGTCCTCCTTGCGGGCCGCGGCCTTGGCGGTCTCCATGAGCGTCAGCGCGGCGCCGTTGGAGGGATCCTTGCGGAGGATTTCGTGGCAGACGTTCTCGGCCTCCTTGTAGCGGTGCTCGGCCATGAGCACGGTGGCCTGGCGGTAGAGGGCCTGCATGCGCTCGTCGAGGAGCTTCTGGCGCTGCTCGACCATGTCGCGGACCGACTTCTCGGCGGCCTCGCGCCGTGTCTTCTCGTCCTCCACCCGCTTCTGCTCCATCCTGAGCATGGACTTCTGGATGAGGGCCTCGCAGTCCTCGACGATCTTGCCAACGTCCACGTTCGGGGAGAGGTAGCGGCCTCTCGCGGCGGCGCGGGTGAAGCCCTCGATGGCGTCAATGTAGTTCCCCGCCTCGAGCTGGCGGCGGGCCTGGTCGTACATGTTCATCAGCTCGGTCTTCTGGGCTTCGATGACGACGGCGCGCTGGCCGACGTAGTCGGTCACGAGCTGGCCGAACTTGGGCTTGATGACGCCGAGGAGGCTCTGGGCCTTGCGGAGGCCCTCCTGGGCGTCCTTGTTCGTGTCGTCGAGCTTCAGGGCCTCCTCGAACTGGCGGCGGGCGTCCTCGAAGGCCCCCTGCACCAGGTGCGCCTGGCCTGCGGCCACGTGCTGTGCCGCAAGGAACCGCTTCTGATCGGCCTGGACCCGCTGCTCGACCTGGTAGCGCTTGATGATGTCGAGTGCGGCTTGTTCCTCGGGGCTGAGGACGGGCTTCTGTTCCTCCCCATTGGCCTTTGGCGCGTCAGCGGCGCAGAGCGCGGCCACCAGGAGCGCGCATATCAACCCGCACTTCCACCATCGTCGCATGGCTGGACCCCTTTCGCCTCCCACCAGGGTGTCGGCTCCAGCCCCCGTCGGTCATTTCTGATTTGTGATTCTCGATTTTCGATTGAGGGAGAACGCCGGCCTCGCGCCTCTTCAATCGCAAATCGAAAATCAAAAATCGAAAAGCGCTTCATTTACTCGCGGGTCTTCACGCCGATGTACGACCGGCCGCCAATGGTGACGCCGATCAGGTCAACCAGCTCCTGGGCCTTGCCGGGGCGCTCGTCGCGCGGGAGGCCGAGCACCTGCTGGACCCTTTCCAGGCCGGCATCGTCCTCCGGGCCGGTCGGGGCGGCGATGCGCTTGAGGAACTCCACCATCTCGGCCCCCGAGAGCGGCTTCTCCGACTCGTCCTCATCCTCCTCGTCCTCGAAGAAGTCGCGGACATTCTGCTGTGCCCCGAAGCCGGTGTCGGTGGCCAGGGCGCGTTGGCGCCCCTTGAAGTTCTTGATGCCAATCGTCAGGTCCGTGATGTCGTACATCCGCAGCACCGGGGTGTCGTGGATGCGTTCGGGCCGCGAGATGAAGACCGCCTCGTCGCGGAGCGTGTAGCCGAGCCCGGCGAGCTTGCAGAGCCAGTTGAGCGCCGCCTCCAGGCGCATCTCCTGCACGCGGAGGGTGACGTTCGGGCTCGCACCCTTCACCGCCTCGGTGTCGAGCACCAGCGTGACGCCCGTCAGCGAGCCGAGGAACGAGAGCACGTCAGGGAAAGGCGTCTCGACAAAATCGAACGTGACCTTCTTTTCGAGCGATTCGCGGATGCGCTTCTCCCATTCCTCGGGCGGCTTGAGGCTCGATTCGTAGAGCGGGTCGCCCTTGCGGTTGCGCAGCTCCTCGATGCGCTGGCGCGAGATGGAGATGATGCAGTTCTGGGGGATGGTGTAGGCGGTGAGCTGCCGCATGAGGAGGCTGGTTTCGGAGGCGCGGGCGTTGATGGCTTGCGCGATGCCCTCGGCTCTGGCGGCCTGGAGGGCGTTGTCGCGGAGCGCGGCAGCCGAGGCGTTGGCGGGGTCGTGGCGCAGCACCTCGTCGCAGAGCTTGCGGGCCTGGCCGTAGCGGTGCTCGCCGAAGAGGGAGAGGGCCTGGGCGAGCTGGGCCTCGCGACGCTCGGCGGCGAGGCTCTGGCCCTCCCTGCGGAGCCTTTCGGCTTCCGCGGCGGCCCGGCGGCGCTGCTCCTGCTCGCCCTCGCTGCGCTGGCGGTCAATGGCCGCCTTGGACTGCTGGATGCCCTTCTCGGCATCCTCCGCCACCTTCGAGGTGTCGAGATGGGGGGCGAGGAAGTTGGCTTTGGCCTTCACGCGGATGAAGAGTTCGAGTGCCTCGGCGAACTGCCCCCGCGCGTAGGCGGCCTTCGCCTGCTCGAAGAGGCTCAGGAGCTGGATCATCTGCGCCTCGCGCCGCACCTTCTCCTGGGCCACCACCGAGTCAACGAGGCCTGGGCTGCCCTCCTTGAGGCCCAGGAGGCCCGCCGTCTTCCGAAGGTGGTCCTGCGCCTCCTTGTGGGTGGGGTCGAGTGCCACGGCCTTCTGGAAGTGCTCGCGAGCCGCCCCCCATGCGCCCAGGTCGAAGTGTGCCCTTCCCGTCCTGAAGTGCTGCTCGGCCAGGACCCGCGACTGGTCCTGCTTGATCTTCGCGTCGGCCTTGTAGCGTTCGAGGATGTCGTGTGCGGCCTGCTCGTCAGGCGAGAGCTGCTGTTTGGCGGGACCGGGCGGCTTCGCGGGACCCGTGGCCTCCGCCCCCACCGCGCACGCCGGCAGCAGCCCGAGCAGGCCCAGGAGCGGCCAGCTCAACGCTCGCACTCGCAAGTTCACCATGGCACAACTCCTGGCGTCACTGCCTCTGGCCTTCGCTCATCTCCACTTGGATTATAGCGCGGCCCGGCCATTCCGCAAGGCAAATCCGGGCAAGTTACAGTCCCGTTACACGAGTTGACAGCCGGGCCTCCATGTGCTATACAACGCCCACGGCCACGACTTCGGCTTGCTCGCTCCCCTCTTCGGCTCGATTCTGACACCCGCCATGGGTTCCGATGCCCTCGGAACGGCAAGCCGTTCCCCTCCAGCCGCGACCGTTCGATCCGCGGCGGAGCAAGAGGAGCGGCGCTTGACTTTCGGGCACGGGCACGATAGGGTTTAGATGGGAAAGGAGGACAGGCGATGGGTTACGTGTACGCCGAGATCGAGCTGGGGAACCCAAGTCGGCCTGACCTCAAGAGGGTCAGGGTGAGGGCCATCGCGGACACGGGGGCCATGACGCTCAGCATTCCCGAACACATCGCGCTTCAGTTGCAGCTCAAGAGCGACCGCGTGCGAGAGGTGACTGCCGCCGACGCCAAGAAGCACGTGGTGCCCTATGTGGGGCCGATCGAGGTGGTGTTCGAGAACCGCAACTGCTACGTTGGGGCCATCGTGCTGGGCGACGAAGTGCTCCTCGGGGCCGTGCCGATGGAGGACATGGACCTCGTGATCTCGCCATCGCAGAGGACCGTGGTGGTGAATCCCGAAAGCCCAAACATCCCTCACGTCCTGGCGAAATGAAGAAGGAGGCAGGTGCCCGGCACCGCAACACGCCATGACACCAGCATCCCAGTGGTTGATGTTGCTCGCCCACGCCCTTGTCGTGTGTCTTGCCGCCGCGCGCGGCGGCGAGGAGGCCAAGATGGGGAAGCTCCGCGTCTACGTCGGCACGTACACCTGGAAGGAGAGCAAGGGCATCTACCTGATGGAGCTTGACCTCGCAACGGGCAAGCTCTCCGCGCCTGAGCTGGCTGCCGAGGCCACGAATCCCACGTTCCTCGCCATCCACCCCTCAAAGCGCTTCCTCTACGCAGTCGGCGAGATCGGCAGCTTCAAGGGCAAGTCGAGCGGCTCCGTGAGTGCCTTCGCCATCGCGCCCGGCACGGGCAAGCTCACGCCCCTCAACTCGCAGCGCTCGGGCGGAGCCGGACCCTGCCACGTGACGGTGGACAAGGAGGGGAAGAACCTGCTCGTGGCCAACTACAGCGGCGGCAGCGTCGCCATCCTCCCCATCGCCGCCGACGGCTCGCTCGAGGAGCCCTCCTGCACGATCCAGCACCAGGGCAAGGGCCACGACCCCAGGCGGCAGGAGGGGCCGCACGCCCACTCGATCAATCTCGACCCCGCCGGCCGCTTCGCCTTCGCCGCCGACCTGGGACTCGATAAGCTCCTCATCTATCGCTTCGACGCGGCGAAAGGCGCCCTGACGCCCAACGACCCGCCGTCCGCCTCCGTGGCCCCAGGCGCCGGGCCACGGCACTTCGCGTTCCACCCCAACGGCCGCTTCGCCTACGTCATCAACGAGATGGGGATGACCGTCACGGCGTTCGCCTACGACGCCGAGCGCGGGGCGCTGAGGGAGCTTCAGACGGTGCGCACCCTGCCCGAGGGCCGCGAGACGACACCGGCCGACTCCACCGCCGAGGTGGTGGTGCACCCGTCGGGCAAGTTCCTCTACGGCTCGAACCGCGGGCACGACAGCATCGCCATCTTCGCGGTTGACGCCGAGACGGGCAAGCTGACGCCGGCCGGCCACGAGCCGACCCAGGGCAAGAACCCGCGCAACTTCGCCATCGAGCCGGCCGGCGCCTGGCTCCTCGCCGCCAACCAGAACTCCGCCTCTGTCGTCGTCTTCCGCATTGACCCCAAGAGCGGCGCTCTCACACCGGCCGGCGTCAAGGCCGACATCCCGGCCCCCGTCTGCGTCCGCTACTTGCCCTGAGCGCGGGCGAGGGTGCCGACGTTGCCGGTGGCCTGGGTGTTCTTGCCGACGATGGCGATGCCGCCTTGGGCGTTGCCCTCGCAGAGGTTGGCCGCCACCACGTTGTGGTCGCTCTTCTCGCACTCCTCGATGCCGAGCACGATGCCGTGGGCCATGTACCAGCCGTGCATCGGGTCGTCCATCAGTGCCACCTCGTCGCCGGGCCGGAAGCCGTCGGTGGTTTCGACCTCGATGGCCGTCTCGCCCTTTCGGGCTGGCTTGGCGAGCTTGGTGTGCGCCTGCTTGCCGCGGGTGAGGATGGTGGTGGAGCCGGCGCCGCGAAGGGTGACGTGCGAGCGCAGCACCAGCGCCTGCCGCAGCACGTAGGTGCCCGGCGGGATGCTCACGACGCCCCCCTCCTTCGGCAGCGCGCCAATGGCCTCCTGGAGCCCGGCGGTCGGGCTGTCGGGCCGCGCGAAGTCGGCGGCACTCACCACAGCCGGCCGTTCCGCCGCCGCGCCGAGAGCCGCTGAAACCACGCACACCAGAAGGGCCGACGCGTACCTCACCGAAGTCCCTGTGGCCATCTTGTGCTCTCCTGCTTCGTTGGCGTCACTCCACCTGGTAGAACCCGAACCGCACCGGCTGCTCTGGGGCGAGCACGTTCTGCCAGTCGGTCACCTCCAGCAGCGTCTCGGCAGGTGACCAGTAGGCCTGGCCCAACAGGCTCTCCCCAAGGCTCATCCATCTGCGGAGGGTTCTGGCACGGCCGCTGGCTACGTCAATGATGCGCGCGCGGACCCCGAGGTCTCCGAGCACGGTACACAAGGCGTAGCGCGCGCCCTTCGAGAGGGCGACCAGCTCGATGACCCCATCGGGCGCCGTGTAGGGGCGGGATACCTCCCCTGTCAGCGCCTTCACGACCACGAAGGTGCGCTCATCGCGGTCCTGGAACGCAAGGGTATCTCCGTCGGGCGACCAGAGCAAGCCTGTCTCCCCCGTCCACCCGGGGCATGGCTTGATCGTTCGACATTTCCCGCTCAGGAGGTCAACAAGTTCAACTCCCGCCTCCGTCCAGACGATGGCCCAGCGACCGTTTGGAGAAACACGCGCGTTGTCCCGAGCGCTTGCCTTGCGATAGAGGCACGTGGGCGCCCTGCCATCGGGCGGCACGGCCCAGAAAACCACCGTCTTGTCCCTGTCCTCACGCGCAGGCTCCTCGACGAGGAGCAGTTGGCCATCGCTTCGCCACAGGGCGCGCGACGCCCGCGCGAAGTCGAGATGAACATCGAGCTTCCTTACGGACAGGTCGTCCACCCCAACGACATGGACGGCGCGCTTCCCCCGCTCCGGCCCGGCAACGAAGACGAGCTGGCCGTGGTCAGGTGACAGAGCGCACACGTCGGACAAAGACAGCTCCGGCCCCCCGTGCAGGCGCCTGACCTCGCCGCGCGCCGTGTCGAGCGTCCAGAGCTCGTGGCATAGCGACTTCCCCTCGCCCTCGACCGCTCGCCAGTCACGGTAGAACACGCGCCGCGCGTTCGGCATAACGTGCCAATAGCCGTAGTGTGGGATGGGGAATGACCTGACCGCGAGCGATCGGCTATCCACAACGTAGCAAACCCATTTGCGCCCCCCATCGCGGGGTGGGCTGATCCCGCACACCCACCGCCCATCTGCCGACCATGCCACATGCGATGGCCCCGGCCTCAGCACCTCCGTGGCGCCGAAGGCGAAGGGTTCGACGCCGGCTCGCCAGTGCGTCCAACCGAGGAGAGCCGCGGCCACTCCCGAGTAGAGCACGATTGCCTGCCACGCCCGGGGTCGCCAGGGCAGACAGATGAGCAGGGTCGCGATCGCGCAGGCAAGGCACCCCGCCGCCAGGAGCAGGAAGGTCTCCCCACGCCCCATGCTGGCCGACGGACCCAGGTTGGAACACGTAGCCGGCACAGCCAGCCCGTAGACGGTCACTAACGACGGCTTCCAGCGCCACTCGCGCCCCAAGGCTCCACCAACCATCGGGAAGACGCTGAGCAGAGCCAGCACAGCCGCTCCTTCTACCCAGGAGCGTGCCGAAGCGCTGCCCGAGAGCATCAGGCCCAGGAGCCAGCAGAGCGCCCCCACGTTCGCCGTGAGCGTCAGAAGCGCCGGCAGGCGGTGGCGCCAGGCCACCTCGTTGGGCGCCCGCAGGTAGGCCCGCAGATTCGCGCTCAGCGTGGCGTGAGGCACGCGGGCCAGCACCTCGCCGAGCAGGCGGGGGAAGCCCTCATAGTCGTCGCCGAACGCGAACCAGCGCGGCTCGCCTCGGCTCAAGCTCCAGAACTTCGGCTTCGGGCGGTCCAGCCTCAGTTGGATAGCCGGCGGCCAGAAGAGCCCGCCCCACGGCAGCTTGGCCTCCTGCACCTCGTGCCAGGCGATCCTGCGAGTGCCGAAGAGCCAGCGACGCGTCAGTCCCTCATCATCTACAAGGATGGTCTCGCGGCTCAATGCGAGCACGGCCGCCAAGCGGACCACGCACGCGATGACCAACGCTGCAATGGCCGTCCCCACGGGATAGCCTTCTCTTGGCAGGTGCTTCAGGAAATCCAGGTTGACGAGTAGGTTGCCGGCCACGACGGCGATAAACGCGAGGACCGTGAAGATGCTCGTGTCGCACCGGGAACGAAATGTGAGGGGCTCAGGCATGCGCGCGACTCTCTACCCGGAGGCCCATTTCCATATGGTCGGAGGCTGTTGAGCCTGCGCATCAGGGGTATCTGATTGTAGGCCGCTCTGCCTCGGTGTCAAGGCGGGGTCTGACGGAGGGCGCGGTAACGGACTTGCACCCGCCACCGCACGTCACCCCATCGCCTCCACCGAACGCATCCTGCTGGGGCGATGGCTGGCAGCCACTCCGCGGCCTTACCCGCCATCCTCCGAGAGGCTGCGACCTCAGCGTCTGCCGCCCGTCGAGCCCGAGCGGAGGCACTTGGCCGGAACAGGGCTGCCCGCTGGCACGGAGATGATTGCAGAGTCATATGACTCTGCAATCATCTGCGCACCGACGGCTATTGTCAAGGGGCCATCGTGTAGAGGCTGCGATGACGGGCTTGGACGGGTCCCGCGGCGGTCCGGAAGGCCGCCAGCAGGGCGCTTGCCCCAAAGGGGCGAGCGATCGCGTGCGCTGGTGCGTACAAATGCGTTATTGGACCCACTGACGGAGCTGTGATTCAGACGTAAGGAGGGGCAACGCAGAGCCTCTGGGTTCCTGCCCCGCTGCCGCAAGGTCGGTGGGGGCGGGAACACGAGGCGGAGAGCCCGCGTCTGAATCGCACCTGTGACAGGCGGGCCGGCTCACAGGCGCCAGGGGCTGCGCATGGCGCGGGAGACGTGCCGCTCGGCCTCGGGGTCGTTGATGAAATGCTCGGCCGCGGGGTCCCAGCGCACCTTGCGGCCAAGCCACAGGCAGATGTTGGTCAAATGGCACACCGTCACCGACCGATGGGCCACCTCCACGGGACAGATGGTGCGCCGCCGGGTCTTGACGCAGTGGATGAAGTTCGCGTGGTGGTCGGGGCTGTCGTAGAGGTGGACTTCGTTGGGGCCGATGGCAGTGGTGAGCAATGACTTGGGCTCGGCGGTGATGGCGCCGCGGTGGACGTAGACCCAGCCGTCGGTGCCGATGAACTTCACGCCGTGGGCGACCTGGCCCTGGTCGGCGTAGACCATCTTCAGGCCGTTGGCGTAGCGGCACTCGACCTTCCAGGTGACCGCCGAATCGTAGAGGCCATCCGTGGGGAAGGTGCCGGTGCCCTCGACCTCCACAGGCCCCGTGTCGTCGGTGCC
>Ga0194112_10004965_pt1 | contig 18033 bp, 10 predicted proteins | sample TA2MahC400mmetaG_FD_146191 | JGI IMG/M metagenome (GOLD analysis project Ga0194112, IMG submission 146191) | Freshwater microbial communities from Lake Tanganyika, Tanzania - TA2015016 Mahale Deep Cast 400m | ecosystem: Environmental > Aquatic > Freshwater > Lake | place: Tanzania: Lake... | reverse complement strand
GCGCCATTGCCAATCCGCGGTGACAGTCGGGATCTGCTCAACGAACCGGGGCGGGCGCGCCATCTGGCCGCGGTAGAAGTACTCCTTCAACTGCCAGCGAAGCTGGATGCACTCGCGCAGGAACGCGCCGGAATTGGGACGGTCGATGATCTCCGGGCCGAACCAGCCGATCTGCTCGCCGAAGACGAGTTGTTGTCCGGCCTTCATGCGGTGCGCGAGGTCCTGCGTCGGCCCGCCGCGGTAGGCCCGCCCGAACATCTGGATGGCGCCCCCATACACGGCGGAGAACGCCGGGACCATGTTCTGTTCCTGCCAATGCCACGTCAGGTAGCCATCGAACCATTTGATGTACGGCTCGGCATTGCACTCGGTGGTGAGCATGGCGTCGGCGGGTTTGGCGGATCGCATGGCGTCGAGCATGGTCCAGTAGCCCTCCGTCCACCAATGCCCGCCACCCAGATCGTGGCCATGCGAGGCATCGAAACACAGACGCGGCTGGGCGGCGGCGATCTGGTCGATGTAGACGCCGCTGACGCCGCACTCCTGGAACAGCCGCAGCACGATCTCGCGGACCTCGTTCTGCCACAGGGTGGTCGCCGGGCACATGGCCGCCAGGCGGACGCTGTTGCCGTCCGTCTCTTTGCTGCCGTAGGTCTCGGTGTAGGGTTGGCCCTGCTCATCCTTGCTGGCCGCCGGCAGAGCCCGCTGGGTGAACTGCCAGTCCTCGGCGCCCTTGTCGCGCGTGTCCCAGAGCCTGCCATTGATGTACGGCATCGGATAGACGCCGGCCTTCTTGAGCTCCGCCACACCCTCGGCGAAGCCCTCCTTGGCCGGGAAGTAGTGGGGGTAGTCGTTGTCGAAGGGGATCTGGTGCCAGTTGTACCAGTGAAACCCGACCGGCAGGCCGAGCGTCCGGGCCAGGGCCTTCACGCGGGGGACACACTCGGAGGCGGGACCTCCCGTCAGCGCCCAGGCGGGCAGCTCGCGCATCCATTTCGGCGTGTCCTCCCGGCCGTCACGCCCCAGGGCCGGCCACCACTTCGCCTCCCGGCTGACCCAGGCGCGGTAGATCCGGGCGGCATCGAACCAGTCCCCCCGCAGCAGTTGCCATCGGGCCGCGCCGGGCAGCTCGAAACCGGCGCCGGCCTTGCCCATATTGGGAACCGGATGATCGAAGCGCAGGGTCACCGCCTGTTTGGCCGGCTGGCCTTCGGCCACGATGTCCTTGGTGGAGCCGAAGGGGTCATGCACACCCAGGTAAAGCCCGGTTCGAGTCGCCCGGTTGTAGGCGGCCAGGTACTGCATGCATGTCCAGCCGCTGGGATAGGTTCCGCCTTTCCTGCCGCCCTTGCTCCACAGGTCCGCCTGCTCAATACCCGCGGTCACCGGCACGAAGACCCGACCGCCTTCGCCGAGGTCCTTGATCGCGACCTGCGGGAACGTGACGCGCCACAGGGCCCACTGCGGGTTGTCGGCAGCGATGCGCAGGTCCCACGTGATGGCGCTCTCGGGCTTTTGGGCAGCGAGTGTCACTTCGATGCGGATGCCCTTGAGGCGGTCATCGACCGGTGCGGCGAAGGTCAGCTTGCGGTCACCCGCGGCCTCGCCCGACACGTCCACTTGCTGCCAACCGGAATCCGCCGTGAGGGTGTGCAGCTTCTTGGTCCCAGTTTCCCGCACCGTGACGGAGAACAGCCCCAGGGGCTCCTCGGCCAGCAGCTTCTGGCCGGCGGCGGTGTCGGCCAGGCTTCGCACCCGCAGCCCCTGCGGCGTCTTCTCCAGCACCAGGCGCAAATCACCTGCTTCTACCACGACCTGTTCGGCCGAGGACGAACCTGGTGTGGCCGGGCCGGCCGGTTGAGCCGGTGCCACGCTCGCGAAGAGAAACCACCAGCCGAGGCACGCCAGGAACCGGGTTGAAAGGCGCAGGTGCGTGTTCTTCTGTCTGTGCATACGTATTCCTCCAGATCACTGTCTCCTGCGATTGTAGCCCCTGGACGGCGCCGTCACCAGCACAAATGACGGACGGCAAGGCAAAGGACCGAATGGACGCCGCGCGGCCTTGCCCCTGTCCACCGCGTCCATTCTGTCCACCATGTCCATTCCGTCCACGAATTCCCCCGCCAGCCTGCCACCCGCCTCCATCCCTGGCAAGCCCCCGGTCCCGGATGCCCGCGGAGGCCGGAGCCGGCCGCCCGCCGGCGGGCCTGAGAACCGCCAACTGCGGACCCGGTCTCAGGGCGAACAGTCCTCAGCGTGCCCCGGTCTTCTGCTCACCCGCCCCTTTGCCGAACGCCGCCACCAAGGCGTCGTACTGCCTTCGGCTGATGGGAATCATGCACCCGTGCCGCACTTTCGCCGGCACCGCATACTTGTCCCAATCGGGCCGCTGCCCGCCGGCGATCTGGACCCAGGGCCCCTGGAGCTCCGCGGCCACCGACAGGCTGTACGCCACACCGGGATACTGCTCGTAGTAGAGGTACCAGGCCTTGCCGTTGGGCGACGGAATGAGGGTCGGGGCCTCACGGAAGCTCGGGCTGATCGGCGGCCCCGGCTCCGAGTACGGACCCAGCAGACTCGGCGCACTGGCGATGCGAATGGTCTTGCCGGTCGTCCACTCCAGGGTCGGATAGCGTTCGTCCTTCAGGATGGCGTAGTAGCGGTCGCCTTCCCGCCGGATAATCACGTCGATGGTCGCCATGTCCCACGCAAAGAGCTTCCGCGGCGGGTCGGAAAACGTCTTGAGGTCCCTGGAGGTGACATAGAGCGTCCGCTGGCTGGCCCAGTACGGCTCCGGCAGGTTGGTGCGGCCGAGGTCGTGCGGCGTGTGCCACGTGAGCAGGTACTGCGAACTCGCGGCATCGAAGAACAGCTTCGGCGCCCCGATCCGCGCCAGGGTCTTCGGGTACTCGGGCACGCGCTTCAGGTCCGGGACATAGTCGCCGTACTTCTGCCACGCGATCAGATCGTCCGAGACCCAGAAGTTGATGTCCGGCCGGTCGTCCCCGCGGTTGCCCACGAGGTAGTACCGCCCCTCATGCCCCCGGCAGATATCCGGATGCCCGCGGTATTCCTCGTTCACCCGCCGCCCGCCGTGGAGCATCTCCCAATGCAGCCCATCCAGGCTGACACTGTAATACAGCCGCCAGTAATCCCCATGCAGCATGTGCGCAAACAGATACGCCTCATACTCCGCCGTCTCCCCCGCCCCCACCTGTCCCGGCGGCTCCGGCATCTGCGCCCATCCCGCTGCCCCCCAGAACAGGCTCACCGCCATCAACCACACACAACGCAGATGAAGTCGCACATGAATCAACATTACTGCTACCATACCGCTCACCCCCGATTCTGGCAAGGCTGCTCGGACCAAGGTAAATGCCGACCCTCGTATCGTCATTCCCGCGCAGAGCCTGTCGTCAGCCTGGTCGGGGGCGAGAATCCAGGCTCTTCACGAAGCCACCAAGAAGGAACTCGATCGCCGCATTGCCCGAGTTACCGGGCGCGGTGTACCGTCGATCGTTCTTGGACGGCTCTGAACGTCCCGCGGGGCGCCCTAGCGGACTTGCCGACAATGCTCGCTGGAAGTATACTATCCACACGGCTCTTGGTGCCTTGCTGAAGAGGAAAACGTCCATGTTCGCGGGAGGCGGTTGAACATGAGAGCAAGAAGGTCTTTCTGGCTGGCGGCGGCGGCAGTGGTGGTGGTGCTGTTGGTCGGCGGGTGCGACCGGAAGCCTCGGTATGCCAAGACTCCTTTGCACCGGGCCGCCGCAGAGGGCGATGTGCAGAAGGCACAGGCGCTTATCGCGCATGGGGCCGGTGTCAACGCGCGCGACAAGGGGGGCGGCACGCCACTGCACGCAGCAGCGGATCGTGGGCACAAGGACATAGCCGAACTTCTGATCCGCTGTGGTGCCCGGATTGATCTTGCCGACAAAGAGGGCTGGACGCCCGTCATGCTGGCCGCGCGGTATGACCGTAAAGAGATGGTTGACCGTCTTATCCAGTTGGGAGCCGCCGTGACCCTGCCTGTCGCCGCCTGTCTGGGTGACATCGAGAAGGTCAGAAGCCTGATCGATAGGGGTATGGATGTCAATGTGCGGACGCCGAACGGGTGGACCTCATTGCACTACGCGGCGTGGCATAATCACACGACGATCGTCGAGCAACTCCTCACCGCCGGGGCTGATATCGACGCGGCGGAGAAATTGGGGTTTACTCCGCTCCATCTGACGGTCTACCGGGATCGTGGCGACATGGTGCGGCTGCTGGTCGCCAAGGGCGCAGATGTCAATGCCGCGGACTGCCATGCGGAGACACCACTGCACAAGGTCGCCCGGAAAGGCTATCTGGACCTGGCGAGAATTCTGGTGGCCAGTGGCGCTGCCGTCAATGCACGAAGTGATAACGGCGTGACTCCGCTCCACTATGCCGCACTTGAAAGGCGAACCGCTGTCGTCGAATTCCTCCTCGGCAATGGGGCCGACGTCAACGCGGAGAGCACTGACGATCGCTACAGGATGACACCTCTGCATACAGCCGTCAACCAAGGCTGCCTTGAGGGGGTGAGGCTGCTGGCGCCCCGGGTCAAGGATATCAACAAGCGGGATGAATATGGTTGCACTGTACTGCACCACGCTGTGGCCTCCGACGTCTCGCGCTGGATCCATCTGAGACGAACAGTGGACATTGTAGAAATGCTGTTGTTACAGGGCGCCGATGTAGCGGCCAGGGACAAAGAGGGTGAAACACCGTTACACGATGCCGCTCGTTATGCGGGCCCCGACACGGTGGGACTGTTGATCGCGCGCGGCGCGGAGGTCAACGCCGAGAACAACGAAGGAGCGACACCGCTGACCTGTGCTTTGGAGTGTGGGAACACCCGTACCATAAGAACCCTTCTGAATGCCGGGGCACGGATGGTCAAATGGAAGCATGTGCCTGGGCGGGGTCACGTGCTCCACAGTGCTTGGCGAAATAGCGATAGAGAGTCGATCGAGTTCCTCCTGCAGAATGGCGCGGACGTCAACGAACACGAACACGGTGGGACGTTGCTTCATGTCGCCGCCCTCCACGGTGACGAGCAACTTGCCAAGGTGCTCATCACGTGGCAGGCGAACGTGGACTTGCGGAATTCGGCCGGCACCACGCCCTTGCACAACGCGGCCTGGAAGGGGCACACGCCTATCGTTGGGTTGTTGCTGGCGGACGGTGCCGCCGTAAGTGTGTGCGACAACAACCAGGATACGCCTTTGCACACGGCGGCCCTGTGGGGACACAAGGAGATTGTCGAATTGCTCCTGGCGCATGGGGCTGACGCCAGGCTGAAGAACAACCGCAACCGCACGCCACTGGAAGAGGCTGCTACCGCCGGACACGATGATATCGTCCAACTCCTCATGACCCAAAAGGGCGCACCGACTACGTCCCGTGGTCAGTGAGCCAAGGAAGGCGAATCTTCCCGTGGATCTTCCCAGACAGGGCTCGCCTTTCGAGAACAGGTGAGAACGCTACCGGGGAGTCTGGAAATGGATCGATGTGGAACACGGAGCAAGCCAGTATTTCGCACCCATCCCTTCTATCTGCGGAGCAGGTTGCACCAGTCCATCGCAGGCAGTCAATGGGAGCTGGCGGAGGTGTACGGCTCGATCGCTTCCAGCTCCTGGCGGTCCTGGGCGTGGGCGTGGTACAGGTCCCAGCGCAGTTGCAGGTCCATCCAGAAGCTGGACGACATTCCCAGGAACTTCTCCAGGCGCAGGGCGGTGCTCGGCGTTATGCCGCGCCGGCCGTTGACGATCTCGTTGATCCGCTGGTAGGGGACATGAATCGCCTCGGCCAATTGCCGCTGTGTCAGTCCCATCGGCTTAAGAAACTCCTCCAGGAGCATCTCGCCCGGATGTGTCGGAGCTCGGTTTATCGGGATACGAATCATTCTATTTCACCTCGCGCTGAGCCGCTCGCGTTCAATGGTAGTCTACGATCTCCACTTGGTCCGGTTCGCCTTCAATCCAGGTGAAACAGACGCGATACTGGTCGTTGATGCGAATACTGTACTGGCCTTTCCGCTCGCCCCGGAGGGCCTCTAACTGGTTGCCGGGCGGTATCCGCAACTCCTCCAACGTACTCACCGAATCGAGCTGATCGAGCTTTCGGCCCGCCACACGCCACAGACGCTGCGGACAGGTGCGTCGTGCGTGCGTCGTATTCCTGCCGTTGAAGACATCTTCCGTTCCGGCACTCTTGAACGAGCGGATCATGGGAACATGATAGCACGGAATCCATGCTAACGCAAGCTATTCCTATGGGATAACCCGCGGAACGCCGGTTCTCAGTTCTCAGTTGGCGATTTGGCTTTATCTCGGTATGGGTCTGTCACAGGGTAGTGCCGGGCCGGATTCCCTGCTACAATGGCCAAGGCTGGGCAGACGGCCGGGCGTGCCCGTGCGCCGGCCGGGACCCGGGCTCAAGGAGAAAAGGTATGCCGAAGGTTTTTGTGGAACGCTTCCGGCTTCGAGCGGCGGTGTTGGTCTTGGCGACGGCGCTCTTGTTCTGGCTGGTGGCTCCGCTCGCCGGCGCGGAGCCGGCCCGCCGGCCGCCCAATATCCTGTGGCGGATCGCCGAGAACATGGGGCCGGACCTGGGCTGCTACGGGGCCAGGCACGTTCTGACCCCGAATCAGGATCGCCTGGCGGCACAGGGGATGCGCGATACGCACGCCTTTGCCGCGGTGCGGCCCAAGGAGAACACGAAATGAAGACTTCCCAGCAAACCTCACGACGCGAGTTTCTCGGCCAAGTCGCGGCCGCAACGACCTTTGCCATTGTCCCTCGACACGTGCTCGGGGGCGCGGGGCAGGTGCCGCCCAGCGCCAAGACCACGGTCGCCTGCATCGGCTTGGGCGGCCAGGGGCACATCGACCTGTTCAACCTGCTGGCGCTTGACGAGGTGCAGATGGTGGCGGTCTGCGATGTCCACCGCGAGGGCAGCGGCTACATCTCCTGGGAGTGGATGCAGGGCACCGACCGGCGGACGGGCGGCCGTGAGCCGGCCCGGCGCCGGGTTGACGAGCACTATGCGGCCAAGAAACAGACCGGCAGCTACCGGGGCTGCAACGCCTACGCCGATTACCGGGAGCTTCTGGAAAAGGAAGATGTCGATGCAGTGGTGGTCGCCACGCCCGACCATACCCACGCGGTCATCGCGATGGCCGCGATCCGGCGCGGCAAGCACGTATACTGCGAGAAACCCTTGAGCTACTCCGTCTACGAAGCCCGGCAGATCGCCGAGGCCGCGCGCCAAGCCAAGGTCGCCACCCAGTTGGGCAACCAGGGACAGGCCACCGAAGAGGCCCGCGTCGTGCAGGAGTACATCTTGGACGGCGCGATCGGTCCGGTCCGCGAGGTGCACGTGGGCCTTGGCAAGCGGTTCTGGGACCCGCCGGTGTGGGGGAGCCGCCCGCCCGAGACGCCGCCGATGCCCGAGGGGCTCGACTGGGACCTCTGGCTGGGTCCCGCGCCCGCGCGGCCTTATCACTCGGCGTACCACCCGTGGCGGTGGCGCGACTGGCGGGATTTCGGCACCAGTCCCCTGGGTGACATGGGCTGCCACACGCTCTCGACCGTATTCAAGGCCCTCAAGCTGACCTACCCGACCAGTGTGAAGGCCGAATGCATCGAGCTGGGTCCGGACGTCCATCCGCGCCAGTTCCGGGTGCGCTATGAGTTCCCTGCCCGCGATGGGATGCCGCCGGTGACGTTGGCCTGGCACGACGAGGGCTTCCAGCCGCCCCGACCCAAGGATCTCGAGTCCGGCCGGTCCGTGTCCGGCGTCGTCTTCCTCGGCGAGCAGGGGACGCTCATGGGCCATCGCCTGGTCCCCGAATCAAAAATGAAAAGCTACGGGCGGCCCCCGAAGGTCCTGCCGCGCTCGCCGGGACAGTACAAGGAATGGGTCGATGCCTGTCGCGGCGGTCCGCCCGCCGGCTCGGATTTCGTGACCCACAGCGGTCTTCTGACCGAGACGCCCCTGTTGGGCAACATCGCGATGCGCCTGGGCAGGAAGCTCGCCTGGGACGGCCCGAATCTGAAGTTCACCAACGATCCGGCCGCCAACGAGCATCTGCACCGAAAGTATCGCGACGGCTGGACGTTGTAGCTGCCCGGCCCGTGGCATGGGCATCCTGCCCATGAATCGCAGGGCCACTTGGCCCTGCCGCACGGGCGCTCGCGCCCGTGGTACTCATGGGCGGGACGCCCATGCTACGGTGATGGATGAGACCATTCGACTGAACTGTGACCCAACAAAGGAGAATACCGATGTCGAGAACGCACGTTGAAGGAAGGACCGAATCTTGTGTCACGCGCCGGGCGCTTCTGCAAGCGGGGGCGCTGGCCGCTTCGTGTGCCGCTGCGTCGAACACGTTGACCGCCGGAGCCCGCGTAGGGGCGGGCCCCCGTGCCCGCCCTGATCCAGGCGGGCAACCACGGGGGGCTGCCCCTACGATCGGCATGGCGACGACGGACTTCCGGACCCACACGAACGCCCAGCTTGCCCAGGAGCTGGCGGCTGAGGGCGTGCGGGTGGTGCAGTTGTTCCTGACCCAGACGGACAGCAACTACTGGAGGTACAACTCCCGCAGTGACTTGGCCGGTCTGACGGCCGAGCGGTGTCGAGAGATCGCGGACACGTACCGCTCCGCCGGCCTGGCGATTCACAGCATCGGCGTCTACACGAACCTGATCCATCCGGACCCGGCCGAGCGCCAGGCCAACCTGGCCTACTTCGAGGCCATGATGCAGGTCGGCGCCCACATGAACGTCCGCGCGTTCGTCACCGAGGCCGGGCACTACTATGTCCCCGACAAGCCCGCGCCCCGGGTCGAGCACCATTTCCAGGAGGAGGTCTGGAAGATGATGGTGGCGACAGGAAAAGAACTGGCCCGGATGGCCGAACGGTACGAAGCCACCGTGCTGTTCGAGCCCTTTTTCCGCCATTTCCTCGCCAGCGCCAAACGAACGCGCGTGTACCTGGAAGAGATCGGTTCGCCGCGCCTGCGGGTCCTGCTGGACCCGGCCAACCTGCTGGAGATCAACGACCTGGGCGAGATGTTCGACCAGCTCACGCCCTGGATCGATTGCCTGCACGCCAAGGACCGCAAGCTGCACGTCGATCGGGGTGTGCCGGCCGGCCAGGGCGATCTCGATTATCCGAAATTCGTCACCCTGGCCACGCAGCGGACGCCCGACGCGCCGCTGATCCTGGAGTACGTCGGCGCCAAGGACTACCAGCAGGCCCTGGCGCACCTGCGCCAGGCGATCCGTCAGAGCTCACAATAGGGACCCGCGCCTGCGAGGGTGTGTGAAAAGGGTGGCATCGTCAAGGCCGGTAGGCCTTGGCGATGGTCCGGCGCACGGGGAATCCGCCATCGCCAAGCTCCGAAGACTCCGCTTGACGATGCCACCCACGTCGCGGAATCCTGGAGCGGCATAAATGGTAGGGCGGCTCGGCTCACCACAATTGCGGCTGGTCGATGCTGTCCTTCAGGGCTTTCTTCTGGCCGGAGGACCTCATGAGCGTCGCGATGTCGAAGGCGGCCTGGGGACAGGCGGCTTTGGGACACTGGCCCGTCCAGCAGTAGAGGCAGAGCTTCTGCCGGGGCAGGCCGATCGCGCCGACCATGTCGTCCACGGTCTGGTACCGCAGGGTCGTGACGCCCAGGTCCTTGGCGATCCAGTCCACCATCTGGCGGTATTTGTCGGAGGCCGGGTCGAGGTACGCCGAGACATCGGCCAGGTTGTGGCCCTCCAGGTCGCGAATCGCCTTGCGGGCGGCCAGCTCGTCCGTCGAGCGCGTGGACAGGTCGAAGACGCAGGGGAACATCAGGGGCGGGCACGCCGGCCGCACGTGGACCTCCCGCGCCCCGCAGCCCCAGAGCTTGGCGATGGTGTAGTTCTTCAGTTGCGTGCCCCGGACGATGGAGTCCTCGCAGATCACGATCCGGTTGCCCTCGATGACCTCGCGGATGGGGATGAGCTTCATCCGGGCGATCCGATCGCGCGTGTGCTGCGAGGGGGGCGTGTAGCTGCGTCCGTAGCCGGGGGTGTATTTGACCAGGGGCCGCCGGAAGGGGATCCCGGACTCCATGGCGTAGCCCAGACCGTGCGAGAGGCCGGAGTCGGGGACCCCGGAGACGAGATCGGCCTGGATGTCGCTGTCCCGCTTGGCGAGATAGCGGCCGCACCGTTCCCGGACGACCTCCACGTTGATCCCCTCGTAACTGGAAGCGGGGAACCCGGTGTAGATCCACAGGAAGGCGCAGACCTGCTGGGTCCGGCCGCGGCCCGGCCGTCGCTGCACGATCCCGTCCTCGTTCAGCAGGACGATCTCCCCCGGCTCCAGGTACTTGACGACTTCGAAGCCCAGGTTCGCAAAGGCGCAGGTCTCCGTGGTCACCGCCCAGCCCTGCGGCCCTTTCCCCGCGATCAGGGGCACGTACCCGAATCGGTCGCGGGCGGCATAGATCCCCGCCCGGTGGAGCAACAGCAGCGAGCACGAGCCTTCGATGACCTCGAAGACCTTCTCGATGCCGTCCACCAGGTCCGTGCCCTGCGTGATGAGCTTGGCGATCAGCTCGGTGACGTTCACGCCGCGGGGGCTCACCTCGCTGAACGACAGCCCCTTCTTCAGCAGGCCCGCCGCAAGCTGCTCGGCGTTTTCCACCATGCCGCTGGTGGCCAGGCAGAACGGTCCGAAACGCGAGTTCAGGTAGATGGGCTGCTCATCGAGGGCGCTGATTACGCCGATTCCTTTGTTGCCCCCCATGCGGCCGAGGTCGGGAAGGAACTTCGACTTGAACTGGCTCTGGCTGAGGTCGTGGATCTGCCGCGTGAAGCCCTCCCCGAGGACGGCCATGCCGCCGTACTCGGTGCCGAGATGGGAGTGATAGTCCGTCCCGTAGAACAGGATTTCCGCACAGTCGCCTTTTGACACCACACCGAAGATACCGCTCATGCCGCGTCTCCTGGCCGCCGTGCCTGCCGGCCACGGCAGCGGGCCATCGTGCCTATCTCTGACAAACGGAGTACACCACCAGCATACCACACCCGGCCCGGAATTTCCAAGGTCGTGTCCCCTGGGAGCGAGGGCAATTGCAGAGTTGCGGAACATGGTGGGTGGCATCGCCAAGGCCTAAGGCCTTGACGATGGTCTTCCCGCGGGCAGGTGGGGCACCGTTGAGGGCAGGAACCATCGTCAAGGGTAAGCCCTTGGCGATGCCACCCGTCGTTGTCGCGCTGGTACGCTCGATCTGCCTTTGCCGGGCGAGCGGACGTAATACACGGGCGCTTGCACCCGTGATACTCAGGGTCGCTCACGCCCATGTCACTTGAGGCGGACGGTCAGGGGCTTGGCGTCCTTGGCGTCGGGTCTCAGGCCGGTGGCGGACCAGGCGTCGGGCCTGTCGCGGCCGACTTTGACCGTGTACGTGCCGGGGCCGTAGACGTGCGGACGGAAACGGGAGCCCTGGATCCGTTGGGTGTAAAGGATGTCGCCGTCGGCTTCGCTGACGACCTGGACGACCGGGTCCGGGGCGCCGTTGACCACCACTTCGGGCAGGTAGCCGACGATCTTGCGGCCGTCGTTGTCCTCCATTTTGAACGTGAACGGCCAGCCGGGATACTGGGCCTGGTCGCCCTCGTTCAAATTCGCATAACGCGGCCAGCATTCGAACGTGATCTGACGCGTCTTCTTGTGGAAGCGGATCAGGCCGTAGCCGTCGCCCAGCACGGCGGCGGGGTCGCGCTGGCTCGCCCGCATGTCCTTGATGTTGTCGAAGGTGGGGTTGGCGTAGGCGATCATCGTGATCTTGTTATAGAGGCCGTCGAGGTAGTCCCCGGTCCAGGGCAACGGGCTGTCCGGGATCGGATTGGCGCCGGGGGCCTCGTCCTCGGGCCACCACCAGCGGGCATAGTAGCTGTTGACGATGGCCGGGTTCGTGAAGCCGAAGGGACCGTCGCGGAAGTCGTCGATGCCATGCTGGACGATCACCGCCAGATGCTGATCGCCGCACAGGTGGCAGGCGAGGGCCCGGCGGAGCGCTTCCAGAGCCTTCTTGCGTCCGGTTTGCGGCCAGCCGTTGCAGTCCAGGTCGGCCAGCAGGCGGTTGTCCTTCGAGCCATGCAGGTGCACCGCCCCGCAGAAGGCGGTCTGGGACAGCACCGCCTTCATCCGGGCGCCGGTCCAGTCCTGGCCCCACCAGTCCAGAAACGCCATCTGCCGGTCGCCCAGGAGTTGCAGGCCCGGCAGGTCGATCTTCTTCGGGTCATAGCCGCTCTCGCGGATATGGTCCGACCGCGGTCCCATCTGCGGGATCTTGTCCTTGGGACCGCTCTTGAACTGGCGGTCCGCCAGGATGGCGAAGTCCACGCCTCCGACGCGCAGACGCGTGAAGTAGACCGGGATGTCCTGGGCGATGGGGGCCGGGTCCACCGGGTCGGGCAGATGCCACGTCTGGCACCGCTGCACCAGGCGGATGTACTCGGCCGGATAGAAGTAGCCGCCCGAATCGCCGGCGGTGGAGTCTGCCACAATGCCGCCTTCGCCCCAGACGTTGCCCTGGCCGATGTCATGATCGTCGGGAATGGCCACGACCGGACGGTCCTTGATGACCTCGCGGAATTGGTGGCCCCACAGCAGCCAGGACGCGGTGTGCTCCGTGTGGTCGTAGCTCTGGTCGCCCGCGAAGAACAGCAGGTCGGGGTTCTGCTTCAGCAACTTCTCCACGAGGGCATCGCGGTCGCCGCGGTCGGCGTTCGACGTGCAGGACATCGAGCCGACCACGATCTCGTCTTTGTCGATCGGGTCCTTGCGGATCAGGCCTTCGAACATGGCTTTTTCGCCGTGGCGGACCCGGTAGGGGACATCCCGCGTGTTGTCCCAGCGCTCGATCCGAAAGTGGGCGGACCAGCCGGGGTAAATCACTGGGGCTTTCGCCACTTCACGCCATTGGCCATTCTTCTTGAGTTCTAGACGCACCGCGCGGGCCTCGCCCGTCCGCAAGGGGTAGAGTTGGGCCGTCATCTTCAGCACGCCGTTGTCGTGGGCGTACAGGGCGAAGCCGACCACCTGGTCCCGCGGGACCTTCACGAATTTGGCGAGGAAATGGCTGCCTTCTTTGTCCCAGATATCGTCCCGGGAGAACAGGTCCAGTTGCCTGCCGCGCTCGCCCGGAAACGGCGACTCGCTCGCCGCGGCGAGCCCCTCGGCCTGGCTCGGGACCGCCTTGGCCTTCTTCTTTCCGGCGCGGGACGCTCCCGTGACGGCCCTCTCGAACAGGCCACAAACGAACACCACCGCGAGCAGCAGCGACAGAATCGACAATTTTCGTGCCATGCCAACACCCCTGTAAAATGAATAGCAGACCTACATGAGGGGACATTCTAATGCATCGAAGAACGCCAGGCCAGACTTGTTTGTACTGTCCCTCAGATTCGCGTACCGTGGAGGCAACGGCTTCCGGCGAGTGGTCGTGCGCGCAGGGTGCGCGACACAACACGTCGCCGCGCGGGCCTTCCGTGACGCTGTTACCCGGATGTATGACGCGACAATCTCACTTGAGCTGCATCCAGAGGTAGCTGTAGCTCAACGCGGTGCGCAGGGCCATTTGCTTGTTGGTCGAGGCGGCGGCGTGACCGCCTTCCATGTTCTCATAATAGTAGACCTTGTGGCCCAGGCCTTCCATCTTGGCGACCATCTTGCGGGCGTGGCCCGGATGGACGCGGTCGTCCGCGGTGGACGTGTAGAAAAAGACCGGCGGGTACTTTGTCCCCGTCCGCAGGTTCTGGTAGGGCGAGTACTTGCTGATGTAGGCCCATTCCTCGGGGAGATCCGGGTTACCGTACTCGGCCATCCAACTGGCGCCGGCCAGCAGCTTGTTGTAACGTTTCATGTCGAGCAGGGGCACCAGGCAGACGACCGCGTTGAACAACTCCGGCCGCTGGGTGAACATCGCGCCCACGAGCAGGCCGCCGTTGGAGCCGCCCATGATGCCGAGATGCTTCGGCGAGGTGATCTTCCGCTTTACCAGATCCTCGGTCACGGCGAGGAAATCGTCGTAGGCCCGCTGGCGGTTCTCTTTGAGGGCCGCCTGGTGCCAGCGGGGACCGAACTCGCCGCCGCCGCGGATGTTGGCCAGGACGTAGACGCCGCCTTGGGTCAGCCAGGCGATCCCCGTGGCCGGCGCGTAGGCGGGCAGCATCTCGATTTCGAAGCCGCCGTAGCCGTAGAGCAGTGTCGGACTGGAGCCGTCCAGTTTCATCTGCTTGGAGCGGACGACGAAGTAAGGGATCCGCGTGCCGTCTTTCGAGACCGCTTCGAACTGCTCCGTGACGAGTCCGTCCGGAGCGAAGAAGTCCGGGAGCTGCTTGATCGAGCGCGGCGTCTGGCTGTCCGCGGCATAGTAAAGGCTGGTCGGGGTCAGGAAGCCCTCGTACGTGAACAGGTACTGGTCGGATTGCCGGTCGGTGGAGACGAGGTTCAGGGTCCCCAAGGGCGGGGCCTCGACCTTGCGCCGGTCCCAACGGCCTTTCTCGTAGCGGTACTCGTACAGGCTGCTCTTGACGTTGTCCAGGATATCGACCAGCAGCACGTTGTGCGTGCGCGCGAACGATTTGACGTTGGAGCGCTCGTTGGGCTCGGCGACAATGTCGAACGTGCGGTCGCCCTGGAGATACTTGTCATAATCGATGCTGAGCAGGGCGCCCTGCGGATGGGTCTTCCCGCCGATAGTCCAATCCGACCGCAGACGGACGAGCATTTGGTTTTTGAAGAAGCCGCCGAAGTTCGCATCGTCGGGGATGTCGATCTTGACGGGCCGGCCGTCTTCGATCACGTAGTTGTGCGACGTATAGAAAGTGATGCCGCGGCGGATCACGTCGTACTGCCGTTCCGGCGTATTGACCACGCGGCAACCGACCGACACGTCCTTGGTTTCGCCCTCGAAGACCGTCGTGGCGCTGCTCAGCGGCGTGCCTCGTTTCCAGAGCCTGGCGATCCGCGGATAGCCTGAGTCCGTCTGGCTGCCCGGGCCGAAATCGGTCTGGACGTACAGCGTGTCGCGGTCCTTCCACGAGACGCTGCCTTTCGCCTCGGGCAGGGAGAAGCCGTCTTTGACGAACTGCTTCGTCTCGGCGTCGAACTCGCGGATGACCACCGCATCGGCGCCGCCGCGCGAGAGATGGACCATAAAGAGCGAATAGTCGGGATACAGCCCCTCGGCCCCCTTGAACACCCACTGCTCGCCTTCTTCCCGGCAGAGCTTGTCGATATCCAGCAGCACCTCCCACTGCGGCGCGGGCTTCAGGTACTCCGCCAGCGTGGTCCGCCGCCAGAGGCCACGCTCGTTGTTCTTGTCCTTCCAGAAGTTGTAGAGGTGCTTGCCTTGGAACTGCGGATAGGGGATGCGAACGTCGGAGTCGAGCACCTCCAGCGTTTTGGCGTAGACCTCCTCGAATCCCGGCTGGGCCTGGAGCACGGCCAGCGTGGCCTCGTTGCGGGCCTTGACCCAGTCCAGGGCCCGCTCGCCCTTCACTTCCTCCAGCCACAGATAAGGGTCCACCTCATCCGCGGTCTGCGTTGCCTGCAGCGGTAAGACGAACATGATCGTGCCTAACAGAATACTCAGATGCCGTTTCATACACACCATATACGCCTCCCGTGCAAAATTGGTCATATCGTTTGCCAGCTTCCGGCGACCGACGATCGGGTAATCGCCGGAACGCGAAAGATACCCGGAAACCTCCCGGCGGTCTACCTGCTGCTGCTTTTTCGCAAGTCCTGAGAGGGTGTGTGAAAAGGGTGGCATCGTCAAGGCCGGTAGGCCTTGGCGATGGTCCGGCGCACGGGAAATCCGCCATCGCCAAGCTCCGAAGACTCCGCTTGACGATGCCACCCAGAAGATGCTGGCTTCTCACACACACTCTGAGACGACGTGGTGTCCGTTGGACAGACTGCCCAACAGGGGGTGGCATCGCCAAAGGCTCTGCCTTTGACGATGGTCTGACCCGCGACGATGGCTCTATTGCTACGTTTTACAGGCTCCGAGATGAGGGAGGATAGATTGCCGCGCTCGGCCAGCCTCGCTCGCAATGACATACAACGTCCAGTGATGTCATTGCGAGGAGCGCAGCGACGAAGCAATCTCCTCCCGTCGGACGTCCCAGACGCGGTACTGGCATCTGCCAGTCCGCCATCGCCAAGCTCCGAAGACTCCGCTTGACGATGCCACCCAGAGAAGGCTGGCTTCTCACACACCCTCTCAGGCCTTGGCGATGCCACCCGTTGGTTGTCGAATGACAATTGCCTCCGTTGCTCACATGCTCTTCTGTGCGCCGCCCGTCCGGTTGCGGGCGATGGTGAATTGGGCCTTGGCCACGGCCGGGATGGTCAGGGGCTCTTTGAAGCCGGTGCTGCCGAAATCCCGCAGGGAGAACTGCGTGAGAGTCAGCTCGCCCTGCAGGACCGCCAGATCGACGCTCATGCCGCGTCCGGTCTTCTTTATCGTGCAGGTCCCCCAGGCGTAGCCGTTGGACCAGAAGTGCTCGCCCACGTTCGGGGCGAAGGTCATGGCCTTGTCCACGCCGGAGTACTGGAACCCGGTCAGTGCCGGCACCGCGGCCCAACTGGCCATGGCGCGGGCATAATGGTGGCCGCATTCGGCCTCGTTGAAGGGGCTGCGCTTTCGTCCATCGTACCGGTCACGGATGTTCTTGATGCACTGAAGGCCCAGTTTGGTCTGCCCTTCGTACAGCATGCCGACGGCGGCGGTGTACTCGAAGCCGGTCATCACCTCGGTGAAATAAGAGAACGGGTTCTGCGGCCGGTCTTTGGGGTAGGCGGCCATCAGCAGGACCGCCTCGTCGCCGAGGGCGAAGCTCCGCATGCAGTTGAAGTGCCCGTACAGGCCCGCGCGGTAGTTGTACTTCATGATGCTGGCCAGCGTTGTGCGCACATGGTCCGGCTCAGTCAGGTAGCCCAGGCCGCAGACGTGGGCCATGAACTGGCCCACCAGTTGATCCACTAGGCAGCCGGAGCCGAGTTGGTAGTCCGGGTTCTTGGGGTCTTTCGCGCCCATGCCGACCAGGAGGCTGGCGGCGATCTCGGACTCGTCCTTCGGCGGGCGGACCTGGTGCTCGTAGTACTCGCCGTTGAAGAGGTTCTCGTCGGTCCACTTACGGCCCCGTGCGAACAGGTCTTTGCAGGTGGCGGCGAATTCCTCGTCGCCCAGCCGGCGGGCCATCGCCTCGGCCGCCCGCAACGCGCCCAGGTACCAGATCTCCATCTGGGGATTCGGGCCGTAGTACTCCACGTCCATCGTGTTGTGTTGGCAGCCTTCCATGACGCCGTCTTTGTCCGCGTCCCAGCCGCCGGGAATCCAGCAGAACTCGAGCGCCTTCTTCACCTGCGGCCAGAGCGACTTGAGCATCGCGTCGTCGCCGGAGAGCTGCCAGTCGCGGTACATCTTCATGATGCAGCCCATCTGCCCGTCGGCGGCGGCCTTGCGGAACTCCTGCGCCCGCTCCAGCGGCAGGTTCACGCGAAAGCTCATCATTCCCTCGTCGTTCGTGGCGTGCGCGAACTCGATCTCACGCATCGTTTTGGCGAGGCTTCCGAAGAGAAACGCGGTCGCCTGTTCGTAATTCCAGACGTGGGTGCACGAGCCGTGGCAGCAGCCGCCTTTATTGCTGCACCCTTCGAAACCGTAGAACCGCCCATCCTCCGTACGAAAACAGGTCTGCGTCCGCAGCGTGCTGATATTGAAAAGGGCGGCCTCTTTCACGACCTCGGGCAGAGAGCTGTTGCAGAACGCCGTTACGAACCGGACCGTCTTCCTTTCCATCGCGTCGAGTTGCGGCGTGACCCGCTCGGCCACGTCCCAGGCGTCCTTGTAGACGGTCGTATAGTAGTTGCCGATCCGGTCCGCGTCATTCTTCTTGGGTGTCCAGGTCATCCGGTTGGGGAAGTGCCAGGTGAGCAGGA
>Ga0194112_10004963_pt1 | contig 18040 bp, 35 predicted proteins | sample TA2MahC400mmetaG_FD_146191 | JGI IMG/M metagenome (GOLD analysis project Ga0194112, IMG submission 146191) | Freshwater microbial communities from Lake Tanganyika, Tanzania - TA2015016 Mahale Deep Cast 400m | ecosystem: Environmental > Aquatic > Freshwater > Lake | place: Tanzania: Lake... | reverse complement strand
TGCCATTTTGTTCTTTGGTAAGTTTATAGGTTTGCCCATTGAGTTTTTGTTGGTTTATTAAGTCTTTGAGCATTGCCAAACTATCAGATAAATCCCGCCATTCCCCAGCTTTTGTTTTAACCCCGGCAAAGATATTGTGCTTTTTGTCTTCATGGTCAATTAGGGTGACCCATTCATTATCGTCACCAGTATGGATTTCAGCGTTTTTGACTGTTATGATTTTCTCCATTTTTTCTCCTTTCCAGCCATTTATCTAAAGTAACTGTTCTCTTATTACACATTTTGCACTTTCCCTTGTTTTGCTGGGCGTGTCCTTCGGGGCAGACATAAACAGTATCAGACATCTTTATCCCTCAATAGTTCGGGATTTTCATAGATATTGCCGATAATTTCTGTGTCCCAATAAATATATAGTGGATAAGAATCATATTTCTTATTAAGGGGCTTTTGCATCCAACCGACCATTTCTGGCGTATCTGTCCACCCAAGACAAATTTCCAATTTCCCCCATTCAACAACTGATAAAAAATCGCCGAATATTGTATTTGGTTCCTTTAATATATCCCCCTCATAAATCTCTTTGCCGTTCTTATCATGGAGACCTGTATATTGCATGAGTTCAATATTTTGTAGCCCAGCATAATTGGAATTGATAGGTATTACACCATAACCAGTATCAAATCCTATTTCTCCATTTCCATACAAAACTATACAGGCAACAGTATCAACACGTAGCCATTGTTTCTTATCTTTATCCCAAGCCCTAAATTTAATCTCTCTCATTTCTTGTCCTCCAAGATGGGATACCGCTTTTCAAGTTCGGCAACTAAGGCATCACTTTTAGCTAATATCTCATCCTTAAGATAGTTCTCCCCCTCAACAGTGCAATCCCAGGTTTTAATACCCTTACCCGAAATGCTGACATTAACTCAGTATCTTAGGGATTTTGTTTGCTCTACCATTGCCGTAACCACCCCTTAATAGCAGCGATTACAATAAAAATGATTATGCCCATTACCAAAATGCCCCCTAAAACTGCTACAATAATTTGTACCCACAACCAAATAGTTCCCAGATTGATTAGCGATTCCATCTCATCCTCCTTACCATCTTTGCCCCTTCTTATGAGGATATGTTCTTACTTCTTCATCTGGTATTTGAACTCTTAAAAGTTGTCCATTTTCATCATGCCCAGCTCCGCATTGCAGGCATCCCCATTCATCGTAATTGGGGAGAACTTGCCCCTTAGCTCCGCAGCGTTGACAATCAAAGGTTTTTGGTTTTGTTAGTATGAACATTTAATTCACACTCAGGGGAACTAATATCCCACCCTGTTCTCGTTTAACCCAGTCTTTTATCTCCTGTTCGGTTATCTGCCACTTATCACCCCAATTTGCTACAATATCCCACTTGAAATCCTGATAATATTTTCTGGCTGTTTCCTCATCGGTAGCATCTAATAAAAGACCTAGGGCAAGTTGGGCAGGCCCATCCCCTCCATAACCCCAATTGAAACCATCGGGGGAATGATTGCAAACCATCTGGCTAGCTTCAGGTAAAAGGGGGCGAAAATCTAAACCATTCTCATTGCAAACATGAACTGGCTGATGCCCCGATTGACTAATCCGTATGCCAAAATAGATTTTCATTTATTCCTCCTATCCTCATCAATCACTGCCACCAGAATAGTGGCAATTCCGTTTAATGTTTCTTTGCCGATTAACTTCACACGATAGTCTACGGGGATGGGTTTGTGGACTATTTGTCTAATGCGTTCACGGCTTAAGTGCCACCAGCGTCCCAAATCGGCTTGCTTTATATGTAGAGAGTAAAGCACACGCATCAATTGATTGCGTTTCCAGGTTCCCGCTAGTTTTTCTGCATTTATGGATTTTGTTAGTGTGTCAATCATCCCGTTTCCTTATCCCTGAGATAGTTTCAAGTAGACTAAAAGCACTTTTATTAAATTGCCTGCCGTCTAATTGGCTATAATGCTGCAAGGCATTTTCTAGTTCGGTGATACGCTGTTGGTCTTGTTCATGCTGATTTTCCAGCAAAGTCGCATAGTTTTGAATGAAGTCTTTAAGCTGTAAGAAAAACTCCTCAGCAAAACTTTTCCCAGCACGGGGGACAAGACGAAGAAGGCGAGGATTCCGACCAAAATTTTCATCACCAGTCTTTTTCTTGAGGAACCGAGCCATTGCAATGTCTCCACAATGCACCTCCCTCGCTGCCTCTGCCGCACCAAACCACTCCGCAGTCCTGACAACATCATCGGGATTACGTCCTTCCTGCAGCAATCTTTTTTCTAGTTCGTATGCCATTGTTTCCTCCTCCCTAGTTTTTCCCTTAGCATACCACCCATGTCAATTAACATAATAAATTTCTAATCCAGATATAAAACAAAGAGCCGTCCAATATTATGTTATCTAGACGGCTCTTTTTAGACTTAACCCTTATTATGTCGGTAAAATAAATGTTATGTAATGAGCCGTCTATTGTTACCATAGCACACTATTTTTAATTTGTCAATACCCTTTTGGCTTAAAGATAATTTTTTCTTCTGTTGGGAAAATATTTTTAGACAACAAAAAATCTGCCCGTCCTTTTCCAGACGGGCTTTATAAGGTATCAAACTATTCAATTGTCTTTTAATGCCCCCTAGAATTTGATTAAGGGACTTAGCGTTTATGTCGTGTCTTAAACCACAGAATTATAGCGGGTAGAAAGGGTAATAAAACTAATAGCCATGCCGGGCAGGGGCAACCACAAAGCATTACTCATCCCTCACAATACAATAATTATCCACTATCTCTTGGGCATCCTGATATAAATCTTTTAAAAGGGTGGGCAATAATTTTTCTGCCCCTACGGCATCAACTTGGCAAATCAACTCAAAAATAAGGCATCGATTTTTAATGGACTTGATGAGTTCTTTTAATTCATTGTCCATATTTTAGCCTCTTGGCCTGAATGCCCTTATTGCCAATAAAATACCCCCACAGCCCATTAACCCCTCAGTGATTTTCATTACCAATAAATATATGGGTTCACGGGCTAAGGCCTCCATTATCACTGCCCCAACTGTGCCAAATATCCCCAATCCTACCATAAACCAACCGAAGAAAATCATAGTTATCTCCCGCTAAAACATTTGGTTTGAATCCCTTTAGGGAGCAAGGATATAAGCAGATTGACTGCATCCATCCAATCTTTCAATAATTTGACTGCCTCTTCTTGAGTCAATTGCTTATCTTCTAGTGCATATGATGTATTAGTAAATGCCTTCCCCAGAGCTGCCAGAAGTGCAATAAACTGATTCCACTTCAACCAGAAGATAGTTCCGAAGACAAGTCCCACTAAACCAATTCCATAAGATATATATTCCCACCATGCTGTTGACATTTGTTTTACCTCCTCTTTAATTGTAATGCTGGTGAGTTGATTGGCATTATTGCCAGAAATTCGGCTGTTCGCCGTGGTATATATTTACCAAGTGGCCCCGTATCGATGAAGATAGTATCTGTTTGGGGTTCAATTAACCTTGCTATCAAATCATTCCCATTTTGTACCACAGCACAATTGAAACCATGATAACCCGAAGTAGTCATACCCCATACCGGAAAGATGGCATTAAGTTTATAATATTGACACAGATGGTCATAAAGTGTATTGGCAAATTTATCACAGTCAAATAAATCAGCAACATAGGGGATTTGATTTGTCCATTCCAGAGATAAAATCTGTTGCAAACCCATTAAAGTAGTAGTTTGATATTGAGAATCGGGAATTTTAATATCTGTCAGGGTGGGATATTGAGCCTGTGCTACTTCTGCCCATTTTTGATTTGTTATACCCCCAATAAGCGGAATATCGATTTTGCCCAAAAGATTGAAAAGGGTCTGGTCAAGTTCATACCAATATTCCCCCTTTTGTTCAGGGGTCATGCCCACAGAATGCCGAGCTACAATTTCCTCAATAGTTTGTCCAGTTTGTTTCAAAAAACACATATTCCCCCCTACCATCCTGGCGTAAAATTGACCGTAACCCAGAATTGGCACATATATACTGAATCAGCTAGCTGTGGGGCGGCTCGCCATCCAGCTTTTAAGCTAGTTATGTCTGACCAAGTCCAAGCCACACCCGTTGCTGGGTTCGTAGCCCATTCCCTATAGTAATTCGCATATGCTAATGTTAGAGTATGATAATTACCACCAACGCCAGGGTCGGGATACCACGAGCCAGAAATATAAACAAATTCACCACTTTGACTGTTTACATTCCCAATCGCTTTTGTACGGGCATAGACTCTAACCCAGTTTATAGTTCCTGCGCCATAGGAGCTAGACGGCAACTCAAAATTAACATAGCCATTCTGTGTAGCATATAGGTAATCAGCCTCGCTGACGTAAACCTCATCAACATCTTCATAATAATCTTCACCAGTGCCAGGCACTCTATCTATGTTAAGTATCTCAGTACCATCAGCATTTGGTCGCAGGGTTTCAGTGATTGCATCAGGAGCATATAAATAGCCCGTAGCATCTGATAACAACCATCTGGTTATCCATTCCATTGTTCGGGCATCCCAATCTTCTTCTATTCCCTCAATAAAATACTGTGTATTAATACTTCCCTGGGTAAGTGCCACAGTAATTCGTGTAGAAATGTCATAACCAAAAGTTAATGGATAGAAAGTGGCCGGGGTCTTCCCGGGCTTTATCATAAGACTTTTTGCCCGCATATAAGGCGTTGCATATCGGGCTACTAAATAATTGGCATAGATAGAAGCCATCGCATCAGTTGTTAATAATAGACTTCCACGTACTAGGGTTCTTGTTCCATAAGCAGTTTGACTTGTAGTATTAGAAGCGGTCTGTTCTGCCCCCCCACTTCTGGTTGCCCGTATCTCATTGAATAAAAGGGGGTCATCTAATGCCAGTTCAATATCTGCAAAAGTATTTGTAAAAGTTGATTGGCTAGTATTATGGGGGGCTTTAGTGCGATGGGAGCGGTCTTCAAAAACTACCTGTCCATCAGCTCCGATATAACATAATCCCAATTCTGATATACAGACATCTTGAATATGTTCTTGGGCATTGACATTGGAATTTGCCCCAGTGGCTATCAGTGTCCATTGTCCAGTATCAACCGTGCGGGCAGTGCAATATATTGCGAACATTGTATCTTTAGTTGCATCTCCCGACCAACTGGAACCACTGTCAGTACTCGTTCCATATGCCCCACCTGTATAAGAGGGGCTGGAACCATCATATCTCCAATTCACATAATTACTTCCATCTCCTGCTGTTGCTCGACAAACGATTGCATATTTTGTGTTGCTAGTCAGGGCATAAGCAGTTCCCCATGTTATCTCATACCAATCCCCTGCCGCATCAGTTGTAAAGGTATTGGCATTTATTGTCCCCGAACAGAGGTCGCCCCCCGTTGGCAATCCATTACCATCTGTAGCCTTGATACTAACTGTCAGTGTTCCTGGTGAACCCACACGAAGCATCTTTAATTTGATGCTGGCCGTTGTTTCAGAAATGACGGCAGTAAAACTTTGCATTGACCAATTAACGCCATAAATTGTGGCATTGCCGTCATCGCCAGTGATATAATATTCCTGCCTTTCATTATCAGGGACGCCTATATCATCTAAAACATTCCCAATTCTGGTTCCTGATAATTCCTGAGCATAACCAGCATTATTTAGATACACACGGGAGAAAAAAGAGAGAGCATCGGCACAATCCAACCGCATAATGGGGGCTAATCCCCCCACATCAGAAATCCATTCAGGGGTAAATTTTTCTATATAGCCGTCAAAACGGGGGTAGGTGATACTGTTGTAAGTTGTTCGTATTCGTATTCGCTTAACAATATCAACATCGGGGGAATAAGTTCCCCCAGCATTATCAGGCCAATAATTCCCATCGGCATTATTTAGTAAGACAGTTGCCTCTCCAGCCTCAAATCTATCTAGTTCGTGTTGTCTTCCCCTTTTGAATGAATAGGCGATTACATCATTAGAAACATTAGCCCAAACCGGGTCATCATCAAAGGGGTCTGTAGTAAAGGCTATTTCAACTGTTATAGTTGGGTTGGCCATTAAAATCCCACATCCACATTTCTACGTGCAATCTTTAAAAGGGCTTCTCGAAGAACTGCTTCTAAATTGCGTTCAGTAAGAATAGAACCAGCAACATTAAGATTAATAGTAACTCCCCCCGAACGACCAACTGGTAAAACTGTCTCTCCCGCATGAGCCAAGATGGGTACTGGCTCTCCTATCCTCCCCGGGATTTTGCCTCCATATTGATACCCGGGCATAGTCGCCCCAACCGCTGGAAGAATTTCTGCGGGGCGAGTTACCCTACCCGCTCCCCCACCTATAGGGGCAATAGCCCCAATATTCACGCCGGGGATTTTATTCATTAATCCAATAAGGGTATTAATCCAACCTATGATAGTATTTACTGCCTTAATAACAGCATCTACGATAGTGTTCCAAATATTCACGATGCCCGTTTTCACGGTTTCCCAGTTCTGATAGAGCAAAAACCCAATGGCAATTAAACTGGTAATCCCAAGAATTATCAAAGCAATCGGCCCTAATGCAATTCCCCCTGTAACTACCCCAAAGGCAGTCATAAGACCCATAATTGTGGGCAACATTACTAGAATTGGCCCCAATATAGTAGCAACCCCACCTACGGCAACGGCTAAAAGTAACAATTGTTGCACCAGTTCTGGATTGGCATCTATCCAAGCCACAACTTTATCTATAATAGGGATAAAAGCTTCTACTAATTTTTTAAAGGAAGGCAAAAGAGCAGTCCCTATCTTTTCAAAAAGGTCGTCCATTTCATTTTTTATAACATCAAAGGGATTAACCATAGCTTCGGCCGAACCTTTTACTGCATTTTGTATTTCTGCTAGGCTTTTGAATTCAAGGGATGCTCTTCCCAACCGAATAGAAATTTTATCCGCACCTTGTTGTAGTTCTTCATAAGCCTTTCCCAAATAAGTAGCTGCTGTAACTGCATCCATTTGACCAGCAGCCGCCAAATCCAAAGCAGTGGGTAGTAATGAAAGTGCCTGATTGTAATCCTTGGTAACGAGGATTAATCTACTTAAAATATCCCGTTGCTCATTATCAGCTACCCCTGTTTTTCTCTGGGTAGCCTTTATAACCGCCTCAAGGGAAGCCTTAACATTATCATAACTAACTCCGACATTTTTCATACTCATGGCGAGGCGGTTTATTCCTACCTGTTCATCTGCCGCAGCTTTAGTAGCCATCCCCAAAGTGCCCATGATAGTCGCCCCTAATCCTGCTAGGGCTATGCCAATAGTTCTGAATTGTCGCTCATTATTCTTAACCCAATTACTGATATTACTTTCTGCTTCGGATAATCCCCGTTTTAATTCGGTGGAATCCGCAGTAATTCTAGCCACAAGTTCGCTTAATACTTCTGCCATTTATAGACCTCTTGACAAAACTAAAAATTTCTGATATTGATGAGAGAAAAGGAGGATACTATGAAGAAATTATTTTTAGCCATATTGCTTGTGAGTGTATTATTCTTGGGATGTGGCTCGGGAACTACGACTACGACACCCGACTTATTAGCATCTGTTACCTATAGTTATAGCGGAAGGTATTTTACAATACAGAATAATGATTCATTTGATTGGCATGGTGTGAAACTTACTCTGAATTCTGATTATAGATATAACCTTCCACTCATAAAAGCGAATAGTGAATGTGAAATATCCGCTAGGGAGTTTGCCAGAAACGACGGAACTCGCTTTGACGCTTTTACTATGAAAGTATTAAATATATTCATTAGTTGTAAAAGGGATGATGGTAAATCAGCATATTGGAATGGAGTTTGGAAATAAATATTTCTATTTCATTGCCTTAGAATACACATCCAAAAGTGTTTCTGAGGTAATAAGTTCCCCGATTTTTTCTTCTGTAAGCTCTGGCTGGTTATCTTTTAGGCAAAGCCATAGGATAAACTTCAGAATCTTAATTCTCAATCCTTTAATCAATTCATCCCAAGGTTGATTAAACTTATCCTCAACCTGCTCCATCATATTCAGATTAAGGGGTTTGAGTTTGTATTCCTTGCCATCCAGGATAATCATTTTCGGTTGCTTTTCGATTAAGATATTCTCTTCATTCTCCACGATTTTTAATCTCCTTTGTTGGTAATTTTACATTATGTTTAGAAGCTAATTCCTCTAGTTCGTTTTGGGGTTTATTTCTGGTAGGTGCTTCACCTTTCAAGAAATCTTTTACTTGATAATTTTTAGGATGCTTAGTATAAATGCCAACTAGAGTTTTGAGAAGTGCCATTATTGCTGCCCATTTATAATTTTGCCAATACTCTTCTACAGACTCTTGGTAATAAACCTCTTTTAATAAAGTCGTATATTGGTCGAGGGTTAGTTTCCCTATCTCAGTTCTAGTTAATGAAGTTTTCCTTAAGAGGTAAATAATGGTTTCATTATTCACTTTTGCCTTCTAAAATACTCTCTCCAATAATTTCTAATGGCTCATGTATAAGAGTATCCCATAGATGTTTTACTTGTGAAGTTACTACTCCTTTGCCTTCCCAATATCCGTTAAGTGTATAGAGCCGAATGATAATCTTTGAGGGAATGTCATATAACCAATAAGAATTAGCAGTTAATTTCCACTTTGCTAATTTATAAGTAGAGGGTTCACCTCTTATCTCAGCTAAATTTACATCTAACTGCCAGTCAATGAACCCTCCTATACAAAGTTTCCCTATATGAATTGACCCTAATTTCCCTTTCATAACATTTTGCAATGCGTTGTGGAATCTTTAGGCGTCTGGACTCTGCAAAGCCCCAGTTCCCTGAAAATCATATGAGTAAGTAACTATCCCATCATGCGAAGTTGACGGATGACAAGCAGTAATTATTACCTTACCAATCCAATTCTGATAGGCAGTAGTAGATTCCCCTAGAGTTAGATAAACCTCAGAGCCTATCCCTAAAGGAGTGGTTTCTTTATATCCCTCAAATGAACCAGACCACCCCGAACTTCCGATGATATAGGCTTTCACTCCAGCATCATCAAAGTCTGTGGCATCTAAGGTATCTGCGGTATAATCAAGAGTCCATGACTTGATACCATCTATTTCCTTTAGAGCCTCTATATCATCTATTGAAAAGGTAGCATCAGCTAAGTTAGTTTTTTGGTAAACACCTACAGAAATAACAGCAGGAACTCCTGAAGGGTCTGCTAACCTAGCAAAACATTGTCGCCATGTATTTGCTGTTAATGCAGGATATGCTAATGTTTCCTCTGGAGTGGCACAATTAACATGTTGGGATAAGTGAAGCTCTAAATCATCGGCTACTGTAGAAATGGTTGCTTTTGCCCACCAATATATTCCGTCATAGGTTGATAAGTCTTTGGATATTACCTCACTAGCAATTAGAGTAGTTGCACCAATAGTAACTGTTGCAGTAGTGGCACAATAAGTTCCTACCTTGCCTGTAGCTACATCTTGCGTGCATCCCCCAATAACCTGTTCATTAAAAGCATCTTCGCAGTCTTCTACTAAAAGAGCAGATGAATATACATTCCCTGTCTTACCTGAATAAGCCATATTTTACCTCCTATTATGCTGTAGCTACGGTCAAGTCGCCAGTTCCCTGAAAATCGTAGGAATAAGTTACAATGCCATCATGGGAAGTATTGACATGGATGCCTGTAATATAAGCACTCCCTGTCCATTTTTGGGTAGCTGTCTGGCTTTCCTTAAGTGCTATATTCACCGCAGCCCCAGCCAATCCGAGTGGTGCAGCCTCTTTATAACCTTCAAAACTTCCCGACCAGCCTGAGCATCCGACTATATAAGCCTTTACTCCATTATCATCAAAGTCGGTTACATCAAGAGTATCCACAGTGTAGTCTAGTGTCCACGATTTAATTCCCAACACTTCACTCGCTGCATCAACCTGTCCTGCTTTCCCTGAAATTGCCACGTTTTACCTCCTGTTATTCGCTTTGAATATATACTAGACGCACTACAATCAAAATCTAGGCGTCTAAAAATTTCGGCTAGGGTGATTCTATGTCTTATCTAACCAAACCCTATATCTTAAAGAGATTTGATAGATATTAGTCTCACTATCCCAAACTGGCGAACTGATAAATTCTCTCACTACTTTCATTCCGGTATATCCCGTAACTGTCAGAGTCTTATCATCCAGGCTATCCATAACCTCATCAGCTATTTCTGTCAGGTCAGCAGTTGATTTATCCGAAAAACAATTTACCCAAAAGGTTAAGTTTTCTATTGCCTCAAAGTCCTCAAAAGTCCCAATAGGTGATTCCGTTAAAAGTCCAAAGGTTACATAGGGAACGGTAGAACCTTGGGGGGCTTTTACTTGATAACATTTGCCATCAAAAACTTTCCAAGTAACTGTATTATCCGTTTGTGTTGCTCCATTTGTAGTTAACCATGTAGGTTCAGTATTCCCCGATGTGCCTGCCACTGTGCATAGATAAGTATGACTATTATATGTGCTGGCTTTTACAAAATCCCCTATTGCATAACTTGTAGCAGAAGCCCAAGTCTCTGGATATAATTTAAGTGCATTATAGAATCCAACATTTATAGCTGAAATCATTTATTTCCCCCAAATACCACCCACAACTTCAATACCCCCCAATCCACCCCCTCCTGTTTTTATGGCCTCTTTTATTTCCCCTCTTTTCTCTTCGCAAGCGGGGAACAACCAGGGATAAGGAGGCATTCTTGAAGTGCCAAATTCAAGATAAAGCCCATAGGCTAATTTAGTCCCCACCAAAACGGCAATTTCATCTGCCGTTTTTTCAATTCGAAAGACTCCGTTTCCACCCTCGTTAGCAATAGAGGCAGCTAATTGCCCCGTATCCCGCCACCAGTGATTTAATATACCTGAAGGTAAGGGACGGGTTACATTCTTTTTGGCTTGACGGGCAACTATCATCCCAGCATGAGATACTCCCCTTTCAAGTTTATTAAGAATTTCCCCCTCCCGTTCTTTACGATATGATTTAATAGTTACATTAGTGCCCATTGTATTCTATCCAATTTTATATTATAATAAGATTATGAAGAAGGAATGGGTGCCTGAGATTAAACTTAATGGGGTAAAGATTCCCCTTGAGCTGACACGGGACGATTTGGAAGCTATGATATTGAAATATCATACGGATGACGGGTTTTTAATTCAACAACAATTTACTGGGGAATTACGTCTAATCATATTAACTTGGATAACTACAAAGAAAATGAAAGCCAAAATTCCGCTTTGTAAGTGGTTACCCTTTATTAAAATAACAAAATTAATTCCGATTCCCCCCGAAGATTTGGAAGGACTAAAATATGAATACAAAAGGCTTTGGGGGGGGATTCCTAATTCAATCTAATTCCAACACAAGGATTTCTCCTTCTCGTTCTTTGCGATATGATTTGACAGTTACATTAGTACCCATTAATCAAGCTCCAAAAGCAAAATTTCCAAATGGTCATTAACATTAGAGGGATTTATTACACTCTTTATCTGAAAGTATCTCGTGCTATCATTATTCCGAATGCGTTGGGCTTCCGTTAAAGTCTGGTAATTGCAGTAAAGTTTATGGGAGGCAAATACAGTAACTTTATCCGCACTCATTCTTTCACTAATAGGAAGGCTTGATAATCTACCCTTAAAGGCTGTGCCGTCAGCCCATGAGGTTGTAACCCCACCCTGCCCATCAGCAGTTTCAGTTACAGTTTGAGGATAAAAAGTTTCTATTAAAAGAGCAGGATTGATACTCATACTCTTAATCTCCGATAAGAGTAAATGGAATCATCTAGTAAAGAGTTCACATAAGCCTTATCAAGTGTATAGGAATAATCTCCAAGTCGCTCACTCTGTATTCCCCGTTTATTCCTATTTTGATAAATTGCGGAGGCTAAATCCATACATGCCTGCCTTATATCGGCAGGATATTGATAGATATAAATGGTTGCTCCGCTAGTATGTATTGCCTCCGTAGTGCCATTTACTCCACATTCTACAGTTAAGGTTTTACTGGAAATTGAGTAAATATACATCTGCTCAGAGTTTATTAAAATGGTTTGTCCGGCGGAAAGATTTGTTGCCGAAGTTACATCAATTGCAGATTCCCCTGCCGTCAAATCTTCCGCAATTGTTGTATCCTCAATATAGGGCGTAGTTGAAATTCCGTCCCCGTATCCCCATACTCCCACAATCTGACAACCCTTTTTGGTTGTGCCAAATGAACCGTAATTACCCCCGATAGATAATTCCACTTTTGTCTTTGGGTAACTATTCAAAGGGTATAAGAGATAATCTGTGGTTACTGTCAGGGTATTTTCAAATGTTCCATCCCCATCTTCATCTGTCTTTATCGTAGTTATTGTAAGTAAATCGTCTATTCTTAAAGGCACAGTTCCATCAAAATATCTGGTAGCTGATTCTACATAGAAGTGTCGTCTTTGAGCACCGCTACAATAATTATCAATCAACCTTGAGGTGGCTTCGCAGATTTTACGAATGACAGTATCATCCGTAGTTGCGGAAATTCCAAGAACTCCTTTGACATCTCCAATTGTGCAATAACTATTCATACTTTTACTCCACTTTTGAGTAAGACAATTTCAGCCTCAAGTTGCATAACTCTTTTCTTTAAAATCTTAATTCTATTTTCCAATATAGTAATTTGTTTATGTCTATCATCGGAAACAAGTTGAAGGTTCTCTAATCGGTTATCATCTTTTATCCCATTCTTATGATGAACTATTTCCCAGTTATGTAAATTCCTGCTTAATGCCTTAGCCATAACTAGGCGATGCTCCATGACATATTTATTAGAATTTCTCATTGGGGCAAAGAAATCATCAGAAGTCACATAAACTAATTTATAACCCTCCTCGGTCTTACGCCCATTTTTATAATTATTGGAACGCTTACCCCGATTAAGCCTTCCAATAATTGGAGCCATATATTTTGTATAACATGCCTTACATCTTTGCGGAAGATTTTTGGAGGGTGAATAACTAACCCATCGCTCATTATTACAATCCACACAAGTTACCCATATATATTTGTGATATGGATAGCCCGTTATCCCTAATTCCCCTGCTCTTTTAATTTCCCCTAATTGAGTCATTTATATTTCCCCATAGCCCATGATTTACCTCATTTCCAGATACGCCCACATATAGGGCAAGCCTTTTCGCCCTTCTCATTTATCTGTAAATCCCATGCACATTCAGGGCATTCAATAATTTCCTCTAATTCTTGAGATTCAACTTCCTTTTTCCATTGTAGAATTTCATCACCAGTAGCCATTCTTAAACTCCGTATTTTTCAGGATGTCTGACAATATAATCACCAAGCAGCCCAACAACAACCTTCACCAAAATATTTCTCTGGGCATCAGTTAATCCCGCCCAAGTTTTATTCTTAATGAGATTATAGGCTACAAGGGCTTGGTCATTAGCTTCGCTTATCTCTTCTGCAATTTGCCCAAGTAAAAGTTGGGCATCTGATACTTCGCAAGGCATTTGGGTGATTATTGCATTGGGATTATCAGGAGTCTTTTCTTCTGGTGGAGTCCCTTCAGGGTAAGAAATTTCAATTATATATCTTGTCTCTGGCATAGTATCCTCCTAATCAAGACTAAGTAAACGCAGATGAATCAGTTTTAAATGCTGGGTAAGCATAGTACCCCCACCAGTAAACGGGTTTGGTAAAGCTCCATAGGTTTGGGCTACTGTCCAGCCAGTTTGATTGCTTGCTTGGTCAGCGGGTGAGGCATCCACACCCAAGATAGTATAAGCAGATATTATAAGCCTCGTCTGAACACTGCTTCCATTGGTTACCGCAGCCAGCCAGTAAAGCCCTGGAGTTAGCTGTTGTGAGATGGTAACTGTAAAAGTTCCAGCCGATTCAATGGTGGCTGTTGCCCCGCCATCAATAAGTAATGTCCCAGGATAGAGGTTTGTTCCATTGTTGTAGATGCCTAATCTTACGGCTTTACCTGTATCACTGTTGGCTGTATCAAAAGCTATTCTATCAACCGTCATCTTTCTGGCTACTACAAACGGAGTGGCAATAATTCTATCAACCGTGATTGCCGTTTGGCTTATAGCCGCTCCACCATAAAAGAAGGGATACATATACCCGCCAGTGCGAAGAGTTAAATCAGACACATATAAGTGGGCATCTATATCAGCTGCATGAGTAGGAAGGTCTACTCGGATACCATTTATAACTACACTATCTAAAGAGCCATTTATAGAAACCATTATTCCTCCTTATGGCAATACCCTGAAGGCATAAGTCAAACCATAGGTTCTGGCTTCCGTATTTGTCCATGCACAATCTATTTCATCATCTTCCACGAAGTCATAACCTTCCCCAAAGGGAACATGAAGATTGGTAATTGTGCCTCCAGTAGTTGAACCTGTCAGGGTATTTACACTATAAAGCAAGGTATCATAACCCGAACCCCTCCCCGCATCAACAGTTGCCGTAAAGGATTCGCTTGTAGTTCCCGCAGTGTCTATTTTCAAATCAAGGCTTACAAGTCTAAAGGGTGTTTTGGGGGAAAGTGCCGTTGCCAGTGCTCCTGATGTTGCCGTATGATATTGAAATATCATAGCTTCCAAATCGTCCCGTGTCGGCTCAAGGGGAATCTTTACTCCATTAAGTTTAATCTCAGGCACCCATACTTGGTCGAAAGTTCCCGATGCTTCCCAGCCATGCTCAAGGGAGACACGATATATTGTCCAGCCATCAAAAATAGTATCAGCTTGGAATTGTTCCCAAGTATATTGAGTGCCTGCGGTTAATCCAGTTCCAGTAGTTCCTTCCCCATAAAAGAACATCTGAGTTGTGCTTGGACTAAAAGAGTGAGCGTTCCATCCCGCAGCCTTATCCAATCCTGATACTCCGCCAACTTGAGTTACCTCAGCCCGCTTATCAAAATCAGTAGGGTCGTGAATCCAGATAACAATATTCACGCCCATTGTTTCTGTCCCAGTCATATAATAAGACCATTGAGCTTCTTCAAAACTGGTAATCGGCATTTCATTTACTGGGATATAAATTCCCGCCCAGTTACTACCACTCTGAACCCCGCCATAAAGCAGGGCATACCATCCCCCACCTTTCTGGGGATAGGGTGATATACAGCTTTTAGCCCAATAAGCCTGCGATACACCAGTTGACCTTAATACAGGCTTACCAAATACCCAATGATTGCCCGGATAATCCTTTTGTTGCCATGAATTAGTATCATAAATAGTTCTAGTTTTCGACATAAAACCTCCTTAGCTGATTGTAGACAGCTTAAATGAAGAAGGGACTGATTTTATTCAGTCCCTTCATTAGAATCGAGGAAATCTCTCTTTTAGACAATTTCCACAAACTTCTCTAATGCTATCAAAACCGACCCTGCCACAAAAACTTCCCTTTTCTCCAACATAGCTAATGGGAGGGTAATCTTTTTCCAATCTGCACCCAAATCAAGTTCAATTTCCTGAGACATCAACTCCTCATAATCTTTCACAAACGGCGCCCAGTTGGGGTTAGGTATCTTATTCCCCGTAGGTTTACCCTGTTCGTCAAGTTCCTCTATTTGGGACGTTACTTGGAAATTACCGCCACCCTTATCAATGCCATATTGAGTAATTAGTTTTGACCTACTGTCCTCAATTGCCTTCACTTCAGGCATCAATTTTTGTAGCAATCGGTTTAGCTTGGCGCTGGTAGAAATGGGCAATTCCTTTTTAATGAGTGTTGATAAGGGAGTTGGCGTATCCTCATTCCCCATAACTGCTTGATAAATCTCTCCGTTCTTTACTTTCACTTTTCACTCCTTTATTTTATTTGAAATTTCTCCCCATTAGGCAATCTTATTGATATATCGGCATCGCCTTCTATTTCAACATCACCCATGAGATACAATTCTAATGAGGGAATATGCCCAATGGATGCTGATAAGTTTAGGGCATTGCAAGAATTAGATATATCCTTTTCATCAATAAAAATTTGCCCCCTTCCCAACTTATCTAATTTAACTCTAAATTTCACTTCTCACTCCTTCTTTTTATTAGCGGGTGATTAAAGGCTCACCCGCTAAAGCCTTGAGATTAATTGTCATAGACGTTTACATACCAAACTTTGTTAGCAGTAACATCCTTGAATAGTGGGATTTTATAAGCATTTTGAGTAACAGCACCAGTGGAGCCTCCGAGGTCAACGATAGTATTGACGTGAAGCATAGCGGTCAGCACATTGTCATAAATGTTTGTTGACCACAGATACAGTGAGCCAGGGTTTGCCCCATCAGAAGCTACATATTGCATACGAGCACCTATAATCATTGTGGCACTTGATGCAGTTATTCCAGAAGGTAGCCAGATACCATCGTTATGAGTGCAGATTAGATTGCCCCCTGGAACAGCAGCTTCCGCAAAGTTAATCCAAGTAGATGCGGCTGCAAAAGTTCCCGCCACAGTTCCACTGGCGGTCAGTTCGTCCTCTACCGCTCCATAACCATCACCGAGATTCGGGGCAGCAATCGTGCCTTTCAAAGAGGCAATTCTGCCTGTGGTTGCATTTAAAGTTGATGCTGTCCATGCTATTGAACCTGTAGTAGTGCTTCCACTTATGCCTGCTACACCAGAAAAGACTAAGTCATCAGCACTTTCATCCCAAAGCATATAGGCACTAGCTGTTGCACCATAAAATTTAGCATCCACTCCAACTAACGTAAAACTAGAGTCGCCACAGTCAAAGATTGCTGATACCGAACCAGTCCCCTTCCACTCAAAGTCAATATCCTGTGCTGTGTTGCCCACCGTTACGGCGGTTGTCCCTAACTTGAATATATCGCCAGTGGTAGTTCTGCCATAGGCTTTCTCATACCAATATTGCTCACCCTGATACCACCCTGCATTTATCTTATAAACACCAGTTCCTTGTGTCGACATTTATTTAACCTCCTAGATTATTCCAAGTTATTTCGTTTTTATTTGATTTTTCAAGACCGTTAATCTCCCGCATTTTCTACACATGGTTGATAGATTGCCTTCCCCACAATGAGGACACACTCTAGTCCAAAAGGGCATAAGAGTCTTCTTGACTTCAGGTTCTTTAACCATTTTGTCTGCGGGAGGAGAGGCGGGTGATTTAACCCGCCTCTTTTTTCTCTTATCCATATCTCTCCTATGCAGGATTAGCAGTATCCATTACAGCTTCTTCAAAGCGTGGCTCGGATAGAATAACTACCACGCCACAAGTTCCACCAGTACCATCCGCATTCAAGCTGGGCGTGACATAGCGATACTGAGTACCACTGACAACCAAATCCGAAGCATCTAACTCAACTATCAACATCCTACTAGCTAATGAAGCCCCCGTAATGGTAAGTGTAGAACCCGCAGCTACAGTAGCCACTGTTCCAAGAACATCAGATGATGCAGCCGATACATTGCCACTTGAATAGCGATACGAAAAGCCACAGGCAGCAGTTTTAGCAGCATCTGATGCCCCACCATATATAGTCAAAATACCATTTCCCGCTACACTTGCATCGCCCATAAAGATAATAGTGGCATGATTGTATTTAGACATATCAAAGCAATCACAATCACCACCTCCGTTGTAGTTAAGACCACTAGGGAGAACAAGCGGCATAATGCCATGACTTTCTGAAAATCTATTTTTAGCCATCTATTTAACCTCCATATTATTCCAATCAAGATTAGGTGCGAGAAGCATTAAGTACAACAAATGGGCTAAGAGTGGTGCTTGAAACTCTTGGTGTCAAGGCTGAAGTCCAACTTGGTTGCCCATCATATCTCATAACAAACCTAAATGATTGCTCATCATAGTCAAATTTGAAATGAATTGATGTGGCAACCTGAAGTCCACCCTTTTCGCCGATGAGGTACTGTGATAAGTCGGCAAGGATTATATCTCC
>Ga0194112_10004960_pt1 | contig 18045 bp, 20 predicted proteins | sample TA2MahC400mmetaG_FD_146191 | JGI IMG/M metagenome (GOLD analysis project Ga0194112, IMG submission 146191) | Freshwater microbial communities from Lake Tanganyika, Tanzania - TA2015016 Mahale Deep Cast 400m | ecosystem: Environmental > Aquatic > Freshwater > Lake | place: Tanzania: Lake... | reverse complement strand
GGCAAATGGCTCGGCGAGACGACGGGCTACTTGGTGGGCTTCGTGGCGGCGGGGTGGCTCGTGGGCGCGCTCACGCGGCGCGTGGCGAAGCCCTCGATGGCCCGCCTCGTGGCGGCGATGGCCGTGGGCAACGCGCTCCTACTCGTCCTCGGAGCGGCCTGGCTCGCGTTCGGGCTGGGCCTGGGCATACGGCCTGCGTGGGAGCAGGGCATCGTGTGCTTCCTGCCGGGCGACGCGGCCAAGCTCCTGGCCGCGGCGGCCCTCTGCCGCAGTTGCCGCGAGCCCCTGCGTTCGCTCTTCCCTTGAGCGCTCAGTTCCCCTTGATGTCGTAGGCGAACAGCAGGTCGCCGTGGCGCAGGTAGAGGCGGCCGCCGCACACGACGGGGTGGGGCCAGTTGGGCTGCCTGCTGCCGCCCTGGGGCACGCGGAACTGGCTGATGACCTTGTGCCCTTCGGGCGTGGCCTTCACGAGGCCCGCGGTCCCCCGCTCGCTGTAGGTGTAGAGCATGCCGTCGGCGTAGGTGATCGAGCCCTTGCCGACGCCTGCCTCCTTGTACTTCACCTCGCCCGTCTTGAAGTCCAGGCACACCCACTGGCCGCCGTGGGCGGAGCCGTAGAGGCAGCCGTCCACCAGGATGACGCCGCCGTGGTGGTTGTCGAGGGCCTTGGTGCGCCAGACCTCCTCGACCGAGCACTTCTGCCCCTCGACCTTGAGCTTGAGCAGCTCGCCGCCGCTGCCGTAGCCGCTGTCAATGAAGACGCAGCCGTCGCTGAAGATTGGTGTCGGGATGTTGGCGTCGTACGAGGTCTTGTGCTCGAAGCGCCAGAGGAGGTCGCCTGTCCTGGCGTGGACGCCGATGGCCGCGTTGGAGGTCAAGGTCACGTATTGGCGGAGGTCCTGGAAGTCCACGACGATGGGGGAGGCATAGCCTGGCTTGTCGCCCGCGCCCTTGCACACCCAGAGGGTCTTGCCCGTCTTCTTGTCGAGGGCGGCCATCGCCGCCTCCTGGCCGCCGGGGCAGCAGATGAGCTTCTCGCCGTCAATGAGGACGGACTCTGCGAGCGCCCAGGCGATGTTGCGTCCGCCGAACTTCTCGAGGATGTTGAGCGACCAGACCTCTTTGCCGCTCTTGGCGTCCAGGCAGCTCAGCGTGCCATCGGGGTTCTCGTAGTAGAGCTGTCCCCCGTCCAGGGTCGGCGTGCCGCGGGTGCCGGGGTGGTCCACCTGGTGGGCGGGTCCGACCTTCACCTGCCACTTCGTCTTGCCCTCGAGGTCCAGGGCGGTGAGCAGGGCGTCGCCGCCCACGTTGCCCGCCGTGTAGATCAACCCGTCGGCGATGGCCACCGTGGAGAAGCCCTCGCCGAGGCCCTTGGCCGTCCAGAGCCGCGTCGGGCCGTCCTGCGGCCATTCCTTCAGCAGGCCCTTCTCGGCGGAGAGGCCGTTGCGGCCCGGCCCGCGCCACTGCGGCCAGTCGGCCGCCGTGGCCACGCCCGCCAGCATGCCCAACCCAGCCGCCGCCCCACACAACCGCCACATCAGCCTCATCATGGCTCTCCTCGAAGGTGAAGTCCAGCTCCTCCTCTGCCTCTTGATCATAGCGGTGCGGGCCGCGCCTTGCAAATCGGTTGCCCGCATGCTACCATTGGGCAAGAGCTGGCTGAAGCCAGGACTCCCAGCGCGCCTCTGGTTCGTTCGGAGTCCTGCCTTCAGGCAGTCCTGGCTTTCCGCAACGGGAACCAACTGGGTGTTGGCATGCGAGCAGGCAGCGCGCGACTCGAGATCACCCCCCCGAAGGGGCTGCCGATGGGCGGCTTCCCCGAGCGGACCGATCCCGCTGAGGACGTCCACGACCCCCTCTTCGCGCGCGCCCTGGTCCTCGACGACGGCGCGCGGCGCGTCGCAGTCCTCTCCGCCGACCTCCCCGAGGTCTCGCCCGCCTTCGCCGCCGACGTCCGCCGCCGCATCGAGCGCGAGCTGGCCATCCCCGCCCAACACGTCCTCCTGGCCATCACCCGCACCCACGCCGGGCCGCTCGTGATGGGCCGCCGCGTGAGCGCGCCCGACCCGCTCTACCTGGAGAACCTGCGCGACCGCCTCGTCGGCGCTGTGCGGGCCGCGGGCGAGGAGCTCCGCCCCGCACGCATCGGGGCCGGCCGCGCCAAGCTCTACCTCGGCGTCAACCGCAGGGAGGGGCTATCCGCCGCCGGCGGCGCGCGCGGCAGGAGGCCGGGCCGCCACATCTCGCCCTACGTCCGCATCTTCGTCGTCGCCGAGGAGCGGGGCGGACCCCTCGCCATCCTGTTCACCGACGGCGCCCACCCCGACGTCCTCGGGCCAGAGAACCTGCAAGTCTCGGGTGACTACGCTGGCCGGGCCGAGCGCGAGATCGAGGAGAACTTCGGCGACACCGCCGTCGCGCTCTTCGCCCTCGGCTTCGCGGGCGACGTGGATGCGGCCTACGCGAAACGCAACTTCGACGAGGTCGAGCAGCTCGGCGTCGCCCTGGGCCGCGCCGTGATCGAGGGCATGAAGGCCATCGAACTCCTCAGCGGCCTCAGCCTCCGCGTCCGCTCCCTCCGCGTGGCCCTGCCGCTCGAAGCGCCGCCCTCGGTCGAGGAGGCCGAGAGCCGGCTCCTGGCCGAACGCGAGCGCCTGGCCAGCATCCTGGGCCACAACGAGGAGAAGGCTGAGGTGGTCCGCCGACGCATGCGGGTGGACTGGGCGGCCGAGCTGGTCCACGTGGCCCGCGAGAGCCGGGGCGAGCAGGCCATCGAGCTCGAACTCCTCGCCATCGCCCTCGGCCCCATCGCCCTCCTCGGCGTCTCAGGCGAGCCCTTTGCCGCCTACGAGAGCATCCTCGCCGAGCTCTCCCCCTTCCCCCACACCGTCCCTATCAGTTGCGCCAACGGCAACATCGGCTACCTGCCCACCGACCAGGCATTCGCCGAAGGCGGCTACGAGGTCGAGACCGCGCCCTCACTCTACGGCGTCCTACGCCTCCGCCCCGGCCTCGAACCCATCCTCCGCCAGGCTTTCGCGCGCGTCCTGGTCGAACTGACGGATTAGTATTCGGCATTCATCATTCGACATTTCGGCTCGTTGGTTACGACCCTGAGCAACATTAGGAGGTCCCGCACCTTGAAATCCCTTGCTCAGATGGCACTGGGCCTTGCTCTTGCTGCTGCCTTCCCCGCCGTGGCTGGCCAGGCCCCCCAGGAGCCCATCGCCGGCCTCATGCGCACGCCTGGCGAGGGCCAGCCGCAGCGCGACTGCTGGCTCTACGTCCCCAGGGGCCTCGACAAGTCGCGCCCCTGCCCCCTCGTCGTCGTCCTCCACCCGGCCGGCCTGCCGGGCTCCCGCTACGTCACCATCTGGGGCGAGGCCGCCGAGCGCGCCGGCGGCGCCTTCCTCGTCGCAGGCCCCGAATGCCGCGACCGCAAGAGGCGGAGCTGGGAGATCGCGGACGAGAAGGACCTCCTCGCCACGGTCCGCAAGGTCATGGCCGCGTTCAACGTGGACCCCACGCGGGTGCTCCTCACCGGCTTCTCGGAGGGCAGCAACTACTCCTACACCTTTGGCCTGCGGAACCCCGGGCTCTTCCGAGCCATTGCCCCGGTCAGCGGCGCTCTCTTCGCCCGCCCGACCCCCGAGTCCGACGCCATTCTCCAGAAGGCCCGCGGCCTCGGCGTCTACATAGCCCACGGCGCCGCCGACAACCAGATCCCAGTCGAGCGCGCCCGCGCCTCGCGCGAACGCCTCGAAAAGGCGGGCTTCACCGTCACCTACCGCGAAGTCCCACAGCTCGGCCACTTCCTCCCCCAGGGCGAGCCCGACCGCATCTGGGTCTGGTTCCAGACCCTCACCACCCCGCCCGCTGCCCCGGCCGCGAAGCCCTGAGCCTGCCCGGCTCTCTCTGGGCTACGCTGTGCCCAGCGCGTCCGGGGGCGGGAAGCCAAACCCAGGCAGGCTGGGTTTGGTTTCCAAATTGCTCGCCACGATTCCCGGTCTTCCGCTCACTGGGCGCCGCCGGCGCTCTTGTAGCGGCAAGCGTCCCGCTTGCCAGCCAATGGACTTGCCGTCGCAGTCCACAAGCGGGACGCTTGTGGCTACAACGACCGGGAATCGTGGCGAGCCATTTAGTGTGCCCAGGCGCGCAAATCCGCTACTGCACCCCGGGGCGTGGCAGGCCTTGACTTTGCGGGTACGTTGTGCGACGATGGCGCGTAGGGGTGGGGGCCCGTGGTTCAGGAGAAGGTGATGGCACGCGGTTGGCCTGTTCTTCCAGGGATGGCGCTGTCGCTGCTCCTCGCCTTGCAGGGCGCGGCGGGCGGCGAGGCCCTGCGGTCGGGCCTGCCCATCGGGGGCAAGACCAAGCAGTTCGACGTCCTCGACGTCACCGGGCCGTCGAAGGGAAAGCAGACCTGTTACGTCTGAACGTATGGAGGGCGTCCGTCGCTCCTCGTCTTCGCGCGAGCGGTGGACGGCCGCCTGGCCAGGCTGGCCAGGGCGATTGACCGGTTCGTGGCGGCCAACAAGGCGAAGCAGATGGCGGCCTTCGTCGTTCTCCTGGCCGAGAACAGCGAGGAGAACCGCAGGAAGCTGGCCGACCTGGCGAAGGCGGAGGGGCTGGCCATCCCCCTCACCCTCGCCCTCGAAGGCCCCGAAGGCCCGGCCGACTACAAGCTGAATCCCGGGGCGCCGATCACCGTGCTGCTGAGCCGGCGCGACCTGGTCCTTGCCAACTTCGCCCTCGCCGACCCGCCGCCGAAGGACGAGGCGGGTCAGAAGGGCGAGGTCAGCCGCATTCTCACCAGGGCCACCGCCGTCCTCGGCGCGCGCTGAGCGCGCCCACACTTTAGGAGGCATGCCATGCTTCGGCCGAAATCGCGTCGCAACTCGCTCGGGATCACCCTCATCGAAATCCTCACCGTCACCGGCATCATGTCGAGCCTGAACAGCCAGTCGGACTTTCGATACGCCATCAACCAGGCCAACCAGGTCAAGGGCCTCAACAACCTCCGCCAGCTCTACCTGCTCCTACAGACCCAGTGCATCAGCGGCGCGCTCCCGAGAGCCACGTTCTTTCCTGAGGGCGACCCCAAGAAGGACCCCAAGTCCATCATCCGCCTCCTCCCGGGCGCGCCGCCCCAGCTCTTCGTCTCCCCCTTCGCCCCGCAGTCGCTCCAGGACAAGGGCCTCACCTACGCCTGGAACACCGCGCTGAACGGCAAGACCCTCGACACCGTGCCGCGCACCACCTGGGTCCTCATTGACGTGACGGCCTTCATCGCCGACCCATCCATCGCGAAGCCGGCCAAGTACCTCGTCCTCTACGCGGATGGCCGTGCTGAGGCGGTGGCGGAGCCCCCGGCCGACATCGTGAACGCCGTCAAGGAAGCCGAGGCCAAGAAGGGCAAGGCCGCCCCCAAGAAGGGCGCCTCGGCGCCCAAGCCTCTTCCTTCGCAGGACCCGAAGGTCCCCGTCCCCAAGATTCGCCTCCCCGGCGGCCAAACCGTTCCCATGCCACCCTCCTTACCGGGCCTGTAGGCCAACCGCGGGGTCGAGCGTGGTCGGGGCGAGGCCCTCGGCCTCCGCCGCCCAGGTTGGCGGCGGCGCCTCGTCGCCGAAGACGGAGTGCGAAAGCTCCTCCGCCCTGTCGGGCAGCGCGGGGGGGGCGGGCTTGCGGGGCTGTCTGGGCGATTCGTGCGGGTCAATCCCAGTTCGCCGTGGCGTGGCGGCGGTGCTGGTTGTAGGCGTCGCGCATGGCGACGTAGGGGTCGAGGCTCGCCTTCTTGAAGTCCTCATACTCGCCCAGGGTGAGCGAGGTCCTGTTGACCTGCGAGACGAGGCCGACGCCGGGGAGGTAGGTGAGGGGGTTGAGGGCGGCGTCCACCACCCAGCCGAAGGTGTCGCGGGTGCAGCACGGGCCGAGGATGGGGAGGTCGGAGTAGTAGCCCATGCCGAAGCCCCAGTAGCCGAGGGTCTGGCCGAAGTCCTCGTTGCGGGCGTTGATCTTGAGCCAGTGCCTCGCGGGGTCGCCGAGGCCGAGGACGCCGACGGTGGAGTTGACGCCGAAGCGTGCCAGCTCGTTGCCCGAGCCCTTGAGGTCGCCCTGGAGGAGGCAGCAGAGGCTGCGGCCGGGGGCGCCGAGGTTGGTGAAGGCGTTGCCCACGCTCACGCGGACCGGCCGTGGCACCACGGCCTTGTAGGCCCGGGCCGCGGGACGCAGCACCCAGAAGTACATCTTGTCGTTGAAGGCGAAGAACGCGCGGTTCAGCCCCTCGAGGGGGTCGGGCAGGGGCGGCACCGCGGGCTCGGTGGCCTCCTTCTTGTCGAAGGGGTCAACGTCGTCCGCCGCGGCGGCGGGCGCCGCCGCCCAGGCCGCCGGGAGCGCCAGGGCCGTTGCCACGAGGACCACCACGCCTCCTGCCTTTGCCATGGGTTCCCCTTTCACGGGCTATTCGCCCTTGGCCTCGGCGACCTTGGCCTTGAGCTTTTCGAGGAACTTCGGGTAGCTCATGCTGTTGAGCATGCTGGCGAACTGTGTGCGGTAGTTGTTGACGAGCTTGACGCCCTCGATGGCGACGTCGTAGATGAGCCAGCCGCCCTGGCCGTAGTTCTTCAGGCTGTATTCGATGGGGATGTCCACGTTGCGCGAGGTGACGAGCACGACGTCCACGCGGGCGTAGTTGCCCTCGATCCGCTCGCCCTTGTAGCGGAGCTTCTCGCCCGAGTAGCTCTCGATCTTGGCCAGGTAGGTGCGGCGCAGCAGCTCGTTGAAGAGCCGGGTGAACTCCTGCCGCTCCTCGGGAGTGCGGTCCGCCCAGTGGCGGGCGAGGGTGCGTTGGGCCATGTCGGCCCAGTTGAACCGCTCGTCAATCGCGTCGCAGACCTTTTGGCTGCGCTCCGCGCGCCGCTCCGGGGCCTTGAGCGCCGGGTCCATCAGGATCGCTATCAACTTGTCGGTGCTCACGCGCACCTGCTCCATCGGCCCGGGCTCGCCCGCGGCCGCCACCACTGCCGCTCCCACGCACGCCAGCCACGCTCGGCACTTCACCTGATGCCTCCTCCAGACTTCTGCTCGAAGATGTACTTGGCCACGAGGCCGTAGAGGTCGAGCGCCGGCTGCGTCTCGCGGATGCGCTCGCCAGGCTTGAGGTCCAACTCGGACCCGCCGGGGGTGATCTCGACGACGGTCCCGCCGAGGAGCCCGCGCGTCTTCACCGTCGCAATCGCGTCCTCCTGAATCCTCACGTCGCCCGCGATGGCCATCAGGACATTGGCCCGGTAGTCGTGGAGCGAGACCTGTTTGACCCGTCCGATCGGGACGCCTGCGATGGCGACGTCGGCGCCGCGCTTCAGCCCCCCTACGTCCGTGAACCGCGCCGTCAGCTCGTAGGTGCTTCCCCCCGGCGAAGCCGCCTGGCTGCTCCCCCCCGTGACCTCGGAGACGAGGCCGTAGAGGTCGAGCGCCGGCTGCGTCTCGCGGATGCGCTCGCCAGGCCTCAGGACCACCCCGGAGCTGCCCGGGGTGATCTCGACCAGCGTCTCGCCCAAGAGTCCCCGCGACCTCACCGCCGCGCTCGCGTCGTCGTGCACCTTCACGTTGCCAGAGATGGCCATCACCACGTTCGCACGGTAGTCGAGGACGCCGACGCGTGCGACGCGGCCGATGGGCACGCCGGCGATGACGACCTCGGCGCCGCGCTTCAGCCCCCCTACGTCCGTGAACTGCGCGGTCAGCTCGTAGGCGCCGCCCCCCAGCGAATCCGCCTGCCCGATCCGCACCGCGAAGTAACCGAACAGCGCCAGGGCCACCACCACGAACGCCCCAACGCTCAGCTCCAGGCTCATCTTCCGCATAGTGGGTCCCCCTTGAGACAGCTCACCTTCCCTCGACGGCCCGGCTGCCGCCCTCGCCGCATCCGGCACCCGTGACTCACCATTATTTCCCACTGCCCGCGCCGTGTCAAGTCGCCCCGCGCCCGAAGTCTCGTTGCGCCCGCGCGGCAGCCGCGTTACAATGGGGTTGGGGACGGGTCGCGGTCTGCCACGCGGGGTTCACGATGGTCGAGGCCGTTCGACAAGCCTTGCTCGCCGTCTGGCTGAGTCTGCCCGGGATCGTGCAGGGCTTCTGGGCGAACCTGCTCGACATGGCGCCGTACCTGCTTTTTGGCTTTCTCGTGGCGGGCATGCTGTCGGTGATGCTCCGCCCCGAGACGGTCGAGCGGCACTTGGGCGGGCGCGGCCTGTGGCCGGTGGTGAAGGCCGCGGCGTTTGGGGTGCCGCTGCCCCTCTGCTCGTGCGGCGTCATCCCAGTCTCCGCTTCGCTGCGGCGCCACGGCGCGAGCCGCGGGGCCACCACGGCGTTCCTCCTCTCCACGCCCCAGACGGGGGTGGACAGCATTATGGTCACTCTGAGCCTCCTCGGCCCGGTGTTCGCCATCTTCCGGCCGATTGCCGCGCTGGCGACGGGGGTGTTCGGTGGGGCGCTGGTGGCCTTCTTCGAGCGCGAGCGCGGCGCCCGCATGGCCGCCGACTCCTGCCAGGATGCCTGCTGCGCGGGCGAGGAGCAGCGCAACAGGCTCCTCCGCATCCTGGCCTACGGCTTTGTCACGCTGCCGCGCGACATCGGTAAGGCCCTCATCGTCGGCCTCCTCCTCGCCGGCATCATCGCCGTCCTCGTCCCAAAGGACATGGCGTCGGCCTACGGCACGGGCTTCGTGGGAATGCTCGTGATGATGGCGTTGGGCATTCCCATCTACGTGTGTGCCACGGCCTCCGTGCCAATTGCGGCGGCGCTCGTGGCCAAGGGGGTTTCGCCGGGGGCAGCCCTCGCCTTCCTCATCGCCGGCCCGGCAACCAATGCCGCGACCATCGCCGTGGTCTGGAAGACCATGGGCCGCCGCACGGCCCTGCTCTATCTCGCCTCAGTCGCCGCCGCCTCGCTCGGGTGCGGCGCTCTCCTCGACCTCATCTACACCCACACCGGCACCGCTGTCCACCACCATGCCCACGAGTTGCTCCCGCACTGGGCGAAGCTCGCCTCGGGCGTCCTCCTCCTGGGCGTCCTCGGCTTCGCACTCCTCTGGCGGCCGAAGGTCGAAGCCATCGGCTACACAGTCACTCACACATAGCGGCCCGTCCCCTCGACGCCGACCGCGCGCTCATCATCATGGCCGGCAAGATGTGGGTATTCGACTCCCGCGAAGCCCCCCGCGGCCCGAAGACCTTCACGGCGCTTTGCGACGTGGACCCTCTCCAGCGCATCGAGTGCTTCGCCCTCGGCGGCGGGCGGTTCTACTGGACGCTGCGCGAGAAGGCGGATGCTCCGCTACGGCTGATGAGCGCCGCAGTCGCGAAGCCCACCGAGCACTTCGACCGCGCAGGACTGGCCGTCCGCGGCCAGGGCGCTGCCGCCGTACGGAAACACTGAGGGGGTGTTCGCGGAGCCGCCTACATTCGCCTGGGTCTTCTTGCCGAGGCTCGTGTCCAGCCAGTTCTCCGGCGGCACGCCTCCCTTCGGCCCGCAGTTCCCGCTGGTATCCCCCGGCGCCTCCTTCTTGCCCTCGGGGGTGATCCTGGCGACCCGCTGGATGGCGACGCTGCGATACCACCAGTTGGGCAGCCCGCCGTGGTACACGATCAGCCATCCCTTATCGCCAGACAGTCCGCAGGCGGAGCAGAGGGGGTCGCCCTCTATGCTGTCAATCCATGAACGAGTGCTCGGATTCCAGAGGGCCTTTCCAGACGTGTCCATGCGCAGCCAGCGCTTGCCCCGATTCATTGAGTAGGCAACCAGGTGCTCCCTGCCGTTCCAGGCGATGCGGGGCGTGGCGCCGTCGGTCAGGGCCACGGGCTCGCTACGGGAGCCGTCGGGGCCCACCCGCGCCGCGAAGACCTTTGGGAAGACCTCCTCGCCCTGGAAGCCGTGCCAGACGGCCATGAAGTCCTTCTCGTCACCCACCTGGAGTGCGCCCGCCGGCGCCCCAGCTTCCTCTCCCGTCCATCCCCAGCCCCCCACCGCGCCCAACAACGCCGCAACAGAAAGCAGGATTGTCCTCACGGCTTCACCTCCTTCCTGTTGTACGCCCGCCAGACCCCCGTCGAGAGGGGGTGCAATAACGGATTTGCGCGCGAAATCGCTGCCAATCCTTCGTTGTAGGCTTGGCCGGGGCGTCGGGTGTAGCGGCAAGCGTCCCGCTTGCCGACCGCAACCGGGACGGTTGCGGCTACGCTGCGGAGCGCCGCGCACAAATCCGTTATTGCACCCTCGATGAGGAAAAGGCTTGACAGGCGGGCGGCATTGTATTATAATCTCGATTGACTTAGTCGGGAATTGATTCCGGCGGGCATTGGCGTGAGGGCTCCGAGGGTGGTCCGAGCGTCCCTCGGTCTTGTCGCGGCGCACGGCAACGGCCTTTTGGCCATTGCCGAAGCGCCCACCGCAGTCCGTGGCAATGCCTCGTGTGGCGCGCCTCAGGACAGCGAGCCTCTTGTTGGCCGACTGTCTCGACCGAGTCGGTCGAGATGATTGGCTAGGTGCGGACCCTGATGGACTCGCACGCGCGCAGCATCGTGAAATCCGTCAGTTGGCGAATCATTGGGATCATCATGCAGATCGTCATCACCTACGGCTTCATCGGGAACTGGGCCAACACCCTGGGCATCACGAGCATCTTCCAGACCCTCCGGTTCATCCTCTACTACTTCCACGAGCGCGCGTGGGAGCGCATCCTGTGGGGGCGCAAGCTGCACCCGCTGTCGCACTTCCAGATGCGGCCGGACCTGACCCGGGAGGAAATCGAGGCGATTCGGCGCTACCTTGCCGAGCAGCAGTACCTGCACGAGGCGCCAGACTACCAGATTTGAGCGAAGGAGACACGCGGCCATGGCAGTCGCCGAGGTACAGGAAGACATCAAGAGCCTGGTGGACGGCTTGAACTTCGCCAAGAAGATCGAGCGTTCGCTTGACCTGATGGCGTGGGCATACCGGGAGTTCGGCGACGGCCTGGTCGTTGCCAACAGCCTGGGCAAGGACTCCTGCGTGGTGTGGCATCTGGCGAAGCGGGTGAGTCCCGACATTCGCGGCTTCATCATCACCACTCGGTTCAAGCCGGCGCAGACCAAGCAGTTCATGCGCGAGGAGGTGGCCCGCTACCCAGAGCTGCGGGTCTTCCAGAACGACGAGCCGATCCCCGACGGGCTGCACGAGACCGACCCCGACCGCTGCTGCGACCTGCTGAAGGTGCAGCCGACCCGTTGGGCCATCGAGGAGATGGGCGTGACGTGCTGGGTCACGGGGCTGCGCTGCACGGAGGGGCGGACGCGGACGGATTTCCAGGAGGTCGAGGAGCGCGACAAGGGCCTCATCAAGCTCAACCCGATTCTCATCTGGTATGAGCGCGAGGTCTGGCAGTATCTCGCCCTCCACCGCGTGGCCGTGAACCCGCTGTACCTCGAGGGCTACCGCTCGCTGGGGTGCGCGCCCTGCACGCACATCACGAGCAGCCCCGATGAGCGCGCCGGGCGCTGGATCGGCACGAGCAAGTGCGGCGGCGAGTGTGGCATCCACACGCGGCCGCTGAAGGGCAGCTACCAAATCTGACCGCATGGGCCGCCTGGGAAGCGGCGATTGGGGGCCGGGATGAGCGAGCAAGCCGGTGAAACGACCGTGAGGGTCTTCTCCGCTCGGGCCTGCGCCGCGCCGCTCGAGGAGGCCGCTCGCCTCTTCGAGCGTGAGACGAGCCTCCACGTGGCCATCAGCGTGTGCAGCCGCCATTGCGCGCAGCCGGTGGCCGAGGAGGCCGTGGGCGCCGGCGGCAGCCACGATTTCCTCGAGGAGATCGCCGAGGCCGGCGTCCACGACCTGGCGATCGGCGGGGCGGAGTTCCTGCTCGACGATGGCGAGGTGCGCGGCATTGTCGCCAAGGGAGAGCGGCGCACGATTGCGTGCCGCAGGTCGGCCATCATCGTCCCCGCCGGCAACCCCAAGAACGTGCGGACCGTGCAGGACCTGGCCCGCCGGGGCGTGCGGGTTGGCGTGTCGGTGCTCGACTGCCTGAAAGGGCTATGGGAGGACATCGCGGCTCGGCTCGGGCTCGTTGAGGCGATTCGCCGCAACATCACGTTCCACGCGAACGGCTGCATCGCCATCGTCGAGGCCGTGGCGGGGGGGAAGGTGGACGCGGCGTTCGGCTGGTCGGCCTTTGCCCACCTGGCCCCCGGCCGCATCGAGGTGGTGGAGCTGCCGCCGGCGCAGCGGGTGCTTCGGGGCACGGGGGTGGGGCTGCTCACCTTCGCGCGGCAGCCGGCGCTGGCGAAGCGGTTCATGGACTTCCTGACGACCCCCGCGGCGCGGGCGTGCTACGGGCGCTACGGGTGGGTCGTGCCCAATGGGGCGGAGAGGAGTGATCAATGAAGATTGCGAACGACATTACCGAGCTGGTCGGCAACACCCCGCTGGTGTGGCTGGACCGGGTGGGCGGCGGGCTGCCCGGCCGCATCGCGGGCAAGCTGGAGTTCTTCAACCCCGCGTCGAGCGTCAAGGACCGCATTGGGCTGTCCATGATCGAGGCGGCCGAGCGGGCGGGGAAGATCACGACGGGCACGATCATCCTGGAGCCGACGAGTGGGAACACAGGCATTGCGTTAGCCTTCGTGTGCGCCGCGCGCGGCTACAAGCTGACGCTCACGATGCCTGACAGCATGACGGACGAACGCCGCCGCATCCTGCGGGCCTTCGGTGCCGAGCTGGTCCTCACGCCCGCCGCCGAGGGCATGACCGGCGCTGTCAACAAGGCCCTCACGATGGCCGCGGAGGACCCCCGCTACTTCATTCCCCAGCAGTTCGAGAACCCCGCCAACCCCGAGGTCCATCGCCGTACGACCGCCGAGGAAATCTGGCGCGACACGGACGGGCAGGTGGACATCGTGGTGGCCGGCGTGGGCACGGGCGGCACGATCACCGGCATCGCCGAGGTGATCAAGGCCCGCAAGCCCTCCTTCAAGGCCATCGCCGTCGAGCCCGTCGAGTCCCCCGTCCTCACCGGCGGCAAGCCCGGCTCCCACGGCATCCAGGGCATCGGCGCAGGGTTCATTCCCAAGGTGCTCAACCGCGACATCGTGGACGAGGTGGTCCACGTGGAGACCCGCGACGCAAAGTGGGCCACCTGCACCTTGGCACTCAAGGAGGGGATCTTCGCAGGCATCTCGTCGGGCGCCGCGCTGCGGGCCGCCCTCGATGTGGCCAAGCGCGAGGAGAACCGCGGCAAACTCATCGTCGCCATCCTGCCCGACACGGGCGAGCGCTACCTGACGACCGACACCTTTTCCTGGAGCCCGCGCTCGCTCAACGCCGTGGCCCCGCCGGGCACGGTGCGGGCACTCGCGCAGGCAAACGCCCGCTGAGCAAAGGAACCCGCCGTGCAGTGGACCGAGGCCCAAATCCAGCGCTTCTCGCGCCACATCCTGCTGCCCGAAGTGAGCGGGGTGGGTCAGCGGAAACTCCTCGCCTCGAGCGCCCTCGTCGTCGGCGCCGGTGGCCTCGGCTCCCCCGCGCTCCTCTACCTGGCCGCGGCGGGCGTGGGGCGGCTGGGCATCGTGGACAGCGATGCCGTGGAGCTGTCGAATCTCAACCGCCAGATCGCCCACACGGCGAAGGACGTGGGCCGCAACAAGGCCCTCTCCGCCGCCGAAGCCGTCCATGCCATCAGCCCCGACTGCGCCGTCTGGGCGTTCCCGGAGCGGCTGCGCGCGGAAAACGTGCGCGACGTCTTGCGCGGCTACGACCTGGTGCTCGATGGCAGCGACAACTTCCCCACCCGCTTCCTCGTCGCCGACGCCTCCTGGCTCGCTGGCATCCCCCTCGTCTCAGCCGCCGTCGTGCAGTTCAGCGGACAGCTCATGACCGTGCTGCCAGGCAAGGGCAACCCCTGCTACCGCTGCTTCCTGCCCGAGGCGCCGCCGCCCGAGACCGTGCCGACCTGTGCCCAGGCCGGCGTCTTCGGCCCACTGGCCGGAGTCATGGGCACCCTCCAGGCCACCGAGGCCCTCAAGGTCCTCCTCGGCCTCGGCGGCCTGCTGGCGCACGCGACCCTCGTCGTGGACGCCCTCGACTGGACCTTCCTCACCGCGCGGCGGGAGCCCGACCCCGCCTGCGCTCTCTGTGGCAGCGAGCCGACGATACACGACGTGTCCGAAACTCACGAGGCCCTCTGCTGCCCAGGGGGCCGATGCGAATTGGAGCACACGACATGACCGCCGAGAGGAGCAGGCGCAGACCGGCGTCACGCCCGAATACGTCCGCCTCTCTGTCGGCATCGAGGAGATCGAGGACATCCTGGCCGACCTCGACCAGGCCCTACGCGTCGCAGGAGAGTGAAAAGTAGAAAGTAAAGACCTGCCACCAAGCTATGCTCGTGGTCCCGCCCGTGGGGCGGAGCCCTTACCCGGCCCGGGGCTTCGCAAAGAAGGGCGGGACCACGAGCCGCTTACAGGAGCAAGATAGACATGGCCACCGAAACGGCCCCCCTATTCAGCAAGGCGGGCGAGAAGGATGTCACGCGGGCAATCGTCGGCGAGTTCGCCCGCCAGTTCGAGGAATACGTCGAGAGCGACGTGTTGATCGCCGGCGCCGGCCCCAGCGGCCTGATGTGCGGCAAGCTCCTCGCCGAGCGCGACTACAAGGTGCTCATCGTCGAGCGCAACAACTACCTCGGCGGCGGCTTCTGGATCGGCGGCTACCTGATGAACAAGGTCACCGTCCGCGAGCCCGCCGACAAGGTGCTCGACGAACTGGGCGTGCCCCACAAGAAGGTGTCGGAGGGCCTCCACGTGGCCGACGGCCCGCACGCCTGCTCGAAGCTCATCGCCGCCGCGTGCGACGCTGGCGTGAAGTTCGCCAACCTCACGACGGTGGACGACGTGGTGCTGCGCGAGGGCGGCCGCGTGGCGGGCCTGGTCATCAACTGGACGCCCGTGCGCTCGATGCCCCGCGAGATCACCTGCGTGGACCCCATCGCGCTGGAGTCGCGCGTGGTGGTAGACGCGACTGGGCACGACGCCTCGGTGTGCCGCACGCTGGCCGACCGCGGCCTCCTGGAGCTGCCCGGCTGCGCGCCGATGTGGGTCGAGCGCTCCGAGGACGCCGTGGTCGAGCACACGGGGGAGATTCGGCCCGGGCTCATCGTCATCGGCATGGCCGTCTCCACCGTCTTCGGCCTGCCCCGCATGGGCCCCACGTTCGGCGCGATGCTCCTCTCCGGCCAGCGCGGGGCGCAGGCGGCCCTGGCGCAGCTCGACCAGGGTTGAGGCTAGTTCTTCGGGGCACCGGGCGGCGCCCCGCGTACAGAAGGAGTCAGGGTGTGAGAGTGTGGAAGACGTGTCTTGGCGTGGCGCTCGCGCTCTCGTTGGCGGCCGTGGCCAGCGGGTGCGGCAGTTGCCCGATCCATCGGCTGCTCTTCGGCAGCAAGAAGGGCGAGTGCGCGGCCCATACGCCCGAGAAGCCGCCCGACGCAAAGCAGTGAGCGCGTGAGGAGACACCCGTGGCCGGGCCGGGCCTGGACAAAGTGGTGCTCTACGACGGGGTGGGCCAGCCGTGGTTCGCCACAGCAGCCGTGAGCGACTACCTGGCGCGCTGGCTGCCGTGGCTGGAGGTCGAGGTCCGCCCCAGCCTGTTCGCGCACGCACTCGGCGAGGCCCGCGGCCCCGAGGCCCTGGCCGGCCTCGCCGAGGACCTGTGCCAGGCCCGCGTGCGCGACCCATGGCGGCAAGTGGCGGAGCAGACGCGGCATCCGCTGAGGCCCGAACTCGACTATGAGACGCGCCTCCTCACGGGCGCGGCCCGGCCCTCGGACGGCGTGCTGTACGACGGCGCGGAACTTCAGCGCCTCGCCTTCAACGTGCTGCCGGAGGCGGAACGCCATCTCTGGGCGCTCCACATCTGGATTACCGAGCGCCTCATCGCCACGTGGGATGAGGACGACCATCGCTACCACGCGCGCGTAAGCCTCTACGGGTTTCCTGCGGTTCTCTCCACGTCGGGAATGGTCGAGGCGCCCGCCAGAGAGCGAGAGCACTATCTCGCTCGCCGCCTCGGAGTGCCGATGAGCGTACCGGACGTCCCCGACCATCTCCGACACGAGGACCCGCGAACGGCCGACGTGGCGAAGGGCTACGCCATGCAGGCCGTCTTCTACGCCCTCACGGGCGAGCCGTTCTGCCCCGAGGCCCGCTGCCGCCTCTTCAATGCTCACTGGCAGAGCGAGATGCTTGCGGCGCAAGTGCACCGCGACGGCAGCGACTACTGCCCGCGCCACACCCAGATGCTGGAGACCTGGCAGGCGGGGGCGGCCACGAAGACCGAGGAACACGCCTCATGCTAGGCCACGCGACCTACTCACTCCCCGACACACTTGCCGACGACCTGGCCAAGCTCCGCGACATGATCGCCCAGGTGCAGACGGGCGCCCTCGCGCCCGAGCGGCTGCGGGCCTTCCGCGTGCCGATGGGCGTCTACGAGCAGCGCGAGAACGGCGCCTTCATGCTCCGCGTGCGCGTGCCCGCGGGCGGCGTGCTGCCCCACCAACTGCGCGCTCTGGCCGACGCCGCGGAGCGCTACGGCGACGGCTCGCTCCACGTCACCACCCGCCAGGACATCCAGGTGCACCGTGTGCCGCTTGAGAACGTGGCGCCCGCCCTCGAAGCCCTGGCTCAGGCCGGCCTGTCCACCAAGGGCGGCGGCGGCAACACCGTCCGCAACGTCACCGCCTGCCCCCACGCAGGCGTCTGCCCGCACGAGGCCTTCGACGTCGCGCCCCACGCCGTCGCCGTCACCGAGTTCCTCCTCCCCGACCCGCTCTCCTACCAGTTGCCGCGGAAGTACAAGATTTCATTCTCCGGCTGCGGCAACGACTGCGCGAGCGCGACGGTGAACGATCTGGGCTTCATCGCGCGCCTCGGGGACGGCCAGCCCGGCTTCGCCGTCTACGTCGGCGGCGGCATGGGCGCCTACAGCCGCGTGGCCGATTTCTTCGAGGACTTCGTCCCCGCCTCCGACATCCATCTGGTCGCCGAGGCCGTCAAGCGCGTCTTCGACCAGCACGGCAACCGCAAGAACAAGAACCGTGCGCGCCTGCGCTTCCTCATCGAGCAGATCGGCCTCGACGCCTTCCGCAAGCTCTACGACGCCGAATTGGCCGCACTGCGGCAGGCCGCCCCGCCTCTTCCGCCCCTTCGAGACTTCGTTGGCGCCGCCGAGGGTCACCGTGGAACCCGGCCCCCACGCCCCTCGGCGAGCGCCGCGAAGACATTCGACGCCTGGCGCCGCCGCAACGTCCTGCCACAGAAGCAGCAGGGCTACTTCCTCGTGGAGGCGCCCCTCGCCTTGGGCGACATCGCGCCCGAGACGCTCCGCGGCCTGGCCGACATCGTCGAACACTACGGCGAGGGGATGCTCCGCACCACGCAGGAGCAGAACGCCCTCCTCCGCTGGGTGCCCGAGGCCGACCTGCCCGACGTTCACGCCCAGCTCGACGCGCTCGGCCTCGCCGAGCCGTTGCCCCCCGTGCTCCGCAAGCTCGTGGCGTGCGCGGGCGCGTCCACCTGCCGCCTCGGCATCTGCCTCTCGCGCGGGCTCGCCCAAGCCGTCAGCCAGGTGCTGTCGAGCGACGGGCTGGACCTCGACGCCCTCGGGCCGCTGGCCATCCGCATCAGCGGCTGCCCCAACTCCTGCGGGCGGCATCCCGTGGGCGACATCGGCCTCCACGGCGCGGCCCGCCGCATCGGCGGCGTGCTGATGCCGCACTACGTCGTGCAGCTCGGCGGCCGCGTGGGCGAGGGCCGCGCCCGCCTGGCCCAGGGCGCGACCGCCATTCCTGCGCGCAACGTCCCCGCCTTCCTCGCCGAACTCCTCCGCGAGTTCACACTGTCGCCCGAGCACCCCGACTTCCATGCGTTCCTGGATGCCGGCGGCCGCCGGACGGCCCAACGGCTCCTCGCGCGCTTCGCCAAGCCGGGCAGCGCCGCGGCCGACGCCTGCGCTT
>Ga0194112_10004957_pt1 | contig 18049 bp, 11 predicted proteins | sample TA2MahC400mmetaG_FD_146191 | JGI IMG/M metagenome (GOLD analysis project Ga0194112, IMG submission 146191) | Freshwater microbial communities from Lake Tanganyika, Tanzania - TA2015016 Mahale Deep Cast 400m | ecosystem: Environmental > Aquatic > Freshwater > Lake | place: Tanzania: Lake... | reverse complement strand
CACGGTCTGAATTGGCTCAGCCAGCACTTCCCAGTTGCCGTCGAGGTCGGCGGCCAGGGCCGCCGGGTTGGCGTCAATCTTGCCCAGGCCGCGCAGGAGGCTTTCGTAGCCGATCAGGGCGTAGCCCAGCGCCGTGCCCATGTTGCGCAGCACGGTGGAGTCGGTCAGGTCACGCTGCCAGCGCGAGATCGGCAACTTGTCGGCGAGATGGCGCAACAGGGCGTTGGCGAGGCCCAGGTTGCCTTCGGAGTTTTCAAAGTCGATGGGATTGACCTTGTGCGGCATGGTCGAGGAACCGACCTCGCCTTCCTTGACGCGCTGTTTGAAATAACCGAGCGAGATATAGCCCCAGATGTCGCGATCAAGGTCGATGAGAATGGTATTGACGCGAGCGAAGGCGTCATACAACTCCGCCATGCCGTCGTGCGGCTCGATCTGGATGGTGTAGGGATTGAATACCAGGCCAAGACCGGTGACGAAGCGCTCGGCAAAACCGGCCCAATCGACCTCGGGGTAGGCGGCCAGATGGGCATTGTAGTTGCCGACCGCGCCGTTGATCTTGCCGAGAATCTCGACGGCGGCGATGCGCTTTGCGGCGCGCTCGACGCGCCACACCACATTGGCCAGTTCCTTGCCCACGGTGGTCGGCGTGGCGGGCTGGCCGTGGGTGCGCGAGAGCATGGGGAGTTCCGCATATTGTTGCGCCATCTCACGCAAGCGATCGCTCACATTTTTAAGCGCAGGCAAGAGCACCTCGGCCCGTGCGCCAGACAACATCAGCCCGTGTGAGAGGTTATTGATGTCCTCTGAGGTACAGGCGAAATGGATGAATTCCTTGACCTGTTCGACCTCGGCATTGCCCGCCAGTTTTTCCTTGAGGAAGTATTCGACCGCCTTCACATCGTGGTTGGTCGTGCGCTCGATCTCCTTGACGCGATCGGCATCGCGGACCGAAAAGGTGCTGACCACGCGATCCAGTTCGGCCAGCGTGGCCGCCGTAAAGGCGGGTACTTCGGCAATTTTGGGCTCGGCGGCGAGGGCTTTCAGCCATTCAATCTCGACCCGCACGCGGGCCTGGATCAGGCCGAATTCGCTAAAAAAGGGGGCGAGCTTGTCACCGCTGCGGCGATAGCGGCCATCGAGCGGTGAGAGGGCGGTCAGGGCAGTGAGTTCCATAATTTCATCCAATCAGTAATTCTTGCGATCAACCAGGGCCTGCGCCAGGGTCAAGGCATCCACATGTTCCAGTTCACCACCCGCCGGCACGCCGCGGGCAATACGGGTCACCTTGAGGCCGCGCGACTTGAGCAGTTCGCCCAGGTAGTGCGCGGTGGCCTCGCCTTCCACGGTGTAGTTGGTGGCGAGGATGACCTCTTCGGTGACCCCGTCCAGCGCCCGCCGGATCAGGCGTTCCAGGCCGAGTTCGCGCGGGCCGATGCCATCCAGCGGCGAGAGCCGGCCCATCAACACGAAATACAGCCCGGAATAACCGTGCGTCTCTTCGATGCGGTTGAGGTCCACCGGCATCTCGACCACCGCGAGTTGGCGCGCATCACGACGCGGGCTGGCACACAGGCCGCAAACCGGGGCCTCGGAGAAGCTGTTGCAGCGTTCGCAATGGATCAGGCGGTCGAGCGCACCGCGCAGGCCGTCCGCCAGTCGGGTGGCCCCGCTGCGGTCGCGTTGCAGGAGGTGAAAGGCCATGCGTGCTGCGGACTTGGGGCCAACCCCGGGGAGCGCGCGCAGCCCGTCGATGAGGGCCGCGAGCGGCTCAGGCAGGTCGGAGGCGGTTGCGTTCACGGTGTGTCCGAACGGGATTCTCAGAAGGGGAGCTTCAGGCCCGGGGGCAGGTTCATTCCGGCGGTGAAGCCGGACATCTTCTCCTGCGTGGTGGCCTCGACGCGGCGCACAGCATCGTTGACGGCGGCCGTCACGAGGTCCTCCAGCATCTCCTTGTCGTCGCCCATCAGGGAGGCATCGATATGGATACGGCGCACGGCATGGTGGCCGGTCATCACGACCTTGACCATGCCGGCACCGGCCTGGCCCTCGACCTCCATCTCGCCCAAGGCTTCCTGAGCTTTTTTCATGTTTTCCTGCATTTGCTGGGCCTGCTTCATCAGGCCACCCATACCACCTTTAAACATGCTTACACCTTATTGAGGGGAGAAATATCAATGACCGTTGCGTCGAAATCGCGCATCAGCGTCTGCACCGTTGGGTCGGCGTAGATGTCGGCCTCGGCGGAGCTCTGGCGTTCGTTCTTTTCCCGGGTCAGGACCTCAGCCGGAGCGCTGCCTTGCGTGGCACCAATCTGGATGTCGATCTTGAACGCGGCACCGAGGAGATCGCGAATGGCGTTTGTGAGTTTGTTGCCCAGACTGCCGAGCAGGGGGCGTGCCGACTCGGGGAGGCGCAGCGTGATCGAGTGCGCATCATGGGCGACCAGCTCGCATTGCGAGGCCAGTTGCTTGAGCCCCCCGTTGAGCCGCTGGCTGAGCGTGAACCAGTTGCCGTCAAAGGAGGAGGCGCTGGTCTGAGTGGCCGGCGGGGTTTCCCTAGCCGCCACCGGGGCGCTAGGCGCAGCGGCGGGGGCGGTGACTTTGGGTGTCGGAGGGGCCGCTTCCGGCGTGGGCATGACGGGACGCGGGGCCGCTTTGGGCGTGGACGGTTGCGTCAACTGCGGCGCGGCTGTGGCGTGACTGTCTGGCACGAAGGCCAGCATACGCAGCAGGGTCATGCGGAAGCCCGCCAAAGGGTCAGGCGCCCACTCGAGGTCACGGCGCCCCAAGGTGGCAATCTGGTAATACAACTGGGTGGTTTCGGCGTCGATCTGCTCGGCCAGGGCCTCGAGACGCGCGTGATCTGGCAGGTCGCTATCGAGGGCATCGGGCACCACTTGAATCAATGCGATCTGGTGCAGCAGCAGGGCCAGGTCTTGCAGGGCGGCATCAAAGGACAGGCTGCGCTCGGCAATGGTCTCGGCCTCGGCCATCAGGCGCAGGCCATCGTTCACGGCCAGGGCCTCGAGCAGCGGCAGCAGATAGGCAGAATCCACCGCGCCCAGCATGGCCCGGGTCTCGTCGGTCTTGAGTTGACCCTGACCATAGGCGATGGCCTGATCCGTGAGCGACAGGGCGTCGCGCATGCTACCGGCGGCGGCCCGGGCCAGACCACTCAGGGCCTCGGCCTCGTAATTCACCTCTTCGGCATCAAGGATCCGTTTCAGGTGGCGCGTGACCAGGTCCGTGGGCATCTGCTTAAGGTTGAACTGCAGGCAGCGCGATAACACCGTGACCGGCACCTTTTGCGGATCGGTCGTGGCGAGGATGAAGACGACATGACCCGGCGGCTCTTCCAGAGTCTTCAACATGGCGTTGAAGGCGTTTTTGGAGAGCATGTGTACCTCGTCGATGATGTACACCTTGTAGCGCCCGGCGGTGGGTGCGTATTGCGCGTTTTCCAGGATCTCGCGCATGTTGTCCACGCCGGTGTAGCTGGCGGCATCAATCTCGATCAGATCCACAAAACGCCCGGCGTCAATCTGCTGGCAGGCGCTGCATGTGCCGCAGGGAGTCGCGGTGACGCCGGTTTCACAATTGAGGCAGCGGGCGAGAATGCGCGCCAGTGTGGTCTTGCCGACCCCGCGCGTGCCGGTGAAGAGATAGGCGTGGTGCAGGCGACCGCTTTCCAGGGCATTGGCCAGGGCGCGCACGACATGTGACTGGCCGACGAGATCGACGAAGGTCTTTGGCCGCCACTTGCGGGCGAGGACTTGATGGTGACTCGAGGAGGGGTTCATGGTGGCGGCAATTTTAACAGGGTCGCCACGCGCGGTGCGGGCGCTTTAGTAGTTGTAGAGCAGGCGCACCTGATGGGCGTTAAGCCCGGGGTTGGCAGTCCGCTGTCCGGCATTGTCCATGTGCTGGAAGCGATAGCTCAGGTCGTACTGGCTGCGATCGCCAAAGACCACGCCCATGGCCAGATGTTCGCTGACCAGCAGGTTTGCCCCCAGGTCACGCTGATCGTCGAGGCGTGATTCAGAGATCAGGTGGGCGCCGAGGCCCGCCTCGATATAGGGCTGCTGGCCGCTGGAGGCGTTGGGGCGATAGCGTACGCTGGGTGCGACAAAGATCTCGGCAACGGTCTTTTTGTTGGTGGCGGTCCCATTCCAGGCCCCCACGCCGACATGAATCTGCGGCGCCAGGTGCCAACCGGCACCGGATGAGCGGTGTTGGTCCAGATTCCATACCGAGCTGGCACGGAGGATGCGGGCGTTATCGGCGTGGCCGATTTCGATGGACATGCCGCTCAGGGCCCAAACGGGGGCGGCAGACAGCAACAGCAATGAGGTCAACAAGCGACGCATTCAAGACTCCTTCGCTCGATAAAATTCTGTCGAGAGGGTGGCGAGCCTGACCCCCGGCACTGGCATCCGCTGCTGTGGCTGCTTCCTTCCGGACCTGACCAGGTTGGCAGTTTCACCATGCGGGGAGACCCGCCACGGCGCATTCTACCGTATTGGGCCGAATCGGCAACGCGCATTTGACCGCCATCGGGCCGCACATCGGGCCGCGCACTGGCTGTATCGGGTCGGGTCAGGACTGCTTTGTACGCCGTGCCCGCACGGCCTCGGCGAAGCCGCGCAGCAGGGGCTCGGTGGCTTCCCAGCCGATACAGGCATCGGTGATCGAAACGCCGTAGGCCAGCGGCTGACCAGGGATGAGATCCTGACGGCCCGGGTTGAGGTGCGACTCAATCATGACCCCGAGGATGCGCGGATCGCCGCCCGCGATCTGGGCCATGACGGCGTGTCCGACCTCAATCTGGCGCTCAAATTTCTTGCTCGAATTGGCGTGAGAGAGGTCGATCATGACCTGCGGATCCAGGCCTAAACGGGCCAGATCCTGGCACACGGCCTCAACGCTAGCGGCATCATAGTTGGGTTGCTTGCCGCCGCGCAGGATGACATGGGTGTCTTCGTTGCCGGCGGTCTTGAAGACAGCGGCGTGGCCGGACTTGGTAATGGATATGAAATGGTGGCCGGCGTGGGCGGCCTTGATGGCATCGACTGCGATATGGATGTTGCCGTCCGTGCCGTTCTTGAAACCGACCGGACAGGACAGACCCGAGGCCAGTTGGCGGTGCGATTGCGACTCGGTCGTGCGGGCACCGATGGCGCCCCAAGCGACCAGATCGGCAATGTACTGCGGGGTAATCAGATCGAGGAATTCGGTGCCGCAAGGCACCCCCAACTCATTGATTTCGCACAGCAGTTTCCGGGCCAGATGCAGACCCGTGTTCATGTCAAAGCTTTCGTTCAACTGCGGATCGTTGATGAAGCCTTTCCACCCTACCGTGGTGCGCGGTTTCTCGAAATAGACGCGCATGATGAGGATGATGTCATGGGCCAGTTCATCAGCCAGCGGTTTGAGGCGGCGGGCGTATTCGATCGCCGCGTCGTGATCGTGGATCGAGCAGGGACCGACAACGACGACCAGACGATCGTTGGCCTCGCGCAGAACATCATGGATGGCGCGGCGACCTTCGAAGGCCGTCTTGAGCGCAGCATCGGAGGCCTTGATCTCGCGCATCAGTTGCATGGGGGCGAGCAGAACATCGGCCTGTTCAATTCGGGTGTCGTCGGTACGGTAGGTCATTTGAGCTCCGGGTTTGCGTTCTATTGGGTGCCCGCCCTGAACAAAAAAACCGCCAGGTCGGGCTGGCGGTTTCGGGAGAGGTGCGCTGCGTCAATTCCTCCCGGCCGCCAGAGGCGAGGGAAAGAAGTTAAACGCAAAGGCGCAGTCGCGGCTAATCATGGCGTGCATCCTAGCAGAGGCGGGCGGGAGGAACAACTCTCCCGATTCGGTGTTTGTGTGGATGTTTGTGCAGGTGCTTGTGCCGCGCAACTGCTAGAATCTACCCACCTTTTATCGGAGACACTTCCATGCTCAAACGCATACACATGATGGCCCTGCTGTGGATTGTGATGGCGGGTTCCGCCGTGGCGGCCGTCTTGCCGCAGGTCGAGATTCGCACCAACCTGGGCGCCATCACGGTCGAGTTGCAGGCCGACAAGGCGCCGGAATCGGTCAAGAACTTCCTCGCCTATGTGAAATCGGGGCATTACAACGGCACCGTCTTTCACCGCGTCATTGAGGGTTTCATGATTCAGGGCGGTGGTTTTGATCTCAGCCTCTCCCAGAAAAAAACCAGTGCGCCTATCCGCAACGAGGCCAACAACGGCTTGCGTAACGCGCGTTACACGCTGGCCATGGCGCGTACCAGTGACCCGCATTCGGCGACGGCGCAGTTTTTTATTAATGTGGCCGATAACGCCTTTCTCGATCATCGCGGCCAGACGGCAGCGGGTTGGGGGTATGCCGTATTTGGGCGCGTGGTCAGTGGCCAGTCGGTGGTGGACAAGATCGCGCGCGTGCCGACCGGTTCGGCGGGTGGCTTGCAGGATGTGCCGGCCGATCCGGTGCTGATCGAGTCTGTTCGCCTGTTGGGTAAGTAAAGGGAAAAACCTCTACTGCGTCCCACCGACGGTGAGCCCGTCGATGCGCAAGGTCGGCTGACCCACGCCCACGGGAACGCTCTGGCCGTCCTTGCCACAGGTTCCCACGCCGGGATCGAGGGCGAGGTCGTTGCCGATCATCGCGACGCGGGTCAGCACATCGGGGCCGTTGCCGATCAGGGTGGCTCCCTTCACCGGGCGGGTGAGCTTGCCGTTTTCGATGAGCCAGGCCTCGCTGGCCGCGAACACAAATTTTCCGCTGGTAATGTCCACCTGGCCGCCACCAAAATTGCTGGCGTAGAGGCCTTTTTTGACTGAGGCCAAGATTTCGCCGGGATCGTGTGCCCCGGCGCGCATGTAGGTGTTGGTCATGCGCGGCAACGGGAGATGGGCAAAGGACTCGCGGCGGCCGTTGCCGGTGGACGCGACGCCCATCAGGCGGGCATTGAGGCGGTCTTGCAGGTAGCCTTTGAGAATGCCGTCTTCGATGAGGACCGTGCTCTGGGTCGGTGTGCCCTCATCGTCAATATTGAGCGAGCCGCGGCGGTCGGCGATGTTGCCGTCGTCCAGAACGGTGACGCCGGGGGCCGCAACGCGCTGCCCGATGCGTCCGGAAAAAGCCGAGCTACCCTTGCGGTTGAAATCACCCTCCAGGCCGTGACCGATGGCCTCATGCAGCAAGATGCCCGGCCAACCGGGGCCGAGCACAACGGTCATCGGGCCGGCGGGCGCGGGGTCGGCGGCCAGGTTGGTGAGGGCCTGATCGACGGCCTTTCGGGCGTAGTCGGCCAGGCGCGCCTCGTCAAACCAGGCGTAACTGAAACGGCCGCCGCCGCCGGCGCTACCCTGTTCACGACGACCGTCCTGTTCGACGATCACCTGTAGGGATAAGCGGACCAGCGGGCGCACATCGGCCGCCAGAAGACCATCCTGGCGGGCAATCAGCACGACATCGTATTCACCCGCGAGGGAGGCCATCACCTGAGTGATGCGGGGGTCAAGGGCCCGTGCGTAGGCCTCCAGACGATGCAGCAGGGCGATCTTGTCGGCCTCGGCCAGGGAGCCAATGGGGTCGAGCGGGGCATAGAGCTGATGCCCCCGCTTTTCGGTGGGTTGATAAATGCGCGCATTTTGTCCGGCGGCGGCAATGGTGCGTACGCTGCGCGCGGCCTCCAGAATGGCTGGGGCGGTGATGTCGTCCGAATAGGCGAAGGCTGTCTTCTCGCCGTTTACGGCGCGGATGCCGACGCCCTGGTCGATATTGAAACTGCCCGACTTGACCTGGCTTTCCTCAAGGCTCCAGGACTCGCTACGGGTATGTTGGAAATAGAGGTCGGCATCCTCCGCCGGATGGGCTCCCAGCGTGGCGAAGACCTGCTCGAGGAGGGTCGCGTCAAGCCCATTGTCCGCCAGCAGGAGCGGCTGGGCGATATCCAGAGCGCCACTCATTTGGCGTTCTGGATGGGTAGATGGTTGCAGTCGAGGCGACGGTGTTTCAGGGCGGGGAGACTGTTGCGCAAGCTGCTCTGGTAGGCCGGGTTGAGATTGGCAATGACGACACCCGAGCCGCGCGGCAGGCGGTCGAGAATGTTGCCCCAGGGATCGACGATCATGCTGTCGCCATGGGTTTCACGACCGGAGACATGGTAACCGCCCTGCGCGGGAGCAATGACATAGGCCAGGTTTTCAATGGCGCGGGCGCGAACCAGGGTCTCCCAGTGGGCCTTGCCGGTGGTGGCCGTAAAGGCCGAGGGCACCACGATGAAATCGACCCCGGCCATGGCGCGGTAGAGTTCTGGAAAGCGCAGGTCATAGCAGATGGACAGGCCCATGCGACCGAAGGGAGTGTCAACGGTGATGATCTCCTTGCCGGGTTGGATGGTTTTCTCTTCGCGATAATGTTCGCTGCCGAGATCAAGGCCAAAGAGATGGATCTTGTCGTAGCGCGCGACCTGTTGCCCCTTGTCGTTGTACACGAGACAACTGTTAAAGACCTTCTTGGCGTTGTTGCAGACCAGGGGCACGCTGCCGCCGACCAGCCAGATCTTGCGGCGCTTGGCCTGGGCGGAGAGAAAGGCCTGAATGGGGCCCTCGCCGGGGGTCTCGCGCACGGCCACTTTGTCGCTGTCCTTCATGCCCATGATGGCAAAATACTCGGGCAGGGCGACCAGTTTGGCGCCTGCTTTGGCCGCGATCTCAATCAGCCGCGCGGCCTCGTCGAGATTGGCCAGGACATTGGGTCCGGAGGCCATCTGGATGGCGGCGATGCGCGCCATGTCCGGTGCGGATTTTTGCGGGGTAACAGAGCGGCGTGCGGTCATGATATCGGTGGGCTACGAAGGGTGGCCTAACCTTACACAAGCCTTTCGTTTGCTACAAGGCGTTTTGAATGTCTTGGGACTACAGGGACATTATTTGTGTGGATTTTGTGGTTTCCCGGATTTATGGAAACAGCTCATTCAAGGGTTGAGGCGTCGGTTTTTTGGGCGGGGTCTGGGAGGTAATCACGGGCTTGTCCCAAGTTCCCGTGACCAGATAATGGAGACGCGGTGAGGCCCGGCTGATTTCGTCTTTTAGGAGTTTGCTGGCGATCCAGGCGCCGGCCAGTCCGACCGGGCCAGCGGCCAATCCGCTGGCGGCGACCAGGGTATCGGTCAGGTGGGGTTCTACCTCGAGCTTCAGGTTCTGCGTCTCGTTGTTGAGATTAATCTGCCCCTGCATCTTGACCTTGGCTGCGGGGCCGTTCATATCCATCTGGGTTAGCTGGATCTGTCCCAGTTGGAGATGGGCGCGGGCATCAAGCTGATCAAAGGCAAAGCCCTTTGAGAACAGGGCGCCGACATCCAGAACAGGCATGCGGGCGAGGGATTGCAGATTGACAATGGCAAACAGTCGGGCGATGCCGGGGTCCACCTCCAGGAACTGGCCGTTTTTGATCTGGACGGTGGTCTGGCCAGAGAGTGCATTTGGACTCAGCCTGTCCAGACCGCCCGTCCAGATCAAGCGTGAGCTGGTGATGGTGCCGGAACCTTTCTTGACGCGATTGGGATAGCCCAGACGATCCATGAGTTGACCGAGGTTATCGGTTTGCAACTCGCCGTGCTCAAAGACGGACTGGCGGCGGGGGTCGTCGTAGAGTTTAAGGCGGCCGGTGAGGACCGCGTTGGGCTGGGTAATTTCGAGGCGGTCAATCTCTTTTCCGCCCATGATGGGTTTGAAGTTGAAGAATACCCTGCCCAGTTTGGCCTTGCCCACCTGAAGGTCGTTCACGAGGACCGTACCCGAATAATCCGTGCTCGTGTCGGTAGGCGCGGCAGATGGAGGGGCGTCCGTGGACTCCGGCCAGTCCAGTCGTGCGAAATCCGCGATGATGTGGCGCCTTGGGCGTTCCTTGATGGTGATATTGCCATCGGCCTCGCGACTCTTCAGGGCGATCGTCCAGCCTTCGGCATTGGGCCTTAGATCGACGCTGCTGCCATGCAGGGTGCGATCCATGACTTGCAGCTCGGCACTTTGGATATAAATCTTGCGGATGGGCAGACGCGTGCCCGTTCCTTCTCCGCTGTCCGGCATGGAGGATGCCAGCGCGCGCCATTGGTCCAGGTCCAGTCGCCCCATGGATCCGCTGATTTCCACACCATTGGCGGTCGGGATCACGGCCTCCCCGGCGCCGAGGCGCAGGCCGATGCGGGCGCTGGCCAGATCACCCTTGTGAAGGGCGCGCAGCGTGGCGATGTTTCCATATTGTGCATGGAGGGCGTTGAAGCCCATGTCCTTCGGTTCCGACTCGATTCGAAGCGGAGCGCGGATGGCCGCTGTTTTGCCCAGCGGCGCGGGCAACTGGATGGCCAGTCCTTCCAGGTCACTGGTAAATTTGAGACGCTGCTGACGGGTGTCAGCCAGGAGTTCCAGTTGATAGGTCGTTTGTCCCTGCAGGCGGGCCAGGGCCTCCGGAGGTAGCCAGGCGGCCAGCAACTTTCGGGTGAGCTGGCCCTGCACCTGGACGGCCAGAGTGCCTGAACTGCGGGGGCTGATCGACAGGCGGGCCGGTTCGCCATAAAGGCGGGCGGTCAGGTCGCGTCCACTGAGCTGATCCTGAGTGAAGCGCAGGGTACCGCTCAACTGTTCGATGTCAGGCAGGCCAAGCCCCGGACTGACCTGGTTGTCTTTCACGGTCAGCGCTCCCTCGACCTTGCTATCGTCCAGCTTTTCCAGAGGCAGATGCAGTTTGAGATTCAGGTTGGCCTGGCCTCGAGCCGCCAGATGCTCGGTAAACCCGCCGGTGTACGCCTTGACCGGACTGTGGTTGACGAAATCGATAAAGGCGCGGGTCTCGCCCTGGGCGCGCCCTTGCACTTCCAGCAGGGTGGGAATGGGAAATAGGTCGGCGATGCCGACCGTTACCTCGGCGAGTTGGGTCCCGGCGCTGCGCCCGGTGGCCTTGAGATGCATGGCGGCGCGGTCAAAGACGAGTTCGCCCTGGATCTGGTCGATGATTGGCCAGTGCTCGGCGTAGAGTAGTTTGGCGTCTTCTATCGGTACGCTGACTCGGAACTCGCCGCCACCGTGGTTAAACGGGAAGCGATCCAGCGGGCCATTGAGACGCATCTGGGCGTTGCGTGAAATGCCGGCCTTGAGGCTGTCCCGGAGCCAGAAACGCGTATCGTCACCCACCGCCTCGGGCAGGTAACGCCAGACGGCCTCGCCGCGAGCGTGCTTGATCTGCGCCTTGAGATCGGCCACGGGACTGTGTCCGGGCCTCCAGAGGAGTTGGCCCTGAAGCTGGCCTTCAAGATCGTCGTTGAGGAGTTCCAGGCGTTTGATGTGGATCTCGTGCTGATTGGCCCGGTTGCGCCATTGGGCGGCGCCGTCCAGGCGTTTGAATTGCAGCGGGTGGCGGAAGGCTCGCGGGGCGTCGAGGGTGAAGGCATTCGTATCGAGCACCAGACTGCCGCCGCTTTCGTTGGCCTCCAGGTGGCCGCTGGCGCCTTGAAAACCGGGTTGTTTTGCCGTGGCCTTGATGCCGAGATCGGAAAAGCGTGCGTTGATCCGGTATTTGTCAGATCCGTTCCATTGCCCCGAGGCGTGGGTGATCTGGCCGCGGGGTGCCAAGGTCTGGATCTGATCGTGAATGCTGCGCGGCATGGGGATATTGCCGGTCAGTGTGGTGAAGGTCTCAATGCGCAGATTGCGGGTCTCCAGTTCGCCGCTCTCGATTCGCTGCCGGTCCGGAGAGCGCTTGATCCGGATGCGCAGATCGGCGGGCTCGCTGGCGCTCTGACTCGGGGTGGTGAAGGTCAGGCCGCGGGCGCTGAGTTCTTCGTGCGGACCCTCGCTGCGCCAGATAATGCGGCCCCGGAGCGAGGTAAACAGGGTGTCCGGCAAGGTCTCGTCAAAGCGCAGGCGGGTATCGGCAAGTTGGACATCACCGGTGACGGCTGCCGGTCGTCCCTTTTTCAGGTCGAGCCAGGCGCGTACATGGCCGGTACCGGCCTGGACGAAGGATTGTGACCAGGGCGCGTGCAGGGCCAGGGTGTCCAGTTTCGTGTTGCCCACGGCCATGTAGATCTCTCCGTGCCATCCATCCGTGTCCGAGAGTCTGTGGCCGCGCAGATCAGCGCGCAGATCCAGTTGTTCTCCGAGCCCGGCGGGTAATTGGCCTTTGACACCTATTTGGTGGTGGCCGAGAAGATTCTCCATCCGGGCATTGATCTGTGTGATCTTTAGGGGGGGCGCCTTGATGAGGTCATCCTGCCAAAGGACCTGTCCATTCATCAGGAACACATTGTGCTGGCGTAGCAGCCAGTCCGGAAAAGGCGAGGTCTGTCCGGGGACATTAACCGGAATACCGGCAACATGAATGACGCCCGCCGTATCGCGCCGGGCGAGCAGATCAAGGCCCCGCAATTCCAGGCTGGCCAGGCGCAGATCCATGAGCAACAGACTGCTCCAGGACAGGGTTGCACGCGCCTCGGCCAGGCCAAGTTGGGGCTTCCCGTCAGGCCCGGTCACGGTCAGGGCGGTCAGCTTGAAATGCGGATTCAGGCCTTGCCAGTGACCGCCAACGGCGCCGATGTGGACTGGCATACCGAGGCTGCGACTGGCCAGTTGCTCAATGTCGGGCCGGTAGCGATCAATCTCCGGGATAAGCACGAGGCGCAGGAAGAGGGCGATCCCCATGGTCACAATGACGCTCAGTCCCAGCAGGTAGCTGAGTCCGTGCAGAAGGCGATGTGGCCAAGGGCCGGCAGGGTGCGGGGTGCGCATCAGGGCAGGAGCAACCAGACGGTATCCACGGGGGTATCCATCCATTGGGACGGGTGGACAATGCCACGCCTTGTGATCTTAGGCAACTTGAGCCAGGGCATCGTGCAGGTCGGCGGCGCTCAGGCGGTCGAAATCGACACGGTTATAGGCCGTCATGCCGCCGGCCATCTCATACCAGGCGTAACCTGGGCTCCAGGCCGGTTGTGGGTGGCTGCCCTGGGGCTGGCGGGGCAGACAGTAGAGCCTTCCGGGCGTGTAGATCAGGTTGTAGGGCTGGCGGGCCTGTTGCAGGTGATCAATGAAGAACCACGCATCCAGGGGGGCCGTGAAGCAATGACAGGGCACGGGATACGCCGTCTGGCCCCCATGATGTTGCCAGTGTGTCGATTCGACAGGCAGCGGGGTATCGCGCACGCAGGTCTGGAAATGGAGATGGTTGACTGAGGCCTGGGCGCCATAGCTGTTGTAGGCCATCTTGAAGCCGGGGATGCGGCTGCCCAGGGTTTGGCAGAGATGCCAGGCAAACAGGTGCCACTCCTGCTCAATCGCTTGTGGCAGGCCGCGCTCGGGAACGGGCACCAGCAGGCCATGCAGGGGCACGAACGGGAACTTGTTGTAGAGCAGGCGGACCGGATGGCGTAACAGTTCGCCTTCCCAGAGGATCTCTGGGCGCAGGAAGGGCTTGTTGAAATGGAAGCCGGTCTCGGAGAAGGGCGGCGGCACGGCGTCTGCACATTTTTGTGTGCTGGCCCGGGCGGGTCGCAGAGCCCGCAAGGGGTTGTACTGGATCTCCCACGGGCCTTCCTGGCGAATCTGAGTGGTTTCAAGCTCGTCGAGTCCGAGCAGGGCCAATTTCAGAAAGACCGCCAGATCGTCCTCGGGCACGCTCAAGGGTTGGCCGGCCCGCAGGCTCTGGCGACATTGTTCGGCCAGGGCGCTAAACCGGTCGGCGAGTTGCGGGCGCAGGGAGACCCACAAGTGGGGGTCGGCGCTGGCATTGGCCAGGGTCAAGATAAAGGTGCCGATCCCGGGCAGGGCGGCCTGTCGCCGTAGCCCTTCTGCAAAGGCCTGGATCAGGGCCTCTCGGGAAGCGAAGAGCGCGGGTGGCGCAGCGTGAATCATTCCGGGGTGAAGCCGAGATTGGGCGCCAACCAGCGTTCTGCCTGCGTCAGGGCCCAGCCCTTGCGCTGCGCATAATCTGCCACTTGATCCTTGTCGATCTTGCCCACGGCGAAATAACGGCTGTCCGGATGGCTGAGATAGAAGCCGGAAACCGAGGCGAGCGGCAGCATGGCGTAGCTCTCGGTGAGGGTGACGCCGATCGTTGCGGGAGCGTTGAGCAGTTCGAACAGCGCGGCTTTTTCAGAATGCTCCGGGCAGGCGGGGTAGCCGGGGGCGGGGCGAATGCCCTGATAGGCCTCGTTGATCAGTTCTTTGTTGCTGAGGGCCTCGTCCGGCGTGTAGCCCCAGAATTCGGTGCGCACGCGCTGGTGCAGGCGCTCGGCAAAGGCCTCCGCGAGTCGGTCGCACAGCGCCTTGAACAGGATGGCGTTGTAGTCGTCGTGCTGCGCCTCGAAGGCCTTGACCTTCTCGGCCTCGTTGATTCCCGCGGTGACGACGAAGGCGCCGATGTAATCCTGCTTGCCGCTGCCTTTGGGGGCGATGAAGTCGGCCAGGCTCCAGTTGGGTTGGCCGGCTGGACGCGGGCCTTGCTGACGCAGGGCGTGCCAGGTCATGCCGGGTTGGCCGTCCGTACCGTCGATCTCGATGTCATCGCCCACGCGGTTGGCCGGGAACAGCCCGAACACCGCTCGCGCTTCCACCCAGTTTTCGCGAATGATCCGGCCCAGCATGGCCTGCGCATCGGCAAACAGCTTGCGCGCTTCTTCGCCGACCACAGCGTCTTCGAGAATCTTCGGGTAGCGGCCATGCAGCTCCCAGGCCTGGAAGAACGGCGTCCAGTCGATGCAGGAGGCGATCTCGGCGAGGTCGTAGGCCGTGAACACCTGCACGCCGGTTTGCCTGGGCGCGGGCGGCGTGTAGGCGGCCCAGTCGGGCTTGAAGGCGTTGGCGCGCGCGGCCTCGAGCGTCACGAACGACCGTTCGCCTTGTTGCGCGGCATGGCGCTCGCGCACCTGCACATACTCGGCCTTGGTCCTGGCGACGAAGTCGGCGGAAAGGTCGGGCGAGAGCAGGCTGGTGCACACGCCCACGGCGCGGCTGGCGTCCTTGACATAGACCACCGGGCCGTCGCTTTGGGTGTCGATCTTCACTGCCGTGTGTGCCAGGCTGGTGGTGGCGCCGCCGATGAGCAGCGGTTGGGTCATGCCGCGCCGTTTCATCTCGGCGGCAATATGGCTCATCTCTTCCAGGCTGGGGGTGATGAGGCCGGAGAGGCCGATGATGTCCACCTTCTCGGCCTCAGCCGTATCCAGAATCCTGTCGGCTGGCACCATCACGCCGAGGTCGATCACATCGTAGGCGTTGCAGCCCAGCACCACGCCGACGATGTTCTTGCCAATGTCGTGCACATCGCCCTTCACCGTGGCCATGAGGATGCGGCCCTTGGCCTGCGCCTCGGTCTTGGTCGCCTCGATGAACGGCGTCAGGTAGGCCACGGACTGCTTCATCACGCGGGCCGATTTCACCACCTGCGGCAGGAACATCTTGCCCGCGCCGAACAGGTCGCCGACATGGTTCATGCCATCCATGAGCGGGCCTTCGATGACCTTCACGGGGTGATCAAACGCCTGGCGTGCCTCTTCGGTATCGGCCTCGATGTAGGTGGTGATGCCCTTCACCAGAGCGTGGGTCAGGCGCTTGCCTACCGGTTCGTCGCGCCAGGCGAGGTCTTCGGTGGCGGTCTTGGCCTGCCCTTTGACGGTGTCGGCGGCGGCCACCAGCCGGTCACCGGCCTCCGGGTGGCGGTTAAGGACGACATCTTCGACCAGCGCGCGCAGGTCGGCGGGAATGTCGTCGTAGATGCCGAGCTGCCCGGCGTTGACGATGCCCATGTCCATGCCGGCATGGATGGCGTGGTAGAGGAAGACAGTGTGAATCGCCTCGCGCAGGGGCTCGTTGCCGCGGAACGAAAAAGACACATTGGAGACCCCGCCGGAAATGTGCGCGTGCGGCAGGTTCTGGCGAATCCAGCGCGTCGCCTCGATGAAGTCCACGGCGTAGTTGGCGTGTTCCTCAATGCCGGTGGCGACGGCGAAGATGTTGGGGTCGAAGATGATGTCCTGCGGCGGGAAGTGGAGCTGTTCCGTCAGCAACTGGTAAGCGCGGGCGCAGATCTCGGTCTTGCGGGCAAAGGTGTCGGCCTGCCCCACTTCATCGAAGGCCATGACGATGACCGCTGCGCCGTAACGCCGCGCCAGTTTGGCCTTCTCGATGAACGCCGCCTCGCCTTCTTTCAGCGAGATGGAGTTGATGATGGGCTTGCCCTGCACACACTTTAGGCCGGCCTCGATGATCGACCACTTCGAGGAGTCGAGCATGATCGGCGCACGGGCGATGTCCGGCTCGCTGGCGATGAGGTTGAGGAAGCGCACCATGGCCGCCTCGCCGTCGAGCATGGCCTCGTCCATGTTGATGTCGATGACCTGCGCGCCGGCCTCCACCTGCTGGCGGGCGACATCCAGCGCCTCGTTGTAATTGCCTTCAATAACCAGGCGTTTGAACTTGGCCGAGCCGGTGACATTGGTGCGCTCGCCGACATTGCAGAACAGGTCGCCGGCACCGAGGTTGTAAGCCTCCAGCCCGGAAACGCGCAGCTTGGGTTCGATGCCGGGGATGACGCGCGGCGCAAAAGGCGCCACCGCCTCGGCAATTGCCTGGATGTGTTCCGGCGTGGTGCCGCAGCAGCCGCCGACGATGTTGATAAGGCCCGATTGCGCCCATTCGCGCATGGCCTCGGCCATTTGCGCCGGTGTCTCGTCGTAGCCGCCGAAGGCGTTGGGCAGGCCGGCGTTGGCGTGCGCCGAAACCAGGCAATCGGCCTTGGCCGCGATTTCGGCCACATGCTGGCGCAGCTCTTTTGCGCCCAGCGCGCAGTTGAAGCCGAACGAGAACGGCTCGGCGTGGTTGAGCGAGTTCCAGAACGCCTCGGCGGTCTGGCCCGAGAGGGTGCGCCCGGAGGCGTCGGTGATGGTGCCGGAGATCATCACTGGCCAGGTCTGGCCGGTATTTTCGAAATATTGTTTGACCGCGAACACCGCCGCCTTGGCGTTGAGGGTGTCGAAGATGGTCTCGATCAGGATCAGGTCGGCCCCCCCCTGGATGAGGCCATCGGTCGCCTCAAGGTAGGTGGCGACCAGCTCGTCCCAGGACACATTGCGGTAGCCCGGATCATTGACATCGGGCGAGATCGACAGGGTGCGCGAGGTGGGGCCCAGCACGCCGGCGACGAAACGCGGCTTGTCGGGGTTCCGGGCCGTGAACTCATCGGCCAGCTCACGGGCCAGGCGTGCGCCTTCGACATTCAATTCATGCACCAGCGCTTCCATGCCGTAATCGGCCATGGAAATGCTGTTGGCGTTGAAGGTGTTGGTTTCGAGGATGTCCGCGCCCGCTTCCAGATACTGGCGCTGAATGTCCTGGATGATCTGCGGCTGGGTGAGCAGGAGCAGGTCGTTGTTGCCCTTTACATCGTGCGGCCAGTCGGCAAAACGCGTGCCGCGATAGTCCGCCTCCTGCAGCTTGTAACGCTGGATCATGGTGCCCATCGCGCCATCCAGAATCAGGATGCGGCGGGCGGCTTGAGCGGTGAGTAATTGGCTACGCGGATTCATCATTAAAGAGATCGCAGACGGGTAGGTGCAACGCGGCTTAACATTGTAACATTGCGGCACCCTGGCCTATGAAAGCAAAACGCCATGGGTTAATCGAGGAGACAGAGATGCGCCACATGAATCCAAAGGAAACTCACGCCTTTTTGCAGGCCAACCCGAGTGCCGTGTTCATTGATTGCCGCTCGGAGTGGGAATTTTTGTTCGTTGGACATCCCGTAGGGGCGGTGTTGATCCCGTGGTACGAGGGTGAAAACTGGGACTTCAACCCCAAGTTTCTGCGTGATGTCCGCGCGGCCAGTTCCATTAACCGGCCGGTGGTGCTGATCTGCCGTTCCGGAAACCGCTCGCGCGAGGCGGGCGAATTTCTGGAAAAGAACGGCATGACCGATATCTACAATGTGACCTATGGGTTTGAGGGCGAACTGGACGAAAACCATCATCGCTCCACCCAAAACGGCTGGCGATATGA
>Ga0194112_10004956_pt1 | contig 18052 bp, 16 predicted proteins | sample TA2MahC400mmetaG_FD_146191 | JGI IMG/M metagenome (GOLD analysis project Ga0194112, IMG submission 146191) | Freshwater microbial communities from Lake Tanganyika, Tanzania - TA2015016 Mahale Deep Cast 400m | ecosystem: Environmental > Aquatic > Freshwater > Lake | place: Tanzania: Lake... | reverse complement strand
ACCTGGAAGGCCATGAAGCGGCCGTCGGTTGAGACCATCGGGTTGGAGGCCTTGTAGCCCTCGTAGTCGTTGAAGTGGGTGAGGCGGGTGAAGTCCTGGCCCGTGCCGTCGAGCTTCAGCTTCCAGATATCGATCTGGCGGTGCCCGCCTTTGCCGCCCAGCTTCTGGGCCTGGCGGTCGGCCTCCACACAGGTGTACTGGCCGTCCGGGAAGATTCCCTCCGGCTCGTTGTAAGTGCCGGGCGCTTTGGAGAAGTTGGTCACCTGGCCGGTTGCGAGGTCGATGCCCATCACGGACGCCGTGTCGTTCGGCTCGTAGCAGGAGAAGGTCAGCTTGGTGTCGTTGTCGTGGAAATCCTGGGCCTCGATGACGCAGCTTCGATCCTTGCTCTCGTGGACCACCTTCTGATTGACCAGCTTCAAGGCGCCGCCGGAGAGATCCATCTGGGCCGTAATGAGACGGGAAGCCCCGGCGGGCAACTCCGGATTCTGCGCGCTGGTCTGCGAGAAGGCGATCCTGAGGCTCTTCTTGGAGACGGCCGCGCCTTCGCTCATCTTCTGATTGAGGCGCACCGGCGTGGAGCCGGGCTGCTGGCTCAGGAACCACAACTCGTTGTCGCGTGAGCGGCTGGCGCGGATGTCGGTGAAGCGCTCGGGGCCGATGAGGATGTAGTCGCCCGTGATCAGGTGCATGACGCGGAGGAACGCCGCTCCGGGCACGCTGCAAGTGAGGCAACGGATCACCCGCGTCTTGAGATCAATGACGAAGGCGTCGCCGAAGCTCTTGTTCATGAAGGCGATGCGCTGGTTGTCGGGCGAGATGTCGGCCCGCTCGCCGAAATGCGTGAGCATCTCGATGTGCCTGGGCAGGTTTTCGAGCGGACTGCCCGGCTTGCGCTGAGCGCAAACGAAAGAAACGCAAAGCAGAAAAGAAACAAGTAGCCGCATCACAATCCTCCTGACTCCTCAAACCCGAGGTACTGCACCTCTTCCTCCAGTTCGAGGCCGAACCGCTCCCGCACCCGGCGCTTCATCTCCGCGATGAGCGCGCACAGATCGCGCGCCGTGCCCGCTCCGGCATTGTAGACCAGGTTGGCGTGGTAGTCCGCCACACGCATGTCGCCCCGGGCCAGACCTTTGCAGTCGGCATGTTCCAGGAACCAGGCTGCCGGCGCCTTGCCTTCGCGGACCACTTCGGCCGGCGCCTGTGCCCGCACCTCTGGCGGCAGGGCGCGCCAGAGCAGGTTCTTGAAGATGCTGCCCGCGCACCGCATCTCGGGCGGGTACTTCTGAATCCGCAACGCGAGGATCTCTTCGGACCGGCGGCGTAAGTCCTCCGGGTCGCCCGGTTCGAGGTCCACCTCGGCGGTGAGGATGGCCCAGTCCTTGTGCCGCTTGAAGATGCTGTCGCGGTAGGCGAACTCACACTCCGCCTGGTGGAGCGCCCGCACCATGGAGCCGTCGAAGAGGTAGACCTCGCTCACCACCTCGGAGATCGAGCGGCCGTAAGCTCCGGCGTTGCCGTACACCGCGCCGCCGACCGTGCCGGGGATGCCGGCCAGCGTCTCCAGCCCCGCCAGACCGAGGCTGCTCGCCCGATCCACCAGGGCCTGAAGCTCGGCGCCGGCCTCGGCCAGCAGCCGCTGGCTGCGAGCCTCGATTTTGTCGCCCGTGAACCTCAGCACCACCCCGCGATAGCCCTTATCCGACACGATCAGATTTGAGCCGCTGCCGATGACGATGCCGGGCCGCTCGCTGGAGTGCACCGCCGCCAAGGCCGAGAGGAACGCCTCCATCCGCGAGGCCTGGACGAACAGGTCCGCCGGGCCGCCCACTCCGAAGCGGGTGTGCGCGGCCAGCGGCTGGCCGGCGGAGATGTGTACATTGGGAATCTCGGCCAGGCGCGTGAGCGTCTCCTGGATGCCGGGCATTGACTTGATTATAGGGGAGTGACCCAGCCGGGGGCTGCTGCCCGAGGCGATCCTGCTGCATGCTAGAATGCGGCCAGGAAGTAGCTATGCGCTCCTATGTCGAGATCGATCCCCGCCGCTGCAATGGGAAGCCCGTGGTAGCAGGCACGCGCATCCCCGTGACGGTGATTCTGGATCAGCTCTCGGAGTCTGGTTCGGTGGCCGCGGTCCTCAAGATGTACCCGGAGCTCACACCTGAGACGATCGCCGGCGTGTTGCGCTACTGCCACAGCCTCATCGAGCACACGGAACTGGAACCGGAGCGTGCGTGAGGACGCTGCGCCTGCTGCTGGATCAGATGCTCGACGAGGAAGTCGCTGGTGCCCTACGTGCTCAAGGTCACGATGCCGTCAGGGCCTCCGATATCGGGCTGGCGACCGCCGACGATCAAGCCATCCTGGCGCGCGCGATAGGCGACAACCGGTTGTTGCTGACTTTGGATGAGCACTTCGGCGACTGGGCCGTCCTGCCCCTTTCCGATCACCCGGGCGTGGTGCGCGTCAAGGCGGCTCCGGCAACGTCGGCACGGATACTGAACGTCCTGCTCCCGTTTCTGGAGAAGACCGCGGATCGCGACTTCCGTGACCACCTGGTAATCGTCAGACCCGCGGGCGTCCGCTGGATCCGAACTGGGGGCCTGCGATGAGCGCGGCTTCGCTCACGGGCAGCAAGGGATCTGAAGTGAGGCAGGCATGAAGCGGATCGCGTTTCCGGGATTCCCGCCCGAAGGTCTTGCCTTCCTGCGGGCGCTCCAGCGCAACAACCGGCGCGAGTGGTTCCGGCCGCGCAAGCACATCTACGAGGAGAGGCTGTGGGCACCGATGGGCGCGCTGGTGACGGCGCTCAACGCGGAGTTGGCGAAGTTCGCCCCGGACTACATCAACGACCCGGAGAAGGCCATCTACCGCGTCTACCGCGACACACGCTTCAGTCACGACAAGACGCCATACAAGACCCATATCGCGGCCTTGTTCCCGCGGCGGGGGATGCAGCGGCACGTGGGAGCAGGCCTGTATTTCCAGGTTTCGCCAGAGGGTGTCGAGGTGGCGGGCGGGGTGTACCTGCCCCCGCCGGAGAACCTGCTGGCCATTCGCCGCCACCTGCTGGACCACCACGCGGAATACCGCCGCATCGTATCCGTTCCGGCGGTGCGGCGGCTGGCCGGAGACATAGTGGGCGAACGGCTGGCCCGCGTGCCCAAGGGCTTCCCGGCAGACCACCCCGCGGCCGAGCTGGTGCGCCACAAGCAGTGGTATTTCGACGTGACGCTGGAGGCGGGGCTGGCCGAGACGCCGCGGCTGCTGCCCGAGCTGGCCAAGCGCTTCCGGGCCATGATTCCGTTGGTGGAGTTCTTCAACCGCCCCCTTCTGAAAAAAGGGGGGCAGATCAGGCTGACCCCTTTATGATTACGCGAAGGAGCTTTCTTGGCTCGGCAGGCCTGTGCGCCGCGGCGCAAACGCCGCGGAAGCGGCCCAACATCCTCATCCTGTTCAGCGACGACCAGCGCCACGACACCATTGGCGCGCTGGGCAACCGCGAGATCCAGACGCCGCACCTGGACCGCCTCTCGAGGCAGTCCACGACCTTCTCGCATGCCTTCATCATGGGCGGCACCCAGGGTGCGGTATGCGTTCCCAGCCGGGCCATGCTGCTAAGCGGGCAGACCCTCTTTCACTCCCACCAGGCCATGACGCCGGGACAGCCGCCGCGGCCGTTCGTGATGTTCCCCGAGTACTTCCGGCAGGCCGGCTACGAGACCTTCGGCGTGGGCAAGTGGCACAACGGGGAGCGGCTGTACGCCCGCTGCTTCGGGGGCGGCGAGAACATCTTCTTCGGCGGCATGTCGGATCACGACAAGGTGCCTGTGGCCGGCTTCGATCCCACGGGCCAGTACCCGAAGGCGCAGCGCCGCATCGCGCAGGGCATCTCGAGCGAGCTGTTCAGCGATTCGGCCGTGAAGTTTCTTAAGGAATACAGAGGGGAGAAGCCGTTCCTGCTGTATGTGGCCTACACCTCGCCGCACGACCCGCGCACGCCGCCTGGAAGGTACGCGGAAATGTACCCGCCGGAGAAGGTTGCGCTGCCCCGGAACTTCCTGCCCGAGCATCCCTTCGACAACGGCGACCTGAAGCTGCGCGATGAGCAACTGGCCCCGTGGCCGCGCACGCCCCAGGTGATCCGGGAGCACATCGCCGCCTACTACGGGATGATCTCGCACCTGGACGCGCAGGTCGGGCGGGTGCTGGCGGCGCTGAAGGAGGCCGGGCACGCGGACGACACCATCGTGGTCTTCGCCGGGGACAACGGCCTGGCGGTGGGGCAGCACGGCCTGCTGGGCAAGCAGAACATCTACGAGCACAGCGTGCGCGTGCCGCTGATGATCCGTGCGCCGGGGCTGCCGCAAGGCAAAGTGAGCCGTTCCTTCTGCTACCTACTAGATGTCTTCCCCACCCTGTGCGAACTTACCGGCCTGCCGGTTCCGGAGACGGTCGAGGGCCGCAGTGTGATCCCGGCGCTCCGGAACCCCAAGACACCGCTGCGGGACTCGATGTTCTTCGCCTACCGGCATTTCCAGCGCGGGGTACGAACGGACCGCTGGAAGCTGGCGCGCTACAACGCGGGCGGGCGGCAGGTCACCCAGCTTTTTGACCTGCGCACCGACCCCTGGGAGACGCGCAACCTGGCGGGCGAGCCCGCGCAGGCCGGCCGCGTGCGCGAGCTGACCACTCTACTCAAGGATTGGATGAAGCGCACCGACGACCCGCTCGACCTGGACAAGCCCGCGTGGGGTTACGTCCCGCCCGCCAGCTAAGCAGTCGCACCGCTCCCGCCCGCCGGGCACGTGGAGTGCTAGGATTCAAGCATGAACAGGCGAAGCGTTCTTGTGGCGCTTCCCTGCGCCTGGGCCGCCCTGATGGCCGCGGGACAGGGGAAGGGCAAGGGCCAGGGCAAGCGGGTCGAGCGGCTGCCGGAGTTCCTTCCCGAGGAGCGGAAGATCATTCTGGCTTACTTCGAGAAGCCACCCGGGGATCTGCCGCCGGGGCTGGGCAAGCGGGGAGGCGATCTGCCGCCCGGCCTCGAGAAGCAGATCCGGCGCAAAGGCCAGTTGCCGCCGGGCTTGCAGAAACGCCTGGTGCCGTTCCCGCCTGACCTGGCGGCACGATTGGGACCGCTGCCAACTGGAAACGAGCGCAGTATCCTGGGACACTTGGCCATCGTGTGGAGCCCACGCTCGGGGCTGATCCTGGACGTGCTGGTGCTGGTGGGACGGTAGGCGTCGCGTCTACGCCGCCGGTGGGGCAGTGGTGTGCACCTCGGGCAGCTCCAGCTCGATGCGTGTGCCGTGGCCTGGCTGGCTGTCGATGCGGATGCGGTAGTCTCCGCCGAACAGCACCTTCAGGCGCTCGTTGACGTTGCCCAGCCCGATGCCCTCCTCGAGCAGCGTGGCCAGCCGGGCCTCGGGGATGCCCACGCCGTCGTCTTCCACCAGCAGGCGCAGGCGGCCGTCCCGAATCGAGCTGCGCAGCCGGATCATCCCGCCTTCCACCTTGCTGGACAGGCCGTGACGGATGGAGTTCTCCACCAGCGGCTGAAGCAGCATGGAGGGGACCAGACGGTCCACCGTGGCCGGGTCGATGTCCTTCTCGAAGCGCAGCTTCTCGCCGAAGCGGACCATCTCGATGGAGAGGTAGTCGTTGATGAACTCCATCTCCTCGCCCAGCGAGTTGAAGGTGTCGTGCTTGCGCAGCAGGCGGCGCATGATGTTGGAGAGCTTGTAGACCACGGCGCGGGCCTGCGCCGGATTGGTGCGGATCAGCGAAGAGACGGAGTTGAGAGTGTTGAACAGGAAGTGGGGGTTGATCTGCTTGCTGAGAGCGTCCAGGCGGGCCTGCATCAAGAGGCGGTTCTGCTCTTCCAGCTTCTTCTCGTTGCGGGTGTTGTTCCAGATCTTCAGCGGCAGCATCACGGTGAACAGCGCGGTGACGTACCCCCCGGCCAGGTTCATGGGGTGCGGGTCCGGCCAGCCTGGGTTCAAGGAGAACAGCAGCCTGGGGAACAGGTGTCCGAGGTTCAGCCGCAGGAACTCCGCCCCCACCACGGCCCCCAGGAAGATGATCTGGAAGGCGGCACGGTAACGGCCCTGCCTGCGCCGGAAGAAGTGGTAGATGCTGAGGTCAAAGCCGGGCGAGAACCGCCAGATCTCCTCGGGGTCGGGCGCGCAATCGCGCAGCAGGCCGCCCAAGGCGCCCACGCCGGCGAGCAAGGGCAGGGCCAGGTACTCGCCGCCGCCGAAGGCCGCCGGCAGGGAGATCAGGACGCCGGAGACCAGTCCGGTGACGTAGCCGCCCAACAGGCCGGCCAACAGGCTCCCCTCCAGGCCCAGATCCACCGCGGCGTATCCGCGGGTGACCACCCGGATGGCGACCCCAGTTCCGAAGATGCTGGCGAAGCCGGCCGAGAGCACCAGGCGCTGGGTGAGCGTGCGCTGCTCGCGCAACAACATGCGCTTGATGGCGTCGGAACGCACCAGGATGCTGGCCAGTGCGGCCACCACGCCCAACCGGATCAGCAGCACCACCAGATGCTCTTCCCACATAGGAGCCTGCTGTCCCTTATTATCTCGCCAAAACTGCTAGAATGATGGGGATACCGCACGTCGCGCTGTCATGTCGCAGGGCGCAGCCACCAACGGTTTTCTCAAGGTCGCCGAGGCGGACTTCCCCACCCGCTACGGGCATTTCCGCATCTGCGGCTTCGAGGGTCTTTACAGCGGGGAGGTCGAGGAGGCCGTAGTGCTGCGTATGGGGGACCTCAGCCAGGGGCCTCCGCCGCTGGTTCGCATCCACTCCGAGTGCCTGACCGGCGACGTCTTCCACAGCCTGCGCTGCGACTGCCGGGCCCAGCTCGAGCTGTCGCTGGCGCAGATCGCCGACGAGGGACGGGGCCTGCTGATCTACGAGCATCAGGAAGGCCGCGGCATCGGGCTGCTCAACAAGCTCCGCGCCTACGAGTTGCAGGACCACGGCGCCGACACGGTCGAGGCCAACGAGCGCCTGGGCTTCCGGGCCGATCATCGCAGCTACGAGCTGCCGGCGGACATCCTGCGCCACTTCGGTCTGAGCGAGGTGCGGCTGCTGTCGAACAACCCGGAGAAGATCGAGGCGCTGGAGCGCGCCGGCATCTCGGTCGTCGAACGCGTGCCGTGCCTGGTGCAGCCCACCGACACCACCGAGACCTATCTGCGCACCAAGAAGGAGAAGCTGGGCCACCTGCTGGAAGGCTTGTAGCCTGTAGCCCGTCGCTTGCGGCCTGTAGCCGATGGTCAGCGCTCCGGCGGGCGGCCGCCGCGGGCAACGGGGACAGACGGAACCGTCCCCTCATTCTCCCGCCACTCGAGTCTGTGGAGCTTTCGCGGGGAACGTTCCGTCTGTCCCCGTGGGCCCCGTGGGCGGGTCAGGGAGCGGTCTCTTCGTCCGGCGGGCGGCCGCCGCGGGTGTGGGCCGGTCCGCGGAACACGGCGTTGACGAACGGCAGGCTCATGCCGTCCAGGTAGGCGCGGTAGTTGGGATCGGCGGTGAAGCCGATCACCAGGCCCCGGCCTTCGCGCTGCACGATGATCAGCGGCTTGTAGGCCAACTGCTTGCGGTTCTCCTCCCACAGGTATCCGCCGGCCAGCAGTTGATCCGGTCCCAGGAAGACCGCCGCGTTGACGCCCTTGTCCAGCTTGATGGGAGTGAAGATGGTCCGGCCGCTGACCAGCGCGTTCACCGTATTGCCCAGTCCCGCGGTCAGCCAGTGATCGGAATCGAGGCGCGCGCGCGCCATGACGCCCAGAACACGATCGGGTAGTTCGGTTTCGGCCTGGATGGCCTTGCGGAAGTCCTCCTCCGTGGCCAGTAGCTTGCCCGGCGTGCGGGCCTCCCTGGCGGCCTCGGGCTTGGGCCGCTCGGCGGGCTTGGCCTCGCGGGGCAGCTCTTCCTGCTGTACGGCCAGAAGCGCCACCCTGGGGTCTGCCAGGAAGGACACGGCCCCGCTAAGTCCGATCAGCGTGCCCCCGGCCGACACCCAGTCCTTGAGACGCTGAGTGCCCCGCGTGCCGAGCGCCTGCGAGTAGCCCTCGCTGGGGCCATCGGGTAGGACGATGGTCTCGAACCGGCTCAGGTCGGTCCCGCCCAGCGACAGGCCGCGCACCGCGGACACCGGGTAATCGAACTCGCGCTCGAGCACGTAGCGCGTCCAGCCGGCGGACATCGACGATGTGGGCCGGTCCCACGCCATGGCCACCGTGGGCTTGCGCAGACGGAAGACATAACGGCTGCCGAAGTTGACGCCCTCCTCCATCCAACTGCTGTCGGTGGCTGTCACCTCGGCTCCGGTAGAAGCCGCCAGTTTGTCGAGTCGCGCCGCGAGATCTGCGGGGTTGTCCTGCACCTTGAAGACGAGCGTGCCGGCGGGATACGTCCGCCCGCCCTGCGTGAGTGCCTTGTCGGAGCAGAGCACGTGCAGCTCCTGGCGCAGCGCCGCCGCCATCAGGCGTGCGGTGGCGCGAGTACCTCCCGGCGCCAGGTAGGCCACCGTGGCCTTCCCGCTCACCTTGCCGGGCGGAATGCGCGGCGGCCTGGCAGGCTCGAAGCTGCCCTGAGAGACAGCCGCGGCGGCGACGGCCTCAACGTTGAACGCCGCGGGCAGCGACCAGGCGGTGACGTCGTAGATTTCGTCAGGCAGCTTCTTCCGGCGCAGGCGCTCTTGTTCCTTGAGGAACTTCTCGTCCATGGGAACGTTGGGGTCGAGCAGCGTGCGGATGAGCCGCTTGGCGGGCTGGGCCAGCGGGACGACGTAAGTCCCGGCGGGGTACTCCTGGCCGGCGTTGCGGAAAGCGGCGGTGGCACGCTGGAGCTCGACGCCCTGCTCGGCCAGCAAGGCCGCCAGCTTGTCCACCGCGGCGGTGTCGCCGCGGCGCGGCAATATGTACTCGCGGATGTTCTCCCGCTCGCCCTCCTCGAGGGCCGTCTTGCGGTAGCGGTAGAACTGCTCGAGCAACCGCGGCCGGTTGCGCGCCGCGGTCTCCAGGCTGGAGACCGAAGCCACGAAGTGGTTGCGCACCGTCTGGCGGAAGTGCAGCAAGCTCTCGTCGCTGCGGCGCACCAGCAGGCCGCGGGTGGAGGCCTGCTCGTAGGTCATGGCAATGGCCCCGTAGAAGGATGGCCAACTGGCCCCGTAGCCCGGGTAGAAGGCGTCAAAGACCTCGCGGGTGAAGTAGTCGATGCCATAGCGGTCGAACCACTTGGCGTTGTTTCGTCCGAACCACTCCAGGCTGTCCTTTTGCTCGCGGGTCAGGTGCGGATTGTAAGGGTGCGCCTCGGGAGCGAAGTAGTAGGTGGCGTCGGCGCCCATCTCGTGCAGGTCCACGTAGACCAGCGGGAACCACTCCAGCAAGACCTTGGCCTGACCGCGGATCTCCGGCTGGGTGAGCGCAAACCAGTCGCGGTTCATGTCGAACAGGTAGTGATTGGAGCGCCCGCCGGGCCAGTTCTCGGAGTGCTCGGCGGCGGCCGGGTGCGGATCCGGCTCGATGCCCTCGGCCTGCTCGAAGTGGTGCACGAAGCGGTCGCGGCCGTCCGGGTTCTGGGTGGGGACGATCATCACCAGGACGTTGGCCAGGATGTCGTCCACCACCTTGTCCTTGCGCGAGGCCACGAGATGATAGGCCGTCAGCAGGGCCGCCTCGGGCGAGGACATCTCGTTGCCATGCACGCCGTAGCCCAGCCAGACCACCGCCGGCAGCGAAGCGATCAGCTTGCGGGCTTCGGCCTCGCCGGTGCGGCGCGGATCGGCCAGACTCTGCATGCCCGCGCGGATCTCATCCAGCCGGCGCAGGTTAGCTTCCGAGCCTACCGCCGCATAGATCAGCTTGCGGCCCTCCCAGCTCTGGGCGTAGTCGGAGATCCTGACCTGCTTGGTGGCGGCGGCCAGCGCTTCGAGGTACTTGATTAGACCGGCGTGCCAGGTCAGGCGCTCGCCGGCGTCGTAGCCGAGCACTTGCTTGTAGGTGGGGATGCGTGGATCATACGCCGCCCCGGGCCAGAACTCGAAGCGGGCCTGGGCCGCCAGCGGCGCGGCCACGAACACTAGCAGCAATGGGATGAGCAGTCTCTTCAGCATGGGACCTCACACGGCGGCCGAGATGCGCCGCACCAGCTCGGCATTCTCGCGGATCTCGTCCTTGAACTTGGGGAACATGCCCACGATGACGGCGTCCTGCGGCTTGATGTTGGTGAGCACGAAGCGGACGGCGGCTTCCACCTGCTCGGGCCGGTTGATGTTGCGCCCGGCCCCCAGCAGCTTGAAGGCGAAACAGGTCTTGCGGGTCTGGCGCACCACGCGACACATGCGCTCCGGATCTTTCTCCATGTATACTTCGCCCAGCGGCGCCTCGCCCAGCTCCTTGCGGATCTCCTCGCGGGTGCGGCTGACGCGGTACATGCAGGTCATGTAGTAGTCGATCTGCCAGCCGTGCTCCTCGATGTACTCGACCACCGCCGGATTGTGGCAGGACACGCCGGCCGGCAAGCCGGCGTCGTGGACGGCCTTGGTGAAGTCGCGCACAATGTCCATCTGCCCGGCGCGGAAACGCTCATCCGTGCGGTTGCCGTGATGCGCCACGCCGATGGCGCCCAGCTTGGCCACCAGCGGCAGCAGCTTCCAGTTCTTCTGAAGCTCGAAGTCGGCCAGCAGCAGCCAGTTCATCTTGCCGCCCGCGTCGCGGTAGCGCTTCAGGTCCTCGATGGTGGGATCGTTGTAGTGGACCTGCCAGGTGTTGATGCCCGCGCGCTCGGCTTGAAGCAGGACCTGAACGCGCCGCTCCGGCGTCATCCACTCCTCCATCAGCTTGTTGAGAAGCGGGTTGAAGTGCGAGTAGCCGTAGAGCGGGTTCGAGCCGATCACGAGGCGCGTGAGCTCGTGCCGGCCGAACTTCACTTTGGGCAGCGCCACCGGGGCTTCACTCGGCTGGCCCAGGGCCAGCGCCCCGCCGGCCGCGCCGAGGAACTGCCGGCGGGATGCAGGAATAGCTTCATGTGCCATAGAATGCCGCCATTCTATCAAAGCGCCGGTTGGTCCCGCCGCGGCTCCAGCGACCGCATGTGGTACCAGCAGGTGGGCCACCGAAGTCGCCAGCCGGGAGGGGATGAAAGAAGGGCCTAGGGACGGCGGTTGGGTGTATACTGCAAGGCGCCCAGGAGGCCAAGCCGGTAATCCTGGACACAGCGAATCTCGGCTGAGGCCGCGAGCACTGCTGGGTGGCCGTCCAGCTTACTCTGTTGGTTCAGCCTGAAATGGAGAGAGTGCGCTCTCCGCTAGCGAGCATTCCGCCCTTCGGGCGGGGATTTTCAAGGCATGAGGGTCTACCGATCCGATGTGGTTTCTTTGAGGAGCGCAGAAGGGATTCCGCCGCGCTCCGTTCATCGTCTCGATGAGCCCGCCGGACTGTCCCTCAGCATGGTTGCGTCCCCGCAGTGCCGCTTCCGTTTCGCCCGGCAGAACCATTCTAGCGCCGCCGCCACCGGAGCGGCCAACTTCCGAGTGGCGTGATTCAGGCTCAAGACAGCGGGCTCAGGTCAGAGCCTGAAGCCTGAAAACAGTCAAGCCTGTCGCCCATTTGAATGCGCTGCGTCGTACTACCCTTCGCATACCAAACTGGGTACCGAGTGAGCCCTACTTCATATTGGTGAGGCCCTCGAACTGATGCTTTGCTGAACGGAGCAATGAGGCGACGTCTTCTTCCAACAGGTAGCCGTCCTGAACACACTTGAGCGCGGCGACCGTCATCCGTCCGAGAAACGTTTCGAGAGTCGGATACCGCTCCGCAAGCGACGCTCTGGGATCACGTCTTAGCGTTCGCTCTTGTTCGTTCCGCGTGAAGGGGACGAACCCACCCGTCAGGCCCAGACTCGCCCTCATGTCTTTCGCTCCCGGGAAGCGCTGATTCCACGCCGTATAGGTGCCAAGCGGAACGGCGAGTTCAGGCAGAATGACGCCCGCCGTCTCATTGCCGTCGTCATCGACGCGCGACACCCACTGTGGATAGGTTTTGCCCGGCCGCGGCGGTGAGATTGTGATGGGACCTTCCGTCAGAAAACCGGGCCCGATCTTCGCTCGCGCGGTGAGTTGCCCCGAAGGCGGAGCCGTGACCCCCGGAATGGAAGGGAACTGGACCTTGTCCGAGCCAACCAACTCGTTTTTGTCAATTCGGGGATAGCGGCTCGGGGGAGGCTCGGCTTGTCCCGACACCCAGCGGTCGAGCGCGAGGAAGACCGCCCGAGTGACCCAGCGATAGTTGAGCGGATTCGAAAGCAGTTCAAGATTGGATTTCGCTGGCGGCCATTGCCCGGAAGAGTGTTGGGCGCCGGCAACCACATAGAGCCGCGAAGTGCTGGGCAAGGGGAAGTCGCCGGTGCCATCAACGTGCGTATGCACCAGGGCGCCGTTGCTCGCTCGCCAGTATTCGTTTGCTGTATTGAGGTACATCATCTTCGGGCGGATGTCGGCTGGCAGGCGGGTCAGCAAACCGCCCGACTCACCGCTTGCGGCGTCCGTCTGAGCTTCGTCGGCGAACGGGAAGAGAAGGCCTGGGCTTGCGGACGGTTGCGCAAAGCGGTAGTTCACGGTGAGACGATTGCCTCCGGCGATCAGCGCAAGAACACCATCGAAAACGCGATTCCCACTCAGGTCTCGATTGAAACCCTCATGCACGAAACCTCTCAAGTACCGGCCGCTCTGCGAGGAGCCCACCCCAAGCGCTTGTGAGACAGTACCTAGCTGAATTCCTAACCCGGCCGCCTTCCCGTGCCGTACTGCGGCAACCGCATCTCGAACCGCTGCGTAGCCCAGTCCGGCGATCGGAGGGTTTTCCGACTGGTAGATCACGGTGTACGTCCGGCGGCCTTCAAACCCACCCTTCATGTAAACGTGACCGCGATCCGATACAGTCTTGCCGTTCAAAACCTTGCCGAATCCCCAGTTCTCTCGGGGCACAACTTGCTCGGAGCCGTCCAGGCGCCGGACGCTCATCCGGGTTCCAGGAGCGTCGGGGTCCGCTACTTCGTATGGGATGTGGCCGCGATCCGACAGCATCTGGGACGGTTCCGGCCCATCGAGAGTGAACGAAACTGAAACCAAGCCACGGATTGGCTTCCCCTTCAGGCTCGCGTTGGGAACTTTCATCCGGAAGCGGCGGCCAAATCTGCCGGGGCCTGCGGGTATGTCGTGCTGCCATCCCACTCCAAGTACGGAGAAGCCCCGTTCCAGTAAGAAGTTGGCGCTGGTCTCAGGGCCATCGGGAGTGCCAAAGCTCAGCCACATATGAGCGTAACCGCGGTTAACCACGTCGAACACCAGCGTCCCGTTGCCCCGCCTCGCATCGACCGGTTTGAACAGAAAGAAATCCGCCTCGAATTCCACGAGTCCCTGGGCATTGAGCGGCGCCTTGTCGATATCGACGATGCCCGAATTGCCAGGCGCGGCCGGGTCTACGGCAAAGTGCATCACACCTTCGATCTGTTCGTATGGTCCGGTCGCTCCGAATGAACGTCCATTGGCGTATGGCTCGCGCTTCTGGATTTGAATGGTGGTGACCTCGGCCGTGAGACAGGTGCTGCCCCAAAGCGCCAGAAGGCATCGACCGAACGTGTTGTGCATGGTGCAGGTCACTATAGCACATGCTGTACAGATAGTCGGCAAACCGTAAGTTGAGTCTCCGCACCCGCATGGCGACGCGCGTTTGGATGGACCCTACCAGCAGAATCTCGCCCAACGGTCGTGGGCTGAACGTCAGGCGGCTGGCTGGCGACGAATCTGCCGTTGCTTCCGCGCCGCCTCCAACTTCCGGTCGCGCTCCGCATGGATCTCCTGCTGCCGTCCAGCGAGCATGTCCTTCGGCGTGACGTAGCCGACGGCGCTGTTCAGGCGAACGTTGTTGTAACGCTCGACATAACCCTGCACCAGTCGCCGCGCATCATCGAGCGATAACGGCGTGCCAGGCCGGATGCACTCCCCTTTGAGCGATTTGTGCCAGCGTTCGATCTTTCCGTTCGATTGCGGGTAAAACGGCGAGGTCCGTACGTGTGTCATGCCCGAGATCCGAATGAACTCCTTGAAGTCCTTGGCGATGAACTGCGGACCGTTGTCCGAGATGATCCGGGGCCGGGCCTCCGGGTACTTCTCCCTGGATCCCTGTAAGATGATCTCGATGTCCGTTTCGGTCATCGACTCCCGGATGTCCCAGTTCACGATGTAGCGGCTGTAGCCGTCCAGGATGCTGCACAGGTAGTAGAACGTCCCACCGATGTTGAGGTAGGAAACGTCTATGTGCCAGTGCTCATGGGCCGCCAGCGGCTGCGCAAAGCCTGTGCCCTTCTTCGACGGCTTGCCGTTCCACTTCGACAGGAGTCCGGCCTGGCTGAGCACGCGCCAAACGCTGGACGGGCTGACCGCTACGATGTCGGCATCCAACATCATGAACGTCAGCCGCCGGTAGCCCTCCAGTGGGTTCTTGAGGTGGAACCCGACGATGGCCTGCTTCTCCCACTCCTCCAGCCAGAAATCGCGGGGAACCCAGCCGTTGTGCTCGTTCACCTTGCCGTATCGTTCTCGCCAGTCGTAAAACTTGCTGCCGGTGATGTCGAGCCACTCGATGAACCGCCTGGCGCCGATCTCGGTTTTCTCCGACCAGCGCCGGACGAAATCCACGATCTGGTCCCGCGTGTCGTGCGGAACCCAGACCCCGGTCAGAGTTCCCCAAGCGTTTTTTTTAGGGCCACATGCTCCGCCATCAACTCGGCCAAAACCTCGTCCTTGGTCTGGATCTTCTTCTCCAGGTAGGCGATTCGCTCCTGGTCGGCTGAGTGGTTCGGTCGCGCCTTCTGCTCGAAGGCGGCCGAGCCGTTCTCGAAGAACTCCTTCTGCCAGCGGTAGAAGACCGTGGGCTGCAAGCCGAGTTCATCGCACAGCTTCGAGATCGGCTCCTTCTCCAACAGATGCCGCCTCAGGATGGCGACCTTCTCTTCAGGCGAGTAGTGCTTCCGGGGCTTCTTCATGCGTTCTCTCCTTTACCTTAGCGGGAGAACGCCTTCTCCATTTCCAACTGAACCGGAACATTACCAGGTTCGTATCTCCACTCCTTCGCGGCGGCCAGGGCCGACTCAGTGAACTCGGGACCCGATGTTCTCACCACAGAAAAGGTCTGCGGGACGCCGTCGATCCCAATCAGCATCCGGATCAACACCGTGCCTTCGATCCCAGAGCCAATCAGAGCAGCGGGATAGTCCGGCTCCAGCTCATGCAGCAGTTTCGGATGTTCAACGACGGGGTTTCGCGGGGTCTCCCGTTCCTCTCGCCTCGATGCCGTTTCTGAGGTAGATGGTGGGGCATTGGGTCTGCGGAACTGAACCTCGGCAAGTGCTGGCAGGTCGATAGGCATGCCCCTGAGCCTACCGGGTTCGTACCGCCACTGCCTAACGGCGGCCAGGGCCGGTTCGCGGAAGGCGGGCCCGGGGCTTTGCACTACTTCCAAGTCGCGCGGCACCCCGTCGGTGCCGGCCATCACCCGGATCAGTACTGTGCCTTCGGGCCAGTCGGAAGGGAACATCGGTTCTACATTGTGAACCAGTCTGGGATGGGTCAACCCGTAATCCGAAGGCCTGACCGGCTGTCCCGACACGCCGGATCTTCTGTCTCGCACATCCGTTGAAGAATCCTCCTTTCGCGGCCGCGGCTGTCTCGCCTGCGGCGTGGAGGCCTAAAACGGCCACATTGCAGAGCCGAGTGGAAGGGAAACCAGAACCAGGACTCGGAGAAGGGGGCGCCGCCACCGCCACTTCCCCAATGTATGCCGTAAGGTCCGCATCGCGCGACCCTCAGTTGCACCGAGTATACCAGAGCCGTGCCCGTCCGTCACAACCGGCCTCCCAGTCAACACCAGGGCTGCCAGAGCCTCGCGCCGTTGCTGGGGCGGCTTTCGCCTGAAGCTATCCCGCTGCATGCTAGAATGCTGCCAGGTAGGAACGATGCGCTCGTATGTCGAGATTGATCCTCGCCGGTGCAACGGGAAGCCAGTGGTGGCGGGTACCCGAATCCCGGTAACCGTGATCCTGGACCAACTCTCGGAATCGGGTTCGGTGGCCGCGGTCCTCAAGAGGTACCCCGAGCTCACGCCCGAGACGATCACCGGCGTGCTGCGGTACTGCCACAGCGTTATCGAGCACACAGAGCTGGAACCGGAGCGTGCGTGAGGAAGCTGCGTCTGCTGCTGGACCAGATGCTCGACGAGGAAGTTGCTAATGCTCTCCGGGCCCAAGGTCACGATGCCGTGCGGGTCTGCGAGATCGGGCTGGCAACCGCCGACGATCAGGTCATCCTGGAACGGGCTATCAGTGACGACCGGTTATTGGTAACGTTGGATGAGCACTTCGGCGACTGGGCCGTTCTGCCGCTTTCCGAGCATCCCGGTGTGGTGCGCGTCAAGGCGGCTCCGGCGACGACGGCGCGGATACTCGGGGTTCTGGTCCCGTTTCTTGAGAAGGCCGCGGATCGCGGCTTCCGTGATCACCTGGTAATCGTCAGATCCACCGGTGTGCGATGGATCCGAACGGGGAGCCTGCGCTGAGCGCCGTTTCACCCAAATGCAGCCTGTAGTCTGAAGTCAGGCAAGAACAAAGCGGGTTGCATTCCCGGGGTTTCCGCGCGAGGACATCCCCTTCCTGCGGGCGCTCCAGCGTCACGACCGAACCCCCCGCCGCGGCTCCAGCGACCGCATGTGGTACCAGCACACCAGCGAGGCCACGTCGAGGGCGGCCGCGGTGAGGAAGTAGGCAGAGGCGCTGCCGGTCAGCCGGTAGAGGTAGGGGAAGGCGTTGGCGCTGACAAACGAGCCGATGTTGCCCAGCATGTTCATCGACCCGGAAACGGCCCCGGAGTGCCTGCCGCCGATGTCCATGCAGTAGGCCCAGCTTGGGCTGATGGTCATGTCCGCGCCGAAAGTGGCCAGCGTGAAGTAGGCCACGGCCAAGGCGGGAGTGCCAGCCAGTGTTACCCCCCACAAGCCTCCGGCGGCCAGCACGAAACCCAGGATCCCGGGCAGCCGCCGCGACCAGGGCCGCAGCGCCGGCCGGCGGTACAGGAGATCCACCATGAAGCCGGCTACCCACTGGGCCGTCGCTCCGAACAGCAGCGGCACCATCGAGTAGCCCGCGGCCTCGGCGCTGGTCAGCCGGTAGTGCTGCTTGAGGTAGGGGTGCATCCACGACAGGCAGATGAAGAAGGTGAAGTTGCCGGCGAAGTACTGAGCCATGGCCAGCGCCATTCCCTTCGAGCGGAACACCTGAGCGAAGGTCATGCCCTGTGCCGCAGCCGGCTCCTCGCGCGCGACCGGCTTCTCCGGGTGATCCCTGAACCACGCCAGCCACAGCAGCGCCCAGCCGACGCCCAGCGCACCCAGAATGACGAAGGAAGCGCGCCAGCCCCAGGTGGCCAGCATCCAGGCCAGGAGCGGAAAAGAGAGCGCTCCGCCGAGCCGTGTGCCGGAGAAGATGATGCCGTTGGCGCGTCCGCGCTCGCCGGTAGGCAGCCAGTTGTAGAAGGCCCGTGCCGCGCCCGGGAAGGCGCCCGCCTCGCCCACGCCGAACAGGAAGCGGATCACCAGCAGCGGCACGAAGCGGCGGGCCGCGCCGGTCAGCGCGGTGAAGATGCTCCAGGCGGTGACCACCACGGACAGCGCCAGCCGCGGTCCGAAGCGGTCCGCCAGCCAGCCGGAGGGGACCTGGGCCAGGGCGTAACCCAGCGCGAAGGCGCTGAAGACCGCTCCCATGGCTTCGTCCGAGAGCGACAGCTCCGCGGCGATAGGCTCCTTGGCCGAGGAAATGCACACCCGGTCGATGTAGGTGATCATCGACAACAGGAAGAGGATGAAGACCACCAGGTAGCGTTTCATCGGCGTCAGACGGTCGAAGATCGTATGATAATAGACCTCCGGCCTCCGCGCGCGGCGTCCCCAGCAGGGCAGCGCCTGCTTCCTCAAGCTGGCGTACG
>Ga0194112_10004955_pt1 | contig 18058 bp, 16 predicted proteins | sample TA2MahC400mmetaG_FD_146191 | JGI IMG/M metagenome (GOLD analysis project Ga0194112, IMG submission 146191) | Freshwater microbial communities from Lake Tanganyika, Tanzania - TA2015016 Mahale Deep Cast 400m | ecosystem: Environmental > Aquatic > Freshwater > Lake | place: Tanzania: Lake... | reverse complement strand
CTTTGATGTCAAGAAAGGTTTTAACGAGAACGTGATAATCAACCAGTTATACCACACTTCCCAGCTGCAAACCACTTTTGGCGTTATAAACATCGCATTGGTAGACGGACAGCCGAGAGTCCTGGGCCTGAAAGACCTGATACATTATTACATAGCCCATAGGCGGGACATTATCATCAGAAGGACGAAGTTCGACCTGTTGAAAGCCGAAGAGAAAGCCCACATCCTAGAAGGGTTGAGGATAGCGCTGCAGCAGATAGACGCTGTGATAAAGACTATCAAGTCCTCGAAAGACGCTAACGAAGCCAAGGCAAAGCTCATGAACGGGTTCAAGCTAAGCGACAAGCAGGCGCAAGCGATCCTAGACATGAAACTGCAGAGGTTGACTTCTTTAGAGCAGGAGAACCTACAAGCAGATTATAATTCTACTATAGCGCTGATACAGAAGCTGAAAGATATACTCGCTTCAGAACAGAAGATATTGGGCATCATCAAAAACGATTTAACAGAGATTAAGAACAGCTTCGGGGACGACAGGAGAACCGAGATACTGGACCAGGAAGAAGAGATCGGCATGGAAGACAGGATACGCGAAGAAGACGTAGTAGTTACGGTAACACACTCAGGATACATAAAAAAACTCCCAGTGCAGGTGTACAAGCAGCAGAAAAGAGGCGGCAAAGGAATCAAAGGCACAGAGCTGAAAGAAGAGGACGCGGTAGAGCACGCCTTCACAACATCTACCCATAACCACATACTGTTCTTCACCAACAAGGGCAAGGTGCACTGGCTGAAAGCCTACAGCATACCAACCGCTTCTCGTTATTCTAAAGGGAAGGCCATAATCAACCTGATTAGTTTGGATGCAGACGAGAGGATAACGACCGTAGTGCCAGTGTCTGAGTTCAGCGAAACCCACTTCCTGCTCATGGCCACCAAGAAAGGGCTGGTGAAGAAGACTGCGCTGACTGAATATTCCAGGCCGAGAAAAGGAGGCATCGTAGCCATAAACCTAAGGGAAGGGGACGAGCTAGTGCAGGTGCTTCTTACTGACGGGAAGCTCAACATCATGCTCGCTACCAAGAAAGGGATGGCTGTGAAGTTCAACGAGCAGGACGTAACCCCCATAGGCAGGACAGGGATGGGCGTCAAAGGGATAAAGCTGAAAAACAAAGGCGACGAGGTCATAGGCATGGAAAACGCGCCTGACGCAGGAACGCTGCTTACCGTCACAGAGAACGGCTACGGCAAAAGGACAGACATCAACGAGTATACGCTTATCAAAAGAGGAGGCTCAGGAGTCATCAACATAAAGACGACCGAGAGGAACGGAGACGCGGTAGGCATAAAGACAGTCACAGAAGAAGACGAGATACTAGTCGTTACCAAGAAAGGCCAGATGATAAGGATGCGAGTGAAAGGGATCTCCAGTATAGGCCGAGCCACGCAAGGCGTAAAGATCATGACCTTAGACGAAGGGGACAGCATAACCACCATCGCCAAAGTAGTCGCGAAGAGCGAAGAATAACACCTGAAAAAGTTTTCTTTGAGGTCCACCCTACATTCTTACTGTAACGCTGAATGATTCGCTAACTGCTGTTACGTGCTGCCATAAAAAACTGGGTACGACCCGGTTATGGAGACTGTAGTCACTTGTTTTACTAAAATGTTAGAAAACAGAGTGTTATCTGACCTTTATTTTTCTTCGTACATGCTGAATATCCCTTTTAAATTCATCAGCTAGTTCTTTCATGGCCGGAAGCTTAAGTCTGTATTTAGATGTGAATATCTTGTTGCTAAGCCCGCCAAGTACGTAATCCACATAAACCTCATCCTTCTCAGTGCAGAGCACAATCCCTACAGGCGGATTATCGCCTTTTACGTTCACTTCGTTCTTGAAATAGTTAAGATAAAAATTCATCTGCCCAGCATCTTCATGCTTGCACTTCCTAATCTTAAGGTCTATAAGCACATAACATTTAAGGTAGACATTATAAAACACCAAGTCAACATAATGATGTTCATTATTCATCGATACCCTGTGCTGTTTACCTACGAACAAGAACCCTTTCCCTAACTCAAGGATAAAAGACTTCAGGCAATCCGCTATCCTTGACTCTATCTTCTTCTCGGTAAGCTTCTCAGATTCAGGTATTCCCAAGAATTCTAGCACATAAGGGTCTTTTATCATGTCTTTAGGCTTCTCTATAACTTGCCCTTTTTTCGACAGCTCAAAAACCCCTTTCTTGTCTCTGCTTAAACACAGCCTTTCATACAACAGCGAGTCTATCTGTCGTCCCAATTCTCTCACCGACCAGTTCGAATTCAGCGACTCTTTCTCATAAAACTGCCTCGCTAGCTTGTCAGAAACGCTCAGTAATAAACAATAATGGCTCCAGCTCAATTCGGCAGACACAGTCTGCCATTTCGGATACGATAAGTACATCCTCCTCATGTCCCTCAAGTTCCTTTGAGAAAAACCTCTCCCCAGCTTTGCGGAAAGCTCCTCCGAGACTTTTTTCATCAGCTCGGAACCGTAGTCTGCCCTGATCTTGCCTTCCTGTTCGTACTCGATGATGTACTTCCCTACCATCCAATACGTATAGACTATCTTAGTGTTCACAGCCTTGATAACTGCCGCCCTAGATTCTATAACAAGTTTCGAAATCCTGCCTACCAGCTCAGCATAACTTCTGTTCACAAGTGTTCTCATCGCTGGAATAATTCATGAAAGAGCTTCTTAATAAGTCCTCGCACGAAAAAACGGAAGGTTTTTCAGAAAAACCGGAAAAACTTGAGGTTCACTCTATTTCCTTATAGTAATGCTTGACGGTTCGCTACGTGCACGTTCGCCGTCCTAAACTCAGACATTGGACGAGCAGCCAAAACAATAGCCAAATACTTAGCATAACGTGCTTGACTTACACGAAACGAAAACTGTAAGCCAAAAGAGAAACCGAGGTAACGGGCTCCAACGACTGAGAATATACCTTTTACAACTAAAAGAAAACTTTATAACATAATATAATCCCTTTATAGGGGTATAGTAAGGAGATTTAAGATGGCTGAAAATAACCAAAGAATAAAAGAGATATTAGAACAATTTAAAGAATATTTAGAATCAGAGGAAGCTAAAAAGCATCTTCAATCAATGGAAACTGAAAAACGAGAAGTGAAGGAGCTTATGCAAAAGCTTTCTCAGATGAATAAAAAAGACCCTAAATTCACAGAGTTAGTTTTGTATGGTTTATTACCTTATTCCAAAACTAGTGTTGCAAAAAGAGTCAGCTTATTTCCCGCATTTATGAATATAAAGGTATTCTTCGGTGATTACAAATATTCTGAAGAAGAATGGAATTTAATCGCGAATAGAATCTACGATTTATGCGATAAGTTTGCACAATCCCCGAATAAATTATTATCCTTAATAAAAGAATTTACCCAAGATAAATACAGTAGAAAATTACAATGTGGCTCAATAACCCCTATACTTTTTTGCGTAAACGATTCTTATCCAGTTGTAAACAATAGAACAATAAGGTCTTTTAGGAGTATATCTTTAATACTAGGAGAAAAAAGTAAGATATCCCGAAAATTATATGATTATTTAACTAACATTGAAGAGATTCATAAATTGATAGACAAAATAGGTTTAGATTTGCTTAAGGACAATAACTATCAGGATTTATTTTTTTATTGGTATGACTCCGAAATATTGAACGAAGAAAGAAAAATAAAGAAAGATGAATCTGAAGAAGATGAAAACGTTATCGAAACTGAAGAAGAAGTTAAATCTGAAGAAATAAACATTTCTTCATTCTTAGAACAAATTAATGTAGATAAGGGGTTTGATTTTATACCTCACAGCTTAGGAGACCTGCAAAGAATAAAAATTAATCAAATAATACCTAATGCATCAAAGACTAAATGGGTTTTACCTCAGTTCCAAAGATATTTTGATTGGAATAAAACAAACGTTAAAGAGTTTTGGGAATCCATCTTTAATGATAATTATGTTGGTTCATTCTTGTTATGGGAAACAGATAGAAATCCCGAGTTAGGAATACAACCTATTCTAGGAGTAATCAAAAACGAAGATGACTTAAAGCCAGAATCCATAATCTTAGATGGGCAACAGAGAATTACCTCTTTGTATTATGCAATTAAATCTCCTAAATTCCCATTAAGGGGGAGTAAAGTTCCATTGTTCTATTACATCAACTTTAACTCTTTTTTAAATAAGAATGATACTAATGATGTTATTGAGGTTCATGCCCAAAAACTTTCAAAAGAGGAAACATTTAATAGAATTTTATTTCCACTGTATGAGTTAGAAACTTATGATTCTTGGGTTAATGATTTTGAAGATTTTTTATTAAAACAAACCTCTGACCCAGATAAAGTTAGAAAAATAAGAAGGATAATTGATAAAAAATTAAGACACATTTGGGAAGGATTTGAAATACCCTATGTAACTCTTCCAGAAAGTATGGAATTAGCACAGGTAACCGATATTTTTGAAAAGATTAATACAAAAGGTAAGTTACTTAGTGTTTTTGACTTATTAATTGCAAGGTTGTATAAATCCAGTATTGAATTAAGAAAAATTTGGGATGCGACTGTAAAAGATTATCCAAATATTTCAAGATATTCTAAAACAATATCCAAAACCCCCATATACCTCTTACAAGCAATTTCATTATTATATGAAAAAACAAGCTCTGCCAAACGTGCCGACATATTAGATATATACAAAAAAGTTTATGACTCTTCTGAAAGAGATTTTGAAGAAGACTGGGCAGATATTGCAGAGTATATGAGTAAAGCAATTGAAAAATTAGAAAATATGCGAGATGGCTTTGGCGTAAAAGACGAAAAAGAACTTCCTTTTGCACCAATGATTCCTGTTCTTACAGCATTATTAAAATTGATTGAGACTAAAGAAAATAAAGCAGAATGTTATAAAAAACTGAATAAATGGTATTGGTCAGCGGTATTCACAAATGCCTATTCATCTGCCGCAGATTCTCAAATGACTCAAGATTTTAAGGAATTGAGAACTTGGTTTGACAAAAATTCTGAAATTCCGAAGACGATTCTTCAAATGACAAAAGAGTTATCAACAATGGATTTAAGAGATATACAAGCTAAATCTAATGCCAAATACAGGGGAATTATGAGTTTATTAGCTCTGGAGGGTGCGAAAGATTTTGATACCTCGCAAACATTAGAGAATGCTAGAAACAATGACAAAGATCATTTATTTCCAAAATCATTTAAATTCGGATTTGGGTCTAATAAATTTATTAACTCTATCTTGAATATGTCTTGGATGTCAGAAGATACAAATAGAAAAATCAAACGCTTCAAAAAGCCATCCATATATGTTAAAGAATTTATTAAGGAAAAATACCAAAATGAAGAGGAGTTTAAAACTCTCTTAAAAACTCATTTGATTAATGAAAGAAGTTACGATTATCTATTATCGGATGATTTTGAAAAATTTGTTGTTGAGAGAGAAAAAACAATAATAAACAAATTAAAGAGTATAATGGAAATCAGCGAATTAGAATCATCAAATACTTTAATCTCACCTGATAGTCCATTTTCAAATAAAATCATTTTTATTAATACATTAAAATCCTGCTCAGAATACATTTATTGGGTTGATAAGTATTTTTCTCAAATGGGTTTGGAACTCCTCTCAAAATCTGTTGAACCAGGAAAAATTAAGAATATAAAAATTATAATGGCTATTGATAAAGTTGATGACAAGTTTAGGGGTTTATTTAAAGACTTTAAAGAAGAAATGTCAAACAAAAAAATTATCTGTGAACTGAGGGTTATAGTTGACATAAAAAAGAAATCACTTATTCATGACAGATTTATCATCAGCAAATACGATTCATATAATATTCCATCTCCAGACATAATTGCAAGAGGACAGCCAAGTGAAATCTCAAAAAGTCAAAACAAATCAAAACTTAATGAAGAATTTAGGAAACTATGGGAAGATAGTAAAGATATTATTAATGAATGGAATACTATAAAAGAACATATCAAAAAATAGTTTTCTCACCCCTTATTATCGTTCTTGATAGTCCATTTTGTTCGTTTGATAAAAACGATACCCGTGTTAAAATTACTAACTCTTTCTCTGTAAAATGTCTTACGAAATTCCTCAACAGTTAGAGTATAAGGAGAGAGTGGTCTTTGGTTTGACCTTCTCTCAGTTAGCTTGGGCTATGTTGTTTGGCTTTTTGCCAGAGCCGCTTTTCCCACCCGCAGCGAACCAGTGTTGCATTATCGAGGCTTGCCCTTCAAAAACCAGCAAATAACCGCCAAAAACTAAGAATCAGCACCCAGCAACTGTTGCAGACTCGAGGCGCAGTTTCGCGTGCATTATCGAGGCTTCCCTAAAAAGTTTTTTCCATCGCAAGGTTCTTGTTGCAGACGTTCCAGCCTCTTTTCTTGTAAAGCCCTATAGCCTTATCGTTTTCTTCATCAACGAACAGCGTGATTATTCTAGTACCATAAGATTTTAATCTTCCTTCTGCTTCGTCCATAAGCTTGCTTGCTATCCCTTGTTGCCTATATTCAGGGTGTACTCCAAGATGAAATATCATAGAATCCATTTGTCGTATATAATAAAAACAGTTCCGACTAGTTTATCGCCATCCTCTACTACAAGAATAGCTCCCGGATTTTCTTCTATCTTATCTTTGAAGACTTCTTTTTTATCGACTGTCCCGTAATAAAGCCCAGTATCTTTCAGCAACTGTTCTAGCTTGTTCGAATCGTTGTCTTGGTAGTTCCGTATTTTGATACCCATTTTTTTGTTCCCAAATTCAACCGCTGAATGTCCAAACCCCGTTTTTCTGGACGAGTTTACCATCAACGTAGATGCTTCCTCCCGGGTTTTTGTTTATTCTCCTCAGGTCGCACACTAGGTCCCAGTGGATTTTTCCTTCGTTCAATCCGCCGCCGTCATTGAGGGGCTCCTTGTAAGAGTTTCCGATTGCTAAATGTATAGTTCCGCCTATCTTTTCGTCAAATAACAAGTTGTTCATGTATTTTTTTATCCCGTAATTGCACCCGATTCCTAGCTCGCCTATCCTTTTCACGCCCTCTAAGTTGAGCATGGATTCTAGGAATTCTTTGTTCTTTTTAGCGTCAAATGATACAACCTCTCCGTATTTGTATTCGAGTGTTATGCCTGAGACTTTGTTCCCGTCTCTTATTGATGTGTAAGGGAAGTGCATTGTGCCGTTTGCTGAGCTTTCAAGTGGGCCGTAGAATACTTCGCCGTCTGGCATGTTGTATGTCCCGGCGCATAGCTGCCCGCCACGCCCTTTTAGGCTTAGGTGCAAATCAGTCCTTCCAGGAACGTATAGGTGTACGTCTTCAGCGTTGTCGAAAACGTCTTTTATCTTTTTCATCTCTTCCCTCATCTTAGGCCAGTCTATTAATGTGGCTTTGTAGACTAAATCCGTATATTCTGTTAGCGTCATGCCTGCTCCCTTAGCGTAAGCTTTGCATGGGAAAGCCACCCATGTGTATTTTATCTCCTTGAACTCTTTGCCGTTGCCAGCTACTCTGTCTGAGAATGGTTTTCTAACGATTTCCGCATGCTTTGCTATCTTTTTCGGGTCTACGCCCTGTAAGTAGGATGGGTTTGATTCTGCATCGACTAATATGGCCTTATCTGCTTGCTCTCCTAGACTGCACAGCCTTTTAGACTCTTTTTCAAATTCTGTTTCGTCACACCGGATTATCAGTTGTTTCTTATCTTCCAAGTTAAAAATATCGTATGCGGTGTTAACGCCTTTTTTACCTGCTATCGCGCCGATAAGCCTTGCGAATTCTTCAAACGGCTGTTCTGCTTGTATGAGAAGCGTGTTGCCTGGCTTTATGCTTGTAGAATAGTCTAAGACCAAGTTTGCTAAGTCCTCTGCCCGTTTGTCTAACGCCATTGCTATGCGCCCTCTTTTAAGGTCATTTCTATATCTTTCAATGATTCTGCGTTGAGCATTAGTTCGTGGGCTTTCTGCGGGCCGTACTTCTCTACGACTTTCATGTACATCGGGATGTTCTTCCTGTACCTAATATCTAGTTGTGCCCTTCCGCTGTTCAACGGGTAAAAGACATCTTTAAGCCCTATTTTGTTTTCTGATGTCTTGTTGTGTTCTTTTATCCTTTTCTTCAGCTCTTGCATGTTATCATAGGCTTGGTCAGTATGTAGCGGGTTATAGCCTAGCTCTATAAGCCTAGCTTTTACTGGCTCTTGGTCTTTTTGCTTTGTTAAAACCCTCCTGTAAGTTAAGCCTTTCTTGTTCAGCTCTTTTTCCATACTTTCATTAGGCTCTTCATATTTAGAGGCTATCTTGACAAAATCATCCCCTCTTAATCCTAGGCTTATTATCCCTTTTTCTATCGATTTTGAGTATTCTTTTTTTCTTTCTTCTGACAATTCATCAGGGTAGTTCCTTATGAAGTCTTGTGTTGCTATTATTCCGAACGTTTCTGCCATCGTCTCCACCATGGTTGAGAGCTCTTCGCCGTACTCTTCTGCTTCATCTTTCAGCTTGCGCAATAGTTTCATGTCGTTTTTTTCTATAGCTTCTTTTATGCCAGTCAAGAGTTCTGCAGATCTTGACTTTTCTAGGCCTACTTTTGTGAAGTGCCCTTGGTCGAACGAGCCGTCTTCTCTTAGCTTTGCTCCTTGTTCTATCACAGCGTCAAATAACCCTTTTTGCCTGAAACTTTCAGCAGCTTCTCCAACCCCTAAAGCTTGTGCTGCTGCCTGTTCTAGGAATTTGACCATCTCTCTTCTGTAGGTCTGTTTTTCAAAACAGTTCCTGCCTTCTGGAAGCTCGTAATCTAGTTTGCCTTGCTTATGCCATTTGAGAACTGTTTCTGCAATATTTTCTGCTACTTTCACCACCATGTTTCTCCATATAAGCCTTGAGTTTATTTGTGAAGCATGAGTCACTTCATGGGCGATTACTTGGTTCCTGTAGATTATATCGGCTAGTTTGTCAGCTTTGCTTAAGTCTTCATATTCGTTCTGCACTTCTATCAGTCCTTTGAATTTTGAGGTTAGCGTGTATCCCATCAAGAAGTCGAATGTTATGCACACCCCTACGTTTTCGGTTACTAACACTTCGTGCTCTTTCTTGCCGAACTGCGCTTTGGTCATTTCTAGCAGCTCTTCCAAGTTCCTGTTTTTTTGCTCTTCGTATATTAGCTTACTTTTCCCGTTTTTCTTCTGTTCCGTTACTAAGATCCTTCCTGATATGCCGTTTGACCTTGGTGTTTCTTCTTTTTTGAAAGAGTCGAAGGCGAAGTCCGGTATTTTTTTCCCTGAGATCCGTTCTATTAATAGTTTCATGGCTGTTGAGTGTTCGTCTTTGCCGTAGCTGTCTTCAGTGTCTATCTTCTTTGACAGTATCTTGTAAACGTCTTTTTCTTCGACGCTCTTGAAGCCTGTTACTCCCCTGCTTAGCATGTTAATAGATATGTATTCTGAAATCTTCTTAGCCAGTTCGTATCCTACGCCTAGGGCGTTCAGCTTCCCTTCCAGGTCTGGGAATGGCGACCTTATATCGTCGGTGAGTTTTTTGAAGTCTTCATCTTGGACTATTGATTCTGATAAAAACGAGACTAACCCTTTTTCTTTTACGAACTGGTTTACTGATTCTGCGTCTTCATGCACGTACGCTTGCCCGTCTATTGTTGCTCCTAAGAAGGTTTTTCTTCCCGCTGCTTGCGACTCGGTCAGGACTTCTTTTATTTCTGTTATCATCTTAGCAAGTGTCATTATCCAGTCGATTTTGTCGCCTGATTCTTCTAAGAATGCGTAAGAGTTCCCGTTGAATGGCAGATTATAAATTCCTGCGTGCATGTCTATTACTGGCCTTAGCACCTTATCTATGTTTTCTCTCTTGATTTTTTTGATGAGATGTTCTGTTTTTGTTAGCTTTTCCATCTCTGATTTTATCAAATGCCCTTTTCTTTCCATTTCCATGCCGATTAGGATGCCTCCGAGCTCTATCCCTGTCTCAGCGTACCTTTTTACCTCTTTGAGTATCTCTCTTACGGACTTGTCAAGCTCTTTTGACTTATGTTTAGGGTCGTATTTTGGGATTGAGCTTAGCATCGTTTCTATGCCTTGCAAGATCGAAGATGCTGCGCTTGTTGCGATCATTTCTATCTGTGCGCCGTTCAAGCCGAGTTTATACGCTTCTCCCATCTTATCGTTATTCTGGAACATTTTTTGCAGTTCTTCATAGGAGAATACGTCTTTCTCTTCGAATTCGATCCCGTTCCTTTCATACCTCCCTCTTATGGCTGCTAGTAGCATTGCTAAGTTTGATAATGCCCCTTGGATGTAAGTGTCTTCATCGCTGTTCTCGCCTTTTTGGATAATGTCTGACAAAGTGTTAGTCAGCAGCTGGTTCATTTTGAGGAATGTCTCCTTCGGGGTGTATCCTAGCTCTTCTAGTTTCTCTTTTTCGGTGAGTTTTTCTAGGTTCATGGTTTTAAAGCCTGAGTGATAAGCAGGTGAGTCCTCCGTCCATTTTCTGGAATTCTGACATGTCTAGTTCTATTATCTCATAGCCTAGCTTTCGCACTTTTTCTTTTGTCCTTGGGAAGCCTTTAGGCATTAGCAATCGCCCGTTGATTAGCAAAGAGTTAGCCGCGTAGCTTTCTTTCTCGTCTACTTTTATGATGTTGAACCTTTTGAAGTCTTCCATGTTTGCGAATTCTTCAAGGGATAATAAGGTCTTGTTGCCTATATACGTGATTCCGGTTTTTAGGTGCAAGACTTTTTTGACAGGGATTGTTGATGTTGTGTAGCCGTATTTTTTAAGTATGCTTTTTAGCTGTTCCGCTCCGTCCTTGTTTGTTCTTCTTGAGACCCCTATGTAAAAATGGTTGTTTATCCTTAGGATGTCGCCTCCGTCAACAGTTCCCGGGTGTTTTATAGTCTCGATAGGTTTGTACTCGGATAAGGCTTTTTTTACTTGCTCTTCTTCGCCTCTTCTGCTCCTAGCCCCTAAGCGGGTTATGACTGCGCAAGTTTCGGTTATCACGGCTGTGTCTTCTATGAATGTGCTGTCAGGGAACTTGTTGTCTGGTTCGAGTGTGATTAGTCTTTGTCCAAGTTTTTTTAAAGTTTCACAGTAATTAGTATGTTGTTTTAATGTTAGGTTATAGTCGGGTTTGCCTAGCTGGGAGATGGTTATCCCTTTGCTGAAATCAGCGCAAGGTTTTTTTACAAGTGCATATCTGGATGCTAATAGTTCAGGGCTCATTTTTGGTATTTTCCTCTTCTTATATCTTCGAGCCAGTCGTTGAGTGCTTTGTAGAACTTGCCGTTCTTCTTGATGTCCCGTTTGAAGTCCTTGTCGCTTAGCTCTGTGTAAAAGCTTCCTAAGCTTTCTTCAGGTGAGTAGATGCGGTGTGGTTTGACGCAGATGAGTGTTGAGTTTTTCCCGTCCCATTCGTTGACTGGCAGTATAGGTTCTAAGGCTTTGTCCATGCTGACGTCTAGCCTTTTCCATTTGCCATCGATTTTCGCCTCAAGGTAGAGGTGTTGTACTTCGTCTTCATGGGGTATGGCTTGTATCTCTTTTGGTATCAGGTTGAAGTCGCTCCATGAGGATGAGCATATCATGGGCCTTACTTCTAAGCCTGTTTTTTCTAGTAAAGTATAAAGCGCTATGTGTTTTCCGTTGCAGCAATGGTCGGGCTCTTCTAGGCTTAATGGTATCCTGTAAGGGATGTCTCTTATGAACCTGAAGTTGTTGATCCTTACCGATGTTTGTGCGTCCATTTTTTTGGCTTTGCGCTCCTTTTTTATGGGTTTATACGTCTTAATATCTCATGGATATATACCCTGTTATATGGTGGTTTTGCTATATAAACCTTTGCTTTTGTAATCACTATACAGTAACAACAAAAGAAGCTATTCGGTGTCTACGTCGCACTCGTTCTTCCAGTTGACCCTTTTACCATGATACTTGCTTTGCTTGTCTGTGCATACGCCCCATAAAGGGTCTTCATGGTCTACGTCCCAATATTTACATTCGCAACAGAGAGTCATAAACAAGTCTGGTAAAAATTAGTATATAAATTTGTAGTGCATATTGGTGACTAAAAGCTAACTGCACCCAGTAGGTTGATAAGAACTAAAGGTTTACATAATCTACGATTGGTTTTGTGATAATGTTTACTTTTCCGGTCTTAAGCCAGTCCACGAACATCTTATGGAAAAGTCCGGCAAATTCTTCATCTGAAAACTTTTTATCATATTTTTTTCCTACTTCTTCTTTTACGACGTCAAAGAGGCGCTTATTATCAACAGTTTTAGAAACCATCAACAAATACACAGCGAACAAACACTTTGCCACGCATTCAGTGTTCGTCTTGGAATAGAACTGGTCCTTTTGAAGGAAGTCCAGTATATGTTTAAATCTCTTTTCGTTAAGCTTGATTGTGATCTGATTTGTGATTGGGAGTCACCTTCATGGTTTTGAACCGAACAGACAATTATTTGTAGAACAATATCCGGGTGTATTTAAATCTTTTCTCGAGAAGTTAGTGACTAATGGTAACTAAAACGTGGCTGGGGGTTAAGGTTAAATTTTTGTAGGTTCTAGTTTTCCGCTCTTAAGCCATTCCAAGAATTTTTTGCCAAAAAGCGAGCAGAACTCTTCTTCTGAAAGGGGCTTGCCGGAGCTTGTTCTCACAGCATCTTTTATAATTTCATAGCAGGTTTTGTTAGCGGAAGGAATTTTGTATTCAAAAAGCAGGTACATTCCGAATAAGCATCTTGCTACACATTCAGTGTTAGTCTTAGCACAGAAATGTCTCTTTTGAAAATAGTTTATCAAGGGTTTGAACTTCGATTCGTTAAGTTTGATTGTGATCTGCTTTGTGATTGGGAATCACCCTCCTTAGGTTTAAGGCCTAGCAGATGAGTTAGGTTTTTGAATATTTTTACAGTATTTAAGTCTTTTTCATCAGCAATTTGCCCATTCAGTAGACAACTAGGTTATTAAATAATGTTACTAAACAGTTGACAATCTATTTACATCCGATTTTTATAAAACCTTAGCCAAAAATAGTCTCGAGACTTCCGTCTCTACTGATTTTCGATTTTGTTCGCTTAAGCCGTTTATCTCTTGAGGTCTTTGAACTTCACAGAATGCTGCTCGCCGGCGCTGCCCCAGTTGTCAAGATCCGTCTCGCGGATGAGGACAGTTACTGCATGGGCAGGTATGTGCATGTCGGTAAACACCTTAGTTATCTTGCTTATTAGCCAGGCTTTTTATCCTTGTCCATCGGCCTGCATTGTTGCGTTGTCAGCTGTTTTAAGTTATCACTCTAAGAGATAATTTCTCCTAAGCCAGAAAAAGAACCAGAATATAGTTTGTGGTGATTAAAGACTCTGAACAAAATCTTCCAAAAGTCTTGCTGTTTGTTGAATATTATTTTTTTCTGTATCAATTCTTGTTTTTGGACCGCTAAAATGTTCATACCATTTTTCATATTCTTTTTCTCTTAATGTGATCATATCTGGATTTTCAGCAAGTATTAATTCGTATTTCTTTCCTTTTTGCCTTAGTCTTTTGATTCTTCCTTCGAGAGGTAAGTGAAAATACACAATTGCATCTGGTTCTGGAATTAATAATCTCGTAGCATGTATTAACAATTGATTGTACCATCTATTCGTATTAGGAACAAAAGAGGCTACCGAAACATCATATCTGTCTTGCAAGATCGTTTTATCTTCTCTTAGACTGGGCAATATATGGGTGTGAGTGTTATACACTAATTCAGAGAGAAACATAAAAGTTGATGGAAATCTTCTTGCTGTTCTTCCAAACCGAGAGTTTGAACCAATTCCTTTACTATAAACATATTCTGAATTTGAATTAATCACCTCGTCTATTGCTGTTGTTTTTCCTGAGCAATCTAAGCCCTCACAAACAATTAATTTCCCGCTCATTTTACTTCTCCTAATTCAAATTTTCTAAGGGGGCAAACAAAACAATATTTTTCAGAACCATACTTCCTCATATCAAATGCTTGTTTAAAATCAACACAACTTCCATTGCAGCTTTCAAATAATCCTGATAAGTTTGCCCAATAATCTTCCCATAATTTAGTATTATTCCAAACATCTTTAACAGAAGTGGTCTTAAGGTTTGCACTTGGCTTGCCATAAGAGGCAAGAATAGCACAGGGATAAACATTTCCATCTGGTAAGACTTGCAAATGACTTTTTTCTTTATTAGCTATACATCCAAGATTAGGATTCCAATGTTTTCTTTCAATTAATGGAAACTCTAAAGAAATTCTCATTCCTCTGTCTTGATATTGTCTTAAGTTTGCTCGAATAAACTCTAGCCATTTTACTGGCTCAACAGCTAATTCTTTACTTCTATTTCCTCTTCCTATTGGGGTAAAATAATATAATCCGAGTTCGTCAACACCCAAGCTTAATGCTAATTCAGTTATATTTGGGATATCTTCTAAATTGCTGGCAAAAACAGTTGCATTTATTTTTGTATAAAAACCTGTTTTCTTTGATGCTTTAATATTTTCTAATACTTTATAGAAGGTTTTTTCATCTCTTCTTCGGATTCTGTTGTAAACTTCAGAAGTTGATCCATCTAAACTAATTGCAATTCCATCCAGCCCCAATTGCTTAAATTTTCTTAGTTTATCTTCTGTAAGCAGTGAACCATTAGTTACTAATTCAATTTCATAACCTAAATTCTTTCCCAGGGTTATTATCTCTTCTACATCTTCCCTCACTAATGGCTCTCCGCCAGTAATATCAAATCTCTCTCCACCAATTTCTTTTGTTTCTCTTAATATCTTTTCTAATTCACTTAAAGTTAATTCTGGCAAATCTAAAACTCCAGAATCAAAAGCACAATGAGTACACCTAAAATTGCATCTGTTCGTAATATTCAAATCTAGCTTTGGCAATTTTCTATTTTCCATTTTTTTCTCCTATTGGAATATATAATGTACATAGATACAACTCGTGCACATTCCAATTATTTTCTAATTTTTTTTCTACTCTTGGCTTTTTTTCTTTGGAATCAAGCCAACATAAAGGATCTGGACCATTGAAATGCCCGTTTTCTAAATATGAAGCTCCTGCATCTCCACCCTTACAATGATAATATGCAGAACATTGCTTACATTTTCCTTGGGGAGTTCTGTCTCTTATTCTTCTAAAAATATCAGAATTCATGATTTCTTCAATTGACTGATATCTTATGTTTCCGCCAGACTCACTTAGGAAAACACTAGGAGAAACTTCGCCATTTGGCTGTATTCTAAATGCCGTGAAACCAGAAGGATCTCCTGGAAAATAATAATTGCCACCAAATGCGGACCTGAAAATTGGCTCTGGTGTTAAAATTCCTTCTCTGTTAAAATGACTTAGATAAGTATACGCATTTTTTAATTCTTCTTGTGATAAAGCTAAACCCTGCTTGTTATCTATTCCTCTGCCATTCGCTCTAAATCTATTTAACCTCCATGAATCAACACCTAATCTATGTGATAAATTATACAATTTTTGTAATTCTCCTTCAGAACAATTGAGCTTAGTTAAGCAAGTCACTATTTCATTATTTACACCTTCTCTTACTAGAATTTCTAAAGCATTTACTGCTTGTTCAAAAGTTCCTTTTCTTCCTCTGAACCAATCATGTTTTTCTGCATCTGCAAAATCAATACTCACTCCTATGTCATGAAATAAATCTAAATGATCTTTTATTCTGTTAAAAGTTGTTCCATTTGTTGTATAAGAAATAGCAATATCTTTGCTTTTGATATATTTACACAAGTCAATAAAATCATGTCTTAAAGCACATTCTCCACCGCCAAAATTTATAGCAACTACTCCCGAATTTTTTAATTTGTCTACTACCTTCAAACATTCGTCTAGTGTTAATTCATTTGGATCCCTTTTGCCTGAAGCATTATAACAATGGATACAATTAAGATTGCATGCTTTTGTTAGGGACCATCCAGCAACTAGCATTTTAACTCCTGCAGCATTTTTTCTAATCTTTGGATATTTGCTGCTTTTCCAGAATCCCTTAATCTCCTTGCTACTTCAGTATGATACTGATGATTCTTTAGAAATTGTATTTGTACTTGATACCATTTCTCATTATCTGGAAGCCCGAGTTCTGCCCTAACTTTTTCTCCTAGCTCAAAGAAATCAGGTCTGCCAAGATTGTCAAGATCTGCATCACATAATAATTGTTCTAAGAATCCATTTGGATTTTGAGGCATTTTTGTTGCAAGAATTAATCTTCCAACTTTTTCAGTTTGATCAACAGAATAGCCTATTTTAGGAAGGTATTGCCTTGCAAATTCTGAACTTCTTTCCTCGTTGTCTTTTAATCCTGGAACTACAATTATATCATGAAGCAATGCAGCAGATTTCAGCAAAAATCTATTTTCATAATCTATATTTCCAAATAAAGCAAGAGTATTTGCAGCAGTGTAAACATCAATAGTATGCCTAAAGTTATGGTAAGGAAGCTTAGGCATTAATTCTCCAGCTACCTGTGTTAAAGTTTCAATCTTCTTTGGGTATTCATTTCTTTCCATTTTTCATTTCCTGTCTCTTCAGAGACAATATATAGAATACTACGAAATATAAGAAAGATTTTATAGAAAATTACTGATTTACCGAAATATTTATATAGTATATTAGGCTAATCATAAATATGAGATATCTACAGAAGAACCTTAAGACTGTGAAAGCAAAACTAGACATTAAAGACAAAAAGATACTTTCCATCTTTTCTGCTAATTCAAGAATCCCTTTAACACAATTATCCAAGAAAGTTGCTCTTTCTAGAGACGCTGTAAATTATAGAATCAAAAATTATGAAAAAAACGGAGTAATTCAGGGGTATAGAACAATGGTTGATATGTCTAAATTTGGATATAAAGCAAATCATTTATTTATCAAATTAAATAACCCTACAAAAGAAATAGAACAGATAATCTTGAATAAACTAACCAAGTATCCTTTTGTGCGAGCTGTGATAAAATTTAGTGGAAATTATGATTTTCAAATTGCATTTGTAACAAAAGATATAGATGATCTTGATAGAGCTTTGACAGAGATTATTACTGATTGTACGGGCTCGTTACAGGATTATGAATTATTAACAATATCCAAGACTTTTGTTGCAGAAACCTTTCCACCGAACTTTTCTGAACATAAACTACAAAAAGATTTTAAGAAAAAGCCCAATCAAAAAATAGATAAGAAGGATATTGAAATTTTGAAGATTATTAGTGAAGATGCTCTTCTGCCCTTGTATGAAATAGCAAGTAAAGTAAAATTATCTGCTGATGCTGTAAATTATAGAATTAAAAATATGATAGGTTCTGGAATTATTATAAAGTTTATTCCAGTGATAAATTATACTTCTTTAGACTATAACTTGCATACGCTTCTCCTAAATATTAGTGGGTTGGATGAAGAAAAAGAAAAGATACTAAGAGGTTTTCTATCTACAGACAAAAATACTTTATGGGCTGTAAAAACGATTGGAAGATATAATGTTTTAATTTATTTGCTTGTAAAAAATATAGAAGAACTGCAAGATACTGTTATGAAATTAAGAAGTTTATTTCCTAAGCAGATTAATCACTATGAAACTTTAATTGCTTATGAAGAGTATAAGTATATCTATTTTCCGAAGGATTTATTCTAATTATTATTCTCATCAATAATATCATCCATCTGCTTTATGGATTCTTTGATATTATCCTACCTGTTTAAAACCCAAGTTTGACAGATAATTGACGTCCTCCCCGTCCTAAACAGGTTGTCCGATAATTCTTGATCAGTGTGTTGGAGGATAATAGTATTTATATAGTTTTATCATATTAATATTGTATATCCAATACTTAGAGAGGAGGTGTGAGTTAAAAATGGTGTTTATCAAATCGTGTAAGGGGCAGAATTGGTTGTTACCGCCGAACGTAGAGGATCTTA